>Ga0206954_1019_pt1 | contig 46405 bp, 50 predicted proteins | sample Alteio_BWOrgHeat_37_FD_153250 | JGI IMG/M metagenome (GOLD analysis project Ga0206954, IMG submission 153250) | Enriched cells from forest soil in Barre Woods Harvard Forest LTER site, Petersham, Massachusetts, United States -... | ecosystem: Environmental > Terrestrial > Soil > Temperate forest >...
CCTTTTTATCTTAAAAAACTCCTAACGATAGTTGTAAAATAATATTAAAAATTCAGATTCAAAATTCTAGAAAATTTTTCAGAAAATGTAAAACATATGCAGATTACATTTTTTATATTGAATAACATCAAATACCTGATGCAAATTATTCCATGTGGGAATTGTCGTATAAACTATCCACGTTAAGTTATGTACTTCTTTTCATTGCAGGTCTTTGTACTTCAAGTTACTTTCTTTTTGTACATGATGTACATGCTGAACAATCATCTAATGGTCAGGCATCATTTACTATTACAAAAAATTTCATAGAAATAAACTCAACAACTGAAGGTACAATTCAGACTCTAAACATTCCAAAGGCATCACTTCTATTTGATGTCATAGGACATACGGATCAAAATGGAAATCTTTTGTCAATTTCTGTACAACGTAAACCTGAACTACAAAACTTGTACAAAGACCTGGAACTTTCCAAAGGATCACACGATGCAGTGTTTGTCTATCCAAGCTTCACACAGGCAGCATACGAAAAGGGAGGTTTTTATGATTTTTATCGCAAAAATTGTGACTCTAGCTGCTTGACAGTGCCAATACCAACTAGCGTAAATGGATTTCAATCGTCAAGTATTTTTGGTGCATGGTCTTTGAAGCTACTAAATTATTCCTATGTAAAAGACGAGGATATCGACAAAAATCCTGATATTCTAAAACCATACAAACGAGTTATAGTATTACACAATGAATATGTGACAAAAAAAGAATTTGATGCAATAACTAGTCACCCAGATGTAGTATTCTTGTATCCTAATGCACTTTATGCAGAAGTCAAAGCTGATTATAGCAGTAACACAATAACTCTTGTCCGTGGGCATGACTATCCAGATTCCACAGTCAAAAATGGGTTTGGCTGGCAATATGATAATTCAAGATTTGAATATAACGTAGATTGCGACAATTGGAATTTTTACAGGTCAGGAGAGTATACCATGTTAAACTGTTATCCAGAATTCAAGATTCTTCATGCTGAACAATTAATACGTTCATTACAGAGTAAAGATCCTACAGATCTTCTTGATGATATCAATAACTGGCTAAGATACCCCAATGATCCATCTGTTATAGCTGAATTGCTAAGTGATTATGATATTTCAGGAAAACATGTACCGCATTGGGTTAGTAATTCTGGAGTTTTAGTTATAAATAATGAAATTTCAAAAACAGATTTTGCTCACCTGTTAAAGTATTTGTATGACAAAAACATGCTTAATTGATCAATTAGTAAATTTCTCTAAATAGGCCTGACAGAACAACATCGGCAGCTTTTTAATAAAAAACTTACTCGATCGCTGGCAATCTACAAAACGCTTAAATAGAAAATTAAATTCACGTCAAATCAGCAAATGAAAAAAGTCATTGCTGTTTCAGTTATTGCATTAATAGCACTAGCGCTTGTTCCTTCAATACATTTTGCACATGCCCAAGAAAAGTCTGCAAAACAATACATCAATCTAAGGGCAGAAGTTTGGAACGAATTCTTTAGGATGACAACAGCTGCATTTACAGTGGGTGCTGTAGTATCAGGTACCATGATCTGGCTTGTCTGGAGATTCCGTGAATCCCATCCAAAGAACAAAAATCCTACAAGATGGGAAAAACTAGATGATCCAACCACTGGCAACTATGAGAAGGAGGGCCATTAGAGATGGGTCATGATACCGCAGAATGGGTATTCATTGGTGTAGTTATTGCAATTCTAGTATACGTCGGTGTTGATTCTTGGATTGTCCAAAAAGAAGTAGAAGAGGTTCCAGCAGATGCTGAAACCATCAAAGTCACAGGCCAGCAGTGGTTCTGGAGTTTTGAACATGCTGATGGAACCAAAGAAATTAGCACACTTCACCTAAAGAAAGGGCATGCGTATAATTTTGAGATTTATTCTAAAGATGTAATGCATTCTTTTAACATTCCAGACTGGGTGGTCTTTGAAGATGCAGTACCAGGTCATGTCAACCATGCATGGTTTGCACCAGATCAAACAGGAGAGTTCCCAATCCAGTGCAGAGAATACTGTGGCTTGTTGCATTACAACATGAGGGGCTCACTAATAGTGGAGGACACACCTTGATAATTATCAAAAACGTTTTATGTGTACAAATGTCAAGTGAAACAGAGGGAACTATATGGTACTAGAACTAAAGAAGCCTCGTCCAGTCTGGCAGATAATGTTTTCAACACATCACACCGACGTAGGTCTGCTGTATACAATTACAGGTCTTGCATTCTTGTTCATGGCAGGAGTCTTGGCAATGATGATAAGAACACACTTGTTCTTCCCAGGCCAAGGTGTTCTAATCTCTGATTCTGTAACCTTTAACAGAATATTCACAGTTCACGGTCTTACAATGCTATTCTTGTTTGCACTTCCAGTTGCTAACGGAGTTGGTAACTATCTTGTTCCACTCATGGTCCGATACAAAGACATGGCATATCCAAAACTAAATGCAATCGCATTTTGGATGAATCCAGTCGGCGGTGTATTGCTATGGCTTGGATTCTCAGATACCTCGTGGGTATCATATGCTCCATACTCTGTTATTCGAGCACCAGGACCTGCCGCAGACATGATGATATTTGGCCTCAAGATTCTTGGTATCTCATCAATATTATCATCAATTAATTTCGTAGTTACAATTCTCAAATGTAAACACCCAGACTTGCCATTGCGCAAGGTTCCACTCTTTGCATGGTCTATGATGACAGTATCTCTGATGACAATTGTTGCAATGCCATCCTATGCTGCAGCACTTATCATGTTACTAACAGACAGACTTGGGGTATCAGGCTTCTTCAACCCATCAATGGGAGGAGATCCAATTGCATACCTACACTTGTTCTGGTTTACATTCCATCCCGAAGTGTACATCTTCTTGTTGCCGTCTATCGGAATGATGTATGAAATAATTCCTAGGTTTTCAAGAAAGCCTCTGTTTAGCCAAGGCAGTGGTGTCTTTGCATTTGTAATGCTTGGTCTTATTGGATTTGCATCCTGGGGTCATCACATGTACTCAACAGGTATGGACTTTACAACCAAAGTCGTATTCATGATTGGAACTTTAGCAGCAGTACCAGCATCTGGCATGCACGTGTTTAATTTCCTTGCCACAATGTGGGGAGGCAGAATCAAGTTTGCTGCACCAATGAAGTTTGCAGTAGGTGGAATTGCACTATTTTTCTCTGCAGGAGCTGGTGGTGTGTTGAATTCCGCAATGCCACTTGACTTTATCAGCCATGGAACTTATTGGGTAGTAGGACACATGCACTTGTTCCTTACAGGTACAATTGCATTTGGCTTTGTTGGCATGGTATACTACATGTTCCCACTGATTACCGGAAGAATGTACAGCGAGAAACTAGCAAACATACATTTCATCGGAATGTTGTGGGGATCTGTCCAAGTCTTTTACACTCAACACTTGCTTGGTCTTGAAGGAATGCCAAGAAGAATTTACGATTATCCAGCAGAATATACATCATGGACTCAGCTTAACCAGATTGCAACAATAGGTGCTTGGATCTTAGGTGCAAGCTTTGTAGCATTCTTGATTAACTTGATATATTATTCTGCAAAGGGCAAGGAAGCAAACATGGACGATCCATTTGGTCTGGGTGGCAAGTATTACTATCCACACCAAGCCAAGAATCCGCATCACATAGGATATTGATATGAGTCACACTGAACACGAGGAACCAATACTTCGAACAAGCCCTGCTAGAATAGGCAAGATGCTTGCAATTCTATTGGGAATCATGATAATCGGTGGTGCAATATTTTTCTTAAATTATGATTATTGGAATTCTTATCTTCCAACCGCAGGAAAAATCCAGGAAGCAGGTGCTGCCGGTAATCATGCACCAGGACAAGGACAAGTAACAGGAAAAACAATTAACGTAAATCTTGCTTTTGTGGAGTCTTCTGACTTTAAGGTATATGCTTTTAACACCATATCATTATCAGATCCAAATCACAATCCAACAATTAATGCAAATGTTGGAGACAAGATAGTAATTGATGTAAAAAATTCTGGTAAATCATTTCATGCATTTGCAATAACTAATTCAGCTACAGGGCCAGGTCCTGCCATTGACGGAACAACAGTTGGAACTGCTGACAACCCCATGAAACCTGGTTCATCTGGTGAGGCAACATTTGTGCCATCTGCAGCTGGTACATATTATTACATTTGTGCAGTCCCAGGACACAGAGAATTGGGAATGGAAGGTAAAATAATAGTAGCAGCCGGATCTGGTGCAAGCGCAGCTTCTGGCGCAGAAGTAAAGCCAACTGGAAACAAAGTCGAGTTTACAGTAAGTTTTGTCATGAGTGTTGATTTCAAGCAATATGCATTTGATGCATTGCCAGGCCAACCAGGCTCTAATGCCGATATCAAAGTAAAATCAGGTGATACAGTTACAATCCATGTGAAAAATGACAGCAAATCATTTCATGCATTTGGAGTTGTTACAGATCCAACTGACCCATCTAGTGTAGTATGGAACTCGGCATTTGGAACACCTGACAACCCTATGAAGCCAGGCAAAACCGGTGATGTCACATTTGTAGCAGGCGCACCAGGAACATATCATTACATCTGTACAGTTCCTGGACATGCAGCACTTGGAATGGATGCTAAATTCATAGTCGAGTAATAATGTACTTCAAGTATCTTGCACTTGCCTCTCTTGTAATATTGTACTCACTGATGTTTATCGGTGGATATTTGCAAGCAAGTGGACAAGGATTGACATGTCTTGAATGGCCACTCTGTCCAAGCGGTATCTTGCCTTCTGCAGAATTTCTTAAAGAGTGGATACACAGATTCATTGCTGCCACAACTGGAGTCTTGATAGTTGCAACTGCAATAGGTGCATGGAAGACCAAAGGCTCGCACAAAAAAATCAAGGCAACTGGTACCTTGGCAGGAATATTTGCAGTGTCCCAGATAGGCCTTGGAGCCATAGTCATTGACACAAAACTTCATGCTGTTATAGTTGCAATCCATAATGGTGTTGGAATCTTGCTCTTTGCAATGACACTGCTTACAGTGTTGTTTGCATTTAGGATAGCACGAGGCCAAAAGATAGAGACTAGTGCTTAGGCTTTATTTTTTTTCTTGTTAAAACTGCCCATATGACTAGAGCCGCAAATCCTATGCCACCAGATGATATGATGTATGGAAAGATGTTGCCAAATACATTGAGAACAGTAATGTTGTACACATATGTCAGAGTTGAACCATTTGGACCTACGTCATACAAGTCAACATATACAATATGATTTCCTGCTTCATGAAATGTATACTCTGTTGACCACTCTCCCTTGCTAAAACTTTGCACTGGTATGGTTCCAACAAGTTGATCATTGTAATAGATTCTTGCACCCATTCTAAATTGACTCACCTCACTAATCTGTGTGTTAAGTGAATTCAAGATGTTTGATGCTGATTGATGGTTCAGCACTCTAAAGCTTAGCTTGAATGAATGATTGGCCTCTGGTATCTCTGGATCGGTTGCCACTTGGACTTCATAATTTCCTATTGTTTGATCATCAGAGTTTAGGTTGTTGTGAGCGCTTGCATAATTTATTGTTGGAAATAACATTAAAAGAACAAGGGGAAGAAAAGCTAGAAAATGAATCTTGACCAATGCTGTACTTGTAGTGTCATTTCTTTAATATACTGTTACGACACTCGATCTATGAAAATTAACAAAAGCTTTAAATCAAGTTCTAAGAAAATTGCCAATGATGACTACTGTTAGTAAAACAATTGACATCAAAGAAAAAACCATGAATGTTTTTACGTACTTTGCAAGACCTGAACACATCTCTGACCAATTTGAAGAGAGAGTGGGAATGACAGTAGTTCCTATGGATGTAAAGGCAGGAATGGGAGTAGGCACAACATTTAGAGTAATTGGTGACTTTGATGGCAAGAGACTAGAGTGGGACTGTGAGACAACCGAATTCATTCCAGAAAAAAAGGTTGCTGCTAAAATGATAAAAGGTCCATTTAAGAAATGGGAGATTGCAGTTAATTTTGAGGAACTCAGCGAGAAAGAAACTAGAGTTACCATGACAGTAAATTATGATATGCCATTTGGCCCACTTGGCGCAATTATGGACAAGGCAAAGTTTGCCAAAATAGCAGAAAAGGGAATGGAGACTGCATTGTACAGAGTGAGAGGCTTGCTTGAAGGCAACGGTTCAATTCCTGTATATATCACACTAGATGCATACAGAAAACTCTTGGCAGAAAAAGAAAAGATGAACAATGCTCCAGTTTCTACCGTACTTACAAAAATACTCGAGAAATATTCTCAAGTAGAAGCAGTAAAAAACTAAAATCATTTTCTTTTTGACTCAGTTTAAATAACGAACTTGGCGAGAATTTTCTTACCGGGTCTATGGCTCAGCCAGGTAGAGCGAGGGACTCTTATGATCTTTCGGAGATATCCCTATGTCGTGGGTTCAAATCCCACTAGACCCGCTGATTCTAAATTTTTCTAGATAGTAGAAAATTATTTTTTCTGCAAAATACAATTTTTTTTAAATCAGTTGTTTCATGATATAAAAATTTGAATACAAAACATACCATGATATTTTTTCAAACTGATTTTCAGTAATTTCAATACTGGTAAAAGGATCGGCAGATCTATAAAGCGGAATTTGGGAGTCTTGCAAAGATATGGAAAAATTTGAACAATGGTGGAAAGGTTTGGTTAAACTTGAAGAAGATATTGAAACGATAGTACCGCATGTTGAATGAAATTAGATGATGCTCATCTGAAACAATTACTTACAGTTTCGTGCATTTTGTGAAAATCTAATGTGCACACTGACAATCTACAAGTTTTGTATCAAATGTACAGTCATGCGGGCCTTCTGATCTTCCCTGGGTTGGAATCTGTTTCATACAGTCCTCATGACGTCCCTTTCTACAAAACCAACAGATGGGATTGGCAGCAGGTTCATTGCATTCCATGATATTTCATCTAAAAGATTGTAACGTCTCCAGGTGTAGGGGAATGACTGTTTGTATCCTTGTGGAATTCCACAAATTCTTTATGAGAATCATCTTGATGCTTTCTTAACTCATCCAAGTTTTCAAACACATTGCTACACAGGTAACACTTTGGCTTGTGCTGATCTACCATTGACAGTACCATGCATTTCATTTACACTGTCTGTCATAATTGAATCTTTTTCAGGTTAGACTGAAGTAAACCACTCTGAAAAACGTTCATCTTTTCCCCTGGATGCCTCATAGAACGCATCCTGTAACTTGCGGGTTATCTCTCCTAATTTACCATCTCCGATAGTTATGTTGTCAATCTCTGTTACTGATTTTACTTCAGCTGCAGTACCGGTCATAAAGACCTCGTCTGCCACATACAAGTCTTCTCTGTCAATGTCTCTCTCAATTACTGAAAGTCCCTCTGATCTTGCTATCTTGATTACACTATCCCTTGTTATGCCATCTAAAATTCCAGAATTAAGAGGAGGTGTTGAGATCTCGCCCTTGTTTACAATGAAAATATTTTCTGCACTTCCCTCTGATACCTTACCATGGTAATTCAACATGATTGCCTCGTCATAACCGTCTCTTAGAGCTTCAACTCTTGCCAGTGCTGCGTTTGCATAATTTGATGCAGCCTTTGCCTGCATTGGCTGTGATCTGGAATCTATCCTAAGCCAACTTGATACCTTGCATCTTGCTCCACGCACCTTTCCTGCACTAGACTCACCAGTATTCCATTCCCAGCATGCTATTGCAACTTCAACCTTGTTTGGAGTTGGCGTAAGGCCCATTACTCCATGACCATAATATGCAATGGGTCTGATGTAGCATTCTTTGAGCTTACTTGATTTTACTGTCTTGATTATCCCGTCTGAAATTTCTTTTTTAGAATAGGGCATTTTCATAGAGTACATTTTTGCTGATTTGAATAATCTTTCAACATGTTCTGGTAGTCTGAAGATCATTGGACCTCTTGGAGTATTGTAACATCTAATTCCCTCAAATATTGCAGTCGAATAATGTAATGCATGTGTAAGAACGTGCACCTTTGCATTCTTGTATGGAACAAGTTTACCGTTCATCCAAATCTTGCCCTGCTCTTTCATACCAAGTTGGATGAAGTTTGGTAATTTAAAGAATTAATCAAATTTTAATTATTAACGGGAAGGTTAATCGTCCTTAAATTAAAGAATGTCCAACTCTGGTTATGCCACAACCTGTACTGTCGCTAGTCTCAGTTGCCTTGTTTGTTATTGGAATTGTAGGAAACGGATTTGAGATGAGAAAGATCCGTATGTCTACAGAAGGGCAGTCCAACTCAAAGAACGTGTTTGCAGACAAAAGGAACTTCAAGTGGTATGTACTAATTGGAATTGCTCTAGTGTTATGGGCAATCAACGGAACCTATACATGATCTATATAGATCAACTCTAAATATTTCCTGATCGTAACTATACTAGTGCGTGTTTTGGGTAACGCCGGGCTGATTCTAGATAAAGAGGCCCAAGAATAAACCCACTTTGACATCTACAGGTATAGGCTTGTAGGTGTTCAATGTTCAAAGTTTTCTTATACCAAAGATAGAAATCACAGTAGGTTGCCTGAAAATTAGATATGGTTGCAAGAAAGACAGGAAAACACCAACGTAAGGCAGACCAACGCGCTACTCGCAGAAAAAGAAAAAAGTAAACCAGTCGTTGTAATTTTATACAGACAAAATTATTTCGCTGATATTATTTTTAGTTAAACAAATTTTATTTTGGATCTTTCTGCGTGAACTGCTCTGATAGCTTTCTCTATACTGTCTCCACTGTCTTCAATTACTATGATGATTCGAGATGTCTCTTCCTGAGCATCCATGTTGAGTATGTTCAAACCTGCCTCGCCTATTCTAGAGCTTGCCTTTGATGCAACTTGTTGTACGCGCCACATCTCATCTCCAATTAAGGTGATAACCCCCCTGTTGTAGGTTATAGATGCTAACGAGTCAAATCCCAAAATGTATCTTTCATTGCGCTTGACATAGTCTGCGTCTAGAAATAATATTCTTGTAAATTCAATGTCATCTTTGGTAAATGGGGACAAGACTACAAATTCACTATATCTTTTGTCCTTGTCAAGTGAATGAAATAGTCTTTCTGCTGACTCTTTTTCAATTCTTACAATGGAACAATTTTTCTTTCCTGTGACTATTTTTAGAGGATGACCACTTTTTTCACTGGGTTTTCTTTCAATTGTTGTTATTTTTTCAGGCCTGCTCATGTCTGTGATTATTATTGGCATTTCTACACCATTTTCTACAATCTCCTTTATTGCAATTGGGTCCAAAATCTTCATGCCAAACATTCCTGCAATCCTTGCCTCATTATACGAAAGACTGGTTATGCTTTCTAGCTCTTCTTTGACTACTCGTGGATCTGCAGATAGTACAGCACTGTCCTTTTCAAAATCAATTCTGGTGTGATATTTTTTGCTAAACAAAATTCCAAGATCAGCAGCAGTCCTATCAGATCCACCTCTTTCATATGTAGTCTCTACTCCATCTACTGTTTTTCCAATAAAACCGCCTATTGACAAGACATCATTTTTTTCAAGCAGTTTTTCAGCCTCGGTCATTTTTTCTGATGACTCGGAGGCAAGAAAATTTGCAGATTCCAGGTTATTGTCTGTAATTATGGGCCAAATGTCAAATGAAATAACTTCTGACTTGATTCCTGAACTTTTCAATATGTAATTCATTACATGAGACATCAAGACTTCGCCTGAATATGCAAGCAATCTTGCCCTTGTTTCATTGGCAAATTCTCTTTTTTGCAGTATATCTGCTAAAACAGCCTCTGCCTTTTCTAGAAAAAAATTGATGATTTTATTGCAGTCATCCTGGAGTGTCTTGTCTACTATCATGCTAACGATCTTTTGGTATGGTTTTCTTAGAATCTCTGTACCAACATTTTCTCCTTTTTCTGCCCTGCGTCCAATCTCTAGTGCAATATCGGTAAGTGACCTTTGTTTTTCATTGTATATTGTTAGCGGTGCAGAAAAAACTGTAATTACTTTGGAATCTTTTTTTAATTCGTTAATCCTTTTGATTATGGCAGGTATCAATATACCGTCTACACCTACCGCACTACCGCCAAATTTTGAAATGACTAGGTTCTTCAAAACGTCGTTATCTCTATTCCAATCCTTCTATAAAGTATTGGATGTTTTTATGATTATTCTAAAGAATTCAGACTGCATAAATCATACGCATTACTTAAATCCAAAAAACCAATAACTACGCTCATGTCAGCAGAGTCAAATAACTTTGTCATCCAGGGGGAGCTTTTCAGAGACAAGAATACAAATCATATTCTGCAATTCGTTCCAGAGGTTGGTCTTGTTCACAATGAATCATTCTGTAAAGAGATCACTGGCTGTATTGATTTTCAAAAGAACAACTAGGCTAGAAATTTTTTTATTAAATTTGATGCCTTTTTTGCCCCATCAAAAGGTTTAGGATTTCTTTTTTCATCAATTTTTTCAAGTATTAATTTGTCAAGACGAAACATATCATCATGTGTATATCCTAATTCAATTGCATTTTCTTCTTGCTCAAAATGGCCTTTTATTGGAATGAATATTCCTGGTGTTCCATAATGCCTTGATTCATCTATGGTGGATTTTCCAGCAAGTGAAATTACCAAATCTGCGGCAAATATTGCTTCATGCAAATTATTTACAAATCCAATATTCCTAATGTCTGGATGGTTCACCTTAAATGAAGGCCCACTTACAATCACAAGTTCAAAATTGGAATCAATCCTTGAATGGATATCAAGAACTTTTTCAATCAAAAATCTACCAGAATCAGTTCCGCCTATGCTTACAACAATTGTCTTTTTGTGAAATGCAAATTTTTCCCGCAGTTGCTCGCGTGACTGTGATGTATTTCGTACTATTGGTCCAACTCTTACTATATTGTCTTCATTCTTTCCATTTTCCGGCAAGATTACAAGATCACACTTTTCAATTATTTTTTTCATTGACTTGTTCATCTGTTTTTCAATTATAGAACCAATGCCTCTTGCAAAATTTGTCTTGAGTATGTCAGTTATCAAAATAGTCTTGATTCCCATATCCTGAGCAACCGCCAGTGACGCAAAATCTTCATCACTTGTGACAAGTCTTGGGTGATAGTTTTTCAGTATTTGAGATGAAATTACTTTGCATTCCTTGTAGTAAGAATAGTATTTGAAGAGCCATTTGAGTGGTTTACTGAGTTTTCCATTCTTGACTTGAAAAGCAGGAGGCCTGTACAAGTCATCTACATCAAATCCATTCTGTGAAATAATAGACGATGCAGCTATTCCACTTACAAATCTCTTTGATATGTTGTCAAGGCCTTGAGATATGGCTACATCGCGTGTGGCATGTCCCAACCCAATGGGGCTTGAGAAAAAAACTAGGTCTAACATGTCTACAACCCAACTGGAATGTAATTTCTTTATTTTTATTTTGAGTGATTCTCAAAGTTTAAATTCATTTTAACTTGGAGCTTGCTTGGGTTCATAGTCCAGGTCGGTTATGACGTCGCCCTTACACGGCGAAGATCCAGGGTTCAAATCCCTGTGGACCCATTCTTTTCTGGGTACATTTGTGGGACTCCCAAGGTAGCTAAACGCGGCATAGCGCTATTCTATTACATCAAAGTGGTAGAAAAGCCATGAAATCTGACTTTGTACTCTCACTTGAGTACATAAAATCAAAGAATGAGAACGCATTGGAGCTGTTCTATTCTGGTATAAAATCAGAGCAGACAAGGCGTTCCATGGAGGGAAACCTCAAGATGTTCATTGTAATTGCGTGGCTGATGTAATTGTTTTAAGACTTAAACTTTGAATCAAGATCAATAAAGATCTGAATTACACATAACTAATTTTTTATGGCATAAAGTAATGATTGATTTGTAAGTATCTTAAAACTTGGATAGCAGTTTAGCATTTTTCCATTTGGAATTTTAGTAAACTGCCAACTGACACATTTGTTATCATATTCATATTTTGAATTATCATATTGCCAACTAAAACCATTAGCAATTGATTGTGAAGGATACTCATGGCCTCTGATCAGTGTTATAGTCCCATTGTTATAATCAGCTTTGACCTGTGCATAAAGTGCGTTTGGGAAAAGATAGACAACATTAGGATGATGTGTAATTGCATCAAATTCCTTTTTAGTTACATATTCGTTATGCAATACAATTACCTTGTCATACTTTTTTAATATGCCTGGATCCTTGTCTATTTCCATGTCATTTATTTGTGAATAATTTAACAATTTTAAAACAAATGCAGCAGAAATGCTTGAAGAATATGAGCCATTAATTTCTGTGGAAATGTGTACTGTTAGACAATCGGTTCCACATATTTTTTTATAATAATCATAGAATCCGCCTTGTTTGTATGCCGCTTGTGTGAAAAGTGGATAGATAAAAGCTACATTTTGGGATTTACTTGAAAAACCAACTTGTTTGTAAATATTGGTCAATTCAGGCTTTAGTTTCACTATGTATGACTTGATATTTCTATTTGTATCGTATTGTTTGATTATATCGAAAAGAAATTTATCCCCAGTCATGGATTTAGGCTTTTTTTCATTTTCAATATTTACTTCATTTGTAAGATTTTTTTCAGACTGATCTTTTGTTGGAACATCATACTTTCCTGATGTGATGGCATTTACTGTAAAGGTGTTGGTTGTTGCAGTGTATGAGACAAAAAAACAAAAAAGAACTAATATTATGACCATTCCTTGATTTGTATGAAATAACATAATTTCAACAAATATGTATGTAATAAATGGGTATAGGTGCACTTGTCTAAATTAAAACAGAATTTGAAATTATTAAAAAATTAAGGAAGTTTTTTTTGTAGCTGCTCAGATTATACTATACATCTACCAAATCTCCTCACAAAATATCCCGGACTCATATCATTTATAGCTAAAAAACTTAAAATCCTCTAAGGCCAACAGGTCTGCATAATTCTGGATGATTCCTCAAGTAAGAGATTTTTTGGAGCATGGATTGCTTGTCTTGTGGAAAAGTTCCACCTATTGGATAAGCATTTGACCCATGATTTGCGCGAAAGACTACCTCTGTACCTGGTTCCATTTTTGATATTAAAAGTTCGAGTTCTCCCAAGGCTTCGGAATCATCAATTGGTAAAAATGGTTCCTTGAATTTTGTCAGAAATTCATCCCGTATACCATCTTCTAAATGTAAAGTGAGGGCCCCAACATAGTGAGGTGCAGAGGCGCTTAATACTTTGGCAGTCTCTTCAATGTGGTCCTTTGAGTAGGTCTTTCCGCCCAAACCTAAAATGACCATGCATGATATTGTATATCCTGCATCTTTTGCTTTCTGACATGACCTTATGATTGTCTGACTTGTTACACCCTTGGTAACTTTTTTAAGAATTGTATCTGAACCGCTTTCTATTCCAATGTAGAACATTGTCAGCCCTGCAGCATACAACTTTTTGAGATCCTCTGGAGATTTTTTCATAATATTTTGTGGCATGGCATAACATGATATGCGATCAAAGTTTGGAAATTTCTCTCGCAGATAGTCTAGAATCTGGATCATCCTTTCAGTTGATAGGTTCAATGCATCGCCGTCTGCAAGAAATATCCTAGTACTGTTGGGTATGTGCTTTGAGGCAAGATCAATTTCCATCTTGATCTGGTCCCAAGGCCTTTCAGAATATTCCTTTGAGCGATACATATTGCAGTATGAACATTTGTTAAACGAGCAGCCTAATGTGACCTGAAAAATTAATGACTTGGCTTCAGACGGAGGCCTGTAAAGGGGATAATCATAGTCTAACATTATTCTAATCTATCTCCGTTGTATCTTATCAGTTATTCGATTCTATGTTGCCTAGAAAATACTTGCAGTATTTTTCATAATGATTCTATCATGACATGTTTTCTTAGATTCAAAAGTGATGGCAGATAAAAAAGATCTATTAATTAACTGATGATACACGGAAATACATGCCAACAGATCCATATGCCAAACGTCTGCTTTGGTTTGTATTTATGGGCTCAAAAGGGGGATTAAACAGGATTCGCTTTATCTCTCATATACGCAATAAACCGCTTAACGCAAATCAGCTTGCAAAAGAGATGAATCTTGACTACAAGGCAATACAACACCATGTTGGAGTGCTTGAAAAAAACAACCTGATAACTCGTGTGGGTGACAAGTACGGTGCAACATTTTTCATCTCTACATTTCTTGAGGTAAACTTGCAAGTCTTTGATGAAATTGTAAGCAAATTGGAAAAAAGTACATAAGCAAAGTGGAACTAGTGTTTTTCAAATGGAGCCAATAATGACTGCAAGCACAATTGTATCTGGGGCAAACATGATAGCACTTGGAGTGCTAATGGGAGTTTTTGCCAAGATGTATTCTAAAACCAAAGCACAACTGCCTCTTGGGATGATATTTTTTGCAGGTCTATTATTTTTGCATAACGTGATTGGAGTCTATGCATACTTTACAATGATGGAGCTCTATGCTGTTGCACTGTTGCCATACATGCTGGCAGTACATGTTGCAGAGCTTGCTGGCATATTGATATTTTTGAGAATAACTCTACAATAGACTTGATTTATTTGTAAGATAAATAAAATCAGTTTGTGAAGCAGCAATACAAAGAATATCTTAAACTAAACAAGAACATCCTTTTAGGATTTCTTGCATCAATTGCTGTATCTGCGGTTGTTGCACAAATGTTTTCAAATCAACAAAGCTATGTCAATGCAACAATAACTCTGGGTGTTGATTATCTTGTATATTTTTCCACTTTTGGAACGCTCTTTTATTTTGACAACAAGAAAAAATATCTCTTAAAGACAGGAGAGGTAGATAAGGTAGGTCTTAGGCGAGATCTTGTTAAAGTGATATCTTCTCTTGGAATAGGTGAAGTTATCTATACCATCTGTAGGTGGTCCCTACAATATTACCTACTTACAAATTCATATCCAGCTTATGGGGCATCGCTGATATCTCAATCAATATCTACTGTAATCTACATGATTGCCGTAAATCTGAGTGTAAAATTCATGAGGTTGTACAAAGATGGCCCTTAGCATATTTGTTGATGGCTCGGGAGGTACCAACTCTGGTTTTGGCTATTTTGTCAAAGAGACAGGAGAATCGTTCTATGAAAAAAAACCCGACATAACAAACAATCAGGCAGAATACATGGCCATAATTTCCGCTCTGAAAAAATTTTCAGGTATTACAGATGAGATTGTAATCTATAGTGATTCAAAAAATACCGTCTCACAGCTAAATCATGAATATGCCATAAACAATGATCAATTAAGAACACTTGCAAGGGAAGCGTGGGATCTAATGACCAAGCTGCCAAACCTGAAAATAATCTGGATTCCAAGAAACCAAAATCTCGCTGGAAAGATGCTTGGCAGCTAAAACTCTGACATTTGGGATCGGGTATTCTCTTGGATAAACTTATTATACAAATACATTTGAGTCGATCTCATTAAAATGAGCGAATCAATTTTTCTATCTCCAAAATCCATTGCCATAATCGGGGCTTCTGATAAAGAAGGAAGTGTGGGTCGTGCCATTACATCCAACATACTAAAAGGATACACTGGAAAGATTCTTCCAATCAGTCCTACTCGGGAAACAGTATTTGATAAAAAAGCATACAAGAGTGTTCTAGATGTTCCAGAAGAAATAGATCTTGCAGTTATAGTCACAAAAAATGATGTTGTTCCTGCAGTGCTTGAAGAGTGCGGCAAAAAGAAAATCAAAGGAGCGATTGTCATCACTGCTGGATTCAAAGAAGTCAACGAAGAGGGAGCAAAACTTGAACGAAAACTTGCAGAGATTGCAAAACAGTACAATATCAAAATCATAGGACCAAACTGCCTTGGTGTGATGAATCTGGCGCCACAAACAATGATGAATTCCACTTTTCTCAAGGTCACACCAAAATCTGGAGGAATCGCACTTGTATCTCAAAGTGGTGCTATCTGTGCAGCACTGGTTGAAGACGCAAGTGCTCAAGGAATAGGATTCTCATCTGTAATCAGCATGGGAAATAAAGTCGATCTCAACGAAGTAGACATTCTAAAGATGCTTGCAGAACATGAGCAGACCAAAGTCATCGTAATGTATCTTGAGGACATGACCAATGGAAGAGAATTTTTGAAAATATGCAAGCAAATTACCCGACTAAACAAACTAAAGAAACCTGTACTGGTCCTAAAATCTGGCAGAAGTCCAGAGGGTGCAAAGGCAGCCATGTCTCATACTGGTGCACTCATGGGTTCTGATGAAATCTATGATGCCTTGCTTACACAATCTGGTGCAATCCGGGTTGATACCATGGAAGAATTATTTGATTATGCAGTGGCTTTTTCAAAACAACCATTGCCACTAAAAGGAGATCTGGTTATAGTTTCAAATGCAGGAGGACCTGCAATAATTTCTACAGATGCTTGTTCGAGGATGGGAATCAAGATGGCAAGCATCGAGGATATACGACCACAGATAAATGCAGTAATCCCTCCATGGGGAACCTCTAGAAACCCAGTAGACATTGTGGGAGATGCCGATTTTAACAGATTTGATCATGTGCTAAATCTTGTACTTGCTCATCCAAATGTTGGTTCAGTCATAACAATGTGTACACCATCTGCAACGCTTGATTACAACAAACTTGCCGAAGTAATTGTTACTGGCTCAAAAAAATATGGCAAGACAATGCTTGCAAGCCTGATGGGTCTTGATGAAGGAATAAAGAACCGAGAAATTCTTGCAGAAGGCGGAGTTCCATATTATACATATGCAGAAAAAGCAATCCGTGCACTCAAGGCAATGTTGAGATTTTCACAATGGTCCCAAACATCTGAAGGAAAGATACAACAATTCAAAGTAAACAAGAAAAAAGTAGAACAAATTTTTACCAAGGTAAAATCTGAGGGAAGAAAGAACCTGTTAGAAGAGGAGGGACAAGAAGTTTTGAAAGCATATGGTTTTCCTGTACCAAAAAGCATTCTTGCCACAAAGGAAAAAGATGCAACAGTTGCAGCAAAAAAAATTGGATATCCAGTTGTGATGAAAATTGCCTCTCCACAAATCATTCACAAGTCTGATGCAGGTGGAGTAAAGGTGGGATTGAAGACTCCCCAGGAAGTCAAAAAGGCCTTTAAGGAAATAATAAAAAATGCAAAAAAATACAACAAGAAAGCAGTCATCAAGGGTATACTTGTCCAAGAGATGGTCAAAGGCGGAAAAGAGACCATCGTGGGCTCAAAGCAAGAACCGGGATTTGGCTCTGTAGTTATGTTTGGAATGGGTGGAATCTATGTCGAAGTACTCAAAGATGTAACATTCCGAGTTGCACCTGTTACAGATTCTGAAGCAGACGAGATGATATCATCGATTAAAACAAACAAGTTGTTGCAGGGTGTAAGGGGAGAGAAACCATCTGATGTCGCAAAACTTTCAGACTGTATCCAAAGAATTTCCCAACTGGTGACTGATTTTCAAGAAATAAAAGAGCTTGACATGAATCCAGTACTAGTATTTGAAAAGGGCAAAGGATGCAAAGTAGTAGATGTAAGAATTGGGCTTGCTTAAAACACACAACAATTTTGTTAGAATATTTATATTACTTACAAAGGGTATTAGCAGATATGCCAATTAAGACAGCTGCTGAGTACATTCAAAGTCTCAGAGGCCGTAACATGAAAGTTTACCTTTTTGGCGAACTTGTAAAAGAACCTGTGGATCATCCAATGATAAGGCCTTCAATAAACGCCGTGGCAGAGACATATGATCTGGCAGAAAAAGAATCTGAGATGGCAACTGCAAAATCATCCATAACAGGTTTGCAAGTTAACAGATTTTTACACATTGCAGAAAGTGCAGATGATCTAGTAAATCAAAATAAAATGCAGAGAAAACTTGGCCAGCTTACTGGAACGTGTTTCCAGAGATGTGTAGGAATGGATGCACTAAACTCATTATATTCTGTTACTTTTGAAATTGATGAAAAACACAAGACCGATTATCATAAGCGACTAGTCGAATTTATCAAGATGATTCAGCAAGAGAATTTTGTCATAGGTGGTGCGATGACTGATCCAAAGGGAGACAGAAGCAAAGCACCTCATCAACAAGAAGATCCAGACGTATTTTTACACGTAGTAGAAAAAAATGACAAGGGAATATTTGTTACAGGTGCCAAGGCTCACCAGACAGGTTGTATCAATTCACACTGGATTATAGTCATGCCAACAATGAGATTGTTGGAAGGTGACAAAGATTATGCAGTGGTTGGTGCAATGCCTGCTGATGCTCCAGGAATTACATACATCTACGGACGTCAATCTTGTGACACAAGAAGCATGGAAGATGGAGATATCGACGCAGGAAATGCAAAGTTTGCAGGCCAAGAGGCACTCATGGTCTTTGATCGAGTCTTTATTCCGTGGGATAAAGTATTCATGTTTGGCGAGTATGAATTTGCTGCAATGTTGGTAGAGAGATTCACATGTTATCATAGAAGAAGTTATGTATGCAAGACCGGTCTGGGTGATGTTTTAATTGGTGCAGCTGCTGCAATTGCTGATTACAACGGAGTTCCTGATGTTTCTCACATACGAGACAAATTGGTAGAGATGACTCATCTTAACGAGACAATTTATGCAACTGGTATTGCTTCTTCATCACAAGCTCATCGCACCAAGTCCGGTGTATGGCTAAATGATGACATGCTGGCAAACGTCACCAAGCATAATGTAACTAGATTCCCGTATGAAATAGGCAGACTTGCACAAGATATTGCAGGTGGTCTTGTTGTCACACTTCCGTCTGAAAAAGATTTGAAAAATCCAACTACAGGTCCAATGCTGAAAAAGTACCTCAGGGGACGAAAAGGTGTTGACGTCGAAAACAGAATCAGAATATTGAGATTAATTGAAAATATGACCTTGGGAAGAAATGCAGTAGGATATCTAACTGAATCAATGCATGGTGCAGGCTCACCACAGGCACAAAGAATACAGATTGCACGTCAGATGCAGCTTGGATACAAGAAAAAACTTGCCAAAAACCTTGCAAGCATCAAAGAAAATTCTGAACCAGAATCTGAACAATCAGATTATTTCCAACGCGTATTCAAGATAAGAAAATAATTAAAAATTTACTAGAGATTTTATTTTGAGCTAGAATCTTTATCTGTACTTGATTCATCATTTGCTTTAGTTTCAGACGAGTCTGAATTTTCTGTAAGGTATGACTTGTCACTTGACAAATTTTCATCTATGCTAGATTTGCCGATCTCCTTATCCGAATTCTTTGCTTTATCTTCATCTGACAATTTTTCTATCTCTGACTTTGGCTTGCCAAATTGTTTTACTAGCATTACTCCAACAATGACTGCTATTATGATGTAATTGATTGGAGGTGTAAGTATTCTTGTCACGTAGCCTATCTGGGGTATGACGTAAACCACTTTTCCGATATAGTCATTTTTTGTTATTGGAAAGTCAGTTCCAGGTATGGATCCAGGATTTGCATCTCCTTTTGTCCTAATTACCAGAGGATCCTTGTTTAGTATCTCGGCAACTCTGTGAACTATTACCTTGTCGTGTCCATCTGGTCTATTGAATACTATGATATCTCCAACTTTTAATTGATCAAAATTAACGTGTCCCTGAACAACAATCACATCAAAAATTTCCAGGTTTGGTATCATGCTTCCACTTGACACTACATAAAATGGATTTTCTGTACCAAACGCTACTCGGAGTCCAATCCAAATTATTGCAATGCCTATTACTACAATTATAATGTCCTTTACGATGCCTGATTTGAGAGAAAGTTTACCCAATTATTTCTAGTTCTTTAAAATCGTAAGATAAATCTTGCTTAACAATGTAGAGTTACTTTAACTTGTTACCGCAACTTTCGCAGAATTTAGAACCCTGGCTATTGGTATAACCACACTTACATTTTAAATTATTTTCAAGCGAACCTCCAAGCAACACAATTTCGCCAATTTTTTTTATGTCATCCCACTTTATTGTAACATCTGTTCCATCATTTCTTGTTACAACCAGTACTATGCTGGATTGATCTGGTTGAATACCCATCTCCTTGACTATTCCAACTTTTCTTGCTTCAGTATCATAAACCCCAAGACCTGTGATTGAACTGAATGTCTTGACACTGGTAGATGCTTTTGGTTGTTCTTGTAATTCAAAACTTTGTGTTGGCTGTGGCGGTGTTACACTATTTGTGCTAGAAACAGGTATTGCAGCTCCAACTGATGCTGTTTCATCAGGCTTGCTAAAGTTTCTATATTCTGCAAGAACTGATCCGCATGTAGTACACACATATTGTCCCTTTTCTAACAGAACAAGATTTTCTGCAACTATTTCATTAGGGTTTTCATATTCTATTTTTGGACTTCCTTCATATTCTTTCTCGCATGTATTGCAATAATATTTGGAAATTTTTTCTGAATCAAGACGGCCAACGGGAGCAAGAAACAAGTCAGGTCCACCCAAGTTGCCCTTTCTTTGTTGATCATCATTTACTGTTGCCATGATAAAACCTCCAGATCCTCTTAATTTTTTTAATCGAAGTTCACTGCTCATACTTTAATCTACATAAATCTCAGATAATTATGTATATCATTTTGATGGGTCAAATCTATGCCACATATCGGAGCAAGAGATTATACAATTTCCAAAAATAATCAGATTTTTTTCAATATTTTGGAAAGAGTTATTAGAGCCAGAGGGGTACGTTAAACAAAAATTGACGGAAATAGGTGATCGAACTTTTCTCTGTCGTTTCAATAAAAAGATGATGAATAAATTTGACAAAATTTGAAGAATTAGGACTAAAGGACACCATACTCACTGCACTTAATGAAATGGGTTTTCGCGAACCATTCCCCATTCAGTCAGGGGCAATTCCGGTACTTCTTTCAGGTCAGGATGTCATAGGTCAAGCACACACTGGAACTGGAAAGACAGCTGCATTTTCACTACCGATAATCCAAAATGTAATACCAAAAGGTGGAATACAGGCACTCATCATAGCTCCAACAAGAGAACTTGCAGTACAGATATCTGATGAAATTGTAAAATTTTCAAGGCACTCTGGAATACGAAGTGTAACAATCTACGGTGGTCAAAGCATGAATGTACAACTACAAGAACTTCACAGGGGAGTAGAGATTGTCGTTGCTACACCTGGACGTCTTATTGATCACATCAAGCGTGGCTCCATAAAACTACAGAAAGTAAAGTGGGTTATACTTGATGAAGCCGATACGATGCTTGACATGGGATTCATTGAAGATATCAAATTCATCTTGGATCTGGTTCCAGAAGATCACGTCAATGCACTATTTTCTGCTACCATGCCAGCTGCAATATTGATGCTGGCAGAAAAATACATGAAAAACCCACAAAAAATATTCATCGATTCCGATGATCTAAGTGGAGAAGGAATTGAACAAGCATTTCTTGTAATTAAAGACAGGGAAAAAACAGATTATCTATTCAAATTTATCAAAGAAAATGGTGCTGGCCAGGCAATAGTGTTTTGTTCTACAAAGGATAGAACAAGAAGAGTTGCCCATGAGCTTGAACAAGGAAGATTCAACGTAGTCTCAATTCAAGGAGACATGTCCCAGTTTAGAAGAGACAAGGCAATGTATATGTTTAAGAAAGGAAAAGCAGACATTTTGGTAGCTACTGATGTAGCAGCAAGAGGTATTGATGTACCAAAAGTTGCATTGGTGATAAACTATGATGTTCCAAACCAAGACATGGTGTACTTCCATAGGATTGGAAGAACTGCACGTGCAGGAGAAAAAGGTAGAGCAATCACTCTAGTATCTTATTCTTCAATTGGCGATTTCAAGGCAATATCTAATCAAACCAAGGTCCAAATGAAAGATCTAAACAAAGAACTAGGAATTGTAGTCAACATTCCAGATCCACTAAAGAGAGAAGTAAGTCACAGGAGAAACTTTAGATCTGGCGGTGGTGGCTACGGTAGATCAGGAGGCGGCGGAGGTTATGGTAGATCTGGTGGTGGCTATGGAAGAAGTGATGATAGAAGAGGAGATCGCAGAAGATCAGGCGATAAAAACTATTACGGCTTGAGAAGTCGCTGGTAGAAAAACCGTTCAATATATTTAGGGATTCAGAATTTTATAATACATGGATAAAGCAAAACCTGTAAATTCACAGAACTGGGAAAAAGAGGTTATATCTTCTCAAATTCCTGTGTTTGTAGATTTTTGGGCTGAATGGTGTGGCCCGTGCAGGATGGTAAGTCCTGTAATCGAAGAGCTAGCCGGTGAATATGCAGGAAAGATCAACTTTGTCAAGGTTAATGTTGATGAAAGCAACGAACTTGCATCAAAGTACAATGTCTTTAGCATACCAACACTAGCATTATTCAGCAAGGGCCAAGTTGTAGCACAACAGGTAGGCGCCGCATCAAAGGGCTCCTACAAGAATATGATAGACAACGCTCTTTCAAAAATCTAAACCTCATTTCTTCTTTTTTCGATCTAAAATAATTAATACCGGTCAAGGAAAACAGTCCACATGTCATTTGGAGATATTGATACACTAAACCTTCTATTTGACAAACTACAGAATCTGCTAAATGACACCCAAGGATACTATGAATCATTTCTTGATGCAAATACTATGTACAAACAAGGAAAATTAACAGACAAGGAATTCTTTGAGAAGCTGGGAGATTACGTAGTATCATATTCATCATTAGAGTTTTTGTCTGTCAAAGTAATTTTTGAGCTAAAAAAATCACTTGACAAGATAGCAGGTGGTCGCTCTTCTGGTGGTTCTACTATGGCAAGCCCAATGCCTCCAGGCATGGGACCGCAAGCATCACATGTGGCAGTATCTACCTTGCCAGGACCTGGACAGCCTCCATCAATTATATCGGCCGCTGCAGCTTTTTCAACACCTGGTGAGCTTCCTAGACCTGATCCGTCCTTGTTGCCAAAACAAAGCTCAGGTGGTCCTGTATGCAATTCTTGTGGATCTGCTCTAAAGGCTAATGCTAAATTTTGTTCTAAGTGTGGAAATAAAACATAATAGAGAAAAAAAATTCTGATATTGTTAGTCTTGGTTTGCGCCACATTCTGTGCAGAATTTTGCAACCAAAGATAATTTTGAACCGCACTCTGGGCAAAACTTTGTGTTTGTTTCAGTAGGTGTACCAACACTGCCATACAGACCGCCCATAGTCTTCATTGCACCAGTTGGCACAAATGTATCATCATCTACTAGAGGTGTTGGGGCAAAATCTTTCTCTTCTACAAAATTCATTATCCTAGGCATCTGCTGACCTGGATTTTTTGGATCAGGTACCATGTCACCGAGCCAAAATGCAAATCTAGTCAATGTAAGCTCTGGCGTAGAAAAGGTCAATGTATGACTTGACATGTAATCATCTGCTGCTGTCTTGCCGTTGAATACTTTCATCAAATGCACTAATTGGAATAGCTGTATATTGTTTTTTGTTTAATGGTGGACCGAGGGGGATTTGAACCCCCGACTTCCGCGTTGCGAACGCGGCATCACTACCACTAGACTACCGGCCCTTTTGTTATCAAGAATACCAACTGCTTTTATCTATTTACTCAAAGAATAATACTAGGTTTTCAATCCAAATTCCTGATGACTGTTGATGCTGTAATTACAGGGTCACACGTTATTCTTCAAAATGGAATGGTGGACAAGAACATTGTCATAAACGAAGGCAAAGTTGTTGGCCTAACAAATGATGTTCCACAATGTGATCATAAAATAAAAGGAGATGGTCTAGTCTCACTTCCTGGAATAATTGATCCTCACATACATTATGGTGTGTATTCACCAATTGACGAAGCTGCAATCACGGAATCAAAAGTGGCGGCAATAGGAGGTGTTACTACAATGATTCGGATGCTCAGGCTGAGCGGTTCGTACAAGAAAAATCTAGACTCACAGCTTGAGGCAAGCTCAAAAACTCATTATGTTGATTATTCAATCCATGCCTCAATACTTTCCAAGAGTCAAATCAATGAAATGGAATTTTGTAAAAGCAGGGGTATAACGTCATTTAAGATATACATGAATCTTGGCGAAGAAGTGGGTCATGTCTACATGGACATGCAACCAGGAGAAAAATCTCTGCGGGAAGAAAGAGTGGAAATGACAACTGACATGATTGAAAAAATAATTGAAAAAGCAGCAGCTCTGAATTGCCAAGTTCTTGTTCATGCTGAAGATTACCAAATGTGTTCTTGCGGAATAAAGACTGCAAAAGAGAAAAGAATGGATGGACTTGGAGCATGGTCTCAAAGCAGGCCTGTAGAATCTGAAGTCAAGTCAATTACTACTATATCACAAATTGCAAGAAAGTTTGGCTGCAATCTTTATTTTGTTCATATTGGATCGCGTGCTGCAATTGACGCAATATCTAAAGAAAAGAAAAATGGAACCAAGATTCACGTTGAAACATGCCCTCACTATCTTACATTATCATATGAATCCCAAAAAGGATATCTTGCAAAAGTTATGCCTCCTATACGCTCTTCTCAGGATATGGAAACTGTGTGGCATGAGGTACAAAGTGGCAGAATGGATACAATAGGAACAGATCATGTTGCAAATAGACTGAATCTAAAGCTTGGCGGAGAAAACGTATGGAGTGCACTTGCTGGATTTCCAGGAATGGGAACAATGGTTCCCATACTACTGAGCGAGGGTGTCAACAAAGGAAAAATAAATCTCCAACAATTTTCAAACATGACAAGCTACAACACGGCACAAATATTTGGAATGTATCCAAAAAAAGGAATAATCCAAAAAGGCTCTGATGCAGATATTGTTCTAGTTGACTTGAAAAAGGAAGCAAAAGTGTCTTCTGTAGACATTGATGGATTTTCTGATTATAATGTCTATGAGGGATGGAATCTCAAAGGATGGCCTGTTAAGACAATTGTTCGAGGAAATGTAATAGCTGAAGATTTCAAGATAATTGCAAAACCTGGTTATGGCAAGTTTGTTTCAAGGCCACAAACCTGACTTGAAAATTTTTATTAAATTGTTATAAAGCCTGATTTTACTGCTGACAGTGCAATGTTTAGGCCAAACAATGCAAATGTTACGGCATATATCGATATCATGGAGCCTTTCAATATTTTTTCAGATACCTTCTTTTCAATTATTGTATGAATGAACTTACCTCCATCCAATATCGGTAATGGTAACATGTTGAATATTCCTATGAAAAATGACAGCATCCATAGCCACAATAAAAACATGAAGACTTCTGGACTCCAGTGAATGTAATATGGAACTACGGGCTGGTATGATGGCAAAGCCGCTCGCAAAATTCCAAGCATTCCCTTTTGTGGATCGGTTGTAGATGGGGTAGTGACAACAGGAATCTGCAAAGTTTTTCCATCCCTTATTACGGTGACCATGGCAGTATCTCCTGCCTTTAATTTTACCTTGGCAAAGTCTTGGGGCAGAACAATGGGATTTCCATCTATTGCGTTTATGATGTCGTCTTTTTGCAATCCTGCTTTTTCAGCTCCTGATCCTTGTGTAACTGAGACTATGGGAACTCCAAGAGGCTGATTATAAAACACACCTTTGATTGGGTCTGGCATGATAAGTGCAAATGATGGATTGAATATCAACAGTCCTGCAATTATAAACGAAAACAAAACGTTTGATGTTGCGCCTGCTCCAATTACTCTAAGACGTGAGAGTTTTTTTGCCTTGACAAATTCTTCCTCGTCAGGCTCTACAAATCCTGCAAATAGCGCAATAAAGACTGCAAATCCTCCGGTCTTGATTTTTATCTTTTCTAGCGTGGCAACAATTCCATGTGCACCTTCATGAATCACCAGTACGATTGGAACAGAAAGCAAAAAGTATGCAATGTTTGAGGTTGACTGGATTGTAACTCCTGGTATCAGTACGGTCATCTCAGAGAATGATTCTGGCTTTACAAAAAAGTTTGACAGGTTTGATGCAAGATACCAAAATGCAGCCCCCATCATAACAAAACCTAGAACCACACTTGTGTTGGCAAAGATTCTAGTTGCGCGTTGGGTTCGGCTCAAGATTCTTGTAAGTATCAGTTGTACATTCTGGTTCTTGTATGTAAGACTGTATGGTTTTATCTCAAATCCATGTTTGTCAAGCTTTGAGATTTTTGCAGCTGCAAATACAATGACCCATGCAATCAAAACATAGATGATAGAGTTATGCGTTAAAAATTCAAAAGCCAAATTAATTGATACTCTTTTTAGTCAGGGCAAATTTATCAGTTGCTATGGGAATTGTTCTAGTTTCAACATATCCTGACAAAAAATCAATTTCTAGAATAGCACATGTTGTAGTGGAACAAAAACTGGCAGCTTGCGTCAACTATACAAAAATAAACTCTATTTATTCATGGAAAGGCAAGATTGAAGATGCCGAAGAATTTCTTGCACTTTTTAAAACTACAGCAAAATCAAAACAAAGACTCAAAGAAGAAATAGCAAAATCTCATCCATATGATGTACCAGAGATTGTAGAGCTCAAGATGGATAGTGTCAGTGTACCATACATGAAATGGCTCGAAGAATCAACTCTGGGGAGCAAACCTAAGAAGCGAAATAACGCCTCCAAGAGATGAGACCCGTAACCCTGCATCTGTGGTAGAATCTACTGCATAAACTTCAACTCCTTTTGATTCGACCTGGTTGAGAAATTCTATTATCTTATCTTCGTCTTGTTTTTCAAAGATCTTGTCTGAAAATATCAGTGACTCTACTGCGCCAATCTCATTTGCCTTTGCAGTCTCCTCAAAGCCCATGGTAAACTTGTTGCTTTTCTTGTTGGCCCTTGCCATGGTCTCATCTAGTATGGCAGAAACTTTGGCAATCTTGCTTGTGTCAAGTGTCTGCTTCATTATGTCAGACTTGATGAAAGTGTAGATCCCGTCCTCGCCAGAAGAGTCTATTCCGTCAACTATCTGTATCTTGTGTCCCTTGATTGACGGAACTTCTAAAAGAAAATTTGCCAATCTTTTTTTGGTCTCACCCGGACCAAATATCACAATACTATCAGCATCTCTTATCAAAGTTGAGATTGCACTCTGGACAACTTTAAAAAAATCTTGTATATTGAATTTAGACTGGTATCTCTTTCCGCTTGCACCAGAATACATGTTTGGTAAAAGTTTGAGATGTGTCCCACTTAATCTTCCCAAGCCGCAGTCTGTTGTATCTATTGCAACAAGAAGAAACGTACTACTGTCTTTTTTTCCAAAGATCAATTTTTGTTCAATATCACTCCAACTTTTCTTGACAAGTGTAACTGCATCACCGATTTTTAGTGTCAGGGAATGGTGCGATCCCTTGCTTACTGATGGATTGTCTGACTCTGCTATTGTACCCTGGACTCGTAGTCTATCAACTACCTCATCAATAGAAATTTTTTCAACATCAAGTGCTATGCGAATCTTGATTCTTTCTCCCTTGTCAGGTCTTGAAAAATCCTTTTCTTGCTTGACAGCTCGTGAAGTGTCCCCCGTCACCCTGTCTCCTTTGGCTATCACACGTCGTAGTGTAAAGAGATCGTCTGATTCCTCTGGTATGAGGGCAATCGCATTGTCATCTATTTTTTTAATAATCAATCTAATACCTTTACAGAACTATAATAAAAAAGAAAAGTAATCTAGTTTGTTAACTCGTCCGTCTTGGATTCCTTCTTCTCTTCTGCCTTTTTTCTCAAATAGTTCTGGACCCATTCCTGTGTTATGACTCCAGATTCGGTCAAGTTAACAAGCGTGTTGGTTGAAGCCTCACCCACTACTTTGCCAGTGTTTCTTCTTACCTGTCTCCATTTTAGATTTGTATTGCCACTTTTTGACGAGTATATGATGCCAAGTACCTCTTTTGCGTTTACAAAAGTCATGTCTCGAATCTTTTTTAAAGTAACCTTGTCTGCAGCCTCTACATAAATTGGACCAGGCGTTGTCTCACGTTCTGGGAACACTTCGTAATCTTCCAAGTAACTTTCAGGAATAAACGAGTTACAGGTGCTTAGGATTACAAACTTCCTAAAACTTTCAAGAGAACACGTTGCATCTATTGCTACCATTTGTGTAAACAATGCTCTCGCCTTTTATCAAGCTTCTTGAAAGACTCAAGTATGAACAAACAAGATTGTTAGCTGCAGGCGTTGATGACCAAATCCCTTTGATTTGATGAGAAGGATCTTGAGTTCTGAGCCTGCACTGGATTTTTATCGATAAATGATTCTATTGTTATCATGAAATCACACACTGAATATCTTACATATGAAGTTCCATCAAGACGAGGATTTGTAAATATCACACCAGAGATAAGAAAAATAATTCAAAAAAGTGGAGTCAAAGAAGGTCTTTGTCTTGTCAATGCAATGCACATTACTGCAAGTGTCTTCATAAATGATAATGAAAGTGGATTACACCAAGACTATGAAAAGTGGCTAGAAGAGATCGCACCACATGAACCTGTATCACAATATGAACATAACAATACTGGAGAAGATAATGCTGATGCACATTTGAAGAGGCAAATAATGGGAAGAGAAGTTGTAGTGGCTATAACAAAAGGCCAACTTGATTTTGGTCCATGGGAGCAGATATTCTATGGAGAATTTGACGGCAAGAGACCAAAACGTGTTCTAGTTAAAGTGATAGGCGAATAGATTTTAGGATAAAGAACCTCGCTTCTGGGCTCCTTCTTCTAGTGGTTTTAGTTTGAAACTTTGTTCATGATTCTGTGCACCATGACTGCATTTTACGCAACCTACCTTGAATCCGTTGCTGTCCTTTACAAAAGTCTCGCAACCACAAAAACAAGTCATTTGATTTTATGTTCCATCTCTCTGATATAACTTATTTCAATTAGTTCTTGCAACAATTTCCGCGTGGAATGTCATTATCATGCGGGCATTTTCTTGGATGCTTGAGCATTGTACATAGTGCATCTGTGAATTGTGCATTCATGTGATGTTCTATGCCACAAACCATCTCCTCATCAATGTCTACCTTTAGGGCACTATCCATGAGTACCTCAAGCAACCTGCTGTTTCGCATCATGTTAGAGCCTATCTCTTCACCGTTCTTGGTAAGAGAGACTCCACTTTTATTATAATTTACAAGCTTTGACTCGTTTAGTTTTTTTAGCATCTGGACTACACTTGGCTGTCTTACGTTTAGCATCTTGGCAATGGTACTAATTTTTACGGGATTCCCATCTTCTTTGATGTGCCATATTGCCTTGAGATACATCTCGACATGTTCTGCTTCTGCAGTTCCCACAAACAAGACTTCTTGATCTTTCATAATTGATATCTCATTTACTTGATTTTACATCTTTTGATTCTTTTAGCAAATATTCAAAATATTCACGGGCAAAGCCTGCTAGGCCAGAATGGTCTGCCCATATGGCAACTGCTTCCTTTGTTCCTGTAGTACCAAGCTCCTCGCCAAGAAGCAAAACAACATATCTTTTGTCGGAAATGATTCCTCCACCAAAGAGACCCTTCTTTACTTTTACCGTAGCCAGCCTTGATAATGACTTTAACGTGTCGCCTTCAACATCTTCTGAAACTAGAATTGTAATGTCTACTCCCCTGTCATGCAATAATCTAATCTTTGGCAAGGCTTCCTTTGCCAATTCTTCTGCAACTTTGGGAATGGCAATCATGACCTCGTTTCTACATGAATCTACCATCTCGAGGATCTTTGTTGCAATGTTTATCACACCTGAAATTATCCAAATGTCTGGACGCTCGCTTATCCCGCTCTGTTCATAAAGTGGAGTGAGTTCCTTGAGTACGATATTTTCATTATTTCTAAATTCAGTCTCAAACTGTTGCTTTGATGTCTGGATTGCAGTGGCAGGCGATTTTGCAAAATATTGAGTAGGTCTTGAATCATCAGAACCTATCCACCCCTTCTCCTCCAGGGTGCCTAGAACCTCATAAATTTTTGAGTATGGCACACCAGATTTCTGACTAAGATCAGAGGCAGTAATGGGACCTGTTTTTAAAAGTGAAGAATATGTCTTGATCTCATAACTTGTGAGGCCTATCTTTTCCAGTGATTTTCTTGCCTTGTCAGAGAGACTCATCTCTATGATCGGAGGCTCTTTTGATATATATGTCTAGGATCGAGTTTTTCATGAGGAATGATCTACCTATTCATCTGGTGTCTAGTAGGAAATTGATTAAATACTATCTCCTAAGATATGCGTATAAGACATGGAATTAATTCAGATATCTAATCAGAAGACTCCTACTCTAGGAAAGAAATCAACTATAAGATTTACCCAGAGTATCTGTCCTGAATGTAACATGATACTTGACGCAGAGGTCTTTGAGAGAGATGGCAAGGTCTTCATGACAAAGACTTGTCCAACACACGGAGAATGCGAAGAACTCTATTTTGGCTCTTATGACATGTACAAAAAATTCAGTACCTACTGGATTGACGGAAAAGGTGCACATGCTCCAAACGTAATGATTGACAAATGCTCTTGTCCTAACAACTGTGGTCTGTGTTCTAATCACTTGTCCCACAGTGGACTAGCAAACATGATAGTTACAAATAGATGTGATCTTACATGCTGGTACTGCTTCTTCTATGTAAAGAAAGGACTAGAAGGTGCATACATGTATGAGCCATCACAAGACCAAGTAAGAGCAATGATGAAGACACTACGAGCCGAAAGACCAATTCCAGGTAACTCAATGCAGATTACTGGTGGTGAACCAATGCTCAGAGAAGATATCGTTGATGTCATCAAAATAATGAAAGAAGAAGGTGTTGATCACATCCAGATGAACACAAACGGAATCAGATTTGCACTAGATCCAGAAGCAATGAGAGAAGTAAGACTAGCAGGTGTAAACAATCTTTATCTTAGTTTTGACGGTGTAACTCCAAGAACGAATCCAAAGAATCACTGGGAAATTCCATATGCACTAGAGAGTGCAAGAAAGACAGGAACTACAGTAGTATTTGTTCCAACAGTTATCAAATCAATCAATGACCATGAATTAGGTCCGATTATCAGATATGCTCAAAAGAATCTCGATGTTGTCCATGCAGTAAACTTTCAACCAGTATCATTGACTGGAAGAATGGGAAAGAAAGAACGTGAAAAATACCGTATCACAATACCAGACTGCATACAAAGAATTGAAGAGCAGACACAAGGTGAAGTAACAGTAGATGACTGGTTCCCAGTTCCAAGTTGCATGCCACTAACAAACGTAATTGAAGCATTCTCTAGCAAACCAAAGTATGAACTCTCAATCCACTTTGCATGTGGTGCAGGAACATACATCTTTGAAGATGCAGAGACAAAGAAGTTTGTACCATTGACAAGATTTGCTGACATTCAGGGAATGTTAGAACTCTTTGAAGACAAGGCAGAGGAAATCAAGTCTGGAAAGAACAAATATTTCACAATGCTCGAAGTAGTAAGAAAATTGTCCAGCTTTATCGATAAAAAGAAACAGCCAGCAGGTCTTGACTTGGCAAAGATGTTCGGTAGCATCTTGATGAAGAGATCATTCAACTCTGTAGGTTCATGGCATGTCAAGGGATTATTCTTGGGCATGATGCACTTCCAGGACAAGTACAATGAAGACCTTGAAAGACTCCAAAGATGTGACATTCACTATCTTACACCAGACTTGAGAATCGTTCCATTCTGTGCCTTTAACGTAATTCCAGAGTGGTATAGAGACAGAATCCAAAAGAAATATTCCATCTCAGTAGAAGAATGGGAGAAGAGAGTTGGAGTAAAACTCGAAGATGGTCTATACAGAGGAATCATGAGAAGGGGTTCAGGTGACGAGCTTGCAGCAGGCTGTGCAAAGAGTCAGATGATGCATGAAGCATCACAAGCCTTGTCTTAGAAAAATCATCTTCTAACTTTTCATCTAATACCTTAATAGAAGTTAATCTAGATTTTCTGTATATTGAAAATACTGATTGTTTCACCGACACATCAAGGAATTGGAGGAGTGGCAAGACATGTTCAGGGACTGGTAAATTTCCTGAAACAAAATGGACATCAAGTGGATATTATTTCATCTGAGAATACATTTACAATTCCAGTTAGAAAATTAAAAAACCCGAGTTTTATGATATCTTCCTTTTTGAAGACTAGATTCAAAAAAGACTATGATATCATACATGCGCAAAATCCTCCTGCCGCTCTTGCACTAAAAGGAGTGCATGCAAAAAAAATTCTTTCTTTGCATGGGGTGCATCATGAACAGGTTGAACTTTTACATGGAAATACAGTAGGCGAAGTGGCAAAAGGTTTTGAAAAACATGCACTGAGCTGGGCTGATACAATAACAGTATCATCACATGAGTTGTATGATCATTATACAAAAATGGGATATACGGTACACTATCTTCCAAATGCTATGGATATTTCTTCTCTGCCAACTGGTACTGATAGAAGATATGAAAAGCAGATAGTCTATGCTGCAAGAATGTCAAGAGAAAAGGGTATAATTGACATACTCCAAATGGCGCAAAAACTCCCTGATGATATTCATCTCTTACTCTTGGGAAGTGGTCCTGAAGAAGATCTTGTAAAAAAGGCATGTGAGAACAAGAAGAATCTTCATTTTCTTGGATATCAAGAAAAACAAAAAACAATCGAAATCATGCGTGGGTCTGACATTGTTATACAGCCTTCTATAATGGAAGGAGGACTAAGCTATACTAGACTTGAAGCAATGGCTTGTAGAGTACCTCTAATTTCTACTACTGCTGGAGGGAGTAAGGATGTTTTACGTCATATGGAAAATGCATACTTGATAAACCCTAACGATCCAGAAGGATTACTGAAAGCAATTCTAGAATTAATGAATAACCCACAAAAAAGAAAATCTATTGCTGAAAATGCATATCAAACAGTAAAAAAATATGATTGGAGTGAAATAGGTAAAATGTATCTAAAATTGTATGATGATGTATTAAAACTCAGAATATGAAAACTAAGATTATAAAAACAAAAATTTCCTGATGATTTAATATGACGCTTAAAGATAGGATTACACACGAAAAGTTATGAATTTTATAATAACCGGTGGTGCAGGTTTTATCGGAAGCCATCTTGCAGAATATCTTGTTAGTAAAAAGCATCATGTTACAGTGATAGACAATTTTCACGTTGGAAGACATGATAATCTAATTAATATTAAAAATGATATTGAAATTATTAAACTCGATATATTAAACTATGAAAAACTCAAAAAAGTGGTAACAAACACTGATGGCATATTTCATCACGCTGCATTAACTTCTGTTCAAGATTCTTTGATTCAAAAAGATGAATATTATAAAGTCAATGTTATGGGTACTGAAAATATTTTAAAACTTGCAAGCCAATTTGGATTCAAAGTAATATTTGCAAGTACCGCAAGTGTATATGGTAATCCAAAAAAAATTCCCATCATGGAGAATGTTACAAAAAAACCTCTTAATCCTTATGGTGCAACCAAATTAAGAGGAGAAAAGTTATCGATAAAATATGCTAAAAAAGGAGTTTCTGTGATTGCACTAAGATATTTCAACGTATATGGGTTACGACAGAATAGAAACTATGCAGGTGTTATTACAAAATTCCTTGATAAAATTAAAGATAAAAAACCGCCGATAATTTTTGGTGATGGCTATCAAATAAGAGACTTTGTATACGTCGGTGATATTGTTAGGGCTAATTTGTCAGCAATGACAAGTAACTTAAAAACTGGATTCATTAATATTGGTTCAGGAAAACCGACTTCTGTTAGTAATCTTGCTATATTGATGATAAATTTGTCAGGTTATGAGATGAATCCAGTATATCGAAAATCTAGATCTGGTGAAATTAATGAAAGTTTAGCTGACATAAGTTTGGCTAGTAAATTACTTGATTGGAAACCTAAAACTCACTTGAAGAATTGGCTAAAAAAAATTATGATTTGATATTTTACATTCAGTATTACACAGATTCCATTTGTGATGGTAAATTTTTTAACAGATGCCTAAATCTAAAATAATTTTCAAGTTTATTATTTTTCTATCATTTGAAATTTGGAATAATCAATCTTGTAAATTTTTAAATGATATTTGAATCCGTAGTCTGCTGAATCAAATATCTTAATTAAATATGGAAAATGGTCATCGTGATTTAATATGTCTGCAAAAAATGATGGTCTATTATTACTATTGTCTATTACTAGATGAGTTAGACCATGATCTTTTCCATATTGAATGTATGCCTCTAGAGTGCTAAACCCTTCAGTTGCAATCTGTTTCGGTCCTTCAGAAAGTGAAGTACTTAACGTTGGAAAGTTTGTATTTGTAACTCCTGTAACCAAAAGATATTTTGATTCAGGAGGGTACGGGTTAATCCCTGTAGTATAATTTGCTACATAATGTGACAGAGTGAAAGCTTCTTTTTCATGTTCATTATTTATTTTGAGAGTAAGAAAAGCAAATGAAGTAATGATTATGCCAATGATTATTATGATCATGAGTGTGTTTTTCACTTTAAATCTCTGCCCGATTTCTTTTATTGCTATAACTGATAAGATACTAAAAAATGGAAATAATGGAAAAATAAAACGAACATCTTCGGCTAATTCAAAATATGCATAAAAAATAGCTGGAATCATACATGCAATTATGATTATTATTGTAAGATCCTTCTTCTTTTTTTCCTTAAATATTAAGTATATTCCAATAGGCACAAAAAGAATGAAAGTAGGAATTAAAGAAGAAAACAAGAATCTGACAAGCATTTCTAATGAGGATATTATGTTATGTGGTGATCCAATATTCCCTCCATAAATAGTAAGTTCATCAGTTGCAGTAGTTAGTCTACTAATCAGAGCATCATTACCAACAGTTTCAATTCTTGTAATGGATATTGGAAGTAATAATAAAACAAAAATACATATGGAGAATAAATAACTTATAATATTTTTTTTACTTCTATTTCGAATAAAAAATAAGATTGATAATGCTAGTAAAACTCCAAATCCTTCTGTTCTTATCATAGTTGCAAATGCAACAATTGCAAAAGAAATCCATGTGATCTTCTCTTCATTTCTAAAAAATAATGCCAAGGATGTTGTAATTAATAATATAAACAAAGGATCTGTAATCCCAAGTAGAGAATTTTGTATGATGTGGGGTTCTAATACAAATAATGCAGAGCCTAATATTGCATAAGATTTATCAAAGAATTTTCTACAAAGAAAATAAACTGGAACTAGAGTTGACACAGAAATTATGATGCTTATGAATCGTTGGAGATTCATATACTCTAGAAAATTATTGAAGTGAAAAATTTTGAAGATGAATGATAGTATGATGGGCCAACCATTATTTGAAATAGTGTTTATGGTAGGTAGATGTCCCAAAATATTGGTATCTATAGCATATCGAAAGTATTCATATGCATCTAGAGTTACAGGAAGTTTCCATGGAAAGAAATACAGTCTAAGAAAAATAGCTATGATGCCAATTGTGAACAGAGAAAAAAATGGATTTCTAAATAAAATATTTAATTTTTTTTCTATGGGCTCCATGTTTGAAATATTGACAATGAATTGGGTAGAATTTAAGGTGTAATTTTCTGAATTAATTTCTGGACCAGGTTCTAATTTTTCATGTGTGTTCAAACCTCTTTTAAAATAACGATCTGCTGATATCAGATAAATTGCCTCTGAAGTTGCTGCTAATACAAGTGCACCAGCAACTCCATTAATTCCGTATATTTTTCCTAATATTACAATGGCAGAAATTTGTACTAGTATGTATATTCCAGAACCTACAAGTACAACTTTACTCTTTTCTGTCCCAAGAAATCTTGAAATGTACATGAGATTTATTGTAAGTGGTATTATTGCTAAACTGACAATCTGAATTATTCTTGTTGCTTCAGTGAATTTTGGAAATATCATTGGGAGTATTTTTGGTGCTAAGAAGACTCCTAAAATTGCAAGAATTATCGATACAATTATGGTAATTTTCTTTAAAATTTTATTTGGATTACCACTTGCATCATGTGGTAATGTATATTGATAAACTACTGAAGGTATTAGGCTCAAAAGTGATAGAAATTGAGTTCCTAATTGATAGTTACCAAGTAAAGCAAAACCAAGCATTGGTGCGATGAATAACTTATCAGTATTTCCACTAAATGTTCTTGATAGATCTAATACGTAACTATTAATCATGAATCCCTTATGTGACTTTAAAACAGAAAAGTCAAGTTTTGATTCTTTAAATCCTTTGTATATTCTGGATACATACGGAAAGAATGATACTGCAAATCCAACTATTACTCCATTAGGTCCTAACAGGAAATAGAATCCAAGTGCTAATCCTACAAAAAGAATTTTTTGGGTTATCATGTATTTCGAATAATCCTTGTACAATTTTCTCCCAAGTATCTCAGCAGTGGCAAGTCCAAAAATTGTGTAACCTATAATGTACAAACTTACACCAAAATTGGCAAACATTATGAAAAGAACAATAGATGAGATGATACTAGCAATGATGGCAATAAAAAAAATCGGTGCTTGAATTTTCTCCCCCTTTGCAGTATAAATTAACAGAGTATTGCCGGTGCCTAGAAATGAAACTACGCTTGCTATACCGGCTATTGCAATGAAATAGCTAACTTCACCATAATGAGTTGTTCCCAATAATGAGGCCAGATAAAACCAAAAAATTCCAGATATTGCATTTGAAATTAAATTTGCAAATCCTATGGTTGATAGGTCTTTGAATCTTTTTATGAGATTCCAGATTTCATTCATTTTATTTACCACGGTATGGGTGGCGAATATACATTGTTATCAATTACTAACGACGTTCCCTTACCACATTAACAAGTGAATAGAGCATTATGGAAGTGACAAGTAATACTGTCCCTATTAGTATAGTTCCTATTCCTATTAGTGCCACATTTGTTATGATTTGCCTTGTTGCAGTAAATGCTTGAATAGTCCAAACTGTGAAAAAAAGTCCAATAGCTAAGAAAATAATTCCAGGAATTCCGTAAAATTTTAGAGGGTGCTCTATTGAAATAAACTTCATAGTGCTAAGTATTACTGATGTACCATGAGAAACTGGATTATGTGTTGAAGTATTTCCTTCATAAAGGACTGTTATAGGAACTTCGCTAATTCTAAATTTCTTATTATTTGCTTTGATTAAAATCTCTGTAGAAACTCCCATTCCATAGTCCGACGGTGTTAACTCTCCTAGTACTTTCTTATTGTATGCACGAAATCCACTTTGAGAATCTGTCAGTTTTATGTTTGTTGTTGCATTTGTTAAACCGGTAATTGTTTTGATTCCAATTTTTCTATATTTTGGTATCTTTGTTGATTGTTCTAAAAATCTTGAACCTATTACAATATCTGATGTATTATTCAGTATCGGTTCTAAGACTTTTGATATATCTTCGATTCTATGTTGTCCGTCTGCATCAAATGTGACAAGCACATCTGGATTGATTTCTCTGGCTTTCAGGAATATGCTTCTAATTGCTCCACCATATCCTAAATTTTTTGGATGATTGATGACAACTGCTCCCATTTTTTCTGCGATAGTGCTAGTCAAATCTGATGAACCGTCATTACATACTATGATTAAATCTGCTACACTTTGTAATTTTATGATAATTCCAGCAATGTTTTTTTCCTCATTATAAGCTGGTATTCCTACTACTATCAAATCGTTCTATCGTTTTCTTTTTCAACGACGTTAAAAATTGTTTTGTTAGTCATACCATTTAGCTAATTTCAAATATTTATTCATAGGCATGTGTTATTTTGAGATGAATTCAATTCCAAAATTATTCTTGAACATAAAATCTCTTAATTAAATACTTGATAACTTTCTCATATTGAAAGCCTTTGATACATATGCTGTTATTCTTTGTTATAATTGAATAATTAATGAAAATGAGTTACTATAACTCTGAGATTATTTCCTTTATTATATGCTGCAGGAACATAATAATCTCTTCCTAGTAACCAAAAAATCATATACCTCAAATGCTCTGATATGGAAACAACTCTAGCTTCGAATGCATCTATCCTTATTATTTTGTAACCTAGTTTATTCATCAACTTTTCTAGACTCAATTTAGTGAAATGGTGAAGATGAGGTTGTGTTTTTATTGAGTGCTCCAGAGTTTCTTTATTCTCACAATTTGGAATTTCTAAAAATAGGATCCCATTTTTTGAAAGAACTTTTTTCAAGTTTTGTAGAACTTCACTATGATTTATCAAATGTTCAAGCACATGAGACATTATTATTACATCAAACTTCTTATCTTGTTTCGTTATGTTTTCTGCAAATTCTATTTCACATTTTCCTTTTTTGATTTTTTTATTTATGATTTGTATATTTTCTTTTGATGGTTCTATTCCATGAACATCAAATCCATGTTTTTCAAACATTTCCAAAACAAAGCCTTCTCCAGAACCTAATTCGAGCATATTTTTTCCTGCTATGTAAGGTTTCAAGTACTTGTACTGAGAACGAGCTAGTGATTTTCTTACTCCTGTAGCTTCAACTATGTGTCTTATTATCTTAGGTAATTTCTTTATGGCATAGGCGTCATCGACTACCCCATCTTTTATTTTTTTATTGTGTATGTTTCTAAAAACTCGCCAATATGTTTCTGAGTAATACTCCTTCATACTATTCTGGTCTTTGTAATCTACAAAATGAACTAAGCAATCTTCACACCTCAATATGGGCAAATTAAAAAAAGAATCATTGTATGCCTGAGTTATGTTTAATGAGTCACAACATTGACATTTGCCTATGCTCTTATCCATTTATTCTACTCATATGGTAGGTGGTGATATATTTTATAGGATGTAAATTGGCTCAAATTATGTATTAGTAATATAGTGATAATTTAGAAAGGTTTTTTGAAAGAGGTTTTGTATTTTGAATTATGAAAATACTGTTGCTTACAAGAAGGTATTCTGGAACGGATGGTCATTCTACTGTAATGAATAATGTAGCTTATGCTCTTCTAGACAAAAAAATAAAACCAGTGATAGGCGCATTAAACTTTTTACAAGATCCTCCTTCACAAATACCAAAATTGAAATTAAGATGGCCAAATGACATAATTGAATTTAATAACTCTGTAAAGGAATATGATCTAATCCATAATTTCCAAACATTATCAAGTTACACTTCCTTACTTACTAACAAGCCATATGTTTTCCATTACTTGGGTATTGGAACTTCATTACAGGGTATTAACCTAAAGTTGTCAAGAATTTTTACAAAAAGATCGATCAGGAAATACTTGGTATCATCAGCTGTCAGTGCAAATGAATTACATCAACTGATTCATGTTAATTCTGATATAGTTCCTTTGGCTATACATCCATCTTTCTTTCGTACTGACTTTAAACCGTTTTCCAGGAATGGTAATCCACAATTATTAACAGTAACCAGAATGATGTCATACAAGAAGAATGAGGAATTATTGTACGGGTTTAAGAAATTTTTAACAATGTTTCCAGATTCTCACTTGCGAATTGTTGGAACCGGACCTCAATGGGATGATCTGCAAAGATTGGTTATCAAATTAGGTGTTTCTTCACATGTTGAATTGCTAGGACAAGTACAACACTCTGATCTTTTGCCCATATATGCCTCATGTGATATCTTTATCTCAACAAGTAGCAAAGAAGCATTTCCATTACCTGTTATAGAAAGTATGGCCGTCGAAAAACCAGTTGTTATTTCTGATATTCCGATTCATCAGGAAATTATTCGTGAATCAAAAGCAGGCGAATGTTATAAAAGTGGAGATTATGAAGATCTTGTAAACAAATTAGTCATGGTATTAAATGATAAGTTTGTGTACATCTCTAATGCAAAAAAATATGCGCAAAAATGGAATTTGGATAATTTAGGAATAAAATTAACTCAGATTTATGATGAAATTTTAAGAAATTAAAAAAGTGTCATTCGAAGACCTTCTTCTAATGTTATCCGCGGTTGCCAATCAAACTTATTTTTAATTTTAGTAATGTCTGCTTTAATTTCATTAATGTATGTTTTCTGGTTCTCATTATAGTTAATATTGAATTTCTTATCTGTTATATCTTCAATATGTTTTACTATGTCAGAAAATGCATATGATATACCTGTACCAACATTAAATGTTTCAAATTTATAATTAACATCCAATATCTTGATAATTAAACTAACAAAATCATCTATATGTAAATAATCTCTTTTACTTTCCTTATTGGTAATAGTTATGTATGTTCCATTTTTAATTGCATCAACTAGATTTGGTATTAAAAAACCAAGTCGCTGAGACTTGCCAAATATATTAAATGGTCTTAATATGGTTACTTTGAGATCAGAATTGTCACTATACGTTTTACATAATAGTTCGCTGAGGTATTTGCTCATTGTATATGGCGTTTGTGGATTAACTGGGTGAATTTCATCAACTGGACAATACTTTGGGTAGCCATAGACATAAGTACTAACAAAAATTAATTTTTTTACCTTTTTCTGGAGACAATATTCTAAAATGTTAAGAGTTGCGGATGTATTATTATCGAAATAATCTGCTAATGTATGTGTATCAACTTGTGGTATTTTACCGGCAGTATGAATTACAATGTCAACAGGTTCAGTATTGACCACTTCATTTCTATTTCTCAAATCTATTATTTTCTCATTAATTTTATCTGTTACAACACAAGATTTTGGTAACTTGTTTATTATGTGTGAACCAATAAAGCCTGATGAACCTGTCACGAGTATTTTCTTATCTGAAATAGAATCTTGTTTCATTATATGTGAATTTCAAAAATTCTTTTAATTTAAAGGCGGTGCTTTCAGTATAAAAGTAATTACACAATAATTGCGTAAACCACATTTTGAACATGATGATCTAGACAGATAATTTGCTTTATCAGGTTTGGAACTTGACAGTGTGTTCATTTTGACTTTAAATATTCATGCTAATACAAGCAATACTATGAAAATTATGATTACAGGCGGTTCTGGTTTTGTAGGTAGTCATCTTTGCGATAAACTGTTACAGAATAAACATGAAGTCATAATATTGACACGAAACGACTCTAAAATCAATAATCTAGGAGGAAATCTAGACAAAATACGTTTAGAGCATGTTGATGTAACCGATTTCTCTAGATTAGAGAGAAGCATTGAAGAAAATAAACCTGATGTAATATTTCATCTAGCTGGGGAAACTTCACACAAAAGATCATTTGAAAAACCTATGTATGATATAGATGTCAATTCAAAATCAACACTATGTATTCTTGAAAAAATAAAGAACTTGAATCTTCAATGTAAATTTATTCTAGGAAGTACCTTCATTGTAATTGGCCGTCCTGAAAAATTACCACTTAACGAAGAAAGCCCTTGTAATCCTACGACAATTTATGGCACAAACCGATTGACAAGCGAATATTTCTGTAAAATATATCATAATGTGTACAACTTGGATACTACAATATTTCGAGTCACTAATTCTTTTGGACCAAGAGAACAACACCAAACTCCTACGAAAAATGCATTGAATTTTTTAATCTACGAGGCTTTTAGAGGGGAAAATGTAACCATCTATAATCAGGGAAAATTTTTCAGAGATGTTATCTACATTTCTGATGTTGTATCTGCCTTGGAAACCATAATGCTAAAGAGTAGTCCTGGAAATATCTATTGGATATCTTCAGGAGTAAAAACATGGTTCTATGAGATAGGACAATGGCTAGAGGAACTAACAAATGGAAAAATCCAATATGTTGATCCTCCATCATATACATCAAAAGTCGATGTCGGTAATTTTCTAGTAGATAACTCAAAATTAAAGTCTCTAGGTTGGTCTCCTAAAACTTCAGTTAAAGAGGGAATTATTAAAACACTGGAATACTTTAATTCCATTTACAAATCTTCATGATTCTTAACTAATCACGCTTCTTGCCAATTTACTAAGAACAGTGATGAAATTATTGAATAGTTTGTTAATCAATTTGGTAGATACCTCTTTTGGTACAAATACCTCATTTTGGAAATAATGTGTGATTTTTTTATCATCGATTATTCGTGTACTTTGAAGTTCAGCATATCTTTTTGATATCTGTTTCCTGTTTTTTATGATATCTGAATATGCTCGAATTTTTGGTACAATCAATCCTTTTGAAAGGAAAAAAAAGAAAATGCCTATTTCTACCAAAAATAACATTGGTAATATTCTGTAAAATGTTCTCTTTGAATAATGTGTCAAAAGGCAATAATGTCTATTTCTTTCAAGTAAAAAGAATTTGTATGGGCTCCATTTAAAACTGAAACTCTCTGCATGGTACACTATTGATTTTGGAATATAAAATGACTTAATTCCAAGAAGCAACGATCTCCATCCTAAATCCAAGTCATCATGGTATGCAAATAGGAAAGGATCAAACAAGCCAATTCTCTTGATTATCTTTAGTGATGTGAAAAGGCAAGCTCCTGAAGAATATCCTACAGTTTCATCATTGTTAAATTGACCATTGTCAATTTCGCCTTTACCGCGAGAATATCCAAATCCAAAAAGTTGGATCATATTTCCTGCACTGTTAAAGATTTGATGATTAGATGTAGAAAGAAGTTTTGGCTGGTATAATCCATCCCCAAATTTATTGTATGATAAAAGTAGCTCTTTTAACCATTGTGAATCTACAATGGTGTCGGGATTTAGTATTGCTACAAATTCTCCTTTCGCATATCGCAATCCCACATTGTTTCCTTCACAATATCCTTCATTTTTGTCATTTTCAATTAGATTAATCATATTATATTTTTCTTTACATAATCTATGACTATTATCACTTGATGCATTATCTACTACAATAATTTCTAAGTTATCATAATTCGTATTTAATACTGATTCAACACAATTAAGTAATAACTCCCCTGCATTATAGTTGAGAATAATTACACTGATTTTTGGATTCATATTACTTGGACTCTTATAATGAAAGATGATCTAGCTTATTTAATATTGAGAGATGAAAAAAAGTGTATTATAACGATATTTTAGTTCCTTCGCCAAGTAGAAATATTTTGTTATCATTGTTTTTTGGGTTAGAAATTATCTCCGAGTTGAATGCAATTATGCTATCTCTTATCTTGATATTGGTTTCAATATTGCAATTAGGCATAATAATGGAATTCTCAATGTCGCATTTTGATATCTTAGAGTTATCTCCTATGCTTGTATTGGGACCAATACGTGTTTCAGGATGAATCACACAATTTTTTCCTATTATAACTGGACCTATTATCTTTGAATTGGATTTGATTATAGTATTTTCTCCAACCATGACCTTTCCAGTTATAGTTACATTGAGTTCTTTTATTCCATGAAAGTATGGTTCTATGCTTTCTAGAATTACTTTATTGGCATGTAATATATCATTGGGAGTTCCAGTGTCTTTCCAATAATCTGTTACCATGTAATATGTAATTTTGTATTTCTCATCTAATATCATTTGTAACGCGTCAGTAATCTCCAGTTCATTTCTCCATGAGGGTTTTAGTCTATCAATAATGTCAAATATTGTTGGAGTTAGAAAATAGATTCCTGTTACAGCTAAATTGGATCGAGGATTTTCTGGCTTTTCCATTATTTTTATTATTTGACCGTCTTTTACTTCTGCTATTCCAAAAGCAGTGGGATTACTAACTTCACATAATAATATTGAAGCATCAGCATCCGATTGTTGGAAATTTCTTGCATATTCACTGATGTGTTCTTTTATGATATTATCTCCCAAAATTACCACAAACTTTTGATCCCCCACAAAATCTTTACACAAACGTACTGCATGAGAGATTCCTCTTGGTTGATCTTGTTGAATGTATGATATCTTGACCCCAAATCTTTCTCCTGAACCATAATATTCCTGAACTTTTGTCGCTCCTAATCCTCCAACAATTATTGCGATATCTGTAATTCCTGCCTCTTTCAGTGCTTCTAAGCAATACTGTGACATGGGTTTGTTTGCAATGGGTAAAAGTTGTTTTGGGCCAGTATGAGTAAGTGGGCGCAATCTTGTACCATGACCTCCATGAAGAATTATTCCTTTCATTTAATTCACAATCGTTTATTGGAATTACCTTATCTAGTTTTCCAAGGGCTGGAACTAAATTCTTTATTAGAAATCTTTTCCAAATTTTTCTTATTTTTCATATACCAATCAACCGTATATTCTAGTCCTTTTTCAAAATTATGAGAAGGTTTCCAGTGTAATTCTCTGCAAATTTTTGACGAATCAAGACTATATCGATAATCATGACCTGGACGATCAGTTACAAGTTGAATTAGTTCATTTGATTTTCCCATAATTTTTAATATTTTTTTCACCACTGTCACATTATCTATTTCATTTGAGGCCGAAATATTGTATGACTGTCCAAATTTTCCATCAAAATATACTTTTAACAAAGCCTTACAATGATCTACTACAAAAATCCAGTCTCTGATATTCGTACCTTTTCCATAAATAGGGATTTTCTTATTCTTTGCAGCTAGTGTAATAACTTTGGGAATAAGTTTTTCTGGAGATTGTCTTGGACCATAGTTGTTGGTACATCTAGTTGTGATTACCTTACAATCATATGTTGTAAAATATGATTGTACTAGTAACTCTGCAGATGCCTTTGATGCTGCATATGGACTCGAAGGATTAAAACAATGATTCTCATCTGCACTTTGAGTCTTAAGACTCCCAAATACTTCATCAGTCGATATTTGAATGAGTTGTTTTTTGAATTTTTTAATTGATTCTAAGATTGTATATGCACCTATAATATTTGAATTCATGAAGGGTTTTGGATCTGAAATACTTCTATCTACATGAGATTCTGCAGCAAAATTGAAAACCACATCAGATTTTGATATTAATTTCTCAACTAATTTTTGGTTATTGATGTTTCCTTTGATGAATTCATAATTTTTGTTGTTCTTAATGTGATTGAGATTGTGTTTATTAGATCCTATGAGTTGGGCATCCAAGTTTATTATTTTACAATCAGGATAATTATTTATAACGTGTAAAATAAAATTACTACCAATAAATCCTAAACCGCCTGTTACTAGAAATTTCATCATACTGCTAATTACCTTCTAACCATTCCTTTTGCCTGAATATCACATAAGACCTTGTCGATAATACTATTTATGATTAATTCAAAACTATGTGTGAATAGTTTTCTATGTTACAATGAAATCAATATTCTTATAATGATACAAATCCAATGTGCAACTAATGGAAGATGAAGGTGTACAGATAATAAAACTTGAAAAACATGAAACAAAAGATATTAGAAATAAACATGTCAATGGGGCCCTGACAGTTATTTGGAGAGACTGGGATGATAAACCATCCATATCGCCTAAAATGATCTATGTTACAAGCGCTAATCCTTGGGAAATAAAAGGTCCTCACTTACATACAAAAAGAGATAGTTATTTTGTTTGTATCCAAGGCAAAGTTGTATTTGTAGTACAAGATCATGATGGAAAATATAATGAAATAGAAACTAATGAAGAGGAACCTGTAATGATTCATGTGCCAAAAAACTATGCTTCAGCCCACATGAATATAACTAATGAAAAAGCATCAATTCTTACTATTGCAAATCTTGCATGGCGACCTAATGATAATGAGATGCAAAATGTAAATTTTGATGATTATGACTGGACAAAATGGAAGAAAAATGTTACAAACTAAACATAATTTCACTTTAAGACTTGATAATTACTCCCAAAACATATTTTTGTATTGATCAAATTTTAAATTGTTGGATAATACTAAAGATGAGACAATATGGATAAAAAAATAACAATTGTTCTTGTAGACGAGTCAGTTGATACGAACATCATAAAATCTAAAATTCAAGAATTTGAAAATGTTAAAATTATTTCATACGATTACTATACTCATAAATCATTAAATAATTTGGGATTAAGTCATGAAAAAATAGAAAACTATCTTGATGAAAAAGACCGTTTGTTTATTGATAAAATGGTTGTAGAATTATCTACTGGTTGGTATAAACATGAAGGTTTACAAAAATTTCTTCAATATGAAAATGTGAATCT
>Ga0206954_1023_pt1 | contig 46194 bp, 43 predicted proteins | sample Alteio_BWOrgHeat_37_FD_153250 | JGI IMG/M metagenome (GOLD analysis project Ga0206954, IMG submission 153250) | Enriched cells from forest soil in Barre Woods Harvard Forest LTER site, Petersham, Massachusetts, United States -... | ecosystem: Environmental > Terrestrial > Soil > Temperate forest >...
ATAAAGGCCAGGCCGTCTCCGAACTTGACGTGCAAATAAAAGGCATAGAGGCCTATTCCCATCTCTGGCAAAAGGATGGCGGCCAGCACAGCGAAAGCTTCGCCCCAGGCCAAGGAGGAGCGCTTGCCTTCTTGTCCGGTTTCACGTTGCCGCATGAAGTAGATTCCATATTCCACGACAATCAGTACCGTCAACAAAATACCCGGCGGACGCGTCAACGCCGCCAGAAAACCGCACCCACCTGCTGCCAGCCAGCGCTGGGCTCCGGCGAAATAAGCCACCAACAGCATCAGGAAAAGAAAAAGACTTTCCGTATAGATGCTGGAATAAAAAACCGTTACCGGGCAAAGCAGGAGAAAGAGGACGCTTCGGTCCGCCAGGGCACGATCGCCATAATCGCGAACGACTAATTTCCAAAGCACCAGGCAGGAGGCAAAAAGCAGGGCGTTGGAGAGCAGATAGCCTGCAACCCGGAGATCCGTGACCACAAAACCAAGTAAATGAATTAAAAGGGGATAGAGGGGAAAGAAGGCCACTCTGGATTGCTTGACTGGGTCGTAAGAATAGCCGTATTGCGCAATGGCGAGATACCAGCCCGCATCCCAATGAAAGAGCCATTTAACGACCTTGGTTTCCACCGGAAAGTTGCCTCTGGGAATAAATCGAATGGATAGACCCGCCACGAGCAGCAGAAAAAAACGGGAACACGCAAACCAAAGCGCAAGACGATAGAAAGGCATTTGGGAATAGTGGTACCGTTGAAGAGGAACGAATGAAAGCCTTCAATCAACTTCCTCCGGCACTTGACGTTATGGGTGGTAAAAAATAAGAGGCGCTAGCCAGGATTTACTATTTTTATGTAAAAATTAAAAATATTATAAAAGGTAATATATTGACAATTCCGTTGTGTCGACTTAAAGGTGGAAGGGAGTTACGGATAATCTTCGGCACTGAAATTTATGGTTACCTTTTCTGAAATTAGCGAACAGCAGGTTGTAACGGCAACCCTTGAATCCCTCACTCACACCCTCAATTTAATCGGTGATGCGGTTATCACCACGGACGAGCAGGGAAATATTCTTCTTTCCAATTCTGTGGCTGAATCTCTGACGGGCTGCTCGAGTGAGGAGGCGTTGGGCAAGAATATTGAGGAAATACTCGTCCTCGTTGACCCCAACACCGGCGTCCAGCAATTGAGTCCGGTCGCGGAAGTTCTTTCGACGAAGAAGGAAGTCAAGGTGGCGTGTCGCAAAGTGCTTATTTCACGAGACGGAAGAAAGCGAATGATTACGGATAGTGCCGCCCCCATTTTTAGCAAGGATGGTCATGTGGCGGGAGCGATCATGATCTTTCGCGATGAAACCGCCAAGGAACAAGCCGAGCTGGAACGGGCCCGTGCGTCAAAATTGGATTCCATCGGCATCCTTGCCGGAGGAATTGCGCATGATTTTAACAACATGCTCGCGGGTATCAGCCTTAATCTCTCGCTCGCGTCGGAAATGATCGGCAAATCTCCGGCCACGGAACTTTTACAGCAGGCGACGAGTGCGGCGGTGGAGGCCCGATATTTGACCCAACAGCTCCTGACCTTTTCCAAAGGAGGGACGCCCCAGCGCCAGCCTCTCAATCTTGCCCCCCTCATTTCAAAAGCCGCAAAGTTTGCCCTGCAAGGTTCGAGCACGCGGATTCAATACGACATCCAGCCTCACTTGCCCGCCGTGGAAGGCGACCCTCTGCAACTGCGGCAGGTCGTCCAAAATATCGTGATCAACGGCATGCAGGCCATGTCTTTAAGGGGACAGCTGGAAGTAACCGCCCGGCTGGTCAAAATCAAGGAGGAGTCCTTTCCTCTGTTGAAATCGGGCAACTACGTCGAAGTGGCCTTCAAGGATCACGGTGAAGGCATCGATCGTGAGCACCTGGAAAAGATATTCGACCCCTATTTTACCACGAAGGCAACCGGAACAGGATTGGGCCTGGCGGTCACCTACTCCATCGTCCGCGCGCATAACGGCATCATCACGGTTCAATCGCAGGTCAAGGTTGGAACCACCTTTACGCTGCTCCTTCCCGCCTCCAATAAAAAAGCTTACGAAGTTATTTCCGGCCCCATGCCCATCCTCGGAAGAGGCAAAGGCCGCGTGCTGATCATGGACGATAATGAAGAAATCCTGACCGCCATGGCCAAGGGATTGGAGCTTTTTGGCTATCAGGTAACGGCCACTGCCAACAGCAACGATACGATTGCTGCCTTCCAAACCGCCGAACAGGAGAAGAAAAACTTTGCGGCGGTTGTTTTTGACTTAACCCTTCCGGGCGATATCGGCGGAGTGGAAACCCTGGTGAAATTGCGGAAAATCAATCCCAACATTCGCGCGGTTTTGTCCAGCGGCTATGCGGACAACGAGGTTATGGCCAACTATAAGCAATATGGCTTTCAAATGAGGCTGGCCAAGCCCTTCACCATTCAGCAGTTGGGACAGACCCTGGAACGACTTTTTGACATGACGGTGGTCTAACTATTCGTCTGTAGCGGCGGTCTATGACCGCCGTCACCGGAGGGACCGGCTCCGTCCGGTCCGCCGGCCACACTCCTTCCTTACGGATTTCCCTTGCGTGGGATGGCGCTCTGCCGGGATGATTTCCCTTCCTATGGCAGAACCCGCAGCAGTTGCAAAGATGGACAAAATCGTGGCCCTGTGCAAACGACGGGGCTTTATTTTTCAATCGTCGGAAATTTACGGCGGCCTCAACGGCGCGTGGGATTACGGCCCGCTCGGCGTCGAACTAAAACGCAACCTCAAGGATTACTGGTGGCGTTGCATGACGCAGGTACGCGACGACATCGTCGGCTTCGACGGCTCGATCCTGATGAACCGCGCGGTTTGGAAAGCGAGTGGCCACGAAGCGACTTTTTCCGATCCGATGGTGGAGTGTCCGCTCACCAACAAACGATATCGCGCCGACCAAATCGAACCACAAAGTGGAACCGCCTACCATTATCATCTCAAGTATCAAGATTCCATCGAGGACCCAACGAGCAGTAGACCAGTCATGCATTTTTCCGTTCTTGTGCCAAAGGGAAAGCCTGAAGCCAGCGCACAAAAGATTGCTCGGCAATATTACTATGAAAAGTGGAAGCAACCTGCGGGCATCGAAATACATCTCGAAAAGAGTGAACAAGTTGAAAATACGACGAAATTCAATCCCGAAAATGGCGCCCTCCTCAGCGAGCCGCGCACCTTCAATCTGATGTTCCAGACCTACGTCGGCCCAGTGCAGGACGAATCGTCAATCACCTACCTGCGACCTGAAACAGCCCAGGCGATGTTTGTGCAATTTAAGAACGTGCTCGAAGTCTCGCGCAAGAAACTGCCCTTCGGCATCGCGCAAATCGGCAAGGCGTTCCGTAATGAAATCAATCCGCGCAACTTCACCTTCCGTTCCCGCGAATTCGAGCAAATGGAAGTCGAGTTTTTCGTCAAGCCCGACACTGGCTTCGAGTGGCTGGAAAAATGGAAGGAAGAGCGGCTCGCTTGGTACGAAGCCATCGGCATTCCGCGCGCGAAGATCCATGTCCTCACCGTGCCCGACGCCGACCGCGCCTTTTATTCCAAGGGCACTTACGACCTCGAATACGAATTTCCGTTTGGCATACAGGAACTCGAAGGCATCGCTTATCGCACCGACTACGATCTCAAGCAGCACCAGGAACACAGCGGTAAGCCGCTCGAATATTTCGACGAGGAGACGAAGACGAAATATATCCCGCATGTGGTCGAACCGAGTGCGGGCGTCGATCGCACCGTGCTGGCCGTACTCTGCGAAGCCTACGCCGAGGAAACGGTGAAGGACGAGGAAAGCGGCAAGGAAGAGACGCGCGTGGTGCTGCGGTTCGTGCCACGCCTCGCGCCGATCAAGGCCGGTATTTTTCCGCTCCTAAAGAATAAACCGGAATTGGTAACGAAAACGAAGGAAGTGCAGAAAACCCTGCAACCGTTGATGAAAGTCGCCTACGACGAGGCCGGTTCCATTGGCAAGCGCTACCGCCGCATCGACGAGGAAGGCACACCGTTTGGCATCACCATCGATTTTGAAACATTGGAAGGCGCGAAGGAAGCTTCCACGTCAGCCGTCGGCACGCCCATTGCCGTCGGACAGAAGGAGACCGTCACTTTGCGTCATCGCGACAGCATGAAGCAGGAACGCATCGCCATTGCCGATCTGCCCGCATACCTGTTGGCGAAGATCGCGTAAGTTTTAGTTGTAGCGGCGGTCCATGACCGCCGTCAGTTTCCCCTTCTGTCATCCTGAGCTTGTCGAAGGATCAGCCTCCGGTAAGCCAACGTTTCTTGAAATAATGAGTGAATTTTCTGGAAGCTGATCCCTCGACAAGCTCAGGATGACAGGGCTTTAATGAGGAATCGTGAATTTATCGCGAATCCTCAATTGCTTTTCGTACGTCACGCTTTTCGCGGCCTATTGGATTACAGGTATACTTATCTGGGGACTTACTTCGTGGTATGGGCATCTTTTTAAAGAAAACCTTCCGGGGAAAGAACTACCTGGATTGACGTTCTTCGCTTTGACTATCGGTAAATTACATCCGATTGCCCTCAATTTCATTCTTGGGACGATTTTTTGTGGTCTACTTTTCTTTTTGGAATCTGGAAATGAAAAAAAACGAGCCTTGATACCGTTCTGCCTGACTGTCGCTTTTATTTTACTTTTTCTTCAACTCATCGCGATTTTCTTCGGTTTAAGTATGCCATTCGTTCCCACAACAGGAGGAATGTCGAATCAGGCAACGGGTTAATAGACCATTTTATCCCGACAACAACTCCTGCCCCTTGGAGGTGTCTTTGACTTTCCAGCCGAGGGCTTCGATGGCCTTGCGCAATGCGTCGCTTTTGGCGAAGTCCTTGGCTTGGCGGGCGGCAACGCGTTGATCGAGAAGGGCCTGGACTTCAGCGGGGATGGTGGCGGTCGCGTCGCCGAGGGCGAGAATGGAATCGAGCGTTTGCCATGCGATATTCAGATGATGCGCCTGCAACGGAGTCAGCCTGCCCGCATCGATGGCCTTGTGCGTTTCGCGGATCAGTGAAAAACAATGGCCCAGTGCATCGTTAATATTGAGGTCGTGTGCCAGTGCCGCATCGAGGGCCTGTAAAAAAGTCGTCACTCCCGGCGATTCTTCCATCGACTTCGATCCGGCAGGCGCCTTCTCCGGCCCCATGGCACGCACCCGCTTCTTCCACTCATCAATGCGAGAGAGTGCCGTCTTCGCATCGTCCATTCCCTGCCAGGTGAAATTTAAGTTTTTGCCGTAGTTGGCGCCGGAGAGAAGCGCATAGCGCAGTTCGCGTCCGGTGTAGCCACGCGCAAGGACATCGCGGACGGTGTACATGTTGCCGAGTGACTTCGACATTTTTTGGCCATCGACGAGCAGATGTTCGACATGAAACCAGTGCTGAACAAATTTCTCACCCGTCGCGGCTTCGCTTTGCGCAATCTCGTTTTCGTGATGGGGAAAACGGAGATCGGTGCCGCCGCCATGAATGTCGATCTGCGGGCCGAGATGTTCCATGCTCAGCGCGGAACACTCGATATGCCAGCCGGGGCGGCCCTTGCCCCAGGGTGAATCCCAGCCGACGTCGCCATCGGTAGCCACCCATTTTTTCCAGAGAACAAAATCGCCCACGCCCTCCTTCTCGTATTCGTCCTGATTGACCCGCGCGCCGGAGATCAGGTTTTGCAGGTCGAGGTGGCAGAGACAACCATACTTGGGAAACGAGGAGATGCGAAAGTAGACCGAGCCGTCGTCGGAAACGTAGGCCGATCCTTTGGAGACAAGCTTCTTGATCAGCTCGATCATCGCCGGGATGTGATCGGTCGCGTTCGGCATTTTCTCTGGCTGCGGCAGATCGATATTCAGCGTCTTCGCATCTTCGAGAAAGGCCTGACGGTAAATGGCGGTGAATTCCTTCAGTGGCAGATTTTTTTCGCGTGCCCCGCGAATCGTTTTGTCGTCGACGTCGGTGAAGTTCATGACGTGATCGACCTGATAGCCGAAATGCTTCAGCGCACGTTTCAGTAAATCGACCGCGACGTAGGTGCGGAAATTGCCGATATGTCCGTAATTATAGATGGTCGGCCCACAGACGTAGAGACTGACGCGTTTGCCATCCGGATCATTCGGCTTCTTGAAAAGCTTAAGCGGCCCGACCTCTCGGGTCATCGAGTTGTAAAGCTGAAAGGGCATAGATCAAAAAATAGCCACGAAAGAACGCAAGGAACGCAAAAAACTGGCTCTTCCTGATATCTTTGAGTTCTCTGTGTTCTTTGGTGGCTAACTATTTCGGCAACGTCACGCAGGCCACCGCCATCGCCGCAATCCCTTCACCGCGTCCGGCGAAGCCGAGCTTCTCGTTCGTCGTCGCCTTGAGATTCACGCGGTCCGGCGAAATGCCCAGTGCTTCGCCCAGCTTGGCTTTCATCTTTTCCAGATGCGGCGCGATTTTGGGCGCTTCGGCGATGACCGAGGCATCGACATTCTCCAGCACCGCGCCCCGTTTTTCGAGCAGGAGCCGGATTTCCTTGAGAAAAACGAGACTGCTCACGCCACGCCAACGCTCGTCCGTATTCGGGAAGTGATGGCCGATATCGCCCGAACCAAGCGCGCCGAGCACGGCGTCGGCCAGGGCGTGGATGAGCACATCGGCATCCGAGTGGCCTTCGAGGCCCTTGTCGTGCGCCAATTCGATGCCTCCGAGAAAGAGTTTGCGGCCCTCGACGAGGGGGTGAACGTCATAACCAATGCCTACGCGATTCATAAGAACCGCCGAGCCTGCCCTGAAAGCGCGCCAACAACAAGCCGGTAAAGCTACATTTCTGCTTGTACTTCCCGGCGATTCTGCTTTTCTAAGCGTTCCCTTTTAACCCAAAGAGCCCCTTATGTCCCAGCATCGCAGCCTTCGTTCCTCCAGCACCATTGCAGCCAAGCGCAACGTTCTCAAGCGTTTCGAGCGCGTCGATCTGCTCAAAAAGCGCGGTCAGTGGAAAGAGGGCCGCAGCGTGATGAATCTGCCCAAGACCAAGCCCGACGCTTAGTCGATTGGTGGCAGCCTCCGTCCTTTCCCAACCAGCAAGGCTAACGAATTCATTAGCCACAAAAGAGCGCAGAGAACTCAAAAATGCGTTGGGAAGAAAACCGTTTGTTCCGCAGTTTCTTTTTTGCGTTCCTTGTGTTCTTTTGTGGTTAACTTGGTTTTTCCCTGAAGGTAGGGGAGCAACACCTGAATTGCTTTTTTTCTCCTTTGGAATAATCCTCATCCCGTGCGTTTGAATCAATTTCTTGCCCGGGCCGGTTTCGGCTCCCGTCGCGCGTGTGAAGACCTCATCCGCGAAGGCGCGGTGACCATCAATGGCCATCGTTTGCGCGAGCTGGCTACGCGGGTCGGTGCGGAAGACAACGTCCTGGTCAATGGCAAACCGGTGAAGTTGCCGCTGCCTCTTGTCGCCATTCTCCATAAGCCGCCTGGTTATCTCTGCACGTCGCCCGACTCGACCTCGGAGCGCACCATTTACGATCTCCTGCCCAGCGGCTGGCCGCGGGTCGTTTATGTCGGACGGTTGGACAAGGATTCCGAAGGGCTGCTGGTCGTCACCAACGACGGCAACCTGTCCCAACGCCTGACCCATCCCTCCCATAAACTGCGCAAGACCTACATCGTGACGCTGAACAGGGAGTTCGATTTCGCCCTGGCGCCGAAAATGAAAAAGGGCGTTGCCATCGAGGAGGGCTTCGCCCGGATGGAAGATATTTTCCGGGTCGGACCGCGCACGTTGAAGGTGATCCTGACCCAGGGCCTCAAGCGGCAAATCCGGGAGATGTTTTTCAAATTCGGGTTTGAAGTAAAGCGGCTGGTCCGAATCCAAATCGGCTCTCTTTCACTTGATAAATTACCCGTGGGACAACATCGCGTCCTGACCCAGGACGAAGTGAACCGCTATTTCCCGGAAAAAAACGCACCGCGTCCGATCAAAAAGAAGACCAAGCCGCGGCCCAAAACCTTGAAGGAGCTGGCCCATGGCTAAACCTGCATCTTTGTGGGGCGGACGTTTCAAGACGGGTGCCGCTGCCCGACTGCGCGAGTACACCGAATCGGTTTCGTTCGATTGGAAGCTCTACCGGCACGACATCGCCGGAAGCAGCGCCCATGCGAAAATGCTGGCGCGCATCGGCGTGCTCAATCCGCGCGAGCTGGCCGACATTCTCGAAGGTCTCGAAGAAATCCGGAATGAGATTGATGCGGGCAAGTTCAAGTGGAGTCGCGATCTCGAAGACGTGCACATGAATATCGAGGCGGCGCTGACCTCCCGTTATCCCGCTGGCGCGAAACTGCACACGGGGCGCAGCCGTAATGATCAAGTCGCCACCGCCATGCGTCTTTGGTTGAAAGACCAGATTGCCGAGAACCAGCAGGCCATCACCGCACTCCAGTCGGCGCTCGAACTTTGGGCCGCGCGCGATTTCCACGTCGTCATCCCCGGCTACACGCACCTGCAACGCGCCCAACCGGTCCTGCTTGCCCATCATCTTCTCGCTTACGTTGAAATGCTGGAGCGCGATCACGACCGTCTGGCCGACTGCGCGAAACGGGCCGACGTCCTGCCGCTTGGCTCCGGCGCCATTGCGGGAAGCACGCTGCCGCTCGACCGCTCCTACGTGTGCAAGCTGCTCGGGTTCGCCCGCGTTTCCGACAATTCGATGGACGCGGTCAGTGATCGCGATTTCATCGTGGAGTACAACGCGGCTTGCGCGCTGCTCGCGGTGCATCTCTCGCGCCTGGCCGAGGATCTGATCCTCTGGTCCACCGCCGAATTCCATTTCATCCGCATCGGCGACGCCTACACCACCGGGTCCAGCCTGATGCCGCAGAAAAAAAATCCTGACATCGCCGAGTTGGCCCGGGGAAAATCGGCCCGCGTCATCGGTAATCTGGTTGCGTCGCTCACGCTCCTCAAGGGTCTGCCCATGACTTACAACCGTGATCTCCAGGAGGACAAGGAACGGTTTTTCGACACGGCGGAAACGGTGCAGACCACGCTGGTTATTTTTGCGGAAATGTTGACCCAGATTGAAGTCGACGAAGAAGCGTGTCGCCGCGCGGCGTCCGATCCGCTTTTACTGGCAACCGACCTGGCCGATTGGCTGGTGCGGCGTGATGTGCCTTTCCGGGAAGCCCACCATCTGGTCGGTTCGGCGGTGGCCCTGGCCGAGCAGCGTAACATTCCGATTACTCAACTTACTTTGGCTGAATGGAAAAAGATCAGTCCCGAATTCGACGCGAGCGCTCTGGAAGTTTTCTTCGTAGAGAAAGGACTCAAAGCGCGAACCATTCACGGTTCGCCCAATCCAAGATTGGTGAAGCAGCAGATCGCGCGTTGGCAGAGAATTTTAGCGGCGAGGAAGAAGTCTCAGGGTTAGTAATCCGCCATCCTGAGTTGTCGAAGGACGATTGATTCATTAGCCACAAGAGAACGCAGAGAACACAAAGACCCGAAAAGAAGAGTCGGATACTGGATTCATTTTTTGCGTTCTCTGCGTTCTTTTGCGGCTATAATGAAAGGCTCTATGCACCATTTTCATCTTCAGAACGGCGAACTTTATGCCGAAGACGTTTCCCTGGCCAAGCTGGCCAAAGCTTACGGCACGCCGCTTTATGTTTATTCTGCAAAGACGATCACGGATCATTTTGATCGTCTGACCAAGGCTCTCGCTCCACTAGATCACCTCATCTGTTACGCGCTCAAGGCCAATTCCAATCTCGCCGTACTCCAGCTTCTGGCCCAACGCGGCAGCGGATTCGATCTCGTCAGCGGAGGCGAACTCACTCGCGTACTCAAAGCGGGCGGCCACGCTGCCAAGTGCAGCTTCGCGGGTGTGGGCAAGACCCGGGATGAAATCGAGCAGGCATTGGCTGCTGGTGTTTATGTCTTTAACGTCGAGAGCATCGCCGAGTTGGAATTCATTAATCGCGTTGCGGGCGAAAAGAAAAAACGCGCCAGCATCGCCATCCGGGTGAATCCCAATGTGGATGCGGGCACTCATGCGAAGATCACCACCGGCACCTACGAAAATAAATTCGGCATCGCCTTCGAGGAGGTCGGCCCTCTTTATGCCCGCGCGGCCCGGCTGAAGAATCTCCGTCTTCTCGGGGTACAAACACACATCGGTTCGCAGATCACCGAAGTGAAGCCCTTCGTCCAGGCGATAAAAAAAATGTTACCGCTCGTGCAGGAACTCAAGGCCCGCCATCACATTGATTTTTTCGATATCGGAGGCGGACTCGGCATCGTTTACGATCCAGCGCTGGCCAGCGGTCAGCCAGCATGGTGGAAAAAGCAGACGCCGCCGCCGCTTACCCCTGCCGCTTACGGTGAGGCGCTGGTGCCTTTGCTCAAGCCGCTCGGTCTGCGCATCCTGGTCGAGCCGGGGCGCTTCATGGTCGGCAATGCGGGCGCGTTGATAACGGAGGTGCTCTACGTCAAGAAGACGGGGCGGAAGACATTTGTCATTGTCGATGCGGCCATGAATGACCTTATTCGTCCCGCTTTTTACGAGTCATACCACGAGATCGTTCCGCTGAAGCAAAAACGGAACGGCAAACTCGTCTCCACCGATCTGGTCGGTCCCATATGCGAATCAGGCGATTATTTTGCCAAGGATCGGCCCCTGCCTGAACAAGAGCCGGGCGACCGGCTTGCGCTACTGAGCGCGGGCGCGTATGGATTCGTCATGGCCTCCAATTACAACACGCGTCCCCGCGCGGCGGAAGTGCTGGTGGAAGGCCGGAAACATCGCGTCGTCCGCAAGCGCGAAACCGTGGCCGATTTGCTCCGCGGCGAAACGGCCTAAATCTTCCCATGATCAAAATCGATCTTTCCGGTAAAATCGCCCTGGTCACGGGTGCCAGTGGCGAGTTGGGCCGGGTCATCGCCACGGTTTTGGCCCAAGGCGGCGCCGATGTGGCCATTCACTATTTCCGTAATCGTGAACGCGCCGACCGCCTCGCCCTCGAGATCAAGAAACTCGACCGCCGTGCCTGCGTCGTAAGCGCTGATTTGGGCGAGGCTGCTTCCGTGCGTTCGATGCAAAAAGAGGTGGAGAAAGAACTAGGGGCGCCCGACATCATCGTGAACAACGCCGTCAGCCAATACGTCTGGAAACCCGTTCTCGAGCAAGCCATCGAGGATTATGAGAGCCAGTTTCAGACCTGCGTCCTGCAAAATGTGCTGATGACCCAGACTTTCGTTCCCGCCATGATTCGGAAAAAATGGGGACGCGTGATTGCCATCAACACGGAATGCGCGATGCAAAATTTCCCCACGCAATCGGCTTACGTGGCCGGGAAACGGGGCATGGATGGAATCCTGCGGGTGCTGGCACGGGAAATCGGACCGCATGGAATCACAGTGAATCAAGTTGCTCCCGGCTGGACCATCAGCGAACGGGATCGGCTGAACGGCACGGAACAACAACCCGATTACGATAAAAACGTTCCTCTTCGGCGTCGAGGCGAAGACATCGAGATCGCCCACGCCGTAGCGTTTCTTGCCTCAGACCTGGCGTCCTTCATCACCGGAACTTATCTTCCGGTTTGCGGCGGAAACATCATGCCGACGATATGATTTTTTCTTTTACCTCAAACTTTAGGCCGATGCGCGCTTGGTCTTGAGGACTTCTTCGCGGAGATACTTGAGCTTGGGACCGAAAACCGGATCTGTCTTGTAGTCGGCAATAGGTCGATCCAGGCGCAGGCTCCAATTATCGCCATTTGATGTGCCGGGTTTGTTGAACTGCCAATCGACGCCGAGGATGTCGCTGAGAACGAAGATGGTCCAACACGATTTCGATTCGAGTAGCGCGCGGATAAACGTCTCGTGGAGTTTTTCGGTCAACGAAACGGGTGGTTCCTCTTTCTCATTCTCGCCGAGAAAACGCATCAATCGTTGCAGTTCCAGCCAGGCCTCGTGTCCACTCGGGCCTTTCCAGCGGTGGGTAAGATCCTGATACCAAGTCAGCAGGGGGGCGTGATCATGCGTGCCCCAAGTGGCGATGCTCAGTTCTGGCATCTGGTCCTTCGGGATGTATTCGCGCGTTTCTGGATTGACGAGAAATTGCGGAATGGCAAAGCCGGGAATACCCAGTTTTTGCAATAACTTGGGCACGTATTTCGGCACGACACCAAGGTCCTCTGCCACCACGGCGGTCTTCCCCGCGGCTTCCTGGATGATGCGCAGGAGTGCCTCGCCCTCGGCGCAATTCAGTTTGGCATTTTCTTCCGGTTCGTCCGCGCGTGGGATGAAATGAGGAACGCGTCCGCTGGCTTTTTCCTTCGCCTGTTCCGGACTGAGTTTGACGTACTCGTCGTTCTGCTGCGGCATCCATGGAAAACTGTAGATGCGAAAAAAACCAAGCACGTGATCGATGCGGAAGGAATGGAAAATCTGGCTACTGGTTCTCACGCGCTGCCGCCACCAGGCAAAATCCTGCTCGTGATGCGCGGCCCAGTCGTAAAGCGGTATGCCCCAGTTCTGGCCCCAACGGCGGAGAAATTCGTCGCCACTGAAAAACGGTTCCGGCGGCGCTCCACCCGACCAGGTGAGGTCGAAAAGTTCGCGCTCCGACCAGACATCGGCGCTGAAGCGGCTAACGCCAAAAGGAATGTCGCCGACCAGACGAACCTGATGCCGATCCGCCCAGGCCCGCACCTCGGCCCATTGCCGCCACGCGACCCATTGCACATAGGCGGTAAATTGACGGTAACGAACCAGTTCATTGCGATCCTTGCTCGAGGCGAGCCAGGTTTCGGTGGCTACAAGGCCCTGATGCTCCTGGGCCCATTCGTGCCAAAGCGCATTGCCGGTGTATTCGTTCAACAGGGTGCGGAAAAGGGTGTACCCGGGCAGCCAGCCCATGTTGCTTTCGACAAAGGCCTGGAATTCATACGCTGCATCGGTCCCCTGCTCAAGGTCCACGGCTTCGAATTCGACATAGGCATTGGATAAAATTTCGAGTTTGAGTTGTTTGACGCGTTGGTATTGCACCGAGCCGGTCTGGAGTTCGGCTCGAAGCGAATTGGTCACTATTTCCGTCAGGACTTCCGGCAATAAGCCAGGCACCCGTTCCGGTGTCAGAGAGAGATAGACGGGATCAAGCGCAACGGAACTGATGGCGTTGTAGGGACTGTTGTCTGACCCCGTTTCATTGATGGGCAGGAGTTGCAACAAGCCCAGCTTATGTTCGGCGCAAAAGGAAATCGCCTCGATCACCGCCTGGGTATCGCCGATGCCAAGATCCTTGGCATGTCGCAAGGCAAAAACCGGCACCATGGTGCCAGCCAATCGGGGATAAGCGGAATCGGCCATAAAGACTTCAGAGTAAAGGCCAAAGCCCCACGCCCGCAAGCCTGAGAAGAAGATATCCTGCCAGGAGAAGCAAAGAAATAAGACCTGGAAGCCTCAAGGCGTCGTTGTGCCGGAGTTCAATCGGAGCGGTGGAGAGAGCGGCGCGGGCGGGGCATCCGCCGTGCTTTGGCCAGGTCCCATCATGACCGGTTCGCTGGAAAATTCCTCGTAAAAGTAATCGAGAAATTGACGATCCGTCATCAGCTTTCCATGAGTGACCCGCGTGAGCAGCCTGACGTTGGTGGAAGTCACGGACAGATCGTCCAAGGCGCTCGTGCCGGTGACCGTCTCGTCGCCATCGTTATCGGGCGTGTAGGTGTAGCGGGCCGTGCAGAAATCATGCGCGCCTTCCGTGATGATTCCAGTCGGTGTCTTGAATCCCGTTCCCAGCACCACCCTCAGGCGCGTCGATTCACCGGGGCGAGTCAGCAGCGTGCTGGTGTAACTGAGGCTCCCCATGCGCAGACGCCAGTCCCTGACCTGCGCGAGAATTTTTTGCAAGGGATGGAAATCGGAGTCCTGACAAAATTCCCAGTCATCCCGATCAATCTGTTTGCGGCCTTCGGCTCCCCGCTTTTTCAGCCAATCATCGAGAAACACGCGCCGCTCCAATTCTGCGCTGGGCCAATAAGGTTCCCATGACCCCACGCGCAGCAAGTCCGGTGCGCCGACCCGCGTCCGGCGTCCGGTTGCTTCCACGCATTCCCAGCGCGGATCGTTGAAAGGCAACAATTCGTAGAGACTGGGACGGGTAATGGCGACCAGCTTGGTGATGTTGGCATCGACATTGTTCGGCAGGAGATTGAGCAGTGACTCGGGGAAGCTCTGTACGTTTTCCTTCAACCCACCCGGACCGACGATGAGCGTCTTGATCGCCTTCACCGAACCGAGATTGGGTGCGCCGACCAGGACCATCGAGGCGATGCGGTCGGCCCATTGGGGATTTTCGCTGAGAAAGGTTCGGGCCACCAGGCCGCCCATGCTGTGTCCCACTAAAATAAAGCGCGTTTCCTGCGCGGGTATGCCCGTCTTGGCCTCGTGAATACGCGCATATTCTTCCAGCGCTTGCTTGAGCAGCGGCGCCGTGACGGTTGCCATCTCCTGCCGCCAATCGTAGGCGAAGATAAAAAAGTCGGCCCCCAGCGTGTAGGGTCGAAAATGGGGCGCACGCTCCTGCTCCTCGGTGATCCCCGAAATGAACCGTCCGTAAACGTCAATCGGCCCCGCCGTGAACATCGGTTTGGCTTCGAGCGGGTTGGGCATGCGCAGGGCGAGATAAAGGTCCGACCGGCGGATGGCGTCGACGCTGCCCCAGACACAAGGCGGGTCGTCCCCTTTTTTCACCAGGCTGGGATCGTAGAGCATCGATCCCTCGTAGGCGGGCAGGAAGACCACCACCTGGGCGTGAAGCGGCAACGGCTCGGCCCGGAGAGGTGCAGGGGGGTAGAGGAGGAACATCAGCGCCAGCGTCAGGCCTAGGTTCCGTCGCATCGTCTCACACCATGCTCGCGGATCGCGAACCGGGCACCAGTGCATCGGACTGTTCATCGGCATGATACGAACTGCGCACCATCGGCCCCGATTCCACCACGCGAAAACCAAGATTGAGGCCAAATTGTTTCCAGCGCGCAAATTCCTCCGGCGTCACCCAGCGATAAAGGGGCAGATGCTGCGCGGAAGGACGCAGGTATTGGCCGAGAGTCAGGATGTCGAGGTGGTCCGCCGCCATATCGCGCAGGGTGGCGGCAATCTCCTCGTCTTTTTCGCCAATGCCGAGCATGAGACCCGATTTGGTGACGAACCCGGCCGCCTTGGCCCGGCGCAACATTTCCAGCGACCGATCATACTTCGCCTGGGGCCGCACCAGCTTGTGCAGCCGCGGAACCGTTTCGACGTTGTGATTGAGGATGTCGGGTTTGGCGGCAAGGACGGTTTCCAAATCCTGCCAGCGGCCCTTGAAATCGGGTATGAGTACTTCAATCGCCGTCTGAGGGTTTTCCTCCCGCACTGCACGGATGGTCTCCGCCCAGATCGCCGCGCCACCGTCGAGCAACTCGTCGCGTGCAACGGAAGTGATCACCGCGTGCTTCAATCCCATCAGCCGGATCGCCTCGGCCACCCGACGCGGTTCATCGCGATCCAATTCGGTCGGACGGCCTGTTTGCACCGCGCAGAAGCCGCAGCTTCGCGTGCAGATGTTGCCGAGGATCATGATCGTGGCCGTCTTGCGCGACCAACATTCGCCCAGATTGGGGCACTGCGCACTTTCGCAAACCGTGTGCAGTTTGTGCTCGCGGACGATTTGCGTTGTTTCCTGATAGACTGGCCCGCCTGGGATCTTCGCCCGCAGCCACGCCGGTTTGCGCGCATTCAGCGGCAGCGGCGCCGCTTCGGCACCCGCTGACAAAGTAAGGCCGGGGACGGTTTCCATGAAAGAATTACAATAAGGCGTGTCTTCAAATAGGACAAGGCCGCGTTACGAATCGATTTTGGGCGGCAAAGGCAACTTTAAGTCTCTAACGTCTCGTTACGGCGGCATGTTCATCTGCCGTTTCCACCGTCGGGAAAAATTCATTGGTGAGAAGCACCGGCCATCGTCTCAGTTCGGGTCAGATTATCTTGTGCTTGGGTATAGTCAGGTCTTAGTTGTATAGCTTTTTGGAATTGGACAATCGCTTCGTCTGTTTGTCCCTTTTTCACCAGCGCAATGCCCAGGTTATTGTGAGTTAGGGCGTCGTCGGGATTAATTTCCAGGGCTTTTTGGTACTCGACTACGGCCTCGCCCAGCTGTCCTTTTTTTATAAACGCATTGCCGAGATTAATACGGGCGTTGGCAAAGTTGTGGTTGATGGCCAAGGCTTTTTGGAGCTGAGTAATCGCTTCGTCCAGTTGTCCTTTTTGTAAGAAAGTAGTGCCGAGATTATTGTAGGCATCGGCATAACTTGGGTTGTTTTTCAAAGCCTCCTGAAACCGGGCAATCGCCTCGTCCAACTGCCTGTTTTGCAAGAAAAAGCATCCGAAATTATAGTGAGCTTCGGCATCGTTGGGATTGATTTTCAAGGCCTCCTGAAATTGACTTAGCCCCTCGTTAATTTCTCCCTTTTGAAAAAGAGCAACGCCAAGATTGTTGTGGGCCATCCAGCAGTTTGGATTCTTGCCCAGCGTATCGGTCCAGAGTGTTTCCCCGCTCTCATAAACCCAGGCCCGTTGCCAACTCGTTACCCCGAGAACCAACAGGAGCCCGGCACAAAGGGTCGATTGCAGCCACGGTTTCCTTGAAATAACAGAATCCCCCAGCCGGATCAGCCCCACCTCCGCTAATACTAATGGCGCCATGCTGGCCAGGTACTGGAAATGATCAAAGACCAGGGAATAACGAAAGATAGGATTGCCGACTAATCCCAGCACCGGGAGCAGGGCTGCCAGAAAATAAGCGAAAGCGAAGAACCAGGGCCGAGACCACGATTCGCGGTAGAACCATAAAATAAACAAGACGATGATCACGGCCAGCACCGGCAAATACAAAATCCATTGCCCGGCATCGACCTGCCAGCGCGGATAAATCGCCATCAAAGGATGAGGCCAAAGCAGCTTGCCGAGATAAAACCAGACCGCATCTCCTGCTGTTATCAGGCGTTGCGGCCAAGTCCGCACCCACTGTGGATCGGTGTCTGTCGCTAACGTCAGCCCTTGCGTCCATATCGATAGGGCACTGGCAACGATGGATACGAGAAAAATGGGAGCTACCCTCGCGAGATTGCGCCAATACCACCGGCCTTCCACCCACCAGGCGCACAAGCCCAGCACCACCGGCAATACCACCGTGGACGATTTGCTCGCCATGGCCAAAGCAGCGAATAGCAAGACTAAGGCATAATTCCAATTATCTTTTTTCTCTTTTGCTTTCAGCCAGCGTACAAAAAAAAGGATCGAGAGCAGGAAGAAGAAACCAGATTCGGTGTTCTTCATCTCGGAGACCCACGCCACCGATTCCACTTCTACCGGATGCAAGGCCCAGAGAGCAGCCCCCAACCATGCCCCAGGTATTTGCAAACTCCGCAAGACCTGCCAAAGCACAATCGCACACGCTGCGTGTTGAAAAACGTTCGCGAGATGATATCCCAGCGGGGCCAAACCCCACAGCGCGTACTCCAATCCAAACGTCGTGATCGCTAACGGAGAAATGTCTGCAGCGCTCGTTGTCCAAATTTCTTTTAACCCGCGCAGACCGTCAACGCAGGGGTTTCCGGCAATATACCCGTCGTCGTCCCAGACGTATCCAGCCCACCACACCGGCGTATAGGTTGCTATGACAGCAAGGACCAGAATCAATCCCCAAAACCAATCGCGGTTTAACCAGCTCGGCAACCACGGGATAATAGCATTTGTTGCGGCGATTCTAGAGGACATCCCGCTATCCGCTATCTTCATTTTTATGGCACGCTTTGCCATAGGACGAGCCTATTTATCCTCCGAAAGGGCGGATATTGGCAAGTCCATCTTTATGGAAATGCCGGGTGATTTCCAGCGGGGTTATTTGGCTATACTCCTCGCCAGAAAGCGAAGTTCCTCCCGGCGAGGCCTTGTCCTATTTGGAGACACGCCCTGAAGAATCAGGGCACCACATCCACCGGCGTGCCGATGGAGGCGTTGGAAAAAAGCAATTCGGCAAAGGCGTGCGGAAGGCGAATGCAGCCGTGCGACGCCGGATAACCGGGCAGGTACCCCGCATGCAATCCCACGCCATCATCGCGAATGCGCATGTAGTAGGGCATATCGGCCGCATCGTAGACGGAACCCGACGGCGGTTCCTGGCCCGCACTGGCGTTGTCATTGACAACGTGTCCGTCGGAATCGAGAAAGACTCCATAAAGAGTCGATTTGTGATCGATGTCTTTGACTAAAATCGTGTAATGGCCCGTCGGCGTCTCATGCCCCGGTTTTCCCGTCGTTGTCGGACTGATTCCGGCAACATTATTACCCTGGTAGACATAAACCTTCTGCTCCCCGATCCTGACCTCGATCCGGGTGATGGGTTGGCTCGGGTCAGGCTTCCACGTGTAATCCCAAAGCTGGTAACGAACCCTCTCTTCTGGTGCATACCGTCGTACAACGCCCGTTTTGGAGGAATAGGTTCTTGTCGTGGAGGTATGTCTGGAAGACGAAGAAGAGCTATCATCATCATCATCATCGGCCCGCAAAATCGGCAATAGGATGAGCAAGGCCAATGTGTAAAAAACTCCGCTCCGCACCCAGCGGGGATACATGGTCTGGTTTTGTCTGGAGGCACTGCGGTTCATAGGATGGGAAAGCTGATGGTAAAAACAGCTGGAAGAACATGTTAGAGCGAACTGATACAATCGCAAGGCGATTTTGAACGGATGGCCCAAAATCAAAGGATTTTTTCTCCTTAATCCCCTTGGCTTTTAGGTGGAGAAAAGCATTTCGTCAGCCAAACGTAACGTGCGGCGGATTGACACTTATTCACAGCTCTGCTACCAAATCACGGCAACGTGAAAACCGCACGTTCCATTTGCCGGGGGCCACGGGCCCTTCGAGGCTGAAAGGGGATCCATGGAAGCGATCCTGAGCCAAAACGTCCTCGTTCTCAATCGCCTCTGGCAAGCCGTCAACATCTGCAGCGTGAAGCGCGCCTTCATGCTTCTCTACCAGGGTCATGCGCAAGTCGTCGAGGCCGACAGCGGTTCGTTCCAGACGATGACGTTCGACCAGTGGTTCAATTTTTCGCGCGGCTACGAAGGCGACGATGTGGTCAGTACCGTTTCATTCACGATTCGCGTGCCCAAGGTGATCCTTCTCCTCTTTTTTGACCGGATGCCGAAGAAGGAAGTGAAATTCACGCGACATAACATCTTCGAGCGGGACCACAACACCTGCCAGTATTGCGGCCATAAATTCGACCGCAAGGACCTCAATCTCGATCACGTCATTCCCCGCGAACGGGGCGGCGAGACCTCGTGGGAAAATATCGTTTGTTCGTGCGTGCCGTGCAACAGCCGCAAGGGCAATCGGACACCGGCTGAGGCGGGACTGAAATTACTCCACAAGCCCAAGCGGCCCAAGTGGCGCCCCATGCTTCATCTCCAGTTCAGCAAGGCACGGGACGATTCGTGGAAACATTTCGTCGATCTTGCTTACTGGAACGTCGAACTAACCGATTAGGGCTGTTCACAACCGTTCCATTATATATCTGGACTTAACCGGGATTACTGCGAGGGTGATGACCTTCGATCCAATCGCTTCCGTTGAAGCCAAGTAGTAGTGTTCCAGGTTTCCTGTCCCGCTCCCAAAGGTAATTCATGTGTGCATGAGCACACACTTCAAGAGTCGGCGGTCAGGTCGCAACTTAAGAAAACAACAACATGAAATTATACGTAGGAAATCTTTCCTTCCAAACCACCGAACAGGACCTCAACAAACTTTTTGCTGAATACGGTACTGTCACCGAAACCAACCTGATCATGGATCGCGAAACCAACCGCCCCCGCGGCTTTGGCTTTGTCACCATGAGCAGCGCCGAAGAAGGCCAGAAGGCCATCAGCGCCCTGCATGGCCAGAACCACGACGGTCGTGACCTCACGGTCAACGAAGCCAAGCCGATGGAAGCTCGCGGCGGTGGCGGACGTTCGGGTGGCGGCGGTGGTGGAGGCCGTAATCGCTACTAATCAGCGATAACTTTCCAGAAATTTGCCGCCGTTGGATCGGGTTCGCCCGGTTCGCGGCGGCATTTTTTTGTCCTGAAATGCAGTGACAGGGTTTATTGACAGACTAGATTTAAGACTATAAAATTAGACCATGAAAATGGTCACGGTTTCTCAGGCAAAAAGTCAACTCAGCGCGTTTATCAAGTCAGCGGAACAGGGGGAACAAGTCGTTATTATGCGTGGTTCCAAGCCCGCAGTTATGCTCAGGCCGGTTTCCGAGAAAGACTTAAACCTCACACCAGAGCTTTCGTTATCCGCACTTGCTGCCTTTGAAGACGAAGTTATTCATGACCGAAAAAAGGGGTTGCTGCGTAAACTTGGAAACGATCCTGTCGAGGCAGTCACGGCTTTTAATCGCCGCCGGAGCAAGCGGAGCTAATGGCCTGGGCGATTTATGCCGCCAGCCGTTTTCCTCGAACTTGGAAGACACTTAATAAAACACAAAAAGAACGCATAATTGAAATCATTCTCGCTTTGCCGGATTTGCTAAAAAATCCACATCGTCATAGCGGTTTTGGATTCCGACGACTGCACGGTACATCATTTTACGAAGCGAGGCTCGATCTGCGCTGGCGGTTGATCATGCGAATTGATGAGAGAGAAATCATTTTATTCGACGTCCTCAATCATGATCAGGTGAGACGGTTATCTGGATGACAGGGTAATGGCATGGTTGATTCCCACATTTGGCTTTTTCGAGGGCGGTTTCTCTCCTATGAATAAAGGATGAGCTCATCCCGAAAAGCCCCCAAGTCACGCAAGTCCTTACATCGTCACTGGTCGGGGCCGCTGGTTGACGCGGCGGAACGGGCGCCGAGTCGCGCCATGCTTCACGCGGTGGGATTTGAGCGGAGTGACTTTCAAAAGTCGCAGATCGGCGTGGCTTCTACTTGGAGTCAGGTGACGCCCTGCAACGCGCACATCGACCAGCTCGCCATCGCAGCTGCGGAAGGCGTGGCCAAAGCGGGCAGCAAGCCGCTTATTTTCAATACGATCACCATTTCCGACGGCATCTCAATGGGCACGCAAGGGATGAAGTACTCCCTCGTGTCGCGCGAAGTGATCGCCGACTCGATCGAGACCGTGATCGGCTGCGAGCTTTTCGACGGCGTGGTGGCCATCGGCGGTTGCGACAAGAACATGCCCGGCTGTCTCATCGCCATGGCGCGGCTGAACCGGCCCGCGGTTTTCGTTTATGGAGGCACGATTTTGCCCGGCTGCTTCAATAAGCGCGATGTCGATATCGTGTCGGTATTCGAGGCGGTGGGTGCGCATGCGCAGGGTAAAATGAGCGGCGACGATCTCGCTTCGCTCGAGGCCTGCGCCATTCCCGGCGCTGGCTCTTGCGGCGGGATGTACACCGCCAATACCATGGCCTGCGCAATTGAAGCGCTCGGCATGAGCCTGCCCAACAGCTCGGCGCAAAACGCCATTTCGACCGCGAAGAAAGAGGACGCCCAAAATGCCGGTGCGGCCGTGCATCGCTTGCTCGATCTCGGTATTCGCCCGCTCGACATCATGACCAAGAAGGCTTTTGAAAATGCGATTACGGTGGTCATTGCGCTCGGCGGCTCGACCAATGCCGTGCTTCATTTGCTTGCCATCGCCCATGCGGCGGGCGTGAAGCTGGCGCTCGACGATTTCACCCGCATCGGCAAACGAGTGCCGGTGCTGGCCGATCTCAAACCAAGCGGCAAGTACGTGATGGCTGCGCTGGTGGGAATCGGCGGCCTGACTCCGCTGATGAAGATGCTGCTGGATAAAGGACTGCTCCACGGCGATTGCCTGACCGTGACCGGCCAGACCGTGGCCGAAAATCTGCGCAACGTGAAACCTTATCCGGCGGACCAGGACATCATCCACGGATTCGATAACCCGATCAAGCCGACGAGCCATCTCGTGGTTCTTTACGGCAACCTCGCGCCCCTGGGCGGAGTGGCGAAAATTTCGGGCAAGGAAGGAGAACGCTTCAGCGGCAAGGCCCGCGTGTTCAATTCCGAGGAAGAGACGCTCCAGTCGATCCTCGGCGGCAAGATCAAAAAGGGCGATGTGCTGGTGATTCGTTACGAAGGGCCGAAGGGCGGGCCCGGTATGCGCGAAATGCTCGCGCCGACTTCCGCGCTCATGGGGCGCGGGTTGGGCAAAGACGTCGCGCTGATCACCGACGGGCGATTCTCCGGCGGCACACACGGTTTTGTGGTGGGCCACATCTCACCCGAGGCGCACCTGGGCGGGCCGCTCGCGCTGGTGAAAAACGGCGATCCGATTACCATCGACGCCCGCGCCCGGCTTCTGACCCTCGACGTGCCCGCCAGGGAGCTGGCCAAGCGGAAAAAAGCACTCAAGTCCCGCCCGCCTGTCTTTAAGCGCGGCGTCCTCGCCAAGTACGCTGACCACGTCAGCCAAGCGCATCTCGGTGCGATTACGGATGGGAGTTTAGAGGGGCGATCTCTTTAGACTGGACTGAAAAAAGCTTTGAGTGAAGAGAATCGAATAGCGCAGAAAAATTCTTAAGAGTTTTTTCCTGCACCGTAATACTTTTTCTTCCAGCCAAAGCTTCTTGCACCGCTCGATTAAAATGGGTCTTCTTATACGAGAGATCATTTGGATAGCTTACTTGCTGTATTAGCAAACGATCAGATTCATCTAACAAATCCTCTAAAAACTTTCCCTCGAACCCTTCAATAAGTTCCTTCAAAGTAAATATTCGATTTAAGACTAAGTTGCCAAAAAGGTCTTCGTATCTTTTCTTTTGAGCCCTTCCCTCTGGATCGCTGTCTAGCAGAACAAGAAAATTTTTACCCCACGCTAAATATAGTCTTATCAGAGAATCGAAACAACTAGCACTCATTCCGGGCATTAAATTAAGGATCGACTTTTTTGAATCGAGCAAATTACTAATAAGCGCCAGGGTATAATAATCGTTCTTTCCCTCTACCATGACTACATCAGGAACAAGCTCTAACTTGCTTGGACAAAAATCAAGAACATCAAGAATAGGTTGATAATAATTAGTTTCACTTGGGTGAGTGGCAACAAATTCCCTGTATTTTTGTGCAATTATATTAGATTTTTTTGCACTATAGTCGTTGATTTCATTTCCTGTATTTAGACCCTCATTTTTAACAACAAAAGTAGTTTCAAGCCATTCGGGGTTTATCAAATGATGGCTATGTGTCGTGTAAATAATACCACTATTTGCCGCAATGGATTTAAAGCTTTCTAAAAGCTGCTTCTGAGCTGTTGGGTGGAGGTTTGAAGCGGGTTCATCAAATAAAAACAGCACATTTGACGGAGAAGCTTTTCGCGATCTTCGATATTGCGTTAATAGTAGAAAGACAAAAAACCATCTAAAGCCGAGGGAGCGTTCGGTAATCAAATAATAGCCATCGGTATCTTTGAGTTGAAACTCCAAAAAAACATTTTCATTGGTATCAATCTCGCAATTTAGAACAATCTCCTTATCTGAAATTGTCTGATGAAAAATTTTATTCCATGCCCCAAAAATGGTTTTTGTTAAATTTCTTCCCATTTCCAGAAGTAGGCCTTCCAAACTTTTCTTATCATTAATCTCTTTTGATTTGAGTCGAGATATTATATGAGTATCAATTGAAAGTCCGTTGTTTAAAGAATCTAGGATATCTTGAATTACTTGCTTATAAAAATTGTGTTTTTCTTTGTCAATTGGTTGATCCTCAAGATAAATCCGATCAGGGAATTCAAATAGGAAGTTTGGAAAATAGAGAATGGTTGGAATAAGCGTCCGGATAAATCCAATTGCTGTATGCCAATCTGCCCCAACCAATGGTTTGTCGGTCTTCCCCTTTTTTTTCCTTCCTTTTAGAGGTAAAGTCCAAATAGTTTTGCTTGCTGCTAAATCGTGTTTTGAGTTTTTAAAGGTAGTTTCCTGTCGAATTCTTAAAGTAGTTATTTTTGTACCGAGAACAAAATTCAGTGTTTTTGAGAGAAAGGATGAAATTTTAGATCGATCATTATCATCTAAATCTAAATCCACCTCGGTAACTACAGAACCATTAAAGTTTGATCTTTTTGCAATAGGTATTAATGAGTGGATTTCTTTAATTTGATATCCAGGTAGGTCTAAGGGTGCAAGAGTGTCTGTCTTGTATGCAAAATTATTAATTGCTTCAAGAATGGTTGTTTTCCCAGATTCGTTTAAGCCAACTAACGTATAAATTTGTGCCTGGGGTATCGTTGTTAGATCCAGTTCAAGTGATTCAATGCCTCTAAAATTCTCGATCTTAAAACGAGTAAATCGCATTTATTAACGCTAAAGGTTACTGCCTGTTGGTCAAGTAGTTAACGTCTATTCAGATTATTAGATTCAAACAAATATGCGCTACAACAGTCTTAATCCTGGCTTCGAATCCTCCTACAACCAGGCGAGGTGATAGGGCAAAGTGCGGGCGTAGATCTCGAGTTTGTTGACGTCGGGATCTAAGAGGAAACAGATACTTCGACAAGCTCAGGATGACCGGCAAGAAAGACCGTCCGTTTCGCTCGTTCCCAAACTCATTTCGTGTGTCATTTGTTTTTGAGGCAACGGGCTCTGGAACGGGTCTGTGCAGTCGCATTGACGTTTCCGGGCCGTGTTCCCTAGATTTAAATTTGATCGGCGCGTCACTCGAACCCGGCGGGCCGTTCCCAAGGAGAAATTTTATCTTATGAAGATCACGGTTGTCGGAGCAGGTTTTGTCGGTGCCACCACGGCGCAACGTTTGGCGGAAAAGGAACTCGGCGATGTTGTCCTGCACGACATTGTGGAGGGGATGCCGCAGGGCAAGGCGCTCGATATGCTGCAATCGGCTTGCCTGGAAGGTTTTGACAGCGACGTAAAAGGCACCAACGATGCGGCCGATTACGCCGGTTCCGATATTGTGGTCATTACCAGTGGGCTGGCCCGGCAGCCGGGTATGAGCCGCGATGATCTTCTGCTGAAGAACGCGGAAATCGTGGGTGGTGTGGCCGATAATGTTAAAAAATATGCGCCCGAGGCCATTGTCATCGTGGTCAGTAATCCGCTCGACGTGATGACCTATCTTGTGGGGGCGAAGACTGGCTTCCCGAAACACCGCGTGATGGGCATGGCGGGTGTGCTCGACTCGGCGCGGTTCCGTTGCTTCATCGCGCAGGAATTGGGTGTTTCTTATCGCGATGTCGAGGCCATGGTGCTGGGCGGTCATGGCGACGATATGGTGCCGCTGGCCCGTTATTCGACCGTGTCCGGCATCGGGATCGAAGCACTGATCTCGAAAGAAAAAATCGAGGCAATGATCACCCGTACGCGCAATGGTGGCGCGGAGATCGTAAAACTTTTGCAAAAGGGAAGTGCCTACTATGCGCCTTCCGCCGCTGCGGTGCAGATGGTGCAGAGCATTGTGCGTGACGAAAAACGGGTGTTGCCCGTTGCCGCCTGGTGCACGGGTCAGTACGGCATCAAAGAGCAGTTCGTCGGCGTGCCGGTGCAATTAGGCCGCAAGGGCGTGGAAAAAATCATCGAACTCAAGCTCACCGACGATGAATTAAAACAACTCCAGGCCAGCGCCAGCCACGTGGCCGAAAGCGTTGGCAAGCTGAAGCTGTAAGGCGGGCAACTTGACAAATGCTATCAATGATAGCATTTTGATAGCATGGCTCAGCTTATCGTCCGTAAAATCGAGGAATCGGTTGTCCGTAAATTAAAGCAGAAAGCCGCCCAGGACGGTGTGTCGATGGAAGAGGAACACCGTCGCATTCTGCGCAGTTCGCTGCTGGGGAAATCCAAACCTAAAATGAGCTTCAAAGAATTTCTGCTCACCGTCCCTGATTTTGGTGAAGATGCCGATGCTTACCGAAAAAACGACATGCCTCGTGAGATTGATCTTGGGGACTAATCAAAATGGGGTTTCTCCTCGATACGAATATCGTCTCGGAGCTTCGCAAACGAGAGCGATGTTCGCGCTCCGTTTGGAATTGGTATGACGTAACCCCAATCGAAGATATTTTCATGAGCGTGCTCGTCCTGGGCGAAATCCGTCGAGGTGTCGAGACCAAGCGAATTAAAGATCCCGCGTCGGCCCGGTCCTTTGAAAAGTGGCTACACGAAATTGAAGCCATTTATGGTGAACGTGTTCTACCCGTCACCGCAGAAATTTGCGACCTATGGGGTCGACTTTCAATCCGCTCACGCTTACCTGCTGTCGATGGACTGCTTGCGGCCACTGCGCTGCATCATGAATTGATACTTGTCACTCGCAATACAGCGGATTTCCAGCGATCTGGCGTCGATTTCATCAATCCTTTCGTCGCCTAGCCATGGCCAAGTACAGTTCCCTCGGCGAAGGTTTTGCGGCGGCCCGGATCGCGGGGGCTGAACGGCATCTCTTTTTGTGCCTTGGGCCCGATTGTGCGCCGATGGAAGAAGGTCAGGTGGTTTGGGATTACCTGAAGCGGCGTTGCGCGGAATTGAATCTTCCCGTGATGCGGACCAAGGCGGGATGTTTTCGCGTCTGTGTCGGCGGACCCTGGCTACTCATTTACCCCGAAGGAACTTGGTATGGCAGACTGACCATGGAACGTTGCGAACGAATCCTGCAGGAGCACGTGATGAATGGCGCCCCCGTCTACGAATGGGTGACGCGGACGCAGCCGCTCTGCAATCCTGCGACCAACAGTTAAACAAAATAATATTTACCGCCCTCCGCTAGAGCGGAAACAATCGTCGGTGTGGTCATTGACCATGCCAACGGCCTGCATGAAAGCGTAACAGATGGTGGGTCCAACAAAACGAAAGCCGCGTTTCTTGAGATCCTTGCTCATCGCCTCCGCTTCGGGGGTTTGGGCGGGAAGCCGTTCGCCCGCCTTTCGATGATTGTGTTTCGGTTTCCCACCAACAAACGACCAGAGGTAACGATCAAAACTGCCACACTCTTTTTGAATCTGAAGAAAGGCTTGAGCGTTGGTAACGGCGGCAGCAATTTTTAAACGATTGCGGATGATGCCGGAATCTTTGAGCAGAGCCGCCATTTTTTTCTTGTCGTAGCGAGCGATCTTTTTGGCATCGAAGCGTTGGAAGGCCCGGCGGTAACTTTCACGCCGTTTTAGAATGGTGAGCCAGCTGAGTCCGGCCTGCGCGCCCTCCAGGATCAACATCTCGAAAAGCTTACGATCATCGTGGACTGGCACGCCCCATTCTTCATCATGATACGCGATATAAAGTGGATCGGAAGTACACCAGGCACAGCGCGTTTTCATCGTGGTTCCGTATTTTAGCCGCAAAAGAACACAAGGAACGCAAAAAAGAACTGAAATCCCGATCCCTTTTCTTGTGCTTTCCGTGTTCTTTGCTGCCGTCCACAGGACCGACTAATTAATCGTGTGCGCGTTGCGAAGAATCACGCTAGAAGCGGAATGTGACGGAACCTGCTTTTCACCTCAACGGTCCGCTGGTCGTGCGCAGTCCCAACTGGCTGGGAGATGCCGTGATGGCGTTGCCCGCGGTGCGTAATCTCAAGACGATGCTGGTGCGTGATCCGCTGGTGGTGGCCGCACCGGAAAAACTGGCGGCGCTTTGGCAGGCGTGTCCCTTTGTTGATGAAGTGATCGCGTTGAACCAGCCGAAAAATCTTTTCGCAACGGCGAAGCAATTGCGCGCAGGAAAATTCGGATCGGCTGTGCTGCTGCCCAATTCATTGCGTGCTGCTGCCGAGGCCCGGCTGGCCGGGATTCCGCAAAGGATCGGTTACGCGAAGGGTGGCCGTCAATTTCTTTTGACTCATTCGGTTCCCGTGCCATCGCGTAACCCGGTGCGCATGCATCAACGTTTTTATTATCTCGATTTGGTTGCGTCATTGGGTGGACCGACGGATGACGCGATGCCCGAACTGCGCAAGGAAGCTGTCGCGGCGACCGCGGGCATGACCGTGGTGATTTGTCCCGGAGCCGAATATGGTCCGGCCAAGCGTTGGCCAGTGGAAAGTTTTGTTGCCGTGGCAAAACACTTTATTACTCAACATCGAGCGAAAATCGTCCTATTGGGCGCGGCGGGAGATGCGTTGGCTGCCGCCATCATGGAGGTGCATCTGAGAGAGGTGGAAAATCGGGCGGGAAAAACGACACTGCCCGAGTTCATGGCGGCGTTGGCCGGCGCCAAGCTCGTGCTTTGCAACGACAGCGGCGCGATGCATCTCGCCTCAGTATTGGGCGTGCCGACCGTGGCAATTTTCGGTTCAACGGAACCGCAATTGACCGGGCCGCTGGGCTCACGGACACGCGTGCTAAGGCATCATGTGCCCTGCAGCCCCTGTTTCCGACGCGAATGCCCCATCGATTTTGCCTGCATGACCAGCATCACGCCTGAAATGGTCATCGCGGAGGCAGAGACTTTGCTGAAATGAAAATTTCCGCCTGCATCATCACTCTGAACGAGGAACGTAACCTGCCGCGTTGTCTCACCAGCATCGCTCCGTTGGTGGACGAAATCCTGGTAATCGATTCGGGCAGCACTGACGCGACGCTGGAAATCGCCCGGGCCTTTAATGCTCGGGCCGTACATCAAGACTGGCTGGGCTATGTGGGACAGAAAAATTTCGCACTGAAGCAGGCGGCGCATCCCTGGGTGCTGAGCATTGATGCGGACGAGGAAGTTTCTCCCGAATTGGCTGCATCGATTCTGCGTGTGAAGGCCGATCCGATTGCCGATCAGCCCAACTTACCGAACGGGTACCAAATTTGTCGGATCGTTTTTTATCGTAACGAATGGATTCGACATGGGGACTGGTATCCCGACCGACTGGTGCGCCTTTTTCTTCGGGACGAAGCGCGCTTCAGCGGTGGACACGTGCACGAGAAGCTTGAACTTCCCGGAGCGCACCCCATCCTGCCGGGCCACCTGCATCACTTTACTTATGAGAACGCTTCGGACCGCGCCGCACGTTGCGCCCAATATGCCAAGCTCTGGGCGCTTTCGGCCTACGAGGAAGGACGCCAGGCGCAAATGTGGACAGGGCCGATCCATGCTTTGGCGCGGCTGTGCAAGGGTTTCATTTTCAAGGGCGGCTGGCACGATGGCGCGATTGGTTGGGACATCGCGGTGGGCAACGCCCGTGAGGTCTGGCTCAAATATAAACTTCTGCGGGAATTGTACGCACGTACTTCATGAATCGGCCCAAAAATAGCAAACGATCCGCCATCGTGGTCGGGATCGCCGTGATGGGTTCGCGCCTGATGGGTTTATTGCGCGAAGTTATCTTTGCCTACATGTTTGGAGCGGCAAAACTCTCCGACGTCTTCCTTGCGGCGTTTCGGATTCCCAATCTGCTGCGCGATCTTTTTGCCGAGGGCGCTCTTTCCACCGCATTCATCGCCACCTTCACCAAGACGTGGGAAAAAGAAGGTCCGGAATCGTCCTGGCGTCTCGCCCGACTGGTCATTTCAACGTTGATCCTCATCCTCGGGTTGATCTGTATCGTGGGCATTATTTTCAGTCCCGAAGTGGTATTTTTGACCAGTGGCGGATTTAAAGGTGACTTGGCCAATCCCGACAAGTTTGCGCTGACCGTTAAAATGACCCGGATACTTTTCCCGTTCATCCTTTTCGTTTCCGTTGCTGCGGTGGTCATGGGGATGCTCAATGCCCGGCATATTTTTGGAATTCCGGCCAGTGCCAGCACACTTTTCAATATTGTTTCGGTGATTAGCGGCGTGATTCTCGCCTGTCTATTCGATCCGCAAATGGATTGGTTTCATCCTCACTTTGGGGAAAGAGCGGTTTATGGTTGGTGTTTGGGCGTGCTTCTCGGAGGTCTCGCGCAACTTGCGATTCAATTGCCGCCGCTCTGGGGGCTTGGTTTTCGTTTCAAGTGGAAACTGGATTTCCGCGATCCTGCGTTACGCACCGTGATGATGCTCATGGTCCCAAGCGTGATCGCCGGTTCCGCCGTGCAGGTCAATGTTTTGGTCAGCAACCAATTCGCTTCGCATGAAAACGGCGCCGTCTCGTGGCTCTACTATGCGTTTCGGTTGGTGCAGTTGCCGATCGGGATTTTTGGCGTGGCCATCGCGACGGTGACGCTGCCCGCGGTGGCGCGCCAACATGCGCTGGACGATCTGAAGGCGTTCGGCAAAACCGTGGAGGAGGCTCTCCGGTTCGGATTTTACCTGACGCTGCCAGCGTCGGTGGGCATGGCCGTGATCGCGGGACCCGTGATCCAGCTGATCTACGAACACGGAACGTTCACGGCGGAGAGCACGGCGCAGACGGCACTGGCGTTGCAGGCCTACACGATTGGTCTGGCCGGATATTCGGGAATCAAGATTCTTGTGCCTTGTTTTTACGCCATGCAGCCGCCGAAGTTTGAATCGCACCCGGAGCGAAGTTTCTGGAGTTCGTTTTCCTACTTCGTGATGAATATCGTGCTATTTACCCCGGCGCGGGTGAGCCTGATCGGCATTGCCTTGAACCTGGTTCTCTGTTTCGTGCTCTACTTTTATTTGCATCTCGGCCATGTGGGGCTGGCGTTGACGACGGGGTTGGTGGCCGTGCTCAATTTCTTGCAATTGGTTTACGCGATGCAAAAAAAGATCGATCTCGGCACACCCGGCAATTGGCTCTCGTTTTTTGGCCGAATGATGCCAGCAACCTTGGCATGCGGGTTGGTGGTGTTCCTGGGTGACCGCTATTTGCTCGTGGGCCGGTCGGCCCATTCGTTGCTGGGAGCCGGAATTCTTTTTCTGAATATCGGCGTGGCTGGCGCGGTTTATTTTGGTCTGAGTATGCTGCTGGGTTTGCCCGAGTCGATGGAATTAGCCACCTTCATTAAGCGAAAGTTGGGACGGTAACGGCTTTCTTATTTTTTCTCCGCACCGCGGTAGTGAAGCACCTTCACCTTTTCGAGGGTGACGAGACCGCCGGAAATCATCTTGTCGAGTTCGGGCAGGAAAGCATTGATTTTGTCCTCGCTATCGACGATTTCGATGACGAGGGGCAGGTCCATCGAGAGCTGTAAAATTTTCGCGGTATGAAGACGACTGGTTTTGCCGTATCCCATTGGACCGCGTAAAACGGTAGCGCCGCCAAGATGCATTTCGCGCGCGCGGAGAACGATGGCTTCGTAAAGAGGTGTGTGCTCCCAGCGGTCGCTTTCACCGATGAAGATGCGGAGCAAAACGGCGTCTTGGGGAATTTCCATATAGACCTACCTCATTTGATTTAACGTCGCAGCCAGCATGGCTCCAAACCATACTCCAATTAAACATAGCACAACTGAGAGCACTACATTGGCTGCTGCGCCCCACCACTGACCATCTTGCGCGAGCGTAAGCGTTTGCAGGCTGAACGAAGAAAAGGTGGTGTAGCCGCCGAGAATGCCAATCAAGATGAATTGGCGCGTGAGGGAAGAGAGAAAGAGCCGTCCTTCCGCCGCCGAGATGGTGAAGATAAAGCCGATGACAAAACAACCGGTGATGTTGACCAGGATCGTGCCCCACGGAAAAATCACGCCGCCTTTTTGCGCGCTTGAATCGATCAGCGTCGCAACCCAGTAGCGCAGCATGCTGCCAAGTGCGCCGCCCACGCCGATGATGAAATATTGGGTCAGGAACTGCATGACGTTTCAAAACGGAAACATGTGCTTCAAGACTTGATCCTAAATCTATGTTTAAGCCGCGACCAAACTTTTTTTAGAAAATGTGCGCCGCTCCAATAGCGGACCGCAGTCCAAAGGAGGCGGCGCAGTCTTTCGGTATCGGTACAATCGGAAAAGCAGAACTCGTCCCGCGCTTCATAGCCGTCGGGATATCCGCCCGAGTAGTGAATCTGCAACAGAGGTTTGCCGCGTTGGGAAGTCTGAACGACGTCGAGGGCGTTGCGGTAGTCGCCCGCCCAGGGGCTGGGCCAGTCTTCCGGCGCTTGGCACAGATTTTTGATGCGGAGTTTGCCGACCAGCACGGCGAGATGGAGAAGGGAGCCGTCGACACGGTAGGCGACGTCGGGATGCGCCCGCAACCAATCGATGGTGGCGGTGAAGATTCGAGTCATCTCCGGATTTTTGCGTGAGGCGAAGTGGCCGGTGGTATAAAGGGAATCGAGCGCAGCCGGGCCAAATGCTTCCACTACCGTCGCGGGCTGGCGATAAGCAAAAATTCCGCCGGTGGTATATTCCTTGTCGCCATGAACGAGATCATAACCGTCGAGATGATCGAAGTAGGGAGTCCAATCGCCCAGGGCCACGATGTCGTTGTCGGTGTAGATGAATTCGTCGAAGGGGCCGTACCAGGCCAGCATACGACGGAAAAGTCCTCCGTTGCTCTCGGGCCATAGCTCATGAATTTGCGCGAGGAGCGTGCGACATTCTTGAGGAAAACTGGCGACATCCATCCGGGTGGTTTCCGCGAGCAACCGGGGATGAGTCGGAACATGGTCATCAAAGGGAATGAGTGCGATGGGCAACCGGCAACCCGTCCGGCGCAGGCTGTAAACGAGATTGGCCGCCTCCCGCTCCGAACGCCGGTTGGTCACAAGGTAGATGCCGCGCTGCATGGGCTTATTTAAGCGCGGATTGATTCCTTGTCGATCATGTCGCATACTAAAGGACTCATGAATTCGTATCGTATTGCCGTTGTCGGTGCCACTGGAGCCGTGGGACAGGAGATTCTGCGCACCCTGGAGCGGCGGAATTTTCCGGTTAGCCTGCTCAAGCCGCTCGCGTCGTCGCGGTCGATGGGCAAGACAGTCGAGTTTAATGGAAAGAAAATACCGATCGAAGAGCTGCGGGCGTCGGCGTTCGCCGATATCGATTACGCTCTCTTCAGCGCCGGAGCGACCCGTTCGCGCGAATATGCGGATGCCTGCAAAAAAGCGGGTGTGGTCATGATCGATAATTCGTCGGCGTTCCGGATGCGGTCCGATGTGCCGCTGGTCGTGCCGGAAATCAATGCGGGCGATCTGAAGAACCACCAGGGGATTATTGCGGTGCCGAATTGCTCGGCGATTATTCTAGGCGTGCCGCTCTGGCCGCTGCACCAGGCGGCGCAGATCGAGCGGATCATCGTTTCGACTTACCAGAGTGCGAGCGGCGCGGGGGCGCAGGCGATGGCGGAACTCGAAACCCAGGCCCGCGCTTATGCGGCCGGTGAACCGTTAAAGAAGGAAGTTTTTCCGCACCAAATCGCGTTCAACGTTTTCTCTCATAACACAGCCATCGCGGAGAACGGTTACAACGAGGAGGAAAATAAGGTGATCGAAGAGACACGGAAAATTTTCCATGAACCGCGGTTGCCCATTGTGGCGACGTGCATTCGCGTGCCGGTGCTGCGTGCACACAGCGAATCGATTGTGATTGAGACGAAGCGCGAGCTTTCACCGGAAGAAGCGCGTGAAATCTTGTCGAAGGCGCCGGGCGTGAAGGTGGTCGATAGCCGCGAGAAGAATCATTTTCCGATGCCGCTGGAAGCAAGCGGTCAGCATGACGTGTTAGTGGGGCGCATTCGACGCGATCTTTCCCATCCGCGCGGTCTGGCGCTTTTTGTCAGCGGCGATCAATTGCTCAAGGGTGCGGCCTGGAATGCGGTGCAGATTTTGGAGCACCTGGTTGGGAAAAATTAAGGCGTGAATCGACGCGAGCTGACGATGCGGTAACGATAGGGGCCCAGAGGCTGGCCTGCGACAGGAGCTGTTGCGGCTGGATCAAGGTAACGTTCGATTTCGTAGGAGCCGCGCCAATCACCGAGAACCAGGTCGGTACCCTCATTCCAAACGCCCTGATTGGGATCATGAGGAAGTTTTTGCAGGACCTGAACGCGGACATGAACCGTGTAGGAATTTGAACGGGTGGTCAGGCGGCCATAGAGCTGCGCATAGGGCAATTCACGGAGATTGTCGCCGGTAAGTTGACCCGCACCGGTGAAGCTGTTCCAGAACGAATCGAGGGAAGTGGCGGCGACGCCTTGCGGCACAAGCGGCACCGTACAGATTTCGCTTTCGCTCAAGTAGGCGTCCGTACTGGCGTTGGCAAAACGGTTCTCGATTTGTGCGATGGTTGCGTCTTCATCGACCGTTTTCCAAATCGAGGCGCCAGGCGATCCGGGTGATTTATAGGAACCAACCATCGAAGCGGGAAGGGCAGGGATGCGCAAATCGTGAAGCAGAGCGTGCAGCGCGGTATTGCGATGGAGATAAGAAAAGGGCGCGATCTGATCGTTAAGGTTGATTTTCCCATCCGTGGCCAGGCAGGTGCTGATGGCATACGGTTCCACCACGGGCATCCAGAAATTATCGAGCAGCAGATGGTCCGGTGGCGCTGCGAAACCGGGATGGGCCGTGCCGGACGCCGGGTAGGGACAGAAGAGGAGCGTACGCCACGGTTCCGATTGCGCGGGCTGGGCCGGATTAATTCCGGCGGGTAGCGAACCAAAGATGACGGGTGAAGATACCAACGCATTGGGCGTGCGTTGCGTGGCTGCGCCCACTTGGCCGCCGGTCAGGGAAAAGTAAGCCGTGGCAGGAGTGAGCGTCGTGCCACTGTCGGGGAGATTGATCTGTGCGCCGTCGGGAGAAAAACCAGGACCCGTGTCCCAGTCGCCACTGATATTTTGCACGGGCAGCATGCTGACAAAAGTGGTGCCAGTCGGTGCGCTACACGGCGGGGTGGTGTTCCAAGTATAGGAAACAGAGGTCGTGCCATCGCGCCAATCGACGGCCGTCATGCCGGTCGATGTGGCGGGATAGGTGATCTTGCTCAGGCTCACCATACCCGAGGCAAAGCAAACGCTGGTTCCGTCCGCGAAACGAAGATTATGAGCGTGGGAACCATTCTGGGGCGTGGGAACGGCAGGCAAATAGGTGGACGAAAAAAACGTGGCCGGAACATGGGCCAGTCCCGCGATGACACGCAGATCGGCACTGGCTTCGATACTGCGGCTGATGTCACCCGCTTGCAGCAAAACAGGACGGCTGCGTTGCGTGGCCATAAGACGATTCCGCAGACACATATAATAAGAGGGCGCAACTTGTGTCGCGGAATTGACCGCCCAATCAGATTGCGAAGTGCTGGGGGTTGCTCCATCCATGTGATCGCATTCGCCGTTGATGGTCGGTGCATGAGCAGTGAATTTGGGCAGATTGACGTTAAGCGTTTGCAGGACATTGCCATTGCGGTCGCGAATGTTGATGACAAGACCACTCACGCCTTTGCAGGTGAGGGACTGTGTTGGAGGCCATCCGGGATTATTTTTTGGATCGAGCGGAACTGATGGAGTTGCCTGCATGGGCACTGGAAAAGCCTTCGTGCCCGCGAAAGCGTAGGACACACCGCTACCTGACCGTTGATCGAGCGCTGCCGCCCGCCAAGCCAACGGCCCCTCGTTACCGCCCCAGGCCCGATCGGCGTTGGGAACATTGAGAGCATCGCTCAACAGATGAGAGTTGGCCGTGGACGCAAAACCAAAGGTGCCCGTGGTGCCACCACTCCTAACGGTGAGACCGTTAAGTCCCATGATTTGGATGTCGCATGCATCGCTGACTTCGGGATAAGCGCAGCCGGGATGAAATGTGCAGGGTACGACGAAAGCGCGAACGAGTTCGGAAGTGACATGTTTCCAGCGAGACGATCCGGGAAGAAAATTGGCTTTCCAGTTCGTACCAGTTGGGTCATCAGGCGTCGTATCATAATCGATTACCGTGCCATCATCGAATCCGAATCCGCTGACATAAAAAATGAGAGTGAGACTGGAAAGCGTCGGGCAGCGTCCCAATCCCCGTAAAGTAGTCGGCGATGTTCCCGATCCGTAGGTCGTGGTTAGCGGCACAATGAAGCCACCCGATGCATAGGGAATGAAAGGAGCCGGAGTCGGATCGACCGAATTCAAGCCGCGAATAAAATCGGTGATTTCGAGCATGATCTGGGTCCAATTCGCTCCGGGATATTTTTGCAGAAAATTTGCGCCATAACCGGGTAGGTTGACGTTTCCTCGTGCGACAAGATCATTGAAGAGTTGCAAATTGCTGACACTCGGAGTGGACGCCGATGCGGGATCGAAGTCATCCTTGGGATTGAGTGGATCGTGTCGTTGGAAAAAGTAGCTTCGCGTGCCCACCGTAGCGTCGCTGGCCACGGCGCGGTCTGTAGATGTGGTGCGTGTCGAATCTTGCGGGGCATCGGAGACCGGCCAAATGGCAATGCGCGGCTCGCCCAAAAGGGTGGTCTCGGGTGATTGACTGTGGGCGGTGAGGACAAAACGGGCCGCGTCGATTTGACTGGGAGTGATCGGGTTTGGCTGACGTTGTCCGAAACTGGTCTGGCTGGAACTGAAACATAATTCGTCGAGCGAGGCATAGAGTCGATCCGCTTTCGGGGGAATAATTTCTCCTGGTGTGGTTGCTTGCGCGCCAAATTCAGAACCGCCGAAAGCATAACGGGGCGTAAGACTGAGAAGTTGCTCGGGCGAAAGCGGGTTGCTTCCCTCGCCGAAGACCACGGTAAGCGAAGTCATGGCGGGATGACCGGGATAGCGGGAAAATTCTCCGGTGGCGGGTTGAGTCGTACTCCAGGCGACATCATCGATTGAGTTGGCGTGTGGCGTGTTCCAGGCTGAACCGCACCCGGCAGTGTTGATATTGATTTTGTTGGTATCGTCGTCGGTCCAAAAAGCAAGACGCGCGACGATGGGGTTGGCCTTGGTGCCGTTGCTGGCCGGGCCGAGCGTTCCGTCCTGAAGTTGGTAAAGCCAGGCGACCGGCATTTCAACGCCGTGACCGGCATCAATGCTCATTCCCGGCACGACGCTAACGGAGGAGGGATCGAGTATCGGATAGATGCTTTGACCCAGAAGACCGGGTGTTTGCTCCGGAGTGTTGAGGTCGGTGTAGAAACTTTTATTGGCTGCGGAATTCCAATCGGCGGGAACATCCATCGCAAGAAAATTAAGCGTGCCGCTTGTATCGGTCATCGCGGTGATTTGCGCAGTTGAGTAGAGCTTGTAACAGGCCGTGGGTTTTCGCGAGGCGGTCGCGTCATACGTGCGCAACAAGCCGGGTTGGGAAATCCAAGCCTGTCCGGACTGCGAAGAGGCCTGCGCGATCTGGCCGAGGACCAGCGCTACGGCGGAATCGGCCAGTAATTTTTCCCGCGCGAACGAGGCATCGCTGGACGAATCGAGAATTTGATGCGAAGTGCCTTCCAGTAAAACCAGCAAAAGAATCGTCATCAGGGCCAGGGCAATCAAGGTCACGACAAGGATAAAACCGGCCGGTTTCCGAGACGGAACGTGACGATTTTTTCCAGGACGAAGAATGACGGTTACACGATTCATGGCGAAGATGCGTTCGACCAAGCGGCGGCGGTGAGCAGGATGTCTCGCTGGAAAAGGCGATGGCCAATTTTTTGGGTCGTGAGCGAGTTGTCGAGCGTGGCGAGATCGACGTCGAGTTGGTTGGCCTGTTGAAAAAGTCCTGTCGGCACCAGCGGCGGGGGACTTGATCCATACCGACTGGCCAGAATTCGGGCCGAGGGTTCATCCATCGCCATAAGAGCCAGACGGATTCTGGAGGGTAATTGGTGGAGAGTCAGCGGGTTGGTGGTATCGCGGGAATCGTAATGAAAATCGGGAGACAAAGGCGGTGCGGAATCATTCGCCGAGCGTTCCGGCAGGACGATCATTGCGATAATATTTTCGGCCAGAATGGAAGTAGGCGTTCCAGTTTGCGTCATCTGCTGAATCCAGGTCAGTGAAGTTGCCGGAGGAACGGACGCGTAGATTTGCAGTGACTCCGCCGGTTGGAGAATTTGTTTAAGCCGCCAGCGTGGATTGCCTGGTTGGATAAAGGCTGGCATGGTGTCCTCGTTTCCGAATTCCACAAAGTAACCGAGGGCGTTGAGGAGCCGCTCCATGCCAGTATGGGCGTAGGTTTGGGTGTAGCCTTGAGGTGTAAGAAAAAAAACGGCACTCCCCGTGGTGATTCGTCCGGTCAGGAGTCCATGCGCCCCCGCGCTGGGTGCGCAGACAAAATCCAAATCGGAACGGCGCGCAAGATGATCCGGAACAAAAGTGGTGGAGGAACCGGTGCGGAACGCGCCCGTATGATCGGCGTAATCCTGGTAAGGTTCCAGCGTCGCCGTGGCTAGATTCTGGGCTACAGTTTCAAAGGCCATGTCGGCTTCCGCAAAAGGGTCGGTGGAGGTCGACTTCCAGACGTGCTCGACCTCTGTGACAAATTGGGCGATCGCGACCATGATGAAGATCGTGACGGCGAGAGTCGCCAGCAACTCCAGGAGAGTGATGCCGCGGGTGGATCCGAATAAGGAGTTACATCGGCTACGGGGCCGGATAGACGACCGCATAAATCCGGGCGCGATCGGGCGCTCCCAGGGGCGTGACCCGAAGTGTCAGCTGGGTAAGAAAAGCGCCACTCATAGGCAGAAACGTGCTTTGTGCCGTGTACGCGGCCTCAGTCGAACGGCAAGCGCCACCTTGACAGTCGAGGTAAAGTGTTCCCGAAGTGAGCGTCCCCTGCCTGGCTTCCTCGATCAGGGTCTGGGCAATTTGCGCGGAGGTCCGGTTGTCGCGCGCCTGGTGGGCTGTTTTTAATCCCAATGACATCATCGAAATTAAGGACAAAAAGCCGAAACTCACGATGCCAAGCGAGAGGGCCGTTTCCACCAAACTGAATCCACTCTGGGCCTGGCGTCGGCGAAAAATTTGATCAGAAAAAGAGTTCATTTTCGTCAAGTTTGGTCGATTTAATCGGCCTCTTAATCTCTAAGTAACAACTTTTATCGAGGCGTCACTTCTTTTCTCCGATATTTTGCCGGCTGACGAAAATCTTAAGACAGGCGTTCGCCCCGCTCATTGAGCAGAACGATCTCAACCGGCGCGATGGAAGTCGGAAAAAGTAAGGCAAACCAACCGATGATCTGTCCCACCGTATAGGTCAGGGGCAGAAGCGGCGCGGCCAGCCCGGCAATGATTTTCTGCCACCAACGAAGATAAGAGTCACAGGAGAATGCAACGATGGCCGAGGCGGTGAGCCAGAGGGTGACGAAGGTTGTTTCGAGACGCCAGTAAAACAGGGCGATGAAAGTCATGATGAGCATGGGAGGCAGGACTTGGTGAAAGGTGGGCTGCCAGCCACTAACGTAAAATTGCCGGGTACGACCAATGCCATAGCGTAGAAGCATCAGCCCCATTTGCACCCAGGTGGTTCGCTGCGGACGGTAGACCTGGAGAAGAGGATCGTAGTAAGCGCCAACTCCGGCGGATCGAGCGCGGTCGAGCCACTCGTTTTCTTCGTTGGGATAGAGATCGGTGGAAAGCGGGCCGATTTTCCCAAAGATCGATTTTCGCACGCTTAAATTGCAAAGGATGAGATCGGTTTGCGTGGCGGGAGCAAACTGGCCCCGGGGGAAGTAGCGCGAGGAAATAGTCCCAACGATCAACGTGTGAGTCAGAAGCGCGTGAAAAATTTTTTCGTTGGTGGTGGCCTGAGGGCGCAGCAGGGCGGGGCCTCCCACGATTTCCACTTCGGGCCGGGCCAGGGCGATTTCGAGTTCTTTCCAGAAATCGGGACCAAGGCGGCAATCGCCGTCGAGAAATACGATAATCTCGCCGCGCGCGTATTCCAGGGCGGCGTTGCGTTGACGAGTAGGATGTTTTCCCTGCGCCACAAGGATTTGTACGGAACCGGTAGAGGGAACGTTTTCACGTAGACTGACCAGGGCTGGTTCATCGGTGTGGAACTGGGGGACAGGAATAATAATGGAGTAACGGGGTGAATCCATGAAGAGCGGGTTAGAGGCTGTCCGAAAAATTGACAGGGGTCACGCCGAATGCAGTCGAAGAGAACACCTCTGTATGGTTCAGCGGGCCGGACGGAATCAGAACCTCCGCGATTTGACAATAATAAGAAATTGTGTTTGTTACATATATGCCCGCGAGCTGTCAATTTGCCATCGGGGTCCACACACTCGCGTTATTGGCGCAAAGCCCGGACACCTTTCGCACTTCCAGCGAAATCGCCGAAAGCACCATGACTCACGCCGTCGTGGTACGGCGTCTTGTGGCCAGTTTGCAGGAGGCCGGTGTCGTGGAAACGCAAAAAGGGCCCGGTGGTGGGGTCCGTCTGGCCAAGCTGCCCCGGCAGATCACTCTGGCCGATATTTACAGGGCGGTGGAGACTTCCGAACCACTGCATCTTCCCCATACACCACCGAATAAAAATTGTCGGATCGGCCACGCCATGCAGCGTATTTTGGAGGAAATTTTCGACCGGGCCGAATCAGCCCTGACGGAAGAATTGGCGTGCACGACCCTGAGCGAGGTTTTGGAAAACGCCATGGCTGATCAACCCAAACCGATTTCGACGGTTTAGCTTTTATCATTTTATCAAAACGTAACAACCATGATTACTCAAAGATAATCAATCCAAACCCAAGAAACCTTATGTCCACCATCCTCGTTATCACGGCCAGTCCACGCGGCGAACGCTCCGTTTCCCGCGCGCTCACCACCAACTTCGCCAAACTCTGGGCGCAGAATCATCCGCAAGATACGGTCATGTTGCGCGATCTCGGACATCATCCGGTTCCGCATGTGACGGAACCGTGGGTGGTCGGCGCCTTCGCACCGCCGGAAGCCCAGACCCCGGAATCGAAAGCGGCCATCGCGGTTTCCAATCAGCTGGTCGATGAGTTCCTCGGTGCGGATCGCTTCATCTTCGGCGTGCCGATGTATAACTTGAACATTCCCTCGACGTTTAAGGCTTACATCGATCAAATCGTGCGTGCGGGAAAAACCTTTGCGGTCGGCCCCAATGGCTACGAGGGTCTGGTGAAAGACAAGAAAGCGCTCTTTATTACCAGCAGCGGCGGCTCTTTCCCATCGGGCACTCCCATGGGGGCCTATAATTTTCAGGAGCCGTATCTGCGTGCGATTTTCGGCTTCATCGGCGTGACTGATGTTCATTTTGTGGTCGCGGACAGCATGAATCAAGGCGAAGACACGGCCAAAGTTTCGCGCGAGAAAGCGGAAAACGTCCTCAAGGAACTGGCAGGGACCTGGTAATCGAGTACCTTTTGCTATGAGTACAATTAACGAAAAAGTGAAGAAGCTGGCACCGGATCTCACCAAAAGTTTTCCGCATAGTCCCCATGCGATGCTCGGAGGGTACGTCATCGCGAAACGTGCCGTGGATAAATGCCGGGCCGAATTGGCTGGGACTGCGGGCGAATATCATTTTGATTGTCCCTTGGATAATATTTTCTTGGGATTTGCCGAGTTGAAAGGCGCAGACTTGCGTGAATTCATTGCCACCGGTGCCGATGATGACGCCGTAGCAAAATGGATTGGTGAGCATGCGAAAAAACGTCCGCGCATTGAGATCATCCGGTGGAACAATGAATGGCGTTACAAGCGGATGAGGGAAACTCCCGACATGCTGCAAGAATTCATGGAGGATTACATTCCCAAGAATGTGCCGCCGGAAGTCATCCACCATATCCGCTATCTCTTTGATATCTTCGATGCCGAGGAAAAGCGTTTCGCGCATTAAAGGCTGCCGTAAAAAGACGTGATTTTTTGAACTTTTTGGGTTCTTCGGCGTCTTTTTATAGAGAGAGATTGCGTCCCGACGGGAAGCAACCAGGTGGGAAGGAGTGCGAATGATTTTCGCTTTCCTTGATGACAAATTTAATTTGTATGCCAGACAGCCTTTTTATTTGGGCAGCGATAAGGGGAAGCGTAATCAGCCTGACATTTTGTCTGGCGGGATCGATTGGTCGTGCCCAGGAGATGCCGACACAGGCAAGTAATTCCAACCAGGACTGGATACGCTATGACTGGCTGAAGCCGGTTGAGGACCAGCAGCGTCAGGTCGCTTCGGGTGAAACCTTAAATGCAACGGCGGGCCGGGATATTGCGGATCCCTTTACGGTTTTGTCCACGGGTTCGCTTTACCAGGAAAAATACGGTGCGATTTGCACGCGACGGATCGACGATGCGCTTTCGCTTTCCTACGAAACAAATGGGGTGACGCTAAGCGACGGATCAAATCCCTATCTACCCATATCAAATGATATGGCCACCCTTACGGATGGTCAAAAGGCCGGGTTGCAATTCCAACTGACGCCGGGTCTGGCGCTCAAGGGAGACGTCCATAATTCGACGAATAACGCGTCATTACCGGAGGACATGACGTATACCACCGGGACCGCATTGACCGCCGAGGGGCATTTGCCCCTCAATTCAACCCTAACTCTTGGTCTCGATTCGGATCACACGACCGGTAGTGAACTGATTTTGGGCAGCACTGAAACTCATCACACCGCTTACGACGCGCAGGTGGAGGAGCCTCTCGGCAAGATTCCGTTGACGGCTGTTTTCAAGGGCCATTACGAGGAGACCACTGCGCCGGGTACGCCAGCGGCAAGCCTGCCGATTACAGAGCAGGCGCTGGTCTGGAAACCGGTACAGGACACAACTGTGAAAATGGGTCTGCGTCAGCAGCATTATCAAAATTTTCCCGGCGTAACCAATGACTACAATCAGGCGGTGTTTGCCGATTGGTCTCAAAAAGTTTCCGACGATGTGACCTGGCATAGCTACGCGGAGATGCTCGATGCGCGGAGCAATCTCGAGATTGCGCCCGGGATTTCAACTTCCGGCACGAATGGCGTACCTCAGACTTCAACGCCGGGTGGCCCGAGCGTCTCCAGCGCCGTGCCGATAATCGCAGACGACAAGACGCTCACGCTGACAACCGGGCCGTCGTTCAAACTGGAAAAAGACCTCTCAGCCAGTATCGAATATAGCAACCGCTGGGACCCCAATCCAGTAGCGGGTGCGGTCGGTCAGGAGCAGCGCGTTTCCTTTTCCCTGAAGGGATCGTTTTAGGGAAGTGTCCTCTGTAACGATTATCAGATAATTGGAGGATGATGAAGTGAGACGCTGAGAGCCAACTCACGCATATCCTCCGGCAGAGGCGCGGTGAAAATCCGTTCCTGGTTATTCCACAGGAAACGCAATTCATGGGCGTGAAGTGCATGCCGCGGCAGGCCCAGAACACGTTGATGCTCCTCGGTCCAGCCCTCGGCGATGAATTTCAAATAGAGATTCGAATCGGGTCCGTAAATTTTATCGCCAATGACCGGATGTCCATGATGGGCGAGGTGCACTCGGAGTTGATGCAATCGTCCGGTGTGCGCCTGGAGCCGCAGCAGAGAAATATTTTCACCGACGGCCAAACGCCAAAACTCTGTTCGCGCTTCAGCCGATTTTCGTTTTTGCGGATCGTCGGATGGAATGACTCCCTGTCGCAGCCAGATCGGATTTTCCGGCGAGATGCCGAGACGCCCGATGGGGGCGTCGATGATGCCATGCTCCGCTTCGACTCGGCCCGAGACCAGCGCCAGGTAATGTTTGTGGATTTCGCGCCGCATGGTCAGCGCACCGAGACGTGAGGCGGCTTCCGGCGAACGCGCGATAAGCACCGTGCCGCTGGTTTCGCGGTCGAGCCGGTTCACCAGCGCGATGAATTCGCCGGGAAATTTTTCCTGCAACCAGCCAAGCAACGAGGGCTTGCCGTCGGGTCGCGTCGGATGCGAAATCAAGTTTGACGGTTTCGCCACGACAAGGTAATCGGATTCCTGCGCGAGGATGATCGGTTCAAGCACGCCACCTACCCAACCAGCCGAAGCCACTCATGTCCATGGGACAAATTGATTAAGACGACGCGCTACCATAACGGCGCAAGCCTGCCTGAAAAACGATCGTGCTGAGGAGTAACAGAAGTGCGGTTGCGAGCCCCATCCCGACGACGTCCGAGGCGTTCAGACCGTAAAGAAGTGTCCGCGCCGGGACGTTGGCGATGAGTAGTAGCGGCACGGTCCAGGTAAAGAGGATGCGTGTGACGCCGGAAAATGCTTCGCGTGGAAGTCGCGCAATCTGAAAGACGTTGTAGTAGGCGTTGATGAAGCCCTGGGCGCGGGTCATCCAAAACGCCAGCGACATCAACATGAGGAGCAGCGCGTAGTGGATCAACACGCCGAAAGCGACCAGAATGGGAAACGCCAGCAGCCCCGTCCCGCTGAAAGGCTTGTCCAAGTGGGCGAGGGCCACGACGCAGACGATCAGGGCCGCCAGCAGGTCGACCACCGATCCAGGTTCGAAATTACGCGTGCTGACGAGAAATTGCGCTGGGGCCGGTTGAGCGAGAAAGTAGTCGAGTTTGCCGTTGCGGATCAATTCGGGGAGCTTGGTCAGATTGATCATCAGGAAGGTCTGGAAAATTTGCTGCACGAGCATGTTGGTGCTGACAAGCAGGACCATGTCCCATTTGCCCCAGCCTGCGACAGTGTTGACCTGCAGGTAGAGGAACTGAATGAAACTCAGGTGCAGGCCGAACCAGGCCAGATCGACGATGATCCAGAGGAGGAAATTCGTTTTGAACATCATCTCGCGCACAGTCGAGTAGCGGATCTGGGCCAGCCAAATACGGGCGTAGTGGATGAGTGCGGGCATGAGAAATTGATTATAGCCCGGGATGTGACGTTTTGAAAACAGGTTCAGGCAAGACTTGTACTGTTCCTTAAACAGCGATAACTAGACTTATCTCGATGAACACTTCCTGGTTAACGGAAAGTTGGCGGGCCCTCTGGCCCTCGCCGTGGGTGGACGTCCTTTTGGCCGCGACGGCGGTCGTATGCGGAATGATCCTGGGGATGGAACGGCAGCGGCGCGAAAAACCAGCCGGCTTGCGGACAATGACCCTGGTCTGTCTCGGTTCGGCGGTCTTCACCATGCTCTCGTTCGCCTTCACCAGCACCACGGGTGACTCGGGGCGGGTCGCGGCGCAGATCGTGACCGGGATCGGCTTTTTAGGTGCGGGCGTGATCCTGCACGGACGTCGCACGGTCAGCGGCATGACCACGGCCGCAGGCATCTGGATGGCAGCGGCCATCGGGATGGCGGTGGGTGCCGGGTATGTTTTGGCCGGGTTGGGGTTGAGTATCCTGGTCAGCCTTCTTTTGAGCGGTTTTTTTCTCTACGAAACGCATTGGCATCCCGATCTCCGCAACGTCTGTGTGATTCTTGGCTATATTCCCAATAACGGCCTCACCCGGATTCGCCTGGAGCGCGTTTTGGCGGATTATAATTTGGTGGGAGCTTCGGCGATGTGGTCGGAGACCTCCGCCAAAGCGGGTCAATTGACGCTGAGGGTAAAACTGGCCCATCATCATCTGTATGAGTTGTTGACCGAACTGGCCGAAGTGCCAGAAGTCCGTTCCATTAAGGAGCAGTCGTGCGAGCCAGTTCAAAAGCCGTGATGCCATGAAAATCCAGCGAAAGATTATCACCGAGCTGGCCCGCGATTATCGCGTGGTCAAGGGCGAAGACTTTCGACTCAAGGACGTCGATCCGGCCGACACGGGCAAACTCAAGTCCTCGCGACAGACCGACGATCTCCTCGTGGCTGGGGTGAAGATGTTGAGCGACATGCAGGAAAAACTCTATGCCCAGGACAAGTGGTCGCTTTTATTGATCTTCCAGGCGATGGATGCCGCAGGCAAGGACGGCACGATCAAGCACGTCATGTCCGGGGTCAATCCGCAGGGATGTCAGGTCACATCCTTCAAGACGCCTTCGAGCCTGGAACTGAATCACGATTTTCTCTGGCGGGCCAACCTGGCTTTGCCGGAACGGGGCCGCATCGGCATTTTCAACCGCAGCTATTATGAGGAAGTGCTGGTCGTCCGCGTCCACCGGGGTTTGCTTAAAGCGGAGAAAATTCCCGGTTCACTGCTGACCAAGCATCTCTGGGAGCAGCGCTTTGAGGATATCAGGGCCCATGAGCGTTACCTCTCGCGCAACGGCACAATCATCCGAAAATTCTTTCTGCACGTTTCCAAAGCCGAGCAGAAAAAGCGGTTTTTGGCCCGTCTGGATGAACCAGCCAAGAATTGGAAATTTTCCGCGTCCGATCTCAAGGAGCGCGTTTACTGGGACGATT
>Ga0206954_1024_pt1 | contig 46051 bp, 40 predicted proteins | sample Alteio_BWOrgHeat_37_FD_153250 | JGI IMG/M metagenome (GOLD analysis project Ga0206954, IMG submission 153250) | Enriched cells from forest soil in Barre Woods Harvard Forest LTER site, Petersham, Massachusetts, United States -... | ecosystem: Environmental > Terrestrial > Soil > Temperate forest >...
AAAAACTGGGCAACGGAGAAAGCCGCCATCAGTACGCCAAGCGTAACGGCATCTAAACCGAAAGTTTTGCCATAGGTATACATTACCGGCACGATGATGCCGAAGCCCAGCGAATTAATGATGCAAACCAGTACTAATACCCAAAGGTTTTTATCTTTTTGCATAGGCCAGATCGTGACCGGAAAAATTGGTTAACAAAAAAGGTTCTGACGATGCAGAACCTTTTTTGTTACTAAAAATCATTGTATAACAACAATATTACTTCTTTTCAAATTCGGAAGCATCGGGCAATATATCGCCCATGCTGCCCAGTTTGCTCTTTTTCCTGCTATAAGTAAAATATATAATTAAACCAAATATCATCCAGAACAGTGCGCTCAATTGCGTTCTTCCGGGCAAACTCACGATCATGGCCGCGCAAATTAAAATACCCATTATCGGCACAAAAGGGACCCATGGCGTCCTAAATGGTCTTACCAGATTAGGGTCTTTTTTCCTGAGCACCATTACACCAACGCAAACCACGACGAACGCAAATAAGGTGCCTATCGAGGTCAGGTCGCCGGCTACGCTTTCGGGTAAAAATGCCGCAAATAAGCCGACAAAAATAAAGAGTATCATGTTGCTTTTATATGGCGTGCGGAATTTTGGATGCAGATCAGAAAATACCTTAGGCAGTAAACCATCAGTCGACATGGTATAGAAGACCCTGGACTGACCCAGCAGCATTACCAATATTACCGACGAAAAACCTAAAAGGATGGCAATAGTCACCAGGGTTGAAAGCCAGCCGAAGCCAGTCATATACGTTGATATTGCGTAGGCTACAGAAGCCTCCTTACCGGCGTGCATAAAATCCTGGTAAGGCGCTACGCCAGTTAATACCCACGAGAACAAAATGTACAGGATGGTACAAATAATCAATGATCCCAAAATTCCGATTGGCATATCTTTCTTTGGATTTTTTGCTTCCTGGGCAGCAGTTGAGACCGCATCGAACCCGATAAAAGCAAAAAACACAATAGCGGCACCGCGAAGTACGCCACCCCATCCATGCCTGAAAAAGTCTAGGTAGGAGTATTTAGTTCCATCCGGTAATATGGCCGGTGCCGCGTTTGCCGGGATAAGGTAAGGCGAGTGATTTTTAGCCTGAATAAACCCCCAGCCGACAGCGATAAATACGAGCACTATGGCCACCTTTATAATAACAATAACAGTGTTTACGGTAGCTGATTCCTGCGTACCTTTTATCAGCAATGCAGAAAGTAAAAATAATATGAGTAAAGCCGGCAGATTAATGATGCCATGATGGCTGACACCATTTACCAACACCGACTCCATCGGCGAATGGCACCATTCATACGGTATTCGATGTCCAACCAAATTATTGATATATTCACTCCAGCTTATCGATACGGTGGCTGCTCCAAGCGCATATTCCAATACGAGGGCCCAGCCTATTATCCAGGCGATGAGTTCGCCCATAGTTGCATAAGCATAAGTGTATGCGCTGCCTGCAATAGGAATAATGGAAGCAAATTCTGCATAGCAAAGGCCCGCGAAAGCACAGCCGATAGCTGCGATAATAAATGAAATGGTTACTGCAGAACCGGCATTTCCGCCCGCGGCGGCGGCCGTTCTAACAAATAAGCCGGCACCAATGATAGCTCCAATGCCGAGGGCAACAAGATTGCCGGCGCCAAGCGTCCGTTTAAGGGTATGTTCACCCTCCTCGGCTGAAGCAAGCAGACTTTTAATAGATTTTTTTACAAATACCTTCATATTTACAATAATGAGATCAGTTAATTAGTTAAGATCAGTTTCCCAAACGTACTTAAATTTATTTAAAACATAAAGTGCAGAATGTAACAATGGAATGAAGGGGAAATACGGAATTAAGTTGGCCGGTAGAATTAAAATTTATATGGATTCCGATGCTGGTGAAAAACAGAAGTGACCACGATTAAGTCCGTATACACCTTTTAGATCGCGCTTTATATCTTCCCAGTCCCTCGCGGTTGTCTTACCGCTGATAAAATCATCGTCGCGCCTGATAATTTCTTTTTTCTGATCTTCGGTTAAGAAAAAATCGGGCTCGTCGCTCTGGTAATCGAAATCCATTCTCTCCAAAAAATCGAACAAAGCCTTTTCCTGTTCCTCCGAATGCAAATTAACAGTAACTGTCATATCACAAATCTAATTGTAATCGCCGTTTATTCAAAACAAAATGGAGAAATCAAATTGGTGCCTGGGCAATAAACGAACATATTGTCCGTAATGAACAGTTGTTGTTGTTTCTCGAACACACACGAGTGAGTTAGTGAGTTGTGAACGGGTGAGTGAGAGAATTTTGAAAAAAAAGCTGACGCGCACGACAAAATATAAAGGGCCGGACGGCGGGAAGTGGTGACGCTGTTTCGTCGGCAATATGCAATTGGCTGATTATTAATTAGATACTGTGACCGAAATTTACAAAAATATGTAAATAGTTAAAAATCAACACTATACAAATATACATCTAGGTGTTGTTGCGAAATGGACAAGCAAATGGACAGCTTTTTCCGGCTTTTTTCCCGTGCCCGGGAAAGCGTCTACGCTTGACTGCCATAACGAAATGTTTGATAAAGGACAAGCCGCGAATGCAGTTTCAATGGAAAAACCGCACTTAACCCCTTCAGCGTGGACGCTGAAAAGTGTTTAAAGTAAAGCGTTGACGCTTGACCTGACGGGAGTAATATGCAATTGACTGATTATTAATTAGATACCGATTTTGAAATTTACAAAAAAACCTAAATAGCTAAAAATCAATACTATACAAATATACACCCGGGTGTTGTTGCGAAATGGACAACCAAATGGACGACTTTTCCGGCTTTTTCCCGTGAAGCCAGGGCGTGCAATAGCTGGAGATTTATAAAAAAGGCGCCTTGCGGCGCCTTTTTTCAACTATAGTCTTTAGCAAACTTACACTCTTTTATCCATCCTGATGGTATGTGTGATCATCGATCTTTCCTGCAACTCTTTCTGTATGCGCTGGCTGTGGTCCACCTCCTTGTGTAGATGCGGTGCAATTACCAGCGAAACGATGGACATCAGCTTAATGAGGATATTCATCGACGGGCCGGAAGTATCTTTAAAAGGATCACCAACGGTATCACCTGTTACCGATGCTTTATGTGGTTCTGATTTTTTATAGAACATTTCGCCGTTGATCATCACTCCTTTTTCGAATGATTTTTTGGCATTGTCCCAGGCGCCGCCGGCGTTGCTCTGGAAGATACCCATCAACACGCCAGATACAGTAACACCTGCTAATAAACCACCCAATACTTCGGGGCCAAAGGTAAAGCCTACGATAACAGGAGTTATCAACGCAATAAGGCCCGGGGCAACCATCTCGCGGATGGACGCCTTTGTTGATATAGCCACACACTTTTCGTACTCCGGCTTGCCGGTGTATTCCATAATGCCGGGGATCTCGCGGAACTGGCGGCGAACTTCTTCAACCATCGCCATTGCTGCGCGGCCCACTGCCGAGATAGCCAGCGATGAGAAAATAAATGGTATCATGCCGCCCACAAACAAGCCGGCAAGTACATCAGCTTTGTAAATATCGATATGGTCGATGCCTGCAACACCCACAAAGGCAGCAAATAAGGCCAGTGAAGTCAGTGCGGCCGAAGCGATGGCAAAACCCTTACCGGTAGCCGCGGTAGTGTTACCTACAGCGTCCAGGTTATCGGTGCGGTGCCTTACTTCTTCGGGCAGGCGGCTCATTTCGGCAATACCACCGGCGTTATCGGCAATAGGCCCGAAAGCGTCGATCGACAATTGCATCGCAGTGGTAGCCATCATGCCGGCAGCGGCGATCGCCACGCCATATAAACCTGCAAAATGATATGATCCATAGATACCGGCTGCCAAAACAAGGATGGGCAACACGGTTGATTCCATACCTACTGCTAAACCGCCAATGATATTGGTAGCATGCCCGGTTGACGACTGGCGGATAATGCTCAGCACCGGGCGTTTGCCCATTGCGGTGTAATATTCAGTGATCATCGACATTAGCGTGCCTACCACAAGCCCTACGGCAATTGCGCCGAAGACGCCCATCTTTGTAAATACGATTGAGCCTTCTTTTAATCCACCGCCGGTTATTTCATCGCGCATCATGTGGAAATTATCTGTGGGCAACATCCATTGCACCACAAAATAAGTAGCTATGGCCGTTAAAATAATGGAAAGCCAGTTGCCAATATTCAAAGCTGTTTGAACACTGTCCGTTTCGTTTTTTATGCGAACAAATGCAGCAGCTACGATGGAGAAGATCAAACCCAGGCCTGCAATTACCATCGGCAACAGTACCGGGGCTATCCCTCCAAAATTATCATTGGAAACAATTTCGCGGCCCAAAACCATGGTGGCCAGCATTGTTGCAACATAGGAGCCAAAAAGGTCGGCGCCCATACCGGCAACGTCGCCCACGTTATCGCCTACGTTATCGGCGATGGTAGCGGGGTTACGCACGTCATCCTCGGGGATGCCGGCTTCAACTTTACCAACAAGGTCGGCGCCTACGTCGGCAGCCTTGGTGTAAATACCACCACCCACGCGGGCAAACAAAGCGATCGATTCGGCGCCTAAGGAAAAGCCGGCCAAAACGTCCAGTGCTTTTGCCATAAATTCGCCGTTAACATCGTGCCCAGCGCTTCGCACATACATGGTATAAAAGACAATGAAAAGCGAGCCAAGGCCGATAATAGCCAGCCCGGCAACACCCAAACCCATAACGGTTCCACCTGTAAAGGATACTTTTAACGCCTGTGCCAGGCTGGTACGGGCGGCCTGCGTGGTGCGCACGTTTGCTTTAGTGGCGATACGCATACCCAGGTAACCTGCAAAAGCGGAAAGAAATGCGCCGCAAACGAAGGAAATTGCAATAACCGGGCTCGAAGTATGAACCGTTGTGCCCGACCATGCAAGCAATATGCCGGCAATCACCACGAAAAAGCCCAGTATCTTCCATTCAGCACGCAGGAACGCCATGGCGCCATCGGCAATGTAACCGGCGAGCTTGGTCATTTCACCGTCGCCGGCGTCCTGTTTAGTTACCCAGGCAGCCTTAATGCCCATAAAAAGGATACCGATCAACCCCACAACCGGGATCAAGTAAATTAAGTAGATGTTCAAAAAATCCATATATAATGTTTACTGTTAAAACTTTGGTAGCTTTTTTAAAAGTTTGCAAATATAAGCGGTCGGCGCAAATAAATAAATTTATTTCTTGACAATAATATGTCAATATCAACAACCTTATCGCAAATATTTTGCAAATAGCGTGCATTAAGGTTTGGGGGTTGATTTATAAATCCATTTTTTAATTTTGCCGAGGCGATAAAAGCAGCCAAACCCTTCATTTTATTTTGAAACAGTTTATTCCTATCTTCCCCGAAACTATTGCAACCAAATATGAACGAAACGAAAGCTCCCGCAAAATTAAAGCATGAATTAGGATTGCTCGACGGCACCATGCTGGTAGCCGGCTCGATGATCGGCTCGGGTATTTTTATTGTAAGTGCGGATATAACGCGCAACGTAGGCTCGGCCGGCTGGCTGATATTTGTTTGGGTGATCACCGGGTTTATGACCATAACCGCGGCAGTCAGCTACGGCGAGTTGAGCGGCATGTACCCCAAGGCAGGTGGCCAGTATGTTTACTTAAAGGAAGCTTATAACAAACTCACTGGCTTTTTGTATGGCTGGAGCTTTTTTGCGGTGATTCAAACGGGGACTATTGCGGCAGTGGGTGTGGCATTTTCAAAGTTTGCCGCATATCTTATACCGTCTATAAGTGAAGACCACATGATATTTCCGCACAATTATTATCTTAAAGCTGGCGAAGCAGCAAAAGGTTTTAATATAAATGCGGCGCAACTCGTGGCAATTTGCATCATCATCTTGTTGACTTTCGTAAATACCCGCGGCGTAAAAACCGGGAAAATCGTGCAAAATACCTTTACACTTACCAAGCTATTGAGTTTGTTTGGGTTGATCATCTTCGGGTTGCTGGCGATAAAAGGCGACATCTGGCATGCCAACTGGTCCAACGCATGGGACATGCATAAATTAAATACCGACGGCAGCTTCGGCGGAAATTATGTAATTGCTGCCGCCCTTGGCGCAATTGCTGCAGCGATGGTAGGGTCTATTTTTAGCAGCGATGCGTGGAACAATGTCACATTTATTGCTGGCGAAATGAATAATCCCAAGCGCAATATAGGGTTGAGCTTGTTTTTCGGGACGCTGATCGTTTCGATAATCTACATTTCAGCAAATGTGATGTACACCGGAACTTTGTCTATGCATGATATTGCCACCGCACCGAAAGATCGTGTTGCCGTTTCCGCTGCACAAGTGATTTTTGGAAACGCGGGCACTTATGTTATAGCTGTGATGATTATGATTTCCACTTTCGGATGTAATAACGGTTTGATCATGGCGGGTGCACGGGTATATTATACCATGGCAAAAGATGGTCTGTTTTTTAAACGGACCGGAACGTTAAATAAATTTTCGGTGCCGGGATTTGCGCTTTGGATACAAGCTCTCGTAGCTGCAGTACTTTGCCTGAGCGGAAAATATGGCGATTTGCTGAACATGATATCTTTTGTAGCGGTGCTGTTTTACGTACTCACCATCGTAGGCATTTTTATCCTTCGTAAACGACAACCGGATGCTGAGCGGCCATACAAAGCCTTTGGTTATCCGTTTCTACCGGCTATTTACGTAATAATGGGTACCGCGTTTTGTATATTGTTGCTTGTTTATACCGGTGCATACGCGTTGGGTGGCCTGGCACTTGTTTTAATCGGTATCCCTATTTATTTCATCGCACAACGTAATTCAAAAAATGAACCTCAAACAGACGTGCTTAGTTAGTCTGCTTTTTATTACCGGAAATACTTTCGCACAGCCCTTGCAGGAGCATTTGCAGGCTGCCTTTAACCGCTTACAGGCCGACAGCCAGTGCCGGTATGCATCCGTATCGTTAACGGTACTTGATGCTAAAACCGGCGAAACTGTGTTTGCCGCAAATCCCAACATGGGCCTGGCAACCGCATCTACTTTAAAAACAGTTACTACCATTACCGCTTTTAATTTACTGGGCAAGGATTTTCAATATCAAACACAATTTGGCTACTCCGGTTCAATTGGTGCAGATGGAACGCTTACCTGTGATGTCATCATCAAAGGAGCCGGCGACCCGACGCTTGGCAGCTGGCGGTATGACAGTACGCACGAAGACCATATCCTCAGTTTAATGGTCGATGCATTAAAAAAGGCAGGCATCAAAAAAATTAACGGCCGCATTGTTGGCGACGATAGTGTTTTTGGCTCACAATCCATTCCGCCGGGCTGGATATGGATGGATGTCGGCAATTATTACGGCGCAGGTACATCCGGGCTTTGCTGGCGCGAGAACCAATTCGATATTAAATTGCATACCGGGCGTGTTGACAGTCCCATCAGCGTCGCACATACCGTACCAGCGATGCCGTACCTGGATTTTAAAAGTGAACTGGTAAATTCTCCTTCAGGGTCCGGCGACGAAGCTTATGCTTTTTTGCCCGTAAACAGTAAACTGATGTATTTACGCGGGACTTATGCGGAAGATGAATCAAAAAAGGCGATATCGGTAGCGCTTCCCGACCCGGCTTTTGATGCCGCATTCCGCCTGGAAGACACGTTAAAGCGTGTAGGGATCGTTGTTGCAAATGAGCCCGAATCGACCGGCACTTTGACGGCCAAGGGTCAGCCAACACCGGTTATCGCCACCAATTTAACTACCATTCTGTCGCCCAAACTTAGCCAGATCATTTACTGGCTTAACCAAAAAAGCATTAACCTGTATGCCGAGCAATTGTTAAAAACCATCGCATGGAAAGCGGGTAAACTGCCCTCCACAGACAACGGTGTTGAGGTGGAACAAAACTTCTGGAAAGCCAAGGGCATCGACCCGCATTCGTTAAATATAGTCGACGGCAGCGGCCTTTCGCCGGGCGACAGGGTGACAACATTAACAATGGCAACCATCCTCCAATCGGCAAAAGGGACGGATTGGTTTCCTGATTTTTACGAAAGCCTGCCCACTTATAACAATATGAAAATGAAAAGCGGCAGCATATTAAACGTCCTCACCTATGCGGGTTATCAAACGCATGAGGGACGAGAGCTGTGCTTCAGCATCATGGTAAATAACTTTAACGGATCGAGCAGGGCGGTGAAGGCCAAGATGTTTAGGGTTTTGGATGAGTTGAAAACCCCCTAGCCCCCTAAAGGGGGGACTGTTAGCGACTAATTTTTGAGGTGATGAAAAAAGCGATATTTATAGAAATTGTTTGGCTGGCAGGGCTTTTTGTGCTTGCTTTTTTTGTGTATGAATGGATATTTACAAACAAAGCTTTAGACATCAATGCGCACGACACTTATAATGCTGACGGCAGCATCTATTCGCCTGGTTTACAAATCGTATTCGCTTTGTTTATCACCGCCGGTTTCATAGCCTACCTGGTCAGAGCAATTGTTTTTAAATTCAAAACCGTCAGGATAACGATCCTTTTGATTGTGTTTAACGGTTTGCTATTGATTTATTTAGAGCGACTTTATCAAACTGAACTCAATTTTTTTGTATCGGTTTTCGCGGAAAAAATAAATAACGACGCGCCTGTTAAAGGCTTGTTTTATGGCGGTGATACTTCAGTGTTTTACGCCATCCGATATTTGTCCTGGGTAAAAGCCTTTTTGACCTTAACATTAGCATTTGCCAGTTTTATGATTGGAAGAAATTGGAGAAAGGCAGAATTAGAATAAGCATTAAATTAAAGTTTCAGACTTCCGAAGTTTTAAAAACTTCGGAAGTCTCCTAAAAATACCGGTTTTGGGATCGGCAAAAACTGAAACAACGTCGCTCCCCCGAACGCTAAACAAACATCCCCATAAAAAAAATCATTACAACACACCTGCTAATTCCTCGTCGGAAAAGTACCCACCATTGCGATAATGTATGACATGGCCAGATACGGTTGAAGAATGCTTACCGGCTGATTACTTCCTGTTGTGCCAACCGCATTCACTGCCAGTGTGGTATTTGGCGGTGTTGTGGTAAAACTCTTCAGGCTGGTTGCGTTGGGGCCCGAACCTGTGGCGGGCGACGCTGACAGATAGGTTGTGGTTCCGGGCGCTGCAGTATTACCCAACGCATTATTTACGTTAAATGGATGGCTGTGCTGTGGCAACTGGTTCGCTAAAAGCGAAATTGATTCAACTCCGGCCGCCTGCCCCAGCGTATAATTGTTAAGTCCCGGCCCCTGGCCTTGCCCCAATATCGTCCGGCCTCTTAAATCGGGCAAAGCAAAATTACTGGTTCCATTACCGCCATAGGTAGTTCCTAACAGGCTAAACACGGCAGAATTTGATGATATGGCCAACAATTGCCCGCTGCAAAAAAGGTACCCTTGCGGAGCGAAATTACTTGCAAATGGAAAAACCATTGCTAAAAGTGGTTCCATGGTAAAATGTATTAGGTAGTGTGTTTATTATTTATGATCAATGATAAATATTTTTTAACGGATAACAAATTATGATTTAAAACTTTGTGTAACTGTTAAACAGTGGCGCTCAGATCCTTCATTGGCGTGAAAGCCCTGGTGCATATTGCGCACACCAAACCTGCTGACGCGCCTCCGCCTCGACACCTTATTTTCCCGATTTTATACTATTAAACGGCAAGCCCAGCCCGTTCGAAGAGTATTGTGCCAGCACGCTGTCCTTTATCGTAATATAATCTCCGTTTTTGTCAACCAGCCATTTTTCAACGCCGTCTTCAACCTCTTTTTGCGGCACGGTAGAGGATACGATGCTGCCCATCGCATTCAGCTCGATCACAAAAAGTTCATCTTTTTTGTCAGTAGGGTCTTTAAACGGAATGATGACGGTTTTGGCATAATCGTCAACAAACTTGCCAAGCACGTTTTTACCGGTGATCACATCCGGCTGCAGGGCCAGCAGGGCTCGTGCTTTCGCGCTGTCTAAACCGAAAACAGTTAAGCGAACAGCATTACCGTTATCATCCTTCAAACTATCAGTTTGTTTTACCTCGTTATCCTTTAAATAGCGTACTGCCGCATAAAAGCTATGATCGCCCGCAGTTATATCTGCGTTGCCGGGTAACAGGTAATGGATAGCCAGGTTGGTTATTTTGGCGCTGTCGGCTCTTAATTTACCGGCGATCAGTACCAATTGGGCAACCGGCAAACGGCTGCCTATATGCACGTCGATTGTGGTCAGCGTGTCGGTTTTAAATATTTTTGATATCGCATAATGCGGTATAGTCTGCTGTTTTTTTGAACAGAAAAAAGCCAATCCCATTACCAAACTGCAAACCAAAACATTCCTAATTAATCTTGTCATACCTTTTACCTTTCGCCCTTTACCTTTCGCCTCAAATAATCCCATACAACTCGCCTCCCTTCTCCCCCATTTTATCTACCAGCCTTTCCACGGTGGGGTCTTTTTCCAAAACGGGCGCATGATGCGGTTTTATCCTGGCGTCAATGATCAGCGGCCCTTTGCAACCCCAGTGTTTATTTTCGGTAAAACTATTGATACCATAAATATCGTTTGCGGGGTTGCTGCGTGTGAATGTCACCCAAACAAAATTATTCAGGTTTTGAGCTGTGAAGGCGGCATCGTCGCATAGTACGATCATGGGCAGACGGTGAAGATCAGCATCTTTTAAATGTTCCTCCAATATCTCAAAAACAATGGGCGAGTCGCTATGGCGAATTTGTTTAGGGACTTCAATAGCCAGTATTCCCGGCATTACCATCTGGTATTTTTCAAACGGACGCGGCAATTCAAAATTAGGGGGTAATTCCGACCATAATTCTCTTAAAACTGCTCCTGCCACTGCAACTGCCACTTTACTCCCGGCGTTCAGCCCGCTGCCGCTGTAGTCGAGTGTGTCGATCGTGGTATTGGTGTAAAAATGCAGATCGCGGGTTAGGTCAACCCTTTGCAGCACGTGCTTTAAAAAGCCGCCGATGTCGTCAACACTTAAAGACGGATCATCTTCTTTTGCGGCGATGAACAAATATTTGGCCAGGCTAAGCTGACCGGTGCCAAAAATATGGTTGGCGATGGTTAGTATTTCCTGCGGTTTGCACTCGTTGTTGTACGGCGTATACCTTTCACTTCCGATAGCGAATAGCAATGGGTGTACGCCGGCGGCATCCACTGCATTTACAGCATGCAAACCCGGTATCTCTTCGGCGATAGCCGAACCAGTGATCTCGTGGATCAGCGCCCCAAAACTCGTATCTTCCTGTGGCGGCCGACCCACAACCGTGAATGACCAGATCGCATCTTTTTTATGGTAAACGTTATGGATCTTTAACAGCGGGAATTCATGTTTTAAGCTATAATATCCCAAATGATCGCCAAAGGGGCCTTCGGGCTTATTATCATGAGGCATTACGGTCCCGGTGATCACAAAATCAGCATCGGCCGAAATGCAAAAACCTTCGTCGTCATAAAAATACCGGAAACGGCGGTTACCCAGCGCACCTGCAAAGGTCATTTCGGATAATCCCTCCGGTAGCGGCATAACAGCGGCGACAGGGTGTGAAGGCGGTCCACCCACAAATATACTTACTTTCAACGGCAGCCCTTTTGCATTGGCTTTGGTTTGATGAACGCCTATGCCGCGGTGCAACTGGTAATGCAAACCCGCTTCCTCATTCAACACATAATTATTCCCAGCTAGCTGGATTCGGTACATACCCAGGTTGGCGTTCATAATGCCAGGCTTGTCTGCGTCCTCGGTATAAACCTGCGGCATGGTTACAAAAGGGCCGCCGTCTTTGGGCCAGTTAACTACCTGCGGCAGATCGCTTATTTTACACTTTGCAAAACTGATGGGCGCGTTGCGGCTTGTTTTTTTGGGCAGGGCTGATAGCACCGTTAATCCAATATTAGCGTATTTGAAGGGATGTTTTATGGCTTTAACAGGGTCGGATTTCAGATCGATCAGCGTTTTTACTTTGTCCAGCGTATCCCTGAAAATAAATTTCGACCGCTCCAGCGTCCCGAACAGGTTGGATACCGCGGGAAATTTGCTGCCTTTAACATTTTCGAACAGGATAGCCGGCCCCTGGCGCTCGAACACGCGCAAGTGAATAGCGGCCATTTGAAGGTATGGATCCACTTCTTCCTTAATGCGTAATAAATGGCCATGCTTTTCAAGATCGTCGAGACAGGCTTTTAAGCTGGAATAACTCATTTTCGGCACAAATGTACGAATTGAGCGGAGTAAACGGCGCACTTAAACCAATGGAACAGGCGACTTCCCCCTTTGTCCTAAGCCTATTTGACGGATGTCTTGAAAGCATCAGCAGCCTCATCAGCCAGCGCGCCTTTTCCCAGGTAACTCCACCTCAGGCCGATGATATATTTATTCATCACCTCTTTTATCTGTTCGGGCGTGGCTTTTTGCACCAGGCCAGGGAGCGATTCGGCGAGATACCAGCCGCCCAGCACTTCTGCTTCACCAAGGCTGCCGGCAATTGCCGATGAACTTTGTTCGTGGATATAGTAATTGGTAATAAAACTTCCCTGCAAATGCTGTAGTCCTGTTTGGGACAGGCCATAAGTTTTTACCCGTACCAGCATCGTTGTCATCAGCTGCACGGCCTCTTTCGGCTGCGCGGTGCTCACAAACATTACGCCGTAAGGCATTTGACCGGGGTTAGCGTAGGCCCCCTGTTCATACGAAAGGTTGCGTTGCGTACGCAGCGATCCAAACAACGCCCCGCCAAATGCCGACATACCCATCCGGTAAGGCACAAATTCGGTGCTGTTATATGGCGGCGCATTCATAATCGCGCTGATATAATTGGTGGATGTTTCACTGTTTTCAACCAAAACTTTGTAGTCGTTCCAGGTTGGCTCCTTCAGGGTTGCGGGTGTATAATCTTTGGCGGGTAAAGCGTCAAACGAAGCTTTCACCTTTGCTATCAGTTCGTCCTTGCTGATCTTACCCACAACAACTAAAAATATTTGGTTTTTGTTTAATATACCGTTATAGTAGGCTTTAACGTCGGCCACGGTTAATTTTTTTACGGCTTCTTCATCGCCATAAGGATCAGACTCATAAGGCGTGCCTTCAAATGCATTTTTTAATAACAGGTTTGTCGACTGCTCATCAGGCTGGGATGCCCTGGTTTTGATGGAGCCGATCAGCCGGTTGCGCAGCAACTCCATTTCGCCATTCTCAAAAACCGGGTTCACCACCGATTGGGTAAAAAGGTCCCAACCTTCGTTAAAATACTTGGATACGCATTCCAGTTCAATGTCGCTATAGTCATAATCGGCGGCGTTGCGCATGGTTATGCCGTATTTGTCGGTTTGGTCTTTATAACTGTTGGCATTGTATTTTTGTGTACCGCATTGTTCGGTTGCGGTAAGCGCAAAGCGCTCAATACCGGCCTGTTCCCTGGTATAATTGCTTACCCCGCCCCGGTAATACATCCTCACATCTATGATCTCTTTTACGGTGGGTTTAAAGATCACTTTTATCCCGTCCACATCAAACGAAGTTGTTTGTGCATGCAGGGCCGGTATAGTTCCGCACATAACTGCGGCGATGATTAACATTCTTTTCATGTAAATAGGTTTAGTTTGATGAGGTAAAAAAGTCCCTCGGATTAACCTGGGCATTCAGTTCAGGGCTTATCAGCAAGCCTGCACAGTACGGTTTGTCCTTGATGTATTTCCGCACGTAATCCTTCAAATCAGCTCGCGTTATTTTCATCATGTTATCGGTATAAGTAGTAAAATAATCAAGGGAGGCCGACGCCCACCAAAACGACGTAGTCTCCACAAAATCAGTAGTAACTTCCTGCTCCCGTATTTTTGTTATTTCCAGCTTCCTTTGGGCGGTTTGCAGTTGGTCTTCGGTAAAGTAGTCGTCGTTATCCATTAATGCAATCTGCCTTCTCAACTCTTCCATGCACTCTTTAATTTTGCCGGGATTAGGGGTAATGGTAAAGCTGATAGGGCCAACATGACCCAGTGTTAAATAATTTACGTTCATCTGTAAGGCCAGTCCCGACTGCATCATTGCCTTTTTTAAGGTAGATGAACTTTGATTGACAATATCTGAAAACACATCCGCCGCGTAGGTGGCGTTAACATCATTGTGGGTATCGGGGCCATGCCACTCAACCAATATTTGCGGTTGTTTGGCTAAAGATGACTCTACGATAAAGTAGTCCGTCTTTTCAAGCGGCTTAAATTCCGGGATGGGCCACTTTTGAAAAGGATCGAATTCCGATGCTTTCCAGCTGCCGTATATTTTTTCAACGTCCTTAAACACCACCTCATGGTCCACATTGCCGGCCACGGTAAGCAGGGAGTTATTGGGGTAGTAATATTTGTTTTTGATGGAATCCATCATGGCCGGCGTTGCCGTTCTGATCACCTGGTGATTGCCTATGGCGTTTTTACGGCTGTACAGATCGCCCCACATGTGGTGCTCCATCGCATTGTGGAGCACAAAACCCGGGTTCGATTCATCCCGCTGAAATTCGCCGTCAACCACCTGGTTTTCGTGCTCCATATCCTTCGGGTCAAACCTTGGGTAACGGATGGCCGAATTCATAAAACGCAGCCCATCTTTTAAGTTATAGTCGGGCAGGGTAAAATAGTAGTTTACTTCTTCAAATGTGGTTGAGCCGTTAAACCGCATGCCCAGCTCGCTCACCCTGCCCAAAAAGTCGTCGACTGTGCGGTAATCCTTGTTTGCTTTAAAAAACATGTGTTCGTACAAATGGCTAAGGCCGTTAAATTCGGGCGTTTCGGTAAAGGCGCCATTTTTACAGGTGATCATCACGGTTGCCAGCGGAACGCTGTTATCCTCGATCACCAGCACCTGCAGGCCATTTGGCAGCGTGTTTAAAAACATATTGTCGGGCAGTTTGCTTTGGGCCTGTAAAAAAAGAGGCAGAACAGACAATAGCAACAGGAAACTTTTTTTAATCATGAAGGTTGAGATTTGATGGGGGTAAAATAGTAATTCAAAATTTAATATTTTTATTAAATTCTTTATCTTTTTTTGAGCTTATTGAGATTGGCTTGCAGAAATGTGGTATTTGTATTTAAAGAATAGTTTTTCACCACGAAGCACACTAAGAATCTGTTAAAAAGGACTTTCCTTTATTTTTCATTGCCGTTGACTTCAGTCAACGGTTAAATATCCCCCCATATATTGGGCTTCAGCCCAAATCGCCCGGTGCATTTGGGCTAAAGCCCGCGGTTATTTTGTCATTAGTCCGTCGGCTAAAGCCGACGGCAATGAATATTATTATCTTTAGACAGCTTCTAAGGCTTCACAAGTGCACAAAGCGTAGCACTTGGCGGCCTTTGCGCTTTTCGCTTTGTGATCTTTGTCCGCAGGACTCCTTCGGAGCGGTAAAAATTATTGATCATAAAGTTAGAAGTATTTGCTAAAGGACAAATTCCTCACTAAATCCATAGAGAAACATTAAACTATGTGCCTGAAAAAAGTTATTACTAGCTTTGCATTAGCCACCCAGGAGCTTATTTAGTGACGACAGTAGTATTTACCCTTATTTTATTGATCGGCTCCTATGGGGCTGGCTTATTAGGCTCTTTAACCGGCCTTGGCGGGGGCTTTGTCATCATTCCGCTGCTTACGCTTCTCCTCGGCGTCGACATTCATTATGCTATAGGTGCATCGCTGGTATCGGTTATTGCCACTTCATCGGGGTCGGCCGCCGCCTTTGTAAAAGAAGGCATCACCAACATGCGGCTGGGTATGTTTTTGGAGATAGCCACTACTGCCGGCGCCATGTGCGGGGCAATTGTGGCTATCTATATTCCAACCAGTTCTATCGCCATCCTGTTTGGTGTTATACTGATCGGCTCGGCCATCCTGTCGCTGCGAAAAAAAGTGCAAAATATCTCGCAGGAGAAAAGTTACCTGGCCGAAAAACTCAAACTTAATAGTAGCTATCCGGGGCCAAACGGCACGGTGGAATATAGCGTAATTCGTGTTGGCGGCGGCTTTTTGATGATGATATTTGCCGGCATCATATCTGGCCTGCTGGGTATTGGCTCGGGCGCGTTAAAAGTGATTGCCATGGATAACATTATGCGCATCCCGTTCAAGGTATCCACCACCACCAGCAACTTTATGATCGGCGTAACCGCTTCGGCAAGTGCGGTGGTTTACCTGCAGCGGGGTTATATCAGCCCGGGGGTGTCCATGCCGGTGGTAATAGGTGTGCTGGCAGGCGCCTTTACCGGATCAAAAATATTGGTGCAGTCAACGTCCTCCAAATGGTTAAGGTATATTTTTGCAATCGTTATTTCGGCGCTGGCGGTGCAGATGATCTATCACGGTATTGCGGGGAGGATTTGATTGGCATATAGTTCATGGTTCATAGTTCATAGCAGATTGGGTTTTGAGCTCTGCGCCACATTCCTACCATGAACTATGAACCATGAACTATGAACTAAAAATATGAAACTATTCAAAGACAAAGACATGCAGCTATTGCTGAGCCACGTGCTCAGGGCCGGTACGATCGTGTCGATCAGCGTGGTTATCTTCGGCGGCCTTGTTTTTATGTACAGGCATGGGCATAGCGTTTCCGATTATCATACCTTTAACGGTGTCCCGGTTTTCGTTCGTAATGCCAGCGGCATTTTTCATGGTATACTGGCATTCAAAGGGCAGGCCATTATCCAATTGGGTATTGTGCTGCTGATTGCCACACCCATTTTACGGATCGTGTTTTCAGCCATCGGCTTTGTTTTGGAAAAAGATTATATGTACCTGGGTATCAGTTTGCTGGTATTGGGTATTATTTTTTTTAGCATGATGAGCGGGCATGCGGGTTAATTTGTGGAATTAGCCCTTTTCTGCTCTTCTTCGTTACCGGTTTGGTGAACTGTATTCTTTATTGAGGTTTTCCCAAAACGGTAAGTGAATGTGAGTTTTACCACCTGGCTTTCTTTTTTGTCGGTGCCGCGGATATCCAGGTTTTCATAAGTGATATAGCTTCTGTCCTGATAAGTATTAAAAATATCGGTGGCTTCTAACTTGATACTTCCCCTTTTATTAAAAAGTTGTTTACCTATCCGCGCATCCACCTGGTAATACGCCTTAAGTTGAGCGATCCCGTAAAAACTTGGGCTTTCATAATAGCCGGAAATTTCGGCTATGTAATTATCACCAAGATCAAAATGCTGTGTGCTATGAAAAATGATATCCTGTGTGCCTTTATCCAGGTTACCATTTGCCGGGTAGGCAACATAGCGCTGATAGGCGGCATCAACATCAAAATTGGCACTCCACCAATTGGTGAATACTGCCGGGGCAAAAAACCTGAGGCCATAATTATAAGCCCTGCCAAAATTAACCTGGGTGGTTATATTAACTTTTGAAGTGTCGTTTTGCTCATTAAAATTGAACTCATCAAAATTGTCGACAATATGGGCATATAAGGTGGTTACGATAGTCTTGTTATAGGTATAGGACAATTCAACCAAATTCGAATATTCCGGCTTTAAATACGGATTTCCCGAAGTATAATCGTAAAGATCGATGTAGTACAAAAAAGGGTTAAGCTGATCATATCTTGGCCTTGTAATGCCCCGGTTGTAACTCAGGCTAAATTCATCCTTATCACTTTCAGCATAGGTCAGGATCAGGTGCGGAAAAAGATCAGTATAATTATCGTTTACAATGTGATTTAAGGTAAGCGAGTTACCCTTTGCAATGGTTTGCTCGGCGCGCAAGCCAACATCGATATTAAATTTATTTTGCTTGCTTTTATAATTAACATAGCCGGCATTAATATTTTCGGTATAAACAAAATGATTGGAAAAAGCACGGTCGCTTGTGTACACGCCGTTAACCAACGGTCCGAAAATGAGATCATTGTTGCTGGTTACATTACTATATTTAAGCCCGGCTTCGAGTTTTGATGTTTTTGAAAGCGGGTCGGTAAAGTCAACCTTCGACAGCCATATCTGTATGTTTGAGGGCGATAAATTTTGCAATAAAGAATCCTTGAGGCGGTTTCCCGAACCATCGTAAAAATTATTGGTAATGTATTCAGCCGAACTGCGGTTATTGGAGGTATAATTCAAATCAGCCGTGATCATTTTACCCATACTATCGAGCTTTCCGCTGTAATTCAGATTATAATTTACGCTGCTAAAATGGCGGTTAAGGTTTGAATTTGCGGTGATGGTTGAATCGGGCGCCGACTGGTTATAAATATTTAAATTGTTGTCTTTAATATAATTATTATCCGCAACCGAACCATTCACAAAAAAACCGATGGTATGTTTCGGGGAGAGGTAAAAATCAGCACCGAAGCCAAATGTGTTTTGATGGCTTTTTTGAACGCTGTTATAAGCTACATCATAGTCGCTTATGGTATTATCAAAGTTAATAACCCTGTCCGAAGTAAAATCATGAAAGGTTTTATTATCGGTGTACCCATAATTTCCAAAAATATTGTAGTTGTCGGTCCGGTCGTTAAAAACAAGGCCGGCGTTGCCTTTATAATATTTACCATATCCGGCCAGACCGGTTACTGAGGCATTAAAACCGGTGTTTTTCCCTTTTTTCGACACGATATTGATAACGCCCCCGCTGGAAGCATCATATTTTGCGGAACCTGCAGTTACCAGTTCAATGCGGTCGATAGTATTGGCTTGCATGCCTTGCAAAACGGTGATCAGGTCTTCGCCTGTAAGGTTAGTTGGTTTGCCGTCAATCGTCACCAGCGCATTCTGGTGCCCGATGAGACTTATATTACTGTTATCGACCCTAACACCCGGCGACGACCGCAATATGTCAAAAACCGAGTTTCCCTGAGCCTGCAGGCTGTTTTGTACATTGATGATCAGCTTGCCGGCCTGGGCTTCAATATCCGGGCGGGTGCTTACAACAGATACCTCGCTTAAATTTTGAACCTGCTGTTTAAGCTTAATGTCCGGTGTGCCAAATGTAGTGCCTGGTTTAATATCGTAGGGCCCGGCGTACATTTTTGTGTAGCCAGCTTTACTGATCAATAAAAGATAGCTTTCAGGCTGAAGGCCGGCGAAATGAAACATCCCTTTGTTGTCGGCAACTGCAGAGGTAACGATTGAAGAGTCCCTGGCTTTTAGCAAAACCACGGTAGATGCATTCGCAGGCGAGCCACTTTCGGTCACGATTCTACCTTCCAAAACCGCCTGGAGCACCTGGGCATGCGATACGGAAAATGAACATGCCAGGAAAGCTGAAAACAAGCATCCTATTAAAAACCTCATTAACAGTTAGGGTAGAATTTTGCGATAAACTTACTTATTAATTAAACGGCTGCAATATAACAACAATAATTTGCCTGTTAAATTTTAACCTCATAAACCTTTTTTAAATTATACCAACTACGGTATTAGCCATACTAACTACGATATTTGATATACTAAATAGCTTATTGTCAATACAAACGCATTCCGCGATTTGATATTTAATATAAGCTATTCATAAAGGCATAGTTGTTAAAATAGTATCGGCGATGGGCTTTAATCAATAACACCATAAAAACCAAATAATATCTAAATTTACCGCCGTCAAATATTTTAGTCAGTCAATGAGTTTTACGCCGCAGCAACTCCGCACAGTTAACGTTACCCGTTATGTTACCCCCCTGCGCGAGGGCGGCTCGCTGCCGGCTATTGCCGAGGCGGACGACGGTTTTTTATATGTGCTGAAATTTCGTGGGGCGGGCCAGGGTGCAAGGGCACTGATTGCCGAGCTTGTTGGGGGTGAAATTGCGAGGGCAATTGGGTTGAAGGTACCCGAAATTGTTTTTGCCGACCTTGACGAAGCCTTTGGCCGCACCGAGCCCGACGAGGAAATACAGGACCTGTTAAAGGCCAGCGTAGGGCTAAACCTGGCATTGCATTACCTTTCAGGCGCCATTACTTTCGACCCTGTTATTACTACAGTTGATGCTTTACTGGCCTCAAAAATTGTTTGGCTTGACGGCCTGCTGATGAATGTTGACCGTACAGACCGCAATACCAATATGCTTACGTGGCATAAGGAACTTTGGCTCATCGATCATGGCGCATCGCTGTATTTTCACCATTCGTGGGATAACTGGCGCGGGCAGGCGCTGAAACCGTTTACTCAAATAAAAGAACACGTTTTGCTGCCCCGTGCCACCATGCTTGAACTGGCTGATATAGAACTTCGTGAAATTTTGAGCGAAGACCGCATTCGTGGCATAGTAGGTTTAATACCGGAGGAATGGCTCAGCGATGGCCCGTTCAGTTCGCCGGAGGAGTACCGCGACGCTTACACCGAATTTTTACTAACCCGGATAGCCCATTCTGATATTTTTTTAAAGGAAGCCCAAAATGCAGCAGAAACACTTATTTGAGTATGCCGTTATCCGCGTAGTGCCCCGGGTGGAGCGCGAGGAATTCCTGAACATCGGGGTGATGGTTTATTGCGCCAAATTAAAGTTCCTGCAGGCCAGGTACCTGCTTGATGCCGACCGCCTGGGCGCCTTTTCAAAAGAAATGGACCTGGCCGAAGTGAAAGAACATGTTTGTGCGTTTGAGCGTATTTGCCTTGGCGAAAAAGATGCCGGCCCCATTGCCAAACTGGATATGGCCTCGCGTTTCAGGTGGCTTACAGCTGCCCGGAGCACGGTTTTACAAACGTCGAAGGTGCACCCTGGTTTTTGTTACGATGCGGGCGAAACATTGGAAAAATTGTTTGAACAATTGGTGGCATAACGCCGTAGAGACGCGATGCATCGCGTCTCTTGCAGATTACAATTTACACCATTGATGGCGCTACCCCATACGCCTTTTTAAAAACGAACGAAAAATGTGACAGGTCTTCAAAGCCCAGATCGAGATAAATATCCGATGATCTTTGCGCCTTCTCGCTAATCAGGTAGTGTGCTTCTTCCAACCTGCGCCGCTGTAGCCATTTGCCGGGCGACTGTTTAAAAACCTGCTGAAAATCCCGTTTAAAGGCGGCCAGGCTGCGGCCTGTAAGCTGCGCAAAGCGACCTATAGGCACGTTAAACATATAGTTTCGCTGCATAAACTCTTCCAGGTTGATCTTTCCGGGCTGTCTGAAATCAAACAGCATGTTCTTTAATTCCGGGCATACGCGCAGCAATAATAACAGCGCTTCTTTTACTTTAAGCGTTGTTAAAGGTCCGTTCAGCTTATTTGCAGGCTCGAAATAAGGCAGTAATGACCTGAAAAAATCCTGCAGTAATATATTGGCGGACAAAACCTGGCTATATGGTCCTGTATAAATTTCATCGGCAGTAATATGGTATTCAACGCTGAAATCCTGCAGGAATGCGTCGTCGAACACCAGGTTGATGGCCTTAAACACGCCGGTTCCGGCATCGGGATATTTTACAAATTTGCCCAGTTGGTTTTTCCTGGCTACAATAATATCGCCGCTGCCAAACCTTTGTGTTCCGCCGCTAACGGTTACTTTTAAGTCGCCCGATACAATACAGCTCAGCACATGCATGGGCACAAATTGTTCGCCTTCGCGCTTGCTGTCAAACTCGCACGAGAACATGATCCTGTCGATCTCCTTAAAATCCTCCTGTTCCATTATTTTAACCGGCTTTCAATCATTTTATCAAATATAGCATCGCCCAGCCATTTTTTTACGAACAACATCGGACTCGACATAAAACCAGCTGAATACCTGGCCCTGGGCTTCCTAACACTGACCGCTTTTTTGATCAGCTTTGCGATGAGTTCAGGGTCCGAGCCATTTCTTTCAGCCATATCAAACATTGGGATGGTCTTTTCGACCAGGCTTTTGTAGGCCGTATCGCCGGAAACCCGTTTCATGCTTTCCGACGCAATACCGGTCCATTCCGTTTTAATACCGCCCGGTTCTATCACGATCACATCAATACCAAATGGCTTTACTTCAAGGCGCAGGCTGTCGCTCAAACCTTCAACTGCAAATTTACTGGCGTGATACCAGCCACCCAGCGGCATACCCATTTTGCCGCCGATGGAGGTGATATTGACGATCTTGCCAAAATGCTGTTCCCGCATGTGGGGCAAAATAAGCTGCGTAAGCCGTGCCAGGCCAAACAGGTTTACGTCAAGCTGGTAACGGGCATCAGCCATGGAAACATCTTCCACCGTACCGTACGATCCAAACCCGGCGTTGTTCACCAGGACATCTATCCTGCCTTCATTTTTTATAATGGTATTAACTCCTTCAATCATCGAGGCATCGTCAGCAACATCCATTTTCAGCAATTTGGCGCCAAGTGCGGCTATGTCCTGCATCTTATCCATCCTTCGGGCGGCGCCGTAAACAATATATCCATCCTGTAAAAACAACTTTACGGTTGCTTTACCTATACCGGCTGATGCGCCTGTTATTAATGCTACTTTTTTCATGTTATTTTTTCGTTGTGAATTAACAACACAAAGATGCGCCGTTAAATGGGCCGTGGTTTTGTTGTAAAGCTCAAGTTTAGTTTGCTGAAAGGCTCAAAAACGGGGTTATTTGTTCCTCTCCTCAATTTCTGTTTCAATCCTTACTTTTTTTATGTCGATCCGGATCAACCCAAAAAGGCTCATGTACACATTAGCAATGAATACCAGCGCGAAACCGGCAAGCAGGTACCCCCGCCAATCGTCAAAAAGTAATTGAAAACGGGTCATAAACAACATCAAGGCTGTTACATAATGGCTGAAACAGTACTCGCAGGTAAATAGGTAAAAAAACTTTCGTTCGATAATGTTGCTACCGTTTTGGCAGCGGCGGGCGCAGTAATCCCTCGGTTCCCTAAAAACTTCTTCATGGGTAACCGTCCACGAAATACAGGCAATGGGTATGGCCAATAAAAATAACCAGGCGGTTTGTGTGAGCAGCGGCATACACAACAAATGCCAATCGGCCGCAAAAGGTTTTAATATTCAGACTTTTGCCTTTAGTTTTTTTGTTTAACAAATATTTTTACCTTTATAGCACAGGTTATTTAGCATGGCGACGGAAGCCCCCTTCGCGGCAATGCGGCTTAAAAATACCTGTTTGATCATTTGTTTCCGGTGCCCCGGAAATTGTAAGATTTCGTTTCGCAAATAAGATACCGCTTAAAGAGGTGTCTATTATCGATCTATTTTTTGTATTTATCAATCCTAAATAATTATGAGAACTGACCTTTTCGGCCGGGCCGGAAAAACCATGTTTGGCATTGCCCTTGCCGGTATGGGCTTAATGCATTTAACAAGCGGGCATTTTTTATTCGATTTCCCTGTGCCGCCCACTTTTATGGGAGGCAGCGCCATCCCCGTTTATATAAATGGCGTTTTGCTGATCGCTGCAGGTGTGTTGATGCTGACTAAAAAACAGGCGCTGAGCGGCGCACTGCTGGCCGCATTTATCTTCTTGGCTTTCTTCGTTGTAAGGCATATTCTCCTGCTGATCATGTGGGAAAACATGCCCGGGGAACGTACCTCGGCTACCGAATGTGTATTGTTTTTTGGGGGCGCGCTGATGCTGGCAGGGCTTATTTTAAAATCACGGGGCGTGCAACAGCGTGGGCATTTGCTGTTTATCATCGGTGAATATGCTTTTGGCCTGGCGCTGTTTGTATTTGGCATACTGCACTACGTGTCCATGGCATTTGTGATCTCTGTTATACCAGCCTGGATACCCGGGAAGGTGTTTTGGGCCTGGTTTGTAATGGCAGGCTTTTTGGCGGCCGGCATCAGCATATTGATACAGCGGCTGGTGCGGCTGTCGTCATTGCTAGTCAGCTTGATGTTCCTTTGTTTTATCTGCCTCATGCATATCCCGCTTGTAATTCAGTTCCCCGGCCAGGAAGTGCAATGGACCAATTTATTTGTGCCGATAGGTTTGAGCGGGATTGCCCTTATGCTGGCAGGTTCAACCCCGCAAAGGCGATAGTTTATTTTTGGGGATTTAACCGATTTGAAAAAGGATTTCACTGATTATTTTTCTTTCGGACTTTCGGACGCCCCTCACTCGTCTGTTACACTATATTTTTTTCGCAGCAAGCCAAGCAATTCCTTACAATGATGCGAAAGGGTGTCGCTGGCGGCTACTTTTACATTAAGGAAGCGCGAGCGCACCATTTCAATGTATTCGTTAAACAGCGCTTCGTCGTGCGAGAGAAGGGGCGGATTGCTTTTTTTGAAGGAATCGATACTGGCCCAGGTATAACGCTTTGGCGTGCTGCCGGAATCGCTATAGGCTCTGATCTTCAGCACGGTATGGTATAAATCGTTAGCAATTTCATTGTACCTGAAATCGAATATTTTTGCCCTGGCTTTGCGGGTTTCAACATAAATGCCATTGTCTTTTTCTTCGGCTACCTTCATATTCTGGCAAAGTTCGTCGTATACAGCCAGCTTACGGCTAATGGTTTTATCGCCAAAAAAGCGCAGCGCACCCGAGCTTTTCAAAGTGATGAGCGTAGCATCGTGCGGTGTAAAAACATGGTACGCACCTCCAAACAGCCCGAAGTAATATAGTTTACCCGAAGGGATCTGCCTCACCTCATTTTTTGACAAAAGATCCATCAGTGTATCCACATTGGCATTTGCGAACTTAAAATAGACACGATATTCCTTCAGTTCCGCCGAATCGGCTTTCAGGTCATTGTATAAATTAACCGCGTAATCATCAGCCTGGTGCTGCTCATTAATATGCTCGCGCAGGCTTTCGGCAAAAAAGCCCATCATAACGGCAACAAATATCATCAGGCCTTCCAGCAAATATTCTTTAATGCCCTTCTTTTCTACTTCGGGGTGGTGGTGTACTTCCATGGGTTCAGTTGGCAGTTGTGAGTTTGCAGTTGGCAGTTTGATTTCGGATGTCGGATGTTCGTCCCGATAGCTATCGGGAGCGGAATTAATTATCTCGGATTTCGGGCCGTCCATTGGCGAAGCGGAATAGTTTTCTCCAGGATTAAACTGGGTGGTCTTTTTACCTTTCGCCTTTAACCTTTCAGCTTTCACCCCCTTCGTCTTGGCTCCTGGCTCTTGACTCTTGATTCTATCTTTCGGACTTCCGGACCTCCGACTTTCGGACCTTTTTTCTTCTTCCTCCATTATTCAATATCGTAGGTCGTTTTTAAATAAATTAGGAGGCGCCGGCTAAAATCCAATTGCTTTTCAAGCATGTAAGTGTAGGACGATTTGGTCGCCATGTACAATGAAGCATAGTTGAAATAGGATTGCATCAAAACCTTGTCGTTGCTGATCGGCAGCAGCTTATTGCTCATAAAGGTATATTGAACACCTGTGGCGCCGGCAAGCCGCTTACGGACCGCACTGGTATCCTGGAAAAAAGACAGATCCTGCACCTTTGCCATGGTAGTCAGCATTTCTTTAAATACAAAATAATCGTCGTCCGCCTGGGCAGTAATGGTCTTGTTAACCAGTTCATATTTAAAAATACTGTCAACCGTGGCGCGGTTGCTGATCAATCGCAGGGTGCCCGAGGAATTTAACTGCTGCAAGGCCCCGTCGTTGCTCTTGAAATAAGTATCATTTGAAAATCCCGCTAGTGAGAGGAGATAAAATTTCTGATTATTTGCTGGCTGGGTAAGGTCCAGGTTTTTTAAACCCATTAAGCTGTTAATAGCTGTTATCGACCCGGTAGCCTCCAGCACCACGTGGTGCAATTGTATGGTATCACTCGCCACCGCTTTTACAAGGCTTTCAATGCTTTGTTTTTCGTGATCGCTGTCAGTGATGTGTTCCCTGATACTTTCGGCAAAAAACCCCATCATTACGGCTATAAATATCATCAGGCCTTCCAGCAGGTATTCTTTCAAGCCTTTTTTTTCTACTTCGGGGTGGTGGTGTACTTCCATGGTTTCAGTTGGCAGTTTTGAGTTTGCAGTGGGCAGTTTGATTTCGGATTTTTCGCTTTTGTTTGTTTTTTCAAGGTGCTCAAGAGGGCTGCGCCGTTTCGGATGTTCGATGTCGGATTTATTATTTAATGCGGAATTCGGAATGTCGTCCAGGTAGTTATCGGAAGCGGAATGGTTTTCTTCCGACTTTGGACTTTCAACTTCAGACTTAAGACTATCTTCCGGACTTTCGGTCCCGATAGCTATCGGGATTCGGACTTTCCCGACTTTCGGACTTCTCTTCATTTCCCCTCCGCCTCCAGTTTTTCAATGGTACGCTTGGCTGCGGCGAGACGGATGGCCTTGTTTTTTTCAACCAGCTTATGCGTTATCCATCCCTCCAGCTTATGGTGTAAAGGGACCACTACAGCGGCCACCAACACAAGGATCACCAGCATCAGCAAGGGGGAGCCATTGGTTAGGTCGGAAAGGAAGGGATGCAGCACCAGGTAAATAAATTCAAATACGATAAGCAGCCCGATAACGCCTACAATCTCGATCAAACGCGTATTTACAATAATGGTGCGACTAAGCAGCAGGAATATCGTCGTTAAAAAAATAAGCCCGAAAGCCATAGCCGCATACTGGATGTTGTGCCTGCGTTGCTCGGCATCGTCCAATGCCTTTGCACTTTGTTCGGTCTCTTTGATCTGCTGATTAACGATGATCAGTTGCAGCTGCCCTATTTTTTGCTGCTGCAGCAGGCTATCCTGGTACAAATGGTTGGCCCTTAAATAAAAAAATGCGCTGTCTTCCTGTTGTTGCCGTTCGTAAATGTGATACAGCAGGTCCGTAGCTTCAATAATCGCTTTTTTGCTGCCTGTAGTTTTACCGTCGGCATAAGCTACAATGGCATATTTTTTTGCTATGCCATTTTGCCCGTGGTCGTACAAGTAACGGCTATAAACTCTCAATATATTCAGGTAAGAAAGCTTTAAATTTAACGAATCGCAAAACCTGAGGCCTTTACGATAATAATAATTTACCAGCTCAGGCTCCTTAAGGTAGTCGTAAACCTGTCCATAAGCCATCAATATATTGGCCTGGCTAAAATCATGCTCAATCTTTGTTACCCGGTTAAGCCTTTCGGCAAGTTCAATATACTTCAGCGCCGAATCGGGCTGGTTCAGTTTGCAGTAAAGCACAGCGAGGTGCGAGTCGGCGCTTATTCGCCCGTCGCCTCGTTTATCCAGGTTTGCATATTGCTGGGCCTTACGTAAATAATGCAGTGATAACTGAACATTATCCAACGCGCCATAGTGAATACCTATATTACCGTAAACCATGGATAGCCGTTCGCGGTACCCTTTTTCGGCATTGTCGGCAGCCTTTTGCATATAATTGAGGCTTTTACCAAAGTCAGACTCCGCATAAAAATAATTGGAAATAGCGTTGTAAGCATGGAACCGGTCGCTGTCCGCATCCAGTTTTTGTGCCAGTTCAAGCAGTTGCCTGTTGATGTGAGGCATGCTGTCGATTTGCCCGGAGTGATAATAGATAAGGACTTTCTGAAATAAGGAATCGAAGACCCGCTGGTCGTGTCTTTGCGGATCTTCCTGCTGAGAAAATAACGTTGCCGTTGATGTCAATATAAATGCGAGGGTGATTGCAAATACTTTCATAACTAACGGGCCACTAATTATCAGGCCTAATATATAAAATACTTAAAATTAAATGGTTATCTATCGCGTAAAAACTCGGAATTTCTTATCACTTTGCGGTCTCCCCCGAATCAAATAGGGTCCCGATACCCGGACAGGAAAATTAAAAGCGGCTTGAGCGGCCCAAAAATCGAAAGCGGCTGTTTTAATAAGCGATTTTTATTAATTTCGAAGCCACTGATTACACCCCCAATGAAAAGGATAGCGCTGTTTTTATTTATTACCTTATTTATTGCTAAAACATACGCCCAGGCCGAGCCGGCGAATTACCGGGCTGCCATAGCCAGGTTTAAAACGTTTTATAACGCCAGCAAGGTGGACAGCATTTTTAAAATGTTTAGCCCCGAGATGAAAAACATCCTGCCGCTGGAAACCTTTAAACCTACTACCAACCAGTTAAGGCAACAATATGGTGAATTACAAACCGCCGAATTTGTAAGCTACAGCGGATCGATAGCGATTTATAAAGCAACCTTTAAGGGCAGCATTTTTTTGCTGAATATTTCACTAAGTGATAAAAACACGTTTAACGGATTGTTTTTGACGCCCTACAAAGGAGAGACCGGCGCACCGCAGGAGGCCGCTGACCCTGACGCGACAGAGTCGCCAATTTTGCAGAAAACATTAACCGGCCAGATCGCGGGTACTTTAACCATGCCTGTTAATGTAAGCGGAAAAATACCGGTAATATTAATTATGGGCGACGCCGGCCCGACCGACCGTGACGGCAACAACGAAAAAACCGGCATAACCTGCAGCCCCTACAAAACACTGGCTCATGACCTTGCAAAAAAGGGCATTGCCACTGTTAGGTACGACAAACGCTCGGTAGGTGAAAGTACAAGTGTAACGAAAGAATCGCAGCTGCGGGTAGATGATTACAGCGACGACGCGGTGACCCTGATCGGTGTGCTTAACGACGACCCCCGTTTCTCAAAGATCATCCTTTTTGGCCATGGCGAAGGTGCGCTTGTTGGTATGATCGCCTGCATTGACCAGCCGGTAAGGGGTTTTATTGTCGCCGAGTGTGCCAGCGAACAGGGCGACAAAATTTTGATGAATGAGATGAAGTCGAAGCCATCGTACCAGGCCGACGAAGTTAAGGCCATTTTAGACAGCCTGCGCAAAGGCAAACTGACAGAAAACGTCGATCCGGCGATTTACAACATTGCCGGCCCCATTAAACAAAATTATTTGATGTCGTGGTGCCGGCTGGTTCCTACCCGGGGGATTAAAGGCTTGAAAATTGCAGCGTTGGTTATACAGGGCAGCACGGACCTGGTGATAACCGAGGATAACGGCGAAAAACTGAAAAAAGCAAAATCGGATGCAGTATTACTGGTAATAAAAGGCATGAACCATATTTTTAAGGATGCGCCGGCCGATCCCGATCAAAATATGGCTACCTATACTAAGCCGGATGTACCCCTAAGCGCAGCATTGGTACCGGGTATTGCGGATTTTGTAAACAGGATAAAGTAAGTCTTAAGTCAAAAGTCTCAAGTCGAAAGTCAGAAGGCTGCAAAATTGACTTTGGACTTTAGACTTAAAACCAGTCTCCCAATATCCTCCGCATAGCTACAATTTCGCCAATATGATAGGCATTGTGATCAGCGATCTGCAGCGCTTCGCGCAAAATCGTCTGTCCATCGCCGTGGGGCAGTTTTTGATAGAGATTGCCGTGCTCCATCAGCTCAATAAATTCGTCCAGGTCACTGTTTATTTGGGATAATGACCCGTTCCAGGCGGCTTCATGCACCGGGGCCGTTTCCCCGGGCCAGTAGTCTTCGGGCCATTTTGGCGATTTGTGTTCCGCATCTTTGCTAAACTGGAGCATATCCCATTGTGCTACCCGGATATGCTCAACCAATTGCCAGATGGTATAGGGCATTTGCTCGACTTTAGCACCCCGATTGGCGGGTTTTAATCCCTTTAATGCATCTTGTAAAGAAATATGGGCCGAACCGCCCAGCAGTAGTTTGGTTAATTCGCTGATTATAAATTTATCCTGGTTTTCCATATTGATGATATTGCCATTGAACAAGCATGGCGCGCTTTTGATTGCTAAAATTATCAAAAACCGCAGGTGATCGCCCTTTCTACCCGTAAAATTTTTCGGCTTAAAGCAATCTCTTGATAAATTTGGCGTAATTGTTTTAAGTTTATAGCTTATAAATAAACCCCCACCCTGTGATCAAAAAAATATTAATTGCGGCCGCTATCGTGTTTATCATTGCAGGCGGATGCAAAAAAGACAACTCCATAGCCCCCCAGCTGGGCAAAGACGATGCCTCGTTTACTATTTATGAAAATAACTTCCTTGACGGGCTGTGGAAATTAGACCCTAACCGGGCTACCATGGCAGGTTACCACAGGTACGACAGCCTGCTGCTGGTGCCCGACGATAAAAGCAGGGACAAATTGTTAACCTATGCCAAAGTGCAGATCGACTCGATGAGCAGGTTTGACGTGACCACGCTGAGCGAGGCCAACAGGATAGATTACCACATGATGCAAAATGAAATGCAAACAATTGAGTGGAATATTCAGCAGCTTAAGCCCTACCAGTGGGATCCTTCCACCTACAATATTACCGGAACTTTTGCTTACATCCTGAATGAACCGTACGCGCCGCTGGCTAAACGGCTGCGCAACTTTTACGAAAAAATGGCCAATATACCTGCCTTTTACAAACAAGCCGAAAAAGACATAAAAAACCCGGTTAGCGAACTTACAGAGCTCGCCGCCGGCCAGCTTGGCGATGGCCTGAACGTGTTTGAAAAAGATTATGAAGATTCGTTGAAAAAGGCCAATATCGCCCAAAGCGAACAAAAACAGATGACCGACAGGGCACATGCTTCCGCCGATGTTGTTAAAGGTTTTGCCGAATGGCTGCGAGCACTTAAAAACGACCATCCGCGCAGCTTCAGGCTGGGGAAGGACCTGTATGCCGACAAATTTAAATACGAGCTTCAAATAGAGTCATCGCCCCAGCAGTTGTACAATGCAGCCGTTGAGCGAAAGAAATCGATCCATCACGAGATGCTGCAGATCAGCAAAAAACTATGGCCAAAATACTTCGGTACAAAGGCAATGCCAGCTGATTCGCTCGACCTTATAGCGCAAGTGATCGATACCATCTCGGCAAAACATGTGCAGCCGACTGAGTTTCAGTCGGCAATTGAAAACACGCTACCCAAACTCACTGCATTTGTTAAAGCCAAAGGCCTGTTAACGCTCGATCCGGGAAAACCGCTGATCGTTCGTAAAGAGCCCGGCTACATGGCTGGCGTTGCAGGTGCATCATTCAGCCCGCCCGGGCCTTATGATAAAAACGGAAATTCGTATTTCAACGTTGGCAGCCTGAGTGGCTGGACACCCGAAAGAGCCGAAAGTTACCTGCGTGAATACAACAATTATATGTTGCAGATCCTGTGCATTCATGAAGCCATCCCCGGTCATTTTGTGCAGCAAACCTATGCCAGTAAGGCGCCGAGCCTTGTTAAATCAGTTTTTGGCAATAATGCGATGATCGAGGGCTGGGCCGTATACGGCGAAGAAATGATGCTGGATAATGGCTATGGCAATGACGAACCCGAAATGAGGCTGATATGGTACAAATGGCACCTGCGCTCGGTATGTAATGCAATCCTTGATTACAGTGTACATACTGAAAACATGTCCAAACAGGACGCGCTTAAGCTGCTCACCCACGAGGCTTTCCAGCAGGAGGCAGAAGCCGAGGGCAAATGGCACCGGGTTACCGTAAGCAGCGTGCAGCTGGATGCCTATTTTGCCGGGTATAAAGAAATAGCAGACCTTCGCGAAGCCTACAAGAAAAAAATGGGCGATAAGTATACGCTGAAAGACTTTAATGAGAAGTTTTTGAGCTTCGGCAGCGCCCCGGTAATGTACATTAAAGAGGCCATGATGGCAAAAGAGGTACAACCGCAAAATTAGAGCCGTCTTTTTGTCATACAAAGGATTTGGTCTCACATTGACAGGTCGCAGTTCAGATAATCCTGCGTTTGTCATTTTTTAACTAAAACTCGACGAATTTACCCCCAGTTAAGACAGGGTCACTTTTATAATTATTAATTAATGTTAATAAATATGACAAAGGCTTAAACCTTTATTGTTATTTAACGTCCAATATCGCATAAGACGATAAACCGACAACAGGTATTGCAATGTTTTTTAGCTCACAATCAGAATATTACCTGATTTATTGAGAACTGACGATAAAATCGACCTATTTTGTAGAGTTTGAATTATAACAAGAAAATTACATTAAATAATATTTTGTTTTTCGGTATAGTTTTTGTTAACTTTGAGTATAAATAAATCTAAAACGATAATATCATGAATACGCTCACTTGGATCGGCATCGCTATACAGGCAATTCCGGTGTTTTTTATCATAAAAACCAGCATTTCAATGATAAAGCGCAAAAGCATGTTTTAATGCTTTTTGTGCCTTAACTTTTGAAATAAAGCGATAAAGTTTATTGCTCAGGTGATATATTCACCTGAGCTTTTTTTTTGTAACCCGGCCAATAGTTATTGCGTATAAGCCATTGAGTGAATATTTAATGATAATGCTAGTTTGAGTTATAGCCAGGGTTGAGAGCCTGGCTATTTCTATTTCAGGCGCAGTTGTTGTTAAAAAAGCCCGGTATGGCACCACTGCACATTCGCCCACCTGCGAAATTCATTTAAAAATCCATTCTTGTAAAGGCCGTGGCGGAAAGGGTAAACATTAGTATCCTAAGTGTGAGGCTTTAGCGCCCGAAGTGTTCACGAAATTGCTCAAAAACGTGCAGATTTTGCGCAGTTAAAATTTTAACTACCTAAAAAACAGTGGTTTTCGCTCGCGTTTTGAGGGTGTATGTGTACAAAACGTGAACACTTTAACACCCGTTTAAGCGCCTTTTTTTAATACTTTGTAATATCTTTATAGGCACAGGAAACTACCTGATCATGAGATCAATTTTGATATTTTGCCTCCTGCCGATGGCTTTCAACGCCACGGCTCAAAAAAAACGGCCTTTACTTCATTTGACGGCGGGACAAACCTATTATTTGCAAAGTACCGCCGCGTCAACCTCGTTGCAACGTTTGGGAGGCAGGGAAAATAAGGTCAATACGACAATTTCTTTCAGGATCGCTTTGAAGGTAACGGGTGTAACCGATACCCTGTACAACCTGGAAGCGCGGTATCAGTCGCTCGAAATGATAATAAAGCTGCCGGATACCACGCTGAATATGAGCTCGGCCATGCATGTAAAACCCGACACTCCGTCGAAAATAATGACCGAAATTGTGGACAAGCCATTTACGATAAACATGACCGCAGGCGGAAAGGTTCAGTCCATAAAACAACTTGACGAGGTGATTACCGGCGCATTTAGCGATTTCCCGTCAATTGATTCACTCAAAAAAAAGAGAGTCGCCAACCAGTTTGTCCAGGCATTCGGTGAGGGCGCGGTTAAAGGCCTCCTCGAAATGGGACTGGCCGTTATGCCAACCAAACCAATTGTGAAATTTGATAGGTGGGCCCTGAATTCCATGATATCTTCGCCGGCATCGGCCCGGGTACACACCGATTATCAATTGGCCGACTTGACTACCGATTTTTACTTTATCCGGGCCCAGGGCACAATTACTGCTGAAAAGAGCAGCAAACCGTTTGACCTGAACGGCATGCCGGCTACCTATGACCTCAACGGCAGTTTGCTGGATGAAATAAAAATCGATGTAAAAACCGGATGGATAGTCGAAATAAAACTGAAGCAGTTAATAGAAGAAAATATTCAAATAGCAGACAACCCCAAAGTTCCGGGCGGGATGACCGTGCCGATGATGTTTACAACCGATATGACGGTAAGTGGCAAGCAATAGCGGCATTTTTTGAAAATGCCGCTATTTTAAATTATCAGGCCCAATGACCGGGTATCCAAACCCAGCCGCGGGGGCGATGTGCCCAGTGCCCGTGCACCCAATACCCGCCTGCGCGCTGCGGCAAAGCCCAATAGCCTGCACGCCAGGTATAAGTACCGCCGCCTGGCACCCACTCGCCGGCTACCCAAACATGGCGGGGCGACGGACGGACCCCTCTGATTTCGCGGGGATGATTGTAAAGACGTGCGCCAATCACTACCTCCTGCGCATGGCTGTATGAAACTGCAAAAGCCGACAGCCCGAAAAGCAACATTAAAATTTTAGTGAACTTTTTCATGGTAGAATTAATTAAAATTTACTTCTACGACAAATAATTTCAAATATTGTTTACGAAGCTTAATTAATTTTTTTTTGCTGGTATTTCAACGATGATTTTTGGAGGAACGGGCTGCAGCTATTAACTGAAAAGCGCAAACAGCGTGTGCCGGCGGTTCAGTATGATTCGAAAAAAGTAAAATATCGACCGCAAAAATTTATCACTTTGGCGCCGGTATAAAAAGAAAAAACCCCTGGAGTTTTTCCAGGGGTTTTGAGTACTATCTGTATCTCCAGTGACCAGGGTTCCACATGTATCCGGGGCGGCGTTGCCTTCTGATCCAATGGCCGGGTACCCAAACAGCACCGTCTCTTGGCGGCAATGCCCAGTAACCTGGATGATAAACATACCGGCCACCAGCCCAAGTCCATTCCTCAGCAACCCATAGATGGCGTGGCGAAGGACGGTTGGGGTGGAACCGTTCGTTGTTCTCATACTGAGCAGGGCGGTTAAGTTGAAGATTCACTCCAATGTCAACCTGGGCTTTAGCTTTTGCAAAAGCGGAAAGCGATACCACTGCTACTAAAAATAAGATTTTTGTGATCTTTTTCATTTTGAAAATTGTTGATTTTTGAAATAGGACTGATCAAATTTAGAAAAGTTTAAATAAATAAATGGATAATAAAGTTTAAATTTTTATTGTTGCTTATTTATAAGCAATTTGTATTAGGTCCTAGTGTATACGAGATGGTATGAATAATAATTATTAAATTTATTAATTTCGCTCTCATGTCACCGGCAGAAGCAAAAAACCGAATTGAAACCCTTTCGTCCGAATTAAAACAACATAATTACAACTATTATGTGCTGGCTATGCCAACTATTTCGGACTTTGATTTTGATAAAAAACTAGAAGAGCTTATCGCGCTCGAAAAACAATTTCCCGAATTTATCGACCCAGACTCTCCTGCACAGCAGGTTGCGGGCTATATTACTAAGGAATTTGTAACAGTAAAGCACAAATGGCCAATGCTTTCGCTGGGTAACACCTATAACGAGCAGGAATTACTTGATTTTGACCAGCGCATCCGAAAAGCCATAGGCGATAATTTTGAATATGTATGCGAGTTAAAATTCGACGGTTTGTCGATGAGCCTGACCTACGAAGAAGGTAAGCTGGTGCGTGCCGTTACCCGCGGCGATGGCGTACAGGGCGATGAAGTAACAACCAATGTAAAAACGATCAGCACCATCCCCAAGCGGTTGCATCCTGGAGATTACCCGGAACATTTTGAGATACGCGGGGAAGTGTTTATGCACCTGAAAGCTTTTGAACGCCTGAATACGGAGCGCATCGAAAACGGTGAATTACCCTATGCCAACCCCCGCAATTTTGCCTCGGGAACGATAAAGCTCCAGGATAGCGCTGAAGTGGCCAGGCGGCCGCTGGATTGTTTCCTGTACTTTTTGTATACCGATAAAATGATCTACAAAACCCATTGGGAAAGCCTGCAGGCGGTAAAAAGCTGGGGCTTCCATGTGAACGACAATACCCGGCTCTGCAGCGACATTAACGGGGTATTTGAATTTATTAAGGAGTGGGACAAAAAGCGTTTTACCCTTAGTTATGATATCGATGGGATTGTCATCAAAGTAAACAGTTTCGCGCAGCAGCAGGAACTTGGCTTTACAGCCAAATCGCCGCGCTGGGCCATCGCCTATAAATATAAGGCAGAGCAGGCCGAAACAGAGTTGTTGAGCGTAAGCTACCAGGTAGGCCGTACCGGTGCGGTTACCCCGGTTGCGAATTTACGACCGGTTTTGTTGGCCGGCACAACCGTAAAGCGCGCCACATTGCATAATGCTGATGAAATTGAGGTACGGTTAAAATTGCACGAAGGCGATTGGGTGCATGTAGAAAAAGGTGGCGAGATCATCCCCAAAATAACCGGCGTTAATTTAGATAAACGTAAACCCGGCGCAGCTGCTATTAAGTACATTACCAACTGTCCGGCCTGCGGCACCTTATTGGAACGAAAGGAAGGCGAGGCGGCCTTTTATTGTTCAAACGACGAGGGCTGCCCGCCCCAGATCGTTGGCAAAATGCAGCACTTTATTGACCGCAAAGCCATGAACATCGACGGTCTGGGTGACGAAACTATCGAAACGCTTTATCAAAAGGGCTTCATCAGCCATATAAGCGATCTTTATAGCTTGAAAGACCATGCGGATGATTTGAAAAAGATGGATCGCTTTGGCGAAAAATCCATCACGAACATGCTTGATGGGATAGAAAAATCGAAGGAAATGCCTTTTGATAAGGTGCTGTTTGGCCTGGGTATACGCTACGTGGGTGCGACAGTTGCTAAAAAACTGGCAGCACATTTCAAAAATATCGACAGGCTTGCATCGGCAACAACTGAGGAATTGACTGCCGCTGAAGAGATCGGCGAGCGTATTGCACTGAGCATACAGGAATATTTCGCAAGTGCAGAACACCGGGCCGAGATACAAAAATTGAAAGATGCCGGCCTGCAATTTGTTACCGAAGAAAGAGAGGTGGTGCTTGCCAGCGAGGCCCTTAGCGGTAAAACATTTATCATTTCGGGGGTGTTCGAAAAATACTCAAGAGAAGAGCTACAGCACATCATCGAGCAAAATGGAGGAAAGATCGTCAGCAGTATCTCAGCCAAATTGAACTACCTGGTTGCCGGCGAAAATATGGGCCCCGCCAAATTGGAAAAAGCGCAGAAGTTGAATATCCCGATCATTAATGACGATCAGTTGATCGGGATGATCGGATAAGTGGTTACTAATGGTCGTTAGTCATTGGTGAGTAGCGGTAGGCAGTAAAAACATGGCGCGCAATGTTGCAATTGGTTGTTTTGTTTTATATTAGTGGCTATATTTATGAATGCCTTTCGCCCTGATCAATTCAAACCCGCCGTCTTTATAATTTTCATATTTCTAATTTTGCAATCGTGTACATTGGTGCCAGGTGTGCGCAAAAACGATGAGATCAAATCGGGCAAGCGCGAAGAATTTCATGAGCTGAATGCCACTGTACTGAAGCACCTTAAAGCCGGTGACAGCAAAGGCCTTAAGAATTTATTATCTCCCGACGAATCAAAGCAGCAGGTCAGTAAACTGGTGGATTCCATCAGCAAACAGCTAATGACCAACCAGTATGACCTGCTGGATGAATATTATGTGATCAACAAATATGCTGACAGCGATACCATACGGGCAACCGGCCCGGAAGTTAACCGGTACGGGCTGAAATATCCATACGTTACCTTCGAGGAGTATTTCGCTTTTTTTCTGCCAAAAAAATCGGACAATAAATACATGCTCGGCCTTATTTACAGCAAATATAAAGAAGGCTGGAAGATCATCAATCTTAGCCTGGCGCCATATACCGTCGAGGGAAAAACGGGCCCCGAATGGTATAATCAGGCCAGGGACGACTACGACAAAACCAACTACCCGGGTGCTTCTATCGCGGCAGCTAAAGCAGTGCAGTGCATAAAACCGGCGCCATACTGGGAATATCCTGATAAAGACGACGCCTACAAATTTGACCATAAAGCTCTCGACTACTTCAGATACTTCCCTTATCCTTTTGTGCTGTTTATGATCAACTCGGGGCCAATGATCCTGTCGATCGGTGATAAGGAAACGGTTGACGGCGTGTACCCCGTTGTTACTTATATGACCCACTACGACATCAAAAACACTGCCGCCGTAAAACGGGAAAACCAGGAAGTAAACAAGCAGATCGCCCGGATATTACCCGGTTTAGCTAAACACTACGACCATATCTACTACTCGGCCTACAATGAAAAGCCCACCGGTAAAAATAACCCGCCGCATTTTGATATGACGGTAAAACCCGTTGATCTACATTTACCGGTATTGCCTAATTGATTTTGGTTATTAGTCATTAGTCATTGGTCATTAGTGGGTTAAAGTCTAAGAAAGATTCTATTTCAAATTCCTCCCGGCAAGTTGGCAGAACTCACCAATGACCAATGACCAACACCCTTAACATTAATTAACAAAAACAGCCCTGTAACTTCCGTTAATAACTTTCATCTTAGCATAAACACCTTTACTGATGAGATCTACCTTACTTTTTGCCATTATTTTACTACTTAGCGGCCCGTCTTTTGCGCAGGTCAATCTCAGCGGCAAGATCACCGACGATCAAAACAAACCGATACCTTTTGCCAGCATCTATATAAAAAATACCACTAAGGGCACCTCGGCAAACAGCGAGGGTGAGTATATTTTGAAGTTAAAACCGGGTGTTTACGAAATACAATACAAAGCAGTGGGCTACAGGCAGGAAAGCAGGAAGGTCGACCTGTCGTCAAACCAAACAGTAAATGTTGTTTTGCAAACCGAAACCTATCAACTAAGGGATGTTACGGTAAATACCGGCGGCGAAGACCCGGCGTACGCTATTGTCCGCAAAACCATCAAAAGACGAAAAGAACATTTGAACGAAGTAAGCGCCTACACCTGCGAGGTGTACATCAAAGGCCTGCAAAAACTCCTGGATGCACCCAAAAAATTCATGGGCTTTGATATTCAAAAGGCCGCCCGCGAAAACGGTCTCGACTCTAACCGACGCGGCATTGTTTATCTTTCAGAATCGGAATCAAAGCTAAGCTTCGAAAAGCCGGATAATGTGCATGAGGAGATGATCTCGTCAAAAGTTTCGGGCAGTAACCGGGCATTCAGCTATAACCGGGCATCGGATATAAAAGTTAATTTTTACGAGAATAACCAAAACTGGGGCGGCCTCAGTAACCGCCCCGTGATCTCACCGATCGCGGATAATGCCTTGTTTTACTATAAATATAAATACATCGGTTTTTCTACCGAAAATGGCGAAACCGTCGATAAAATAAAGGTGATCCCCAAACGTGGGTATGATGCCTGTTTCCAGGGCTATATTTATATTATAGAGGACGAGTGGCGTCTGTCCGGCCTCGACCTTTTCATTACCAAACACCAAAACATCAATTTTGTGGATACCCTGCGCGTGAATGAGCAGTTTATCCCGGTAAACCAAAAGGTTTGGATGCCCGCTTCTGTAAAGTTTGCGTTTACCGGCGGCCTTTTCGGCTTCAAACTGGGCGGGTATTTTATTTCAGTTTTTAAGGATTACGACCTGGCGCCAACTTTTGCCAAAAAGGAATTCGCCGAGGTGTTGCGTATCAATAAAGAGGTCAACAAAAAGGACTCGCTTTATTGGGAAACTGAACGCCCGATTCCGCTCACCGAAGAAGAAAAAACCGATTATCAAAAAAAGGCCATCCTTGCCCAAAAACGGGAATCCAAACCTTACCTTGACTCACTTGATCGGGTGAACAACAAATTTAAGCCTGGTAGCCTGCTGCTGGGTGGTTACCGGCATTACAACCGGTACAATCATGAGTTTTACAGTATCGACCCGCTGCTTACCTCCATCCGGTTCAATACCGTGCAGGGCTTCTCGCTCAATGCTGGTTTTAATTACCGTAAGCGGGTAGACAGTACCGAGCGCCGGTTTTTTTCGCTCAACGCCCGGTTTGGATATGGCTTTAGTGACCATATCGTGACGGGCGGCGCCGGGGTGGTCGTTCCGGTCGGCGATTTCGATCTTGGCCTTAACGCTGGTTCTGAGATTACCGACCTGAACAACACCAACCCTATTTCACCTTTCTGGAATACGTTGTATAGCCTTTACGAGCGGGAGAACTATCAAAAACTTTACCAAAAGCAATACCTCTCGGCCTTTGTGCATAAACGCATTGCCGGCGGATGGCAGGCAACGGCAGGCGCTGAATGGGCTGATAGGAAATGGCTGCCCAATACCTCGGCTTATAGTGTTTTTAACCCGGGCAATCGCAGCTATACCAGCAATAATCCTTTCCTGCCTAACCAGGACACACAGCTTTTCCCCGAAAATCAATCATTTAAAGTAACCCTGCGCAGCACTTACGATTTTAGTGATAAATACGAGACTTACCCCAACGGCCGGCGTTACTTGCCCTCGCCCTACCCTACCGTTGGTATCAGCTATGTACAGGGCATAAGCGGCGTGCTTGGCTCGGATGTGGATTACAGTCTGCTTTCGGCCGATATATCCAAAAATAATATCCCGGCAGGCATTTTCGGTAATACCTCATTTTATGTAGGCGCCGGCAAATTCCTCAACAGCAGCAGCGTTTATTACCCGGACTATAAGCAATTCGCCGGCAACGAAATTCTGTTTTATAAAAGCGGCATCAACAGCTTCTTACTGCTCAACTACTATACCTTCAGTACCAAAAATGAATACCTGGAGGGCCACCTGGAACAAAATTTCTCTGGGTTCATCCTCAACAAGATACCCCTCATCCGCAAGTTGAAACTGCAGGAGATCGTCGATATTAATTACCTAAGCACCCCTGCGTTGAAAAACTATACTGAACTGGGCTTAGGGATACAATACCTTAACTTCAGGCTGATGTACGGTACGTCCTTCAACAGCGGCAGTAATTTGAGATCGGCAATCAGGTTTGGGGTGAGTTTTTGAGTTTGGTTTACGGTTCATGGCAGGAGGGTTTGGTGGTTCGGTGAACGATCAAAGTAAATATTGTGCGGTGGATGTCGCTTGCGGGCCCCGGCATCGCTCTTTTTATCAAAGCCGATCTAAGGAGCTAAGACAAATAACCGGGATGGCAATATTGATGCTGACGTAGAAAATAAACGTTATAACAAACGTGATCCATTTATTTAAGGTATTTAACTGGGGGTTGTTCCTGAACAGGTATTTTATAAATGTTTCCCTGCCGGCAATCAATAGAACGGTTATCAGGCTGATATCATTTACAATTTCGGCAACCGAAATACCACCGGTTGACGGGATCCGCGAAATAATAATATTCAATGTAGCGGCGGCAAAAAATAAGCTGCCTACTATTACCCTCATCTTGTCATTATCGGCAGCAAAAAAAGACAGGAAACCCAGCAGCGCCGCTATGTAAAGGGTAATAAACACTTTTAGGTAAATGCCGATGCCGCCCCTTTTTATAAACACGGCAAACCTTAATTGCGAATGGGTATTGCGTTGTGTTTGAATTTTCCGCGGATCGCCCAGGGTTGATTTTATAGTATGCGGTTTTGCAAGTATAAAATTTCGATCTATCTCAAAACCGCTAATGAAGACCCTGCTGCTGACATTTGAATTTGCGGAATCGGGTACGAAAGCGAAACGGTGGACGTCATAGCTTACACTTTCCAATTGTATCATCAGCAGGTAATTATCAAGCGGGTATTGCGATACGTCAAAAAATTTGGTAGCTGACGCCACCATGTGAAATAAAACATACGCAGAATCGCCTTTGGCATTTAAGTAAAATGTACGCGTTTCGATATGCTCGATAGAGCCATTCACAATATTTACGGGGGCGTTTACCGGTGTAATAGCCCCTTTTACAGAATCCTTCAGGTTGATAAAATCAATTTTCCTGGGGTTCCACTTAAACCAGGCATAAAACTCATAACTCCATTTAGCGTGCACGATATCAAAATCCTGGATGCGGTCTAAATAAACACCGCCGATTACATGCTCGGGTTTCGATTCTTTCACCTGGGCCCAGTCTACTTTGGTTAGCCCAACATCGTTTTTTACCGGGCTTAATTCAGCCTCCTTTTTCTGTTGATTTTCGGCAATGATCTGTTTAATATAGCTGTCACAGTAAATAAACAGTATCAACAAAAAAACAAACTGTAACAAGCCGATAACGGCACCCTTGATGATGTTTGATTTTGAAAACACAGGGAGTTTTTTTATACAATAATAAAACTATTTTCGATCACCTTACGATCGGTTTATTTGCATTGGCCATAAATCTGTAACATTTCCGATACAATTAGGGGGTTCACCAAAAACACTTCCGGGCACTACAGCTCATGCCCCATCGGCTATGAACCATGAACCAAAAATCCCTATCTTTACCCAATTTTTTACTGCAATGAACAGATTTTACGGAACGGGTGTTGCCATGGTGACGCCGTTTGAGACAGACGGGCAAGTTGATTATGATGCGCTGGGCAGGCTGATCGACCATTTGATAGACGGAGGAGTTGAATACCTGGTGAGTTTAGGGACCACCGGCGAAAGCGCCACCCTGAGCGCTGATGAGCGAAAACAGGTATTTGCCTATACTGCAAAAAAAGTAGCCGGCCGCGTTGGCCTGGTTGCGGGCATTGCAGGTAACAACACACTTGAAGTTGTTGACCAGGTAAAAAACTTCGACACCAGGGGCTATGATGCCATCCTTTCGGCCAGCCCGCAATACAACAAACCCACCCAGGAAGGTATTTATCAGCACTACAAAGCCATTGCAGAAGCTGCCTCCTTGTCGATTATACTATACAACGTGCCCAGCCGTACCGGCAGCAACATCAGCGCTGATACTACCGTGAGGCTTGCACATGGTTTCAAAAACATCATCGGTATAAAGGAAGCAAGCGGCAACTTCGACCAAATGAACCAGATCATGCGGGATAAGCCTGCCGATTTTTTGCTTATATCAGGTGACGACCCCATCGCCCTGCCGATGGTTGCGCTGGGCGGCGTTGGGGTGATCTCGGTGGTTGGCAACGCGCTGCCTGCTAAAACTTCGGAAATGACGCGGCTTTGCCTTAGTGGAGATTACAAATCAGCACAAAAGATACATTCTGAATTAATTGATTTTACGCGGCTGATGTTTGTTGAAGGCAGCCCGGCGGGCGCTAAAACCGCCCTGATGCACTTGGGTATCTGCAGCGATACCCTGCGCCTGCCACTGGTACAGGTTAGCAGCGTCACGGCTGATAAGATCGCTGCTGAAACAGAAAAACTATCCAATAAAAAACCCGCCGCTTTGTAGGCGACGGGTTCTTCCGAAATTCTTTTAAAGATTAATTTCCCCTCAGATTTAACCTTTATTTTTCGCTTCCTGCACTTCCAAACGGATGGCCTGGGCCAAATTTTTCAAATCCTGCATCCCTTTACGAACGCGTGTACCTGCCGCGCTGTTTCCTTTGTTGTAAAACTTGTCAGCGTCAGCTTCCAACGACGCTACTAATTCCTTTACTTCAGTAAATTTTTTCATTTCAGTTACTCCTTTTAAATATTGAGGTTTATTGTTTTGTTAAGCTAATCTAAATTGTTTTTTCTGAATTAAAAATTTTTCAGGCAAAAAATAATGCCTTTAAAGTGCTTTTTTTCAACATTTACGCCATACCGCATATATTAATACTTATTATATAATATTATACGTTTATAACAGCATTTTTAATATCATACGTACTGTATACTGAAATGATAATACAAAAAAATAAATTAGCCATTAATTAAAATACCGTATTCGCAAGGATAAAGAGGTATTGCATACCTTCAGTGTGGGGTATTAAATCATAAATTATTCCCGTAAATACGTAAACCGCTTTTTTTTATAATATTTCCGGATAATTACGATGTGTTTTTATGATCAGCTCGCCAAACAGGGTGTTTGCCCAGGCAAACCACTTGCGGGTGAAGTCGGCCGGGTTGTTTTTGCTGAATGATTCGTGCATAAAACCGGTGCCGGCATGCGTGGTTTTTAGCCAATGCAAGCATTTGGCAACCTCAGCCTTATTGGTTGAAGTAAGCGCACGGATAATAATGCTCATGGGCCAAATGTAATCCATACCTACATGCGGCCCGCCTATCCCTTCGGCGGCGCTGCCTTTAAAAAAGTAAGGATTGGCATCACTCAAAACCATCCGGCGGGTATTTTGGTAAAGGATGTCATTAGCCTGCACGGCGCCGAGGTAGGGCAAGGCAAGCAGGCTGGGCACATTGGCATCGTCCATAAGCAATTGGTTGCCGAAACCGTCCACCTCGTAAGCCAGCACTTCGCCAAATACCTGGTGATGTTTAGTGGCGTATTTTTGCAGCGCGATGTGTACTTCATTTGCAAACCCCTCGCAGGCCGATGCGGCTTGATTGTCCTTGCCGATCGCCCTAAACATCTCCCCCATTTGCATTAAACTCAGCTTTGCAAAATAATTAGAGGGGATGAGAAACGGGTAAATAGTCGCATCATCCGATGGCCGGAAAATAGAACAGATCAATCCAACCGGCCTAACCGGGTTACCGTAGCCCCCATTTGGGGCCGTATCGCTGGCCACTTCGGTTTTACGCTGAAAATGATAAGGACCCTGTCCGCTCTTACGTTGCTGCTCGCGGAAGGTAGCCAGGATCAGTTTACCTGCCTTTTGCCAGTTTTCGTCAAAAAAGCTGCTGTCGCCGCTGGTTTTCCAGTAGTTATAGGCCAGCCGGATGGGATAACACAACGAATCCACCTCCCATTTACGTTCATGCAGTTCAGGCTTCATGGTGGTATCGTCGCTGTCCCATTCGCTTCCGGTGGGGCCGGCGTTAAAGGCATTTGCGTAAGGGTCTATCAAAACACATGACGCCTGCCGGTTCAACACACCTTTTATCAATTGTTTCAATTCGGCATCCTTTGTAATTAGCGGCAAGTACGGCCACACCTGCGCCGAGGAATCGCGCATCCACATGGCATCAATATCTCCGGTGATCACGAAAGTATCCGGCCGACCGTCTTTCATTGCAAAATTCACCGTGGTATCCAGCGTATTGGGGTAGCAATTCTCAAACATCCAGGCAAGTTCAGGGTCCTTAATGCCGGCTTTTACATGCAGAATAGTTTTCTCAACGGCCTTACTGGTAAACTTGCGGGCAGACTGCGCAGGGCGGTGGCTTTCAAAAGTATTTGCGGGTGCCCAGTTTGGCCTGAGCCCAAGGCCGATGCCGGCAGTGGTTACTCCGTTTATTTTAATGAAATCGCGGCGGGTTAGCATAGTAGATTATATGGTAAGCGGTAAAAATAGTAAAGGCAGCGGAACAAGGCAATAGACATGACTAATTGAGTCCGTCAGATCTTATGTCGTTCAATAATCAGGCTTACCAGTTTAGAAATTAAGAAATTAAATTATTGGCGAGGTAATCTTTTACTTTGTTGTAATTAGTTATTGAATCGTGATTTACCTTACTTACTGTCGCTTTAATCAGCTCATCATATATTGCAACAATGTTCTCGTAATTTGGGTTGCGGACAAGTTTAGCAACAATTAACCCTTTCATACAACGCTCATTCGTGTTGGCGCCCACATAAGCAGGACTATACTCAAAAGGTGGATTGTTTATGAAATCATCAAAGGCTTCGAGCGTTGCAAATCGTTCAAAGTAAGGTTTTGCAATTTTTTTATAGTATATCTTTAAAACCTCGATAGCATTAAATATGTCTCCATCTTTAACCAGCCATATTCCCAGGCCATCTCCTTTTACAATTTTTCTCCCATCCGGGCTATAATAAATTCGTTCAAGCATCTCCTGGGACATGGTTAACTTGTGAGATTTTCCAAGGATAGATTCAAAAATGCTTTCTATCTTTTTCTGGCTGATAAATAGTCGCACTTTAATCTCATAACTGTTACTCCATGCGGTCACCAGCATATTAAAAATGTAGGTGTAGTCTCCTTTTTGACAAAAGAATTCGTTGTAGGTCTTTTTATAAATAAACCCATCGGCCGCAATAAATTGACCGAAATCGTTCATAATGCGCTCTTTGATGTCTTTCGATTTCAGCGTGATTTGTTTCATGGTATGAATAGCGGCTTTTTCAGCAATGCATAAAAATAGAAAAGGCTCCCGGATTAACGAACAGCCAATTGAATTAATAAATTTTTAAAGTCTCCCCTTTAGGGGAGGTTTGGAGGGGTTTACGCCACTACCAGCTTGTGCTCTTTATAATAACCCGCTTTCAACTTTTCACCCATCTTAGCAAAAGCATCCAGCGTTTTTTGAACGTCTTCCAAACTATGCGAAGCAGTCGGGATAATCCTCAGCATGATCAATCCTTTTGGGATAACCGGGTATAGTACGATAGAGCAGAAAATGCCATAAGTTTCGCGCAGGTCGCGGGTTAGGGCGGTTGCTTCGTAAAGGTCGCCCTCCAAAAATACCGGGGTAACCATCGTATTGGTGCCGTTGGTATTGAAACCAAGCTCTTTTAAACCGGTTTGCAGCGCGTTGGCAATATC
>Ga0206954_1026_pt1 | contig 45106 bp, 32 predicted proteins | sample Alteio_BWOrgHeat_37_FD_153250 | JGI IMG/M metagenome (GOLD analysis project Ga0206954, IMG submission 153250) | Enriched cells from forest soil in Barre Woods Harvard Forest LTER site, Petersham, Massachusetts, United States -... | ecosystem: Environmental > Terrestrial > Soil > Temperate forest >...
AACAAGGCAAAGGCTGATTATACCTACGATGCGATTGTGATCGGTTCGGGTATCAGCGGTGGATGGGCAGCCAAGGAATTGACTGAACGCGGCCTAAAAACCATTATGCTGGAGCGGGGTCGCAAGTTTGAGCATTTAAAGGATTACAAATCGGCCGCAAAAGATCCATGGGAATTTGAGCATAGGGGCAGCGTTACCCAGGATCAACGCAAGGTACGGCCTGTTATCTCTAGGGGTTGGGGAGCAAGCGAACCGATAATGGATTACTGGGCCAATGAACAGGATGCCCCTTATACCGAAATAAAACCTTTTAATTGGTGGCGCGCTTACCAGTTTGGCGGCCGGTCGATTTTATGGGGACGGCAAAGCTACCGCTGGAGTGATTTTGATTTTGAAGCGAATTTAAAAGACGGCTGGGCAATTGACTGGCCCATCCGCTATAAAGACCTGTCGCCGTGGTATGATCATGTGGAAAAGTTTGCAGGTGTAAATGGCTCCAAAGAAGGTTTACCCAATTTACCGGACGGACAATTTTTGAAGCCGATGGATATGAATTGTGTTGAGAAAGACGTATCCGAGCGGCTCAAAAAGCATTATAACAATACACGGCACATGATCATTGGCCGCAGCGCCAATCTTACCGAAGCCATCCCTAACCGGAATGCTTGTCATTTTAGGAACCGATGCTGGGAAGGATGCCCGTTTGGGGGATATTTCAGCACGCAGTCTTCCACCTACCCGGCTGCTTTGGCTACAGGCAATTTAACGGTGAGGCCATTTTCAATCGTGCACAAAATACTTTACGATAAGGATACGCAAAAGGCAACAGGGGTGGAGATCATTGATGCGGAAACCCATCAAACGTACCAGTATCATGCAAAGATCGTTTTCGTTAATGCTTCCACGCTCAATAGTGCCTGGGTGTTAATGAATTCGGCTACCGAAATATGGCCAGGCGGTTTAGGCAGCAGCAGCGGCGAGCTGGGGCATAACATCATGGACCATCACTATAACCTGGGTGCATCCGGTATAATGGAGGGTTATGACGATAAATATTATTTCGGCCGCAGGCCAAACGGTATTTACGTGGTTCGCTTTGCCAACCTTTTTGGCGATAAACGCGATTACATGCGTGGTTTTGGCTACCAGGGTGGTGCAAGCCGTGAAGGTTGGAGCAAAAACGTTGCAGAATTGAGCATCGGCGGCGCCTATAAGGATGCGCTTACCGAACCGGGGCAATGGTACATGGGCATAGGGGGCTTTGGCGAACTGCTGCCTTACCATGAAAATAAGATCACCCTTGACCCGAACCGAAAAGACAAATGGGGACTGCCAATTTTGGCGATGGATGCCGAAATTAAGGACAATGAGAAAAAGATGCGGGTAGACATTGTGAAGGAGGCCAAAGAGATGCTGGAAGCCGCAGGCGTTAAACACGTGAACAACTGGGATAGCGGCCATGCAGTAGGCGATGGCATCCATGAAATGGGTACCGCCCGGATGGGTCGTGATCCGAAAACATCGGTATTAAATGAGCACAACCAGGTGTGGGATGCGAAGAACGTTTTTGTTACCGATGGAGCTTGCATGGTTTCATCGGCATGTCAAAACCCGTCGTTAACTTATATGGCACTAACCGCAAGGGCTGCTAATTTTGCTGTGGATGAATTGAAGAAGGGGAATATATGATCACATATTTTTGAATTGATTTGTGTGATTACACAGATTTGAAGAAATGTGAGACTTACGAAGTTTTTAAAACTTCGTAAGTCTTGGGGATACCCTTACACACCCCAGGTCGTGCCGTCCGACCACTTGGCGGATCGGCATCCCACTTGCTGAGTCACGAAGCGATAGGAAACCTGCAGGCGGGTTCCAAAATGTTGGGCAACTGTCGCCTGATTAGCTTTATAATGAGGTGCTGAAACAAGTTCAGCATGACTTTTGTATAATAGTAAAGTATTGATTATGAAAAATAAATTATTGATAATAAGCGCGTTATTATTGCTTTCCTTAAGCGTTACTGCAAGGCAAAAAGTGTTGATATTTTGTAAAACGGCGGGCTTTCATCATGCATCTATTGCGGTAGGTATCCCGGCAATAATGAAGCTAGGCGCGGAACATAACTTTGATGTGGATACCACGACGGATGCCACCAAGTTTACTTACGACAACCTGAAGCAGTATGCTGCGGTGATTTTTTTGAGTACTACGGGCCATGTTTTAAATGAGGCGCAACAGGGTGAATTTGAAAAATATATCCGTTCAGGTGGCGGCTTTGCAGGCGTGCATTCCGCCACCGACACAGAATATGACTGGGCCTGGTATGGCAATTTGGTTGGGGCCTATTTCCGCAATCACCCCAGTGTGCAACAGGTAGCAACACTTCATATTGTCGACCCTAACTTCCAGGCTACCAAAGGTTTACCCGCTGAATGGAAACGCCTTGACGAGTGGTATAACTTTAAATGGATAGCACCAAACCTGCATGTGCTGATCACTATAGATGAGAAAACCTATACCGGGGGCAACAACGGCGATAATCATCCCATGAGCTGGTACCACGAATATGACGGCGGCAGGGCGTTTTACACGGCACTCGGTCATACGGATGAATCGTATGCTGATCCTTTGTATTTAGGTCATTTGCTTGGCGGAATTGAGTATGCAATGGGAAGAAAAGACCAATAATTAGCATTTTTACCGTTAGTTTATTACCTTAGCAAAAGGAAATGGTGTCTTCCTTTTATAAACCGTCCCCTTTAGGGGTCTGATGACGCCTGCAATAAACAAGCTTAACAAAGCTGTTATAGTTATGCGGGCAAATAATTTAAAATTTTACGAATGAAAATCTGGATCTTAGTCTTTTTGGGCGGGGGTGTTGGCAGTTTATGCCGTTACCTGGTTAGCCGGTGGGTTAGCGGAAATTTTTCGCCTGCTTACCCCTTTTTGGGCACATTGGTGGTCAATGTTACGGGCTGCCTGCTTATCGGTTTTTTTGTATTCTATTTTACCGAAGGGCGTTTCGGGCCCGACTCCTTGAACTGGCGATTATTGCTGGTGACAGGATTATGTGGCGGCTATACCACGTTTTCGTCTTTCTCGCTGGAAAACATGCAGCTGATTGAGAATAAGCAGGTATTAACCTTTCTTACTTACACTTTTGCAAGTTTAATATTTGGTTTTTTGGCGACATATACCGGTATTTTGGTTGCGAAAAATATTTGAGTAATGAAGATTGAGAAGATATTGATCGTTGCAGATGGCGGCTCTCCATCAGTTCAGCAAAATTAAAAAAACTTTTATGTGTACGACTTATTTTAGAACTTAGGTAAAAAATACGTTACAATACAATTCTATTATTAAAAGATTTTACTTTTAAGCAAGCCAGTTAATACCTGAATATTCCTGATGGGAATTATTTAAACAGTAGTTTCGATAATCGGCCACGGAAAGCCTTGTTAAATCTGTCTGCACAAGAATGCACATGGTTAAACATTGTTTTTAAATGCAAGCGCAATTTAAATTTGTATTCCCGGGCCAATTATTTAAATCTTGAATTGACAGCCAAAGGCCAACAAACGGTTTTCATTACCCCTTAAAACTAAACTGTGTTGGTTTATTATTACCGTATCATGCTGCCCGGATCAGCCAAAAACGCAGGATTATCCTAAGCCGATAATTAAATTAGCAGAATATGAAGATCACAGCCAACAGCTATTCGTTAAATGGTTTGTCGATAAAACAGCGGCTGCCCCTGCTTATTTGCTCGTTGTTACTTGTATGTATTGTAGTTTATGGATTTGCCAATTATTACAGTTTAAAGAAAGCCGACTTAACGATAGGGCGGGATAGGCTTCATTCGATAGCGTCGCAAATGAATGCTTCATTTGGACAGGTAACTGCCCTTTACGTAACCAACTCAACTTCTGTATCAAAACAGCCTGCGATAATACAATTTTTAAAATCCGGCGGAAAGGAATTTCAAGCTGAAGCCCGTATTGAACTTACTAAGCTAAAAATCGACACTACCTGGGTGTCGGCAGCGTTGCTGGACAGCAACTTTATACCGTTAAGCGTAATTGGCAAAGGCAATATAGCCGCCAGGCTGAATCTGCGGACAGTTGTTATGTCGGCCAACCTAAACCCCGATTCGGCCAGGATAACCAAGTTGTACCCGGTGAATGGCAATGCGTATTACCCCCTGATCTCAGTCGTCGCGGAAAAAGGCCGTTTATTGGGTTACACCATAGCCTGGAAATCTATCCTTACCACTTCAGCTGCCGTTGAACAATTTTCCAAATTCGTGGGAATGGGATCCGCTTTCTTTGTAGGTAACAAGGACAGCTCTGTATGGACAGACTTTATCAGGCCCCTTCCGGCTGCGCCGTTTAAAGCTGTGAAGCCCGGGATAGTTGATTACAACGATGCCGGGCATAACGCCATGACCGTTGATTTAGAGCCAATTCCACACACGGCCCTATTGTTTGGCGTAGCGGTATCCGAAAAAAATATGTTAACTGACCTTGGCCGTTTTGTCGATTGGATAATTGTTATCGGTATTGTGATCATCGTCATAGGCATTATAGCAGCATGGATCATGAGCAGGAGCATTACCAGGCCTTTAGATGAGTTAATTAAGCTCGCGACAGCTATTTCGCAGGGTAATTACTCACAAACCGTAAGGATTGACCAATACCAGCGCGATGAAATCGGAAGGCTGGCAAATGCATTCAACGTGATGATCGGGCAGGTGTCGCAAAGTCACCACGAATTGGAAAGCAGGGTTGAAGAGCGCACCAAACAGCTGGCCAGCGCCAACAAAGAACTGGAAGCTTTTTCCTATTCGGTTTCACATGATTTAAGGACGCCGCTGCGGGCAATCAATGGCTACTCGGTAATGCTGAAGGAAGATTACGAAGGGGAATTGGACTCAGAAGGAAAACGGATCGTGAAAAATATCATCGACAACGCCAAAATGATGGGGCAATTGATTGACGACCTGCTTGCTTTTTCGCGAATGAGCAAAAAAGAACTCACCCGGGCGCCAGTTGATATGCAATTGCTGACCGAAACGGTGGTGAGAGAGCTTTTACAGCACCAGGCAGAAAACAGGTATCAGATCGATATCGGTTTGCTGCCCCCGTCAGCCGGCGACGAAGTAATGCTTAAACAAGTGATGGTGAACCTGGTTAGTAACGCAATTAAATATTCATCGAAAAAAGAGGATCCGGTGATCGACATCGGCGCCCTCGATGAGAACATTAAAACGACTTATTACGTAAAGGACAATGGCGCAGGCTTCGATATGGCGTATAGCAATAAGCTATTTGGCGTTTTCCAGCGATTGCATTCGCAGGAAGATTTCGAAGGCTCGGGGGTTGGCCTGGCGCTGGTGAAACGGATAATTGAAAAACATAATGGAGAGGTATGGGCTGAGGGTTATGAAGGGGTTGGCGCCACATTTTATTTCAGCTTGCCTAAATTTTAAATATATGAATGATAACAAAGTTGAGATACTGTTAGTTGAGGATAATCCGCACGATGCCGAAATGACGATCAGGTCTCTTAGAAAAGTCAATTTGGCAAATAGCCTGATACACGTAAAAGACGGGTCCGAAGCGCTGGATTTTATTTTCGCCAGGGGCGTTTTCGCAGGCCGGGCGATAGAAAACAAGCCCAAAGTTATTTTACTCGACATTAAAATGCCCAAGGTTGACGGCATTGAAGTTTTACGGCAGCTGAAAGCTAACGACACAACCAAAACCATCCCGGTAGTGATCATGACGTCTTCAAAAGAGGAGCAAGATATTATAACCAGCTATAACCTTGGGGTTAATAGCTACGTAGTAAAACCAGTTGATTTTGAAGGTTTTGCCAAAGCAGTGTCTGAACTTGGCTGCTATTGGCTGATCATTAACCAGGCGACTGAATAATTTTTTACACCATGGACCGACGTTTGAGAATATTACATATTGAAGATGTGCCGAGTGACGCTGAACTGGTTGACAGAACTTTAAAAAAGGCCGGTATCGATTTTGAAAAAATTACGGTTGATACTAAAGCCGAATATATTGATGCACTGACCAACTTCAACCCGGATGTTATTCTTTCCGACCATTCGCTGCCGGCGTTCAATTCCCTGGAGGCTTTAAAGATATTGAAGGAAAAGAAAGCCGAAATTCCTTTTATCCTGATCACCGCAACAGTTTCGGAAGAATTCGCTGTCAGCGTAATGAAGGAAGGTGCATCAGATTACGTTTTGAAGGACCGGCTTCAGCGTTTGCCTAACGCAGTGGTTAATGCGCTTGAAAAATTTCAACTTGATGCCGACCGACAAACCTATCTTAATAAAATAGTTGCAAGCGAAGCCTTATTTAAAAAAGCCGAGGCGATTGCTGAATTTGGAACCTGGCGTTTTGATATCAGCACAGGAACAATGGATTGGTCGGCAGGAACCTACCCGTTGCTGGGGTTTGAAAAAGGGGCAGTGGAGCCTTCGGTCGAAAATTTTTTAAAAAATATCAGCGGAGATGATGTTTCAACGGTAAAAGATGTTTTTGAAAATGCGGCGACAGCCATGCAAGGCGAAACAGACTTCAGCATAACCGATAAAGACGGCAACAGAAAGTATATCCGTGCTCAGTTTGAAAAAGAATTAGATAAGAACGGACATGCGGAATATGTGGCAGGATTTAACCAGGACGTTACCCGGCAGGTATTAGCCCAAATTGAAATTAAAAAGAATATTGAAGAGCTACAGGCAGCAAGCGAATGGCAATCGGCTATTTTGAATGCTTTACCGCCCCACATTGTATTGTTAAATGAGATGGGCAAGATATTGGCGGTAAATGACTCATGGAGAAAGTTTACCCTAAAAAACAACCTTGGCGTGCCGCGGTATGGTATTGACTATAGTTATACCGCGATATCTGAAAAAGCAACAGGAGTAGACGAGTTATCGGGCAAGCAAATTGCAAGGGGAATAAAGGAAGTAATTTCAGGCGTTACGGAGCAATTTTCGCTCGAATACTCGTTTTACGAAAAGGAAAAAAAAGTTTGGTACCAGATCATCGTGGCGCCCTTAAAGGACAAGCGTCGCAAAGGCGCCGTTGTACTGCACATCGATATTACTGAACGGAAAATGGCGGAAGAGCTACGGCTTCAGTCGGAAGCCAATTTGGAAACTATTTTTAAGAACACCGAAATTGCTTATGTATTGTGTAATGACAAAAACCGGGTGGTTTCATTCAACTCAAAGGCGAGCGAGTTATGCCTTGAGCAGTTTGGCAAAAAGTTAAAGGCTGGCACCAACGCTTTCAGCTACTTTCCAAAAGAAAAAATACCCAACGTTAAAGAAGCTATTCGCCGGGTATTAAACAACGAACGCGTTAGTTATGAAACCAGTTACCAGCTGAAGGACGGAACGGCCAAATGGTACGAGGTAACCTGGGCAGGCATTGCTAACGAAAAACAACAAAATACCGGCTTTATCCTGGCTTTTAAAGATGTAACTACACGAAAGATGGCGGAGATAGAGCGCGAACGGATGACCGCCGACCTTGTACAGCGCTATAAGGACCTCGAGCAATTTACCTATATCGTTTCCCATAATTTGAGAGCTCCGGTGGCCAATATTATGGGACTTTCCAACATGCTCAGCTCCTTTGACTTTAGCCTGAACGAAAGAGAGGACGTTTTAGATGCCCTTGGTACCTCCATCAATATGCTCGACCAGATCACCATCGACCTGAACAATATTTTGCGGGTACACAGCGGCATGCACAAGCGAACCGAACCCGTGGCGTTCCAGTCGCTGGTCGACGAGATCAGGCAAAGTCTTGCTGTATTGATCTCGGAGGAACAGGTTGCTATAAAAACCAATTTTACCCAGGCTGAAAAAACGTTTACAATAAAAAGCTACCTGTATAACATATTTTACAACCTGATCATCAATGGTATCAAATACCGGCAAGCCGGCACGTCTCCCTTTATCAGCATATCCACTGCGGTAAAAGACGACAAGCTGGAAATACTGTTTAACGATAACGGCAAAGGGATTAACGAAACAGATATAAAAAATCTTTTTGGTCTTTATAAAAGGTTTGATACCAGCGTTGAAGGGAAGGGAATGGGCTTGTTTATGGTTAAAATGCAGGTTGAAAATCTTGGCGGGAAAATCAGTGTAGAAAGCACGGTGGGTATCGGCACGATTTTCAGGTTGGAATTTCCAAACCAATAAGCATTCGTATAATATGCCATTGAAGGTTCGTTTTATTGAAGCACAATAGTTTCGGTTTGCGTAGTATGTGCACTAAAATATCCGAGAACGGCTGGTGTGATGTTAGTTGGTGGGTTTGACGGCGCCACACCTCCATCGGGGCCGCCAAATTCCTGTTCCATAAGGGTGAACCAATAAGTATAAACCGGCAGATCTACGCATTGCATCTCCACCTTCACAGTGTCGCCGGCATGAATATCATTGCTATTTTCAACCAGGTCGCCGTTTACGTAGCGGCCATCCGAAAATTCGTCATTATAGGCAAACACAGTGGATACTTCCACTCCGTTCACCCACATGATAAACCTGTATTGGTTGGGCATGCCTGGTGGGTCCTGGTAGTGCACCGTTATTTCGCGGAGATCATTGTTGGTTTTAAAATCAGCTTTTTTTTCGGTGATCGAATCGAGCTTAACCAGGGCAGGCATAACGGAGCTCGCGGTATAAGTAGTCCCGCCGCTCACAACTGTCATTTTGTAGGTATTACCGGCAACGCCCATAAATGGTGCCGACGTATATGTTCCGGCAGGGCCCTCAGTAAATGGGTAGGTATTGTTTTTATTGTCGGTTATCGTAACGGTTGCGCCGCTTACTGCAGGGTAAGTATTGGTGCTGGTAAAAGGAACATTACGGGTCAATTTAATGATCTGCACACTATCCTGGTTGGTTATATTGCCTTCTATCACCAATTTGCCGCTATCGTTACCCAGTTTCAGGTCGATCACTTTTGTGCAAGCGCTGAATATTAGTATGATAGAAATAACTGAAAGGAAAAATGTTAATTTTTTCATGCTATCCTGTATAACTAAGCTGTACAGATTTTTACCACAGAGAACACAATTAGGAAAACACAGAGGGCACAAAGTTTTAATAATTTGCATTTTTTCTCTGTGTCCCTCTGTGGTTTCTCCGCGTTCTCTGTGTTTAAATTCATTTTTAACAGTTATGTACAAACGTTTATTTCAGACTCCAGTTAAAATTTAAAATTCCAGGTAACCGAGGGTATCCTGGTTGCAAAAATGCTGGTTTCTACCGCTTCAGTCGTATTGGGCACTGTTTTGCTATCGCGAAAGTTGATCAGGTAAGGATCGCGGTGTGCGTACACATTGTAAATACCGAATGTCCAGCTGGAATGGTATTTTTTGTGCTTCTTCCCTTCAAGTGTGGCGCCAATATCCAGCCGGTTTGAAGATGGCATGCGGTACCCGTTGCGGTCAGAATAAGAAAAAGTGGTTAACCCTCCGATCTCGTATTTTCCGGTCGGAAAAGTTACGGCGTTTCCGGTTGCGTAAATAAAGTCGCTTGAGAACGACCAGCGCTCGTTCAACTGGTAAATGCCAACTACCGACAGGTCATTCGTGCGGTCCTGCGTCGCAGGGAAATAGTTGCCGTTGTTTATGGCGGCAAATTTAAGTTCGGTACGCGCAAGTGTATAGCCTATCCAGCCGTTAAACCTGCCATATTTTTTCTTAAAAAAAAGTTCCATACCATACGTCCTGCCGGTACCGTACGTTAACAGCGATTCCACATCCGGGTTAACGATCAGTTGTGCACCATCCTTATAGTCAATTTGATTTTGAAGCCATTTATAGTATATCTCGGCAGAAAACTCATAGGTGTTTTCGTCGAAATTCCTGAAATATCCCGTTGACACCTGGTCTGAAATTTCGGATTTGATGTTATTGCTGCTCATTACGTAAAGATCGGCCGGGGTACTGCTGGTCGAATTATTCAGCAGGTGGATATTTTGCGTGTTCCTGTTGTAAGATGCTTTTAGGGAGCTTTGGTCATTCAGCAAATAACTTGTGGTAAACCGGGGTTCCAGGTTAAAATAATCTTTTACCAATGCGCCGCTTGCGTAAGTCGAAGATGTTAACACGTTCCCTGCGGCATCATAAGTTTTGAACGTGCCGGGGCCAAGTAAAAACAAACTGCTTAACCTTAGCCCGTAAAGGAAGGTGACCTTACTGTTGAGCCGCCATTCGTCGCTTACATAGGCAGCGTTTTCATAACCGTACCTTTCCTCAACGCTGACATCGTTAAAACTTGATGCCGCATTTGTAGTAATGGCGCCCGGCGCAATGGTATGATGGAGCACATTTAGCCCAAATTTTAAAGTGTGAACATTTGACAATGAATATTGCAGGTCTTCTTTAAAATTAACGTCGTTTATTTGCGAGGTAGCTTTAAAATAGTTGGCGGTTTGCAGGTCTTCAATGGTGTAGTTGTAATTGCTGTATACGAGTGATGTATTTGAAAATAACCGGTTATTAAAAATATGGTTAAACCTGATGGTGCCGGTTGAGTTTCCCCATAAAGTACCGAATATGTTTTTTAGCTCCAGTACATCTTTACCAAAATAGCCTGAAATGTACAGCGCATTTTTATCATCGAAATGATAGTTGGCCTTGGCATTGATGTCGTAGAAATAAAGGGAACTGCCTTTTAACGTTGAATCCGACGAGGCATGTAAAAACAGGTCGATATAGGTGCGGCGCGCGCTGATCATAAACGAACCTTTATCTTTCACGATCGGCCCTTCCACTTTGATCCGCGAAGAGATGAGGCCGATGCCCCCTTCGGCATTATAGTCTTTGTTATTCCCTTCCAGCATTTTTACGTCCAAAACGGATGACAGACGACCGCCGTATTCGGCAGGCATTCCGCCTTTAAAAATGCTTACGTCTTTTATCGCATCAGAGTTAAAGGTGGAAAAAAAGCCAAAAAAATGGGACGCGTTGTATACGGTTGCTTCGTCGAGCAGGATCAGGTTCTGATCGCTGGCGCCTCCGCGTACATAGTAGCCGGTGTTGCCTTCGCCTGCTGATTCAATTCCGGGCAATAGCGTTATGGTTTTTAAAATATCTTTTTCGCCCAATAGCACGGGAACGTTGTTTGCCTGGGCCATGTTCAGTTTATCTTCGCCCATTTGCGGCGAGGTCACATTATCGTTATTGGGTTTATTTGACCTGATCACGATCTCGTTTAATTCCTTCTGTGGTTCAAGCCGGATGTCGATTACCTGGTCGCCCGACGCAGAAACCGGCTGCTCAATCGTAGCATAACCAATGTAAGAATAAACAAGCGTAAAATTGCCTGCGGGCAGCGAAAGGGAATAGAAACCATAGGTATTAGTGGTTGTGCCATTGTTACCCAGTTCCTTGATCCTTACTGTAGCGCCTATCAGTTTTTCCCCGCTGGTTTTGTCTTCAATGGTGCCGCTGATAATGTATCTTTTTTGCGCCAGGAGAGTAGTAGTGATCAAACAAAAGAAGAAACAAAGTACAACCAGGCGCATGCAGAAAATTTGACGCGAAGGTACCCCATTGTTTTAATTTTTGATAAGGAATGGGGGGTTTAAATCGAGAAATATTTTGTTTGCTTCACAGCGTGCTATTATATCCACTCATCCTGCGCTTTATAGTCCGACGGTTCGTAATTAATATACTGCACAAAACGGGGGAGGGTTGAGGTATTGGGGCTGCTGCCATGAGGAAGTGCCTGGTGCCAGAGGATAAAATCGCCTGCATTTGCCGCTATCTGTTTTGCGCCCAGTTGGTAAAGGTTTTGTGCGCGCGGATTAGTGCCGGCGGGTAAGCTATTCAGCCAGCTTTCCAGGCGGTTTTGGAAGCCGGGCACAAGCGTAAAGGCGCCCTGGTTTTCGGCGGTATCGGCCAGGTAAAGTATGCCCTGCGTGCCGAATGGAATGGGCAGTTTCAGGCTGACGTCCCAGTGCAAATATGGCCCGTAAAACTCGAATAGTTCATTTTGGGGCGGGTTAAACCCAACACGGTCCGTATTTACCCAAACATCTTTCCGTTTCCATATTTCCTGGTAGGCTTTACGGATATGATGAGCGTTGCGATTTTTTTGAAAAATAGGGTTTTGAAATAGCTGCACCATGATACCATTCCTACCAGGATGATCGCGGTACCAGGTAGCAGCATCGTAACGGTCGATCCCTAAAAAATCACAGATCGCTTTTATTGCCAGGTCACAATCTTCCTGCGGGACTGCATTCCGGATGATAATATATCCATTTTCATTCCAAAATTGGTGATCTGCAGGTGTTAGTACTTCACTCTCATCGATATCTTCAGGGATGGCGCTTTCCCCGGTAAAGAGCGCATTAAATAGCCTTATCTTTTTCAGAGCCGGCCCGCCGGTTGTTTCAATTATCCAATTTTCAAACTGGTCAAAAGAAGGATCCTGTGAATAAAGGTATTGCAGTGTTTGGTGCAGGCCTAGTTCCAGGGCGCTCAATAACATTACATCGGTTTGCCACTCATCCTGAAAGCTGTCGTGCTTTAGTTGGCCGACCTTTTTTAGGTGCATCTTATGCCAGTAACGCTTGAGGTGCATAACCCGGAGTTTACCGGTTTCTTCGCTGGCGGCTATATCAGGAATTTGCGCTGACAATTTTAATGTGATTGATTTTGGTAAAAATAATTAAATACCTACACACCGCAAATACCAGTCATGACAGACGCATAATAATGGTTTTAAAGTCATTGAGTTGAATTTAAAAACCATGCAGCCATTTAAACGCAGTTTTAACCGCAAAGAGCACAAAGTGAGAACCGCAGAGGTCGCAAAGTGCTTTTCTTTGTGGCCCTTTGTGCTCTTTGCGGTTAAAACTATTGATCACAAAGGCAGTGTCTCGTTATTTGAACTAATTTAACTGGAAATTTCATTCAAAATAATTTTAATTCGTTTGTCATAAAATACCGCTGCTTCTACTTTACCTGCTCAAATTTTCAATTATGGCCGTCATTTTGGCTAACGAGGTTTTGGCAACGGTTAAAGCGTCCTGCTGGTAATATGTTTTGTTAAACAATTCGCACGAAAGCACCAGCGGTGTTTTCCTGTCGTGAAGCAATATTTCAAGTGTTTCTTTAATAGGGGCGGCACCATCGCCGGGATAAATACGGTCGGCATCAGTAAGGGGTTGGTATCGGAACCCATCCGGATAATCGTTCATGTGGAACATTTCGACGGCGTTAGCGTCCATTAATGAAAGTGTTTCCATCGGTGTATTCCCACGGTACAAATGGAAAACATCCAGCAAAACCCTTGCCGACCGGTGACGGCTTTTCATCGCAATATACAAAACCTCGGCAACATCATGCAGGTTTTTTTGAAAGCCCCACATTTCAATTTGGGGAACTACGCCATAAGTTTCGCCTATTACAAGAATATCCCGGTATCGGGCAGCGATCACGTCCAATTCCGGCACATCCCTGTCAGTTGTACCCATGCCGGTAGCTGCCATCCGTTTACAGCCCAGCTGCGCCAGCATTTCCATGTCTTTTTTCATTTGTTCAATGGCCTGGGTGCGGGTGGCTTCGTCGTCCACGATCCACTTATTAAAGGCGATGCAATCTTCAACCTTTAAGCCCAAATCGTCCAGCAATAGTTTAATCTCCTTTATCGATCCGCCATTTTGAAGATATTGCTGCATGGAATCGATCCAAATCTCAACCGAACGGAAACCCGCCGCCGCCGCTACTTTTAGCTCCTTCATAAACCCAAGGTTTTGCCCGCGGATGGTGGACATATTGAGGCAATAGGTAAACTTCAGGTCGCCTGCGGCTTGGGTTTGGGCTGGCACAGCACCGGCTGTTGCGGTTAATGCAGTGCCAACGGTGGCTGCGCCGATAAACTGCAGCACCTTCCGGCGGCTGATATTTTCGTAAGACATTAATCTATAAATTGAAGGTTAAGTACATTATGCGTATTATTGTTTAAATATAGTGTTTTTCAGATTTGGCTGAAGAGGTTGTTTTGATAGCTAATTTTTCAACAGGCCGATTCTTATCGAAGATCAGATGATGAAACTATTTACCGCGCTTTTGGTCCTCATTATCGTAATGTTCACGATGAGGGTAACAGCACAGGTAAGTAGCTGCCCGCCGGCGAATATAGGATTTGAGAAAGGTGATTTTACCGGCTGGTCATGTGATACGGGGCATATCAGTACAAGCGGTAGTATTTTTGTTAAAGCGTCGCCGCCGGTTAATAACCGGCAGACTTTGATCTCCAGCAGTTATACGCCGGTTCTCGATCCCTTTGGAAAATTTCCTACACTTTGTCCATACGGCGGCAAATATTCGCTCAGGCTGGGCAACGAACAAAACGGTGGCGGGGCCGAACGGATCTCCTATACATTTACTGTCCCGGCCGGTGTGGGCACCTACGACATTACTTTTTACTATGCCGTTGTTTTTCAAAACCCCGGACACCTGCCTTATCAGCAACCCCGTTTTACCATAAATACCTTCAATGTTACCGACAATACCTATATCGACTGCGCTTCATTTGATTTTGTTGCCGGAACACCCGGTCAGGGGTTCAGGGCGGCCCCGGTAATTGCACCCGGAGACACGGGGGTTTTGTACAAAGACTGGTCGCCGTCAACCATTCACATGGTAGGTTTAGGTGGAAAGCAAATCCGCCTTGAGTTTACAACCAATGATTGTACGCTCGGCGGCCATTTTGGATATGCCTATGTGGACGTTGAAGAAAATTGCAACTCGCCGATCACAGGTAATTCCTATTGCACCGGGGAACCCTCGGTAACCCTAACAGCACCGGCGGGTATCCTCGACTATCAGTGGTATAACAACGACTTTTCAAAGAAACTGGCCAACGCCCAGCAACTCACTATTTCACCACCTCCGCCGGACGGAACAAAGTATGCAGTAGTTTTATCGCCGTACCCGGGTTTGGGCTGTTTGGATACGCTGTACACGATTGTCAATAAAAACAATGCGACCTTTAATTTTAAAGTCGTCGATACGCTATTTGCCTGCGCAGGGGGGACTGTCGACCTGACCGCGCTTTCTGTCACGGCGGGAAGTGATGCAAATCTCCAGTATAGTTATTCGCCGGACCCGATTGGGGTCGGATACATTTACAAGCCGCAAAGTATAGACACCAGTGGTACCTACTACGTCAAAGCTGTTAACCCCGATGGCTGCGAGAATATTTTACCCGTAGTTGTTGCTATCAGTAACCCGACCATCAATATCACCAATCCACCGGCGGTCTTTTTTCCGGCCACTGTTGATCTTTCAATGGCTTTTAAGCCTGTTAGCAGCAGCCACTACCAATATTTTACCGATCAGACCGCGCAAACCCCTATCGCCGACTACCAGCATGTCGGAAAATCGGGCACCTATTATGTACAAGTGACTAACAACCATGGCTGCCAAACGGTGGCGCCAATTGTGGTAACCGTCAACCCGCCATTACCAATAGAAGTTGGCCCCGTTACCGGAAGCATTGTCTCCTGCAGCGGTACTGCCTCGGCGAACCCGTATTTGCAGCAGGTTGGCATAGGAGGCTATGGCTTAACCGCCGATATTACGGCGACCGCACCAAACGGCTTCGAGCTGTCATTGGATCCGAATACCGGGTTTGGCAGTACCGTAACATTGACGCCGTCCGCAGGACTTATTAATACCACCATCATCTATATACGCTCATCGGCTACTGCAAAGGCCGGACCTATTTCCGGAAACATTGTATTGAGTTCGCCTGAGCAAACCAGTAAAACCGCAACGGTATCAGCGTCAATAACGCAGTCGCCATCCGTAAACGCAGTTAGCGACCAAACACTTAAGAATGGCGATCAAACAACGGCAATCAGTTTCTCGGGCACAGGTAATACTTATAGCTGGACAAATGATACCCCATCCATCGGTTTGGCAGCAAGCGGGGCCGGCGCAATCGCGCCTTTTACGGCGATAAATACTACAGCCAGTCCGGTTATCGCAACGATCACCGTCACACCGTCTTCGTTCGGATTAGCCTATATCGCCAACTACAATTCGAATAATGTATCGGTTATCAACACTGAAACCGGGCAGGTAGCGGCAACTATTGCCGTGGGATCGAAACCGGTTGGCGTGGCCATCAGCCCCAGCCAGGGTACGGTTTATATCACCAATACCGGCGACAATACTGTTTCAGTGATCGATACCAGGGCCAACCTTGTTAGCGCAACGATCAACGTTGGTCAAGGCCCTTTCGGGATCGTCATCAGCCCCGACGGCTCGATGGTTTATGTGGTGAACCAGGTTGATAATACCGTTTCAGTGATCAGTACGCAAACCAACACCGTGGTGGGAAAGATCAAAGTAGGGCAGGCCCCGGCAGGGATCACCATAAGTCCCGACGGTAAAACGGTTTATGTCGCAAATGAACTAAGCAGTACCGTTTCGGTGATCAGCACTTCATCAAACACCGTCACTACCAGCATTCCCGTGGCCGGCTATCTTAATTGTGTGGCACTGAGCCCGGATGGCAGTACTTTATATGTAACGGTATCATCCGTCAATACTGTGGCGGTGATCAATACCTCAACCGACCAGGTTACTGCATCCATTACAGTTGGCAGCGAACCATACGGAGTAGCGGTGAGCAACGACGGAAGCAGCGTTTATGTGGTAAACAAGAATTCAAATACCCTGTCAGTTATCAATGCGGCCTCGAACACGGTATCCGCGACGATAAATGTTGGGAGCAACCCCATTGGCGTATCCGAAACGCCTGACAATACCAGGTTATATGTAACCAACCAGCTTTCCAACACAGTTTCGATCATCAACCTGGAAACCCTCGCGGTTATCTCCACAGTCAACGTCGGCACAAGCCCCGAGTCGATCGGCGGTTTTATCTCTAATGGAACGGGCTGCAGCGGCATCCCGTCTACGTTTACCATTACGGTAACGCCAACTGCACACCCTGCAATCAGTTATACCGGAACGCTTCAACCCTTAAGCACTACTTATGGCACCCCGTCGGCATCCGAAAACATTGCTGTTTCGGGCATCAGCCTGACCGCGGGCGTCCTCACGACGCCACCAACCGGCTTTGAAGTAAGCGCCGATAACGTCAAATTTGGTGCTACGGCAACTATCGGCACCGGCGGCACGATCAACTCATTGCCCGTTTATATACGGCTGGCGGCAACCACGCCCGTGGGGCCTTACTCGGGCCAAATTGTTTTAAGCAGTAATGGGGCCACGTCTATAAATGTTTTCATGCCGGCCAGTACGGTTATACCTGCTCCCTTAAACATTACTGCCGACGATAAAACAAAGCTATTTGGCAAGCCTAACCCGCTTTTAACAGCGAGTTACAGCGGGTTTGTGAATAACGAAACCTCCTCGGCGCTTACCACGTTGCCGGTGATCACTACCACAGCGTTATTAGCATCGGCGCCGGGGCAATATCCTATAACAACTGCCGGGGCCGCAGCTGTAAACTATACCATCACCTATACGGCCGGCATACTTACCGTGCTGCCGCCGGAGTTAAGCCTGGTGATACCCAATACCTTTACGCCAAACGGCGACGGTATTAATGACACCTGGGATATAAAATTCATCAGCGCTTACACCAGTTGCACGGTGAGCGTATTTACCCGGTACGGGCAAAAAGTATATTCATCGCTGGGATACGTAGTGCCCTGGGACGGTACATATAACGGAAAAGCCTTGCCAACCGGTACCTATTACTATATCATCGACCTTAAAAACAACCTGCCTTTATTATCGGGGTGGGTTACGCTTATCCGGTAGCATTGGGGGCTATCAGCGTAAAGGATTGTGTACAAGTACTAAATTGTAAATGAGTGCTTTACCCTCTTTCCCGCTTGCGGAAGAGAGGGTCGAGCAGCGCAGCGCACTCGGGGTGAGTCAACCCGCAGGACATTGGCGCTAGTGCCTTGACGGAATATCCGCCGGGTTGACTCACCCGGTCATCGCTTTGCTCGACCACCCTCTCTTCGCCTGCGGCGGAAAGAGGGGAGCTGCAACTAATTATTAAACGGCCATCAGCGCCTTATTGCCGGATTTTGCCCAGTTTTCGCATAAATAATACTGATGATACATTAGAATTATTTGCAGATATTGCATTGAAAAAATATTGCTGCCCCGAAACAACGCCCGATTATAAACTAACGTATTTTAATGGTTGATGAAAGCGATCTCCTTTGTGATCATTTTGTTGGTTTTGAGTGTGACAGTATCCACTGCCCAGCAAGTGTATTGCCCGCCGCCGAACATCGGTTTTGAGGACGGCAGCTTCACCGGGTGGGCCTGTGATACGGGAATGGTTGATTTTAGCGGAAACATAAATGTTGTTGCCAGTAACCCGATCCCTAACAGGCAAACTATGATCAATACCACTACAGGTGCGCAACTTGACCCCTGGGGCAATTTTCCAACGCTGTGCCCTTACGGCGGATCCTATTCTATCCGGTTGGGCAACGAACAGAGCGGCAAAGGCGCCGAGCGCATATCCTATACATTTAATGTCCCCCCCGGCGCCAATGAATACGACATGATCTTTTATTATGCGGTTGTGCTTCAAAATCCGCCGCACTTAAGCTACCAGCAGCCTAAATTTACCGTGAAAACGTTCGATGTGAGCGACAATAGCTACGTCGACTGCGCATCCTTTAATTTTATAGCTTCAGCCGATCTGCCGGGATTCAAACCGTCGCCCGCCGGCGATACGGTTTTTTACAAAGACTGGGCGCCTTCCACCATTCATTTGCGGGGATACGCGGGTAAACAAATGCGCCTGGAATTTACGACGAACGACTGCACACTCGGTCACCATTTTGGCTATGCTTACCTGGATGTTAACGAAGATTGTAATTCGCCTGTTTCCGGAAATATATATTGTCTCAATCAAAAAGCGATAACCTTGCTGGGGCCGGGCGGTTTTGGAAACTATGCATGGTATACGGCTGATCTTTCAAAGCAAATTGGTGAAGGACAGGCCTTTACTATTTCGCCGCCACCGCCGGATGGCACCAAATATGCCGTTGTTTTAACCCCGTTTTTTGGACTTGGATGTGTAGATACCCTTTATACCGTTGTAAGTAAAAATGATGCCGAATTTGTTTTTAAGGCGAAAGACACCATTTCGGTGTGTGCGGGTAGTTCGGTTGACCTAACAGCGGCATCAGTGACCGCCGGGAGCAGTAACGATATTAAACTTACTTATTCGACCGATGCGGGTGGCATTAATTACCTGTATCAGCCTGATCATATCGACACCAGCGGCACTTATTATATAAAAGGAGTTGGCCCAAAAGGATGTGAAGATATTTTGCCCGTCACAGTTATTATTGGTAACCCGGCGCTAAGTGTCACCAACCCTGCGCCTGTTATTTACCCGGTGACGGTTGATCTTTCAAAAACCTTTGTTCATAACGGCAGCTACACTTACAGTTATTTTTCGGATGGTGAAATGAGCGACCCGGTGTTGGATTACCAGCATGTTGCCCACACGGGGACTTACTATATCAAAGCAACTAACAACGTGGGCTGCGGCACTGAGCAACCTGTATATGTGCAGGTAACGCCGCCGCCGCCACCACTGGTGAAAGCAGTAAATGCGTTTACACCAAATAACGATGGCATCAACGACTATTTTTCGGTGTCGATAAGCGGTTACGGTAAATTTAGCTCAGTAAGGATTTATGACAGGTACGGCCACATGGTATACCAAACCCTGACAGAAGATGCCAGGTGGGATGGCAAATTCAACGGCGCACCGATGCCGCCCGGTACTTATTACTGGATATTTAACGGAACAAACACTTACTATAACTCAAAAGTTGTGGAATCCGGCTATATTACGCTCATCAGGTAATCAAAACATTCATTATGACGATCAGAGAAGCCGCGGCGACAGATGTTGAGGCGGTATGGGGGATTTTCGAAACAGTTGTAAACGGCGGTGATACGTATGCCTTTGCCCCGGGGACTACAAAAGACGAGTTTTTAAATATATGGTTTGCGCCAACCATGAAAACTTATGTGGCTGAGGCTAATGAGCAAATAATCGGGTCATATTTTATGAAGCCGAATCAACCGGGCCTGGGTGCGCATATTGCAAATTGCGGGTATATGGTGCATCCTGACGTACGGGGCAAAGGCACAGGCGGCAAAATGTGCGAACATTCGTTAAAAATTGCCAAAGAACTGGGCTATAAAGGCATGCAGTATAACCTGGTAGTAAGCACTAATACAAAAGCCGTTGAATTGTGGAAGAAACTGGGCTTCCGGATCATTGGTGCTATTCCCGGAGGGTTCAGGCACATTCACTTAGGTTATGTTGATGCCTACATCATGTTCAGGGAAATAGATTAACCTGCTATGCCGCTATCCAGGTGCATAGTGGCTTTCAAATCGTCGTACAGTTGTTTATACACCTTAAAATTCCGGGCGTACACCGTTGCATTGGCAGGGTTGGGGTAAAACAGTTGCCGGTTTGACGTCGGCGTAGGGTATTCTTTCGTCAGTCCGGTCTCTTTCATAGCCATAAAGGCGGCGCCAACCGCTGAGGCATCTTCGGGCTGCACGATCATTAATTTTTTGCCTGTAATGTCTGCAAGCGTTTGCACCCAAACAGTGCTTTTTACAAAACCGCCGCTGATATTTATTTGCACTATCGGCGCTGAATTTTCCTGTACCGCATCCAGCACATCTTTCAAAGCAAAACAAATACCCTCCAGCACAGCTCTTGAAAAATGATCGCGGTTATGCTGCAACTTCACGCCAAAAAAAGTGCCGCTGCTTTCGCTGTCCCATATCGGTGCGCGTTCGCCCGTTAAGTAGGGCAGGAAGATCAATCCACCACACCCGGGTGACACCACGCCAATTTGTTTAAAAACCCTGTCATACTCTTCTTCACCCAGATCGGCGCCCACGAAATTTTTCAACCACCATTGCATAGCGATGCCACCATTATTGATCGGGCCGCCGCAGATAAATGTCTTTTCGTCAAGAATATAGCTAAAGGTCATGGCCTGATCATTGGGCAATGGCCTGCCGCTAGCCACCCTTACGGCGCCGCTGGTGCCAATGGTAATGGCCGCGATGCCCGCTTGATCGGCCATGCTGCCCAGGTTAGCCAAGCATCCGTCACTTGCCGAAATGGTAATGGGTGTATCGGGTTCCAAAAATTCACTATTTCCATGCCCCGAATACTTTTGCGTATAATTTGTAGCGACGGGTACTGAAAGCCGGTCTTCGCTTATTCCTGCAAGCTTAAGCGAAGCAGGATGCCAGTTGAGTGAAGATATATTGAACAAACCCATGCCCGAGGCCAGCGAGTGATCAACCTTAAATTCATTAAAAAGCCGGTACCAGATGTATTCTTTTATCGAAATGAATTTATGCGTCTTTTCAAATAAAGCCGGCTCATTTTCCTTTAGCCAGATAAGCTTGCAAAGCGGAGACATGGCATGTAATGGCGTACCGGTAGCGCGGTAAATGGCCATACCCTCATCGGTTGCCCTCAATTTTTTGGCGATGGCGTATGCGCGGTTGTCGGCCCAGGTCATCATGGGTGCCAGGGCACGGCAGTTTTCATCAACCGGGATGAAACTATGCAAAGCGCTGCTCAGACCGATAGCTAAGGGTTTACCGGTTTTGTGGGTAATACCTTTTACGGTTTTTTGAAAGGCCGTCCATATTTCCTCCGGATCCTGCTCGTGATACGCCGGTTTTGGCGACTTGAAGGAATACATTTCCTGGTATTCGGAAAATGGTTTGCCCTCCAGGTTAACCGCAACCGCCTTGGTGCTGCCGGTGCCGATGTCGATGCCTAAAACGTGATCCATAGTGAAAATATGTGTGCAAGATAAGGTTTTTAAAAAAAGTTAAGTGGTGATTAAGTTGAGCGTCAAAAATGAGTGAACGACCTTTGCTTGTCGTTTTTAAAATTGCGTATATTTGTTTATGGAAACGCTTGTAATTAAAGTTCCTGAAAAGAAAAGCGCACTTGTAAAACAGCTTTTGAAAGAGCTTGGGGTCACTTTTGAACAAACGGCGCCAAAAACCGCCGATATTCCAAACGCAATAACCCAAAAGACCATAGAAGATGCCCGTAAGGGTGTTGGCCTTGGTAAGCCGATTGCCGATATCAAAGCCTTTATGAAATCCCTTTAATGTTTGTCCATTACCTGCAAGGTCTCACGCCGACTTATTTTAATTGATAAACAAACCAGGCAATATCAGGCTCCTGCTCTCCGCCTGTGGAAGCGTACAAAGCCATAGCAGCTTTGTTGGGTGTGCTGGTGCCCACGTACATTTCCTCAATTCCCCTTTCCCTGCAAACTTGTTTCAGCCGCCCGATCAAAGCCTTTGCAACGCCGTGTTGCCTGAATTCCCGCTTCACCGCAATTTCATACAAAAATAGTTCTTTGATCTCCCTTTTATACATCGGCAACTCATAGCCGGTTAAACCGCCGATAAGTTTATCATCTTGCAGTGCAACAATCACATGAAAATCGTCCTTTAAAAGCATTTGATGCACGTAACTGTCTGAAGAAACTACGGGTTGGGCAATCTCGTCGTCGACCTGGAAGAACCAAAACAATTGTTTGGCCAGGCCCACATCATCCGCCGTCAATTTCCTTACCGTAAAATCCATTTTTATTCCTGGCATTTTTATTTGTCGGCAAGTGGAAAGCCCGCCGCAATCCAATTAGTTTTTAAATTAACAGGCAGGTTAAGTATCCTGATGTTGGTGAAACCCGCGGCCTTTAATTCACGGTAAGCCGGCCTTACATTTGGGCATTTGGGCAACGCACAGCAGCCACAATAAATAACTACCGTGGTGTTCTTTGGCAGGGCCGCTATCATACCCTTAAATTTCGCCAGGTTTTTAGCATCGTTCACCGGCCCAACATGTTTTGCGGTTTTTATGTCTTCCACCGCGCCAATATTGAAGATCACCGGCCCGTTGCCCGTTTTCAACTGGCCGGCAAGGGCGGCAGGATCGAGCAATTCGGAGACGCTCCATGGGTCGGAAACAGCGGGTACCGCCGGCGATACCGGTGTGGTTTGTGCATTTGCATTGGGTATAGCGAACAGTAAGCCGGCAAGGCAGCAGCAAACCATCAAAAAGGTCTTCTTCATCCTAAAAATATTTTATTTTGCAAATGCAAATTTGATAATTTCGAAAATTACGGATTTAAACTTGTGGCGCAAAAACCTATTTTATCAAAAGACCTATTAAATAACGGATGATGAAAACACCTGAAAATGTCGACGCGTACATCGCCTCGTTTCCCGCGGACATACAAACCATGCTGCAGCAAATGCGCGAAGCAATTAAAAAAGCCGCACCCGGCGCAGAGGAAATTATCAGTTATAGTATGCCTGCCTTCCGGTTAAACGGCATGCTGGTTTGGTTTGCGGCGCGGAGTAATCATATGGGCCTTTATCCACGTGGCTCGGGGATCGAGGAATTTGCGGTGCAGCTTAAGGGGTATAAAGTATCCAAAGGCACTATACAATTCCCGATGGGTAAACCGTTGCCTGTTGATCTGATCGGCAAAATTGTGCAGTTTAGGGTGGAGGAGAATTTGAGGAAGGGGAGGAAATAGAATAACATTAGCCGGTGGCTAAAAAACATTGCGCTTATGGAATTTTGAGCATTTCGGAATCATTGGTGAGAATAGCTTACATTTTCAATCAAATTCATGAAAAAATTCTTCCTAACCGCGCTTATGGTCGGCATTATATTTTACGTCAACGCTCAGAATAACCCCATCTCTGAAAAGGTCAAAGCTAAGACTGGGCCGACGAAAACACCGGAATTTAAAAACCAGGCCGAGCAAGAAAATTATTGGGCAAAACAGTTTTTCGAAAAAAGCTATAAAAAAGAATATTTTGAAGTATTTAAGGGTAACATTACCTTGAACGACGGCTATTATCAATATGGCAACGAGGTTGTACGATTCGATAATTTGGATACAATTTATGTAAGAATATTTAAAAGGGGCATTTTTTACCCTGAAATTTTTTGGAAAAATTATGATACTTATCCTGGTCTTGGCGAAAATGGCATCGTCAAATCATTTGTCAACAAGAATAACAAATATGCAGATTCGTCTAAATTAAATATGACGTCGTTTGTCAGCAAGAGACGAATCGACACCCTGTCAATCGCAAATTTTGAAGAAATGAAATTCCTTGAAACTAGTCCACGCAAAAAAAGGTTCCGATTTTGGATGTTTTCACAAAGAATAGGCGACCCCACAATGAATTTTATTGAACTAACCAATGATAAAGCAACTGCAACTACAACTATCGTTGATTTCATAAAAGGCGCAAAACTGACATTTTTTAAAGAAGGGTGGATTATAATTTAGCCAATGCAGTTTTGTTTGCAACATCTAAAATACTTAACGCCATATTCTTGCGTTTAACTCACACCTCACACCAACATTATTCGCAATGAAAAAAATCCTTATCGTTTTGCTGCTGATCCTGTTTCAGCGCGAAGCAACCTTTTCCCAATCAACCAAAACACAGATCCTTTGGGACAATTACGGCGTGCCGCACATCTACGCAAAAACCACCACCGGAATGTATTATGCCTTCGGTTGGGCGCAGATGCATAATCACGCTAACATGTTGCTGCAGCTTTACGGCCTGGCACGTGGAAAAGGAGCGGAGTATTGGAGCGGGCAGTGGCTGAGTGACGACGAAATTGAGCAGCGGTTTGACGTGATGGGCCGTGCCGCAAAGTTATATAACGAACAAAAGCCGGAATACAAAGCTTACCTGGATGCCTTTGTAAAAGGTATAAACGATTACGCAAAAGCACACCCCGAAGCCATAGGCGCTGAATACAAACAAGTATTGCCCATTACCTCGCAGGATGTAATGGCGCATATGATCCATGTTTTATACATTGCCTTCGTGGCCGGGGACAATATATACACCGCCAAACGGGAGGTAAGGGGTTCCAACGCGCTGGCGATAGCGGCCAGCCGGTCCGCTTCACATCATGCGATGCTGATGGCCAACCCGCATCTACCCTGGTTTAATGGCATATTCACATTTTTCGAAGCACACCTTAACGGACCGGGATTTGACGCTTATGGATCGACACTTGCCGGCTTCCCGGTCCTGGCTATTGCGTTTAACCAAAACCTGGGCTGGACGCATACGGTAAATACCATGGATGCCTCTACCCGCTATGAATTAAAATTAAAAGATAATGGTTACCTGCTCGATGGCGCTGTTGTTCCGTTTGAAACCCGCACCGTTACCCTGAAAATTAAACAGGCAGATGGTACGATGAAAGAAGAGCAGTTGGTTTGCAAAACTTCGCGGCAGGGCCCGGTGGTGGCCGAAAAAGGCGATAATGCAATGGCCGTACGTATTGCCGGACTGGAGAATTCCGCTTTTATCGAGCAATACCACAAAATGTGTAAGGCCACCAACTTTGAGCAATTTAAGTCAGCAGAAAAAATGCTGCAAATGCCCATGTTTAATACCGTTTTTGCAGATAAGGCAGGTAATATTTTTTATTTAGACGGCGGCGATATCCCTGATAAAGGTGAAGGCGATTTTATGTTTTGGCACGGAAAGGTTGATGGCACGCAGTCAAAGTATATCTGGACAAAGACTTTACCTTTTGAAAAGCTTCCCCAGGTTTTTAATCCTCCATCCGGCTTTGTACAAAATGCGAACGACGTGCCCTGGACCTGTACCTGGCCGCTGGCGCTGGATTACAAAAAATATCCGGCCTTTATAGCACCCGGCGCGCATTGGATGTCGGGCATTGACCGGAACGAACGTGCAGTGCACCTGGTTACCGAACATCAAGCCATAACATTTGACCAATTGGTGGGCATTAAGCTGAATACCGGTTTAGAAACTGCCGACCGTTTGCTGGATGAATTAGTGCAGGCGGCGGGGCAATCGGCCGACAGCCTGGTAAAGCAGTCGGTGATCGTACTAAAAAAATGGGACAGGCGCACGGATACGGCCAGCCGCGGGGCAGTGTTATTTACACAATGGGCCGACATGATGGCGATGGGCTCGCCGATGAAAAATAATTTTTCGTGGGACGCGCCATTTACCACGCCGAACGGCTTGCGCGACCCTAAAGTTGCGGTAGACAACCTGCAAAAAGCGGCCGCCATGGTTTTAAAAAAATATGGCTCGCTGGATATTCCCTGGGGAAGCGTCTATCGTTTCAGGGGTGGTGGGTATGACCTGCCTGCCAACGGTGCACCGGGTTATTATGGTTCCTATCGGTCCATTTACTATGGCGCACCCGATAAGGATAAAAAGTTTGCCGCTGCTGCCGGTGATTCGTATGTAGCGGTGACGGAATTTGGGCCAAAAGTAAAGGCCATGGTTTCCCTGAGCTATGGCAATGCATCGCAGCCGGGCAATAAGCATGTTTATGACCAGTTGAAGCTGATGTCGGCAGAAAAATTGCGGCCTGCTTTGCTGGATAAAGCGGACGTGCTGAAGAATTTGGAGGAGAAGGAGGAGTTGAGTTATTGAATACCTATTTTTACCCTTGCAAATGGCAACGCAACTATTGATTGGCTATGAAATCACACCGTGGTTTAACAACAGTTGGATGACGGGCAGCTGTGATAAGCTATACCCCGAACTTAAAGATATACCAAAATGTTTGGTTTGCGGTTACCGGACAGATTTCAGGTATACCAACCCCGATTTTAAGTTAAGAAGAAAGTCCCTGGACTATTCCGGAACTTATGATGGCGTAACCATCGTTTCCAACAAATTTAAGGTTTGTTGTGAGGAGCTCGGTTATAACAACCTGGTTTTTGTTCCGCTGCCAAAGGCGCCCGGATTTTTCCACTTTTATATCACGGATAATTTTCTAACCTATTCCGCCAATCGGACAGAAAAACTGTGTACAGCCTGCGGGCAATACGAAAGCATTGTTGGGCCAGCGATCGACCTCGATAACATCCATGAACCCCTTGAAGATGGATTTTATCAATCCGACCTGTGGTTTGCCAGCGGGAACGAAAAACGCCCGGTTTATCTTATTAGTCCGGAAACGATGCTAAAATTAAAGGCTGCCGGATTGACAGGCGTCAGTACGGCTTATCCTATCAAAACGGATTGACACACGAAGTTCTTAAAACGGCGTAGCCCTCTCCACAGGAGTCCTCATGGACAACGAGGCCTTAAAAAAACAAACAACACCGAGTTAAACTTCGTAAGTCTATTTCCAGTTCTACGAACGAGCCCCTCCGGGATTCAAATCCAAGCTCACAGCGCAATGGATCAGGCCGGAGAAACCTGGGAAAAAAGTATCCTGTCCTTGGCTTTTTCGGGCACCGTGTAGTCTTCCAAAAACCATGGCGTCGCGGACGGTGTTTGCAGTTCAAGTGGTTGTGCTGCTGTGGCTTTTGATTCGGCATCCCGCCATTCGTAATGATCAAAAATGGATACTGCTTCGATCATATAAGATACGGCGACACGCCTGTCCTTAATTTGCCACAGGTTTTCGCCATTTTCCAAATCGGCGGAGCCTGAAAAATTGTAGGAGCCCATATAAACGCGTGCTGTTGGTTTATCAAAATCAATCACTACAAATTTGTGGTGCATGTTTATGCCGGCTCCGCCACTATATTCCGATTTAAAAGGCTCGGGGACCTTACCGACCAAAGTAGCCGGAAAAGCTACCGGCGGATTTCCATCAGGCGCCTGAAAGTCGAGCCCATCACTTTTCCCTTTTTGTCCCTGTACTGCTTTATCAGATATACCGTAAACAAACATACCGGCGGTGTTTGTTACTTTGTAAATGGAGTCGTATATGGGACCTGGGGCTTGATACAGAAAAGCCAGCGAGAACATTAAGCTCGATTGAGTTGTGTTGATATCGTTGGCAATGTTTTGTAAACAAGTATTATGGCTGTTATGCGGTGAAAACGCGAGGCTAACCTGCACACCCGGCAGATTCAGATCAACCATCTCCGCTGATGGAGTGCCAGCAAAGCCCGACGGACTGTCGGGATTGGCGAACAGGTTATCCAGCGCGGCGAAAAACAGGCCCACCGTATGGGCGTCTTTCACCACAATGGCGTTATTGTTTTGAATATAAAACCCGCGCCACGAGAAATTGGTTGATCCGCCTATCGCGACATTCAGGTTATTACCCTTTACCGCTATGGTTTTGCTGTGCTGCAAAGTCCCGAGGTGCCCCCGCTTAACAAATTGCCTTTGCGTTGGGTCAGTCTGGTCTCCTGTTGAAGTCACAAGGAGGCTTTCAGCTGCATTTTTAAACTTGCCGGCAGGTTTTTTGGTATCCGAGTCGTCGATGATTATTTTAAGGCGGCTGCCCAGTTTCACCAGGCGATTTACAACTTCAGGCAAATCCAGGTCATAGGCTGCTACACGCACCTGCGCAGTAGGATCAGCAATCGCTGCGTCAAGCGTATCCAATATCAGCTGCCGCGATTTAAACCCCATCCATTGCAACGCGGCCGCTTGTTGCGGGTTTGCTGAAACAAATGTGAGATGATCGTCATTCTTTCCGGGCAAAAGCTCCTGGGTAGTATTGCCCGTCTGAAATTTATCGGTAAAAGCTTGCGACATTACAAAGCCACGCGTAAACGCTATATTTAAAACACCGGGGTAAGTTTCGGATTCGAGTTGTATAGCCGCCGTTTGCGTATCGCCATTGGTTAAATTACCGGCTGCGTCCATAAAAACAGGGGTAACACGATAAGTATAATCGCCCTCCAGGTCGGGCTGCGGTGGAAAATGTACCCATCTGAATTTTTGGATCGGCGACAGCAGCGAGGAAAGGGTGCCGGTTTTTCCGGGAAACGACAAACGGTTTGGCACAGCAGAAAACGCCGTTTGGTTCGGCTGCATGTATTCTATCCCGAAACCAACGAAATTGTTCGGCGGTTGGCCGGTTTTCCAGTTCATACCCAAAAGGCACATTCTTTCGCCACGAAAAATTTTCAATGTAAAAAGGGCGGCGTCATTGGCGCCGTAAACCTCAAATGGTGCGAGATCAGCCATGTTGATCGGTGTTTAGCATTTATGGTTAATTATTAAAAAATACTTTTATTTAGTCCGAAAACGTCATCGGTTACCTGGTTCCGTGATAAAGGCAAATAGAGAGTGCAATATAATAAAAATCATAAAATCAATGGATTGTATTATCAACAAATCGTTTTTAATATTTATAGCTGTATATTCATAGCCGGCGGATTTAAAACCCGTCGCTATGCTTTGTTACGTCGGCATAAGCGCTATTTTTCTTCTGAATTTGATCTGAATTAATCTTTGTTTTGAATTACGGGGCCTTTTACCATCGCTAACTACAAATATTTTAGCCAGGCTTTCGCCGGATGATTTAATTTATACTGCGCGTAACCGCGGCATATAAAATACAATATCACCAGGATGATAAAATAGTCGAGGTATAGCAACGCCAATCCCCAGCGATTGCGTTCTTCCAGTTCAAGATAGGGCGCCGTGCCATACCAATCCTGGTGGGGATTGCCGGTGCGTATAAGGTTCACCACCAGCGCACTCATGTGGATGAGCAGGATATGCAGTATGTAGTAAAAGAATGGCACGCGGCCGAAAGTGATCAATACATTGGCAAACCATCCTTTAACCTTTTCGGCAAAAGGTACTAAAGCGATCAGCGGGCCAAGCGTCATCAGCAAATAAAGTTGCGACGGCGGGTATTTTTGCTGGGCCAGCAACCGGAAAAGGAATGGCATCCCGGGCTGGCCTTTTTTGCAATAAGTGACGATGATACCAATAACGATGAATGCAGCCACGCAGCTAAGCCCGATCCAAAGGCAACATTTATTACGCTTTGCCGGGTCGCCGGTAAGCACAAGGCCGAAGCCATAGCCAGCCATCATTACGCCTATCCACGGAACGATGACATAAAGAATAGCAATGCCCGGCGGGCCATCGAACCCGGAAGAATAAATAAACTCCCAAAACCAGCTGAAATGTACCCGCAAGCCTACCGGTAACAAATAAGGCACGTGCATGAATAGCTGCTGCGCCGCGATGATCACCAGGCCGCTTATCCAGATCGCTTTTACCGGCAAACGAACGATCAAAGACATCAGTACCATGCACCAGCCCAGCATCCAAATAACGCCGGCGAGCGTAAAGGCGCCGAAGTTGAAGTTAAACGTCCAGAAAAAGCGGATCAGCGTCAGCTCGAGCACCGCCAGCAGCAGGCCGCGGCTAAGCAGAAATTTGGACAGCGCTGCGCGATTATTTACTTTTTGCCCGTATAGGAATGAACTGGTGCCGGCAAGGAAAACAAAAGCAGGCACACAAAAGTGCGTTACCCAGCGGGTAAAAAATATGCCGGGGTCGGCGCTAAACGAAGGCACGCCAGAATATACGCGCACATGATCGATCGCCATCAACACCATGACGGCGCCGCGCAACAGATCGACTGATTGGATGCGAACCCGCTGAACCGGGTTTGAAGCCTGGTTGATCATAATAAGGAGGTTTATATTAGTCAGAAAGTTCTGAAGTCCGAAAGTCCGAAAGAAGCTGCGATCGACGTCCACCAGTTGGCGGATAATTGATCAGCTCATCCAGGCGGCCGGAAAAATTGACATAAATATCTTAAAATCAGTTTAAAAACATCATCGAAATTGCGAAAAAAAAGGAAATCGTTCACGTATAAAAAATCCATTACCGTAGAGACGCAATATTTTGCGTCTCGGACCCGGATTTTGGTGTGAACGTCTAAAAGGCTGGCATTTCGTTCCGAGACGCAAAATATTGCGTCTCTATATTAATTCTATTCGGTCTTAAGGCTCCTGATCGGGTTGGCCATCGCCGCCTTTAGGGATTGGAAACTCACGGTAAGCAAGGTTATCGCTAATGCGCCTGCGCCGGTTATAACGAATATCCAGCCGGAAATGCCTGAGCGGTAATCAAAGTTTTGCAGCCAGCTATTCGCAAAATACCAGGCAATGGGGCAGGCAAAAACGAGGGAGATAACTACCAGCATAATAAAATCGGTAGACAGCAGCGACCACAGGTTGATGACGGAAGCGCCGAGCACTTTGCGTACCCCGATCTCTTTCACACGCTGCTCGGCCGTAAAAGAGGCCATCCCGAACAAGCCAAGGCAGCTGATAAATATGGCGAGGCCTGCAAAAAAAGCTGCCAGGGTGCCGATACGCTGTTCATTACCGAATTTTTTGTCGTACTCCTGGTCGACAAAATGATATTCAAAAGGCTGCTGGGGGTTAAATTGCTTAAATACCGATTCAATTTTAGCCAGGGCCGTGCTCGCACTCATTTGGGGACTGATCTTTAATAACACGGTACTGCCAGGGCCTTTATTCAGAAAATAGACCGACGACTTTACCTCGCCGTAGGGCGAATCGACAACAATATCGCTGATCACACCGACGATCTTAAACGAATTGCCGTAATAAGTGAGGTTTTTGCCGACCGGATCCTTCATCCCCATAAATTTTACCGCCGCTTCATTGATAACCACGGCTGAGGAATCGCTCAGAAAATCGTTGGAGAAGCTGCGCCCTGCCTTAAATTCCCAACCCGCTACCTTTGCGTACTCGGGCGACACACCGTTTTGCTGGAAATCGACACTGAGGTTAGGATCTTTGCCTGGCCATTCAATGGCGCTGGTGCTGCCTGCGACATCGGTGGGTGCGACATCGCCCTCGGCCATTAAAGTTACGGTGCCTGTTTTTTGCAGTTCGTCCTGCACTGCACGATAGTTTTTGTGAATGTCGGCCGTACCAACCGGGATGTATACCAGCCTATCGCGGTTATAACCTACCGGGCGGTTTTTGGCATATTGTATCTGCTGAAAAATGATGATGGTGCCGATAATGATGGTTACCGAAACGATAAACTGCACTACCACCAGCACCTTACGTGGAATAGCCGCCAAACGACCGACCCTGAAAGTTCCCTTCAATACTTTTACCGGCCGGAATGAGGACAAATAAAATGCCGGGTAGCTGCCCGCAATAATGCCCGTGAACAGGCAAAAGCCAATACAGGTGATCCAAAACAGGGCAGAACTCCATGGGATGCCAATTGATTTGGCTTCTATTTCGTTAAATAAAGGTAAACCTACCTGCACAAACAGCAACGCCATTAAAAACGCAAAGGCCACGCAAAGCAGCGATTCGCTGAAGAACTGGTAGACCAATTGCGACCGCAACGAGCCAATGGCCTTGCGCACGCCCACTTCACGTGCCCGTTTCTCAGACCGGGCGGTACTCAGGTTCATAAAGTTGATGCAGGCCAGCAGCAGCACAAACACACCGATCATGCCAAACATCCATACATAGCGGATGGCGCCGCCAACGTTTTTGCCGTCTTTAAAATCATCATACAAATGCCAGCGGTTCATGGGCAGCAGGAATAGTGCAGGCTTCTTTTTGGCCAGTACGGCGCTTACGTTACGCAGCTTGGCGTCTTTTATCTGTACCGAAACGGCGGCCATATCCGCGTTACCGGCCAGTTGCACATAAAGCGATACAAAGTTTGGCCGCCAGGGCTCCTTTATGTCCTTTATGCCGTTCATATTATAAAACATTTGCCAGGGGGCAATAAAGCCCATATCGGCAAAAGTGGAGTTCTGCGGGAAATCCTTATAAACCCCGGCTACTTTGCCTGTAGCCTGGTTGTCTATTTTTAATATCTTGCCGATTGGGTCGGCAGTGCCGAAGAAGGATTTTGCCATTGCAGCCGAGATCAGCATCGACGAGGGATCGTTCAACGCGCTGCGGTTGCCGTTTAGCATTTGCAGGCTAAACATCCCGGGCCCCTGCGGTTCCATGTAGCAGCCGTTCTTGTTTTGCTTGTTATTGTCGAGCGCAACAATGTGGCTGCCGTTGCCGGCGACCATAACCACTGCTTTAAAATCGCCGCCATAGTTTTTGCGCAGCTCCGCAGCAAGCGGGTAGGGGACGGATTCCCAGGTTTGTACTTCGCCGTTATTGGTTACGTTTTGTATCACCTTGGCAATGTGGTCGTAATTGGGTGTGAACTTGTCGAAGGACAATTCGTCCCAAACCCAAAGGCCGATCAGCATGGCCACAGCCATACCCACCGATAAACCTACAATATTGATAACGGAGTGCGCCTTGTTTTTAACCAGGTTGCGCCATGCAGTTTTGAAGTAATTTTTGATCATGATATTCGCGCTTGATTAAGATGAGGATAAAATTTTATGCCAATTGTGTAAAATGCTCATTATTAAAATATTATATGAACACTTATAAACGTTTTTGTATCAGAAGCGGACGATGCATTGTGCGGTTATGGGCGACCTGTGCAGCAACGTTTTAACCACAAAGAGCACAAAGGTTTTCACAAAGGACACAAAGCTTATTTAACGGATATTTTAAGTGTTTTTATTTTGTATGATGTTTCACACACAAATTTTTAAGCGGCAGGCCTTTGCTGCACTTTGCGTAAAAACTTTGTGCACTTTGCGGTTAAAAAATTATCCGTTACACCGGGTAACGCAATGCAAATTACAATGCTATATTTGTTAGCAGATGATCGAACTGAAAAGAACCAATAGCCGGGATGCGGATTTTCAATTGCTTATTGGCGAATTGGACGCCAACTTGCGCGAAATATACGACCGGCTGATGGACGTTTATGATGAGCATAATATCATCGAAGAACTTGATACGGTAGTGCTTGCCTATATCGATGGCGAACCTGTCGGCTGCGGCTGTTTTAAGCGCTTTAACGAGGATGCTGCAGAGATCAAACGCATGTTTGTGCGAAAAACCTCCCGCGGACAAGGTATCAGCGGGCTGATATTGGCCGAACTGGAGGCCTGGGCCAAAGAGAAAGGATTCATCGTAACCATCCTTGAAACCGGCGAACGGAACCTGGAAGCCCTGGGGCTTTATCGTAAGTCAGGGTACTCATCCATGCCCAATTACGGGCCTTACGTCAATTTAAAGTCAAGCTTTTGTTTCCGTAAGCGGCTTTAGTAACAAGCTATGGCCTCCCGCTTCTAAACAATTTACACATTTGAATTTTTTTAATGAGACAACGCATTCCGTTTATCGTAGCACTGTGGTTCCTGATCGACCTTTATTTTTTCCAGGCAGTGCACGCGGTTACCACAATACCCTATTTTTTATGGTTCTACTGGATATATGATGTATTGGTTGGGGCAGTACTGCTGTATTTTGCTTTTTCGGGCACGCTGATACGCAAATTTCCTGCGTTAATGTCGGCGCTGGTGAGTATGCTGCTTATTTCGTTCATACCCAAATTGTGCGGCCTGCCGGTATTGCTGCTGGAAGACCTGACCCGGCCATTCAGGGGAGAACCGGCGAGAACCGTTTGGGTGAGCGAAATAGCCCTTGGCGTAGCTGCCATCCCATTTTTGGGTCTACTTTTTGGTTTAACGCGCGGGCGGCATTATTATAAGATACATCGCGAAACTTTATTTTTTGACGACTTGCCCGACGCATTCGATGGTTTTACCATTACGCAATTGTCCGACGTTCATTCGGGGAGTTTTACCAGTGTAAAGGGCGTGCAAAAAGGGCTCGACCTGGTGAACCAACAGCAAAGCGATCTGATTTTATTCACCGGCGACCTGGTAAACAACATGGCATCCGAAATGGAACCCTGGATACCGGCATTCGCAGGGCTTAAAGCCCCCGTTGGGAAATATTCCATTTTGGGCAATCATGATTATGGCGATTATATGCGCTGGGAAAGCGAAGCCGACCAGGCCGCGAACCTTAACCGCCTGAAAGTGATACACAAAGAGATCGGCTTCCGGCTGTTACTGAATGAGGCAGTGAGCATTGAAAAAGGTAGCCAGTCCATTGCGCTTATCGGCGTGGAGAACTGGGGCAAAGGCGGCTTTCACAAATACGGCGACCTGGAAAAAGCAACGGAAAATGTCCCTGCTGATTCGTTTAAAATATTGATGTCGCACGACCCCTCTCATTGGGACGCAGTGACCCTCGATCACAAAAAACCTATCCATTTAACCCTTGCCGGCCACACCCACGGCATGCAGTTCGGCATTGAGCTGTTTGGCTTTAAGTGGAGCCCCGTTAAATACATTTACAAGCAATGGGCTGGACTATATGAAAAAAGCGGGAAATTCCTGTATGTAAACCGCGGTTTTGGCTTTTTGGGGCTGAAGGGCAGGGTAGGGATGTGGCCGGAGATAACGGTGATCACACTGAAGAAACGGAGGTAATCACCATCCCACATTTTGTAAATTTAAGGTGTTGCAAATCTGCGGATTTTGTACTACCTTCATTTACACAAACCTTGTCTTATGTGGAAAAAATTCGTTGCCTTCGTTCAATCGATAATCGAAAACTTAAGGGACCTGCTGGTTGTCCTGCGTGGCGCGTGGTTTAGCGTGCTTTTAAATATTATCGCCTTATTTGCTTTTGTTTTGGCCCCGCAGGGGAAAGATATGCTGTTTAGCATTGCCGACGAACTTGGCAGCTTTCGGGGCGGGTGGACAGTTGTATCATTGCTGATAGCCATACTATTTTGGTCGGTGTGTTCCGAATTCACAACGCGGATGCTGATTTATCTTACGGATAATTCGGGCCGATCCCTGGCGCCCGAGCATGTAGCTATCCGCAAAAAATGTCAGCACCTGGCCGCGCGTTTTGCGCTTTTCTTTCCCGCCAGTTTGCTCATCCTGGCGTACCTGCTGGTGTACTTGGATAACTTTCATGCTGTAAAAACGGGCCTCCATATTTACGACCTCACCCAGTTCGGTATCGGCACTGCTGCTATCATCATATTGCTGGCTGCCGAAATTTTGCTGCTTTGGTGGTTTTACCCCGGTGGCCTGATTGAAAAATTGAGCAAAAAGTACACTGCCTTATCATGGATGATGATCAGCGACAAAGAGAAAGACTGGTTATCAAGGTTGTATGGCATGTTAACCAACATACGGGTAAACATGCCCAAAGACGCAGGTTATACCAGTATCGATCTTCCGCGTGGTCAGCTGCTGCCTGATGGGATGACACTGCCCGATTCAGCCAGTGTTTTTCCGTTTGCAAGCAATCCCGAGCCGGCCGGCGCCAACGTGGATGTTTGGATGTTTGGCATAAAAGTGCGTTTTTACCGTTGCCTGCTTAAGCAGATGGTTATTTTGCTGGTGCTGTCAGTTTTGGTGATCGTCACCGTTGGTTTTTTGTTTAGTGTAAAATGCGACACGAAGATCGGCGCGACGGCCATCATTTGTTTCGCCTTTGCAGCATGGCAGGTGGTGTACCTGCTCTTGCACTTCGCTGATAAAGCCTCGCCGTTTCCCTTTCGGTTTACTTTGTTTATATGGATGCTCATCTGTTCGCAAATCAATCACGACCATCCCGTACGGTTTTTACCAGGCAGGAGCCCTGTGCGACCTGCTTTGACGGCCTACTTTGACAGCGCGGTGAACCGGATAGACACCGAAACCACCGGCGCTTATTACCGTGTTGGAAAGCAAGGCGATACTATTCCGCTTATCTTTATTTCGGCGGAAGGAGGCGCGCTGCGGACCGGCGCTTTCGCCGGTTTGATGCTGGCACATCTGCAGGAGAGAGCGCCGCAGTTTCGCGATTATATTTTTGGATACAGCACCGTTTCGGGCGGAACGGTGGGCAGCAATTTTTTTAACGCACAATTGTTAAATGACCGGACGAGCCCTCACACCCAGTGGGTACTCCGTTCAAAAGAGTTTTTTAGCGCCGATTTTCTTTCAGCTGTCACCGCGAAACTCGTCTTTAGCGAAGTGATCAATTATTTTATCCCCTGCCATATAAACAGCGCCGACCGCGCAATTGCGCTTGAAAAAGGATTCGAAGAAGGCTGGGTGAGGGCTTACGGCAAGGGCCAAAATCCCCTGGAAAACAGTTTTAACAAAATCATAGGCAGTAAATACCCGGCTGTTTTTATCAATACCACGGAGGTGGAAACCGGGCGGCAAAATGTTTGGAGTAATGTGGATATGCGGACGCTGCCTTTAGGCAAGGAGCGGGATCTTTATCAACGGGAAGATAGTATCAGCATCAGTTATAGCTCCGCCATTAACCTGAGTGATCGTTTTCCGCTTATTTCGCCGGCTGGTTGTTTTTTTGGCAGCGCCGATACCAACCGCCGGCATTTTGTCGACGGCGGCTATTATGAAAACAGGGGGTCGGAAACGCTGCTGCAGGTTTTGCACGAATTGCCATTGGGTGCAAAGAACAAGGGTAAGCCGGTTAAATGTTATGTGCTGCAATTTAATTTCGGTACTAATAAAAAACCGCAACCCGTAAAATTTGCCAACGAAATAACCGAAATACTCGGAGGGATTTACAATACACGCGGCGGCCGTGGCGACATTGCCGAAGATGCCCTGCGGACATACGTAAAAGATACATTAAAGGGCGAGTTTATAAAGTTGGACCTTACGCAAACAGCCAATGAATTGCCCCTGAACTGGGTTTTGAGTGGTAAAGTTGTGAATCAATTGGATGCTTATGTTGACAGGATGGTTAGATTGTGCCCTTATCCAAAAAGGGACTCGGTTTTTAACAATGACAATATCGATCATTTAAAACAGCTTTTTATATATGACACCAGCAATTTGAAACATGGCAAGCAGACGGCATTACCGGTGAAGCGCTGACTGGTCCGGCAAGTCAAAATAAAAGCCGCTGTTCGTTAGCCCATTTGACAAATAATTGGCTAAATTTATATCGGTCACCAAATCTTATCGAATATGCCGGTATCACTCCAAAATATATCCGCCGACACCCCGATGGGGGCTAATTTGCTTAATGGCGGCGCTACTTTCCGCGTTTGGGCGCCAAATGCCAATGCGGTTTACGTAACAGGCGATTTTAACAGTAATCAGCCCGACGATTCCACCTTACTTAACCAAATTGGCAATGGCCATTGGGCCGGCTTTGTGGCTAATGTTTCCGACCGGCAGCAATATATGTTTTATGTAGACGGAAAAGGCAGCGAAGGCCCCAAGCGCGATCCTTATGCCCGCGAGCTGTGTTCGCCATTCCCCGGCAACTGCATCATTCGCGACCCGGCCTTTCCCTGGCACGAAACAGGGTACGTAACCCCCGATTTTTCCGATTTTGTGATCTACCAGCTGCATGTGGGCGTATTTTACGCACCGCGGCTGCCGCAATGCGGTACTTTTTTGGATGTGGCCTCCAAAATCCCTTACCTGGCTGATCTCGGCGTCACTATTATTCAATTACTGCCCATACAGGAATATTCCACGCCTTTTAGCGAAGGCTATAATAACCTCGATTTTTATTCGCCCGAAATGCAATATGGCGTAGCGGATGCTGATCTGCTTGCATACCTTACAGCAGTAAATGCTTTGCTTACAGCGAAAGGATTGCAGCCTTACAGTCCGGATGATCTGAAAGGCGCAATGAACCAGCTAAAAGCCCTGGTTGACCTTTGCCACGTGTACGGCATGGGCGTCGTCTTCGACCAGGTGTATAACCATGCCGGCGGGGGATGGGACCCCGGCTGTTTGTATTACATGGACCGGCAGGTGGATGATCCGCTTTATTTTACCGGTGTGGGCTTTGTAGGCGGCCTGGTTTTCGATTATTCCAAACCGGATGTACAGGATTTCCTGGTCAACAATGCAAAATACTATCTGAATGAATACCGGGTGGATGGTTTCCGTTATGACGAGGTAAGCACAATCGATCACCTGGGGCAGCCGGATGGCTGGTCATTTTGCCAAAACCTGACCTCGGCTACCAAATCTTTAAACCCAAAGGCCATTAACCACGCCGAATACTGGCAGGTTAACCCACTGGTAGTGCAGGACGCCCCAACCGGCGCGGGATTTAATACCACGCTTACCGATGGCCTGCGCAGCGCTATTCGCGATGTGATCAGCAATGCCGCCCAGCCCAATGACGACCCTTTGAATATGGACGGCCTTGCTGCAGGCTTATGGCAAAGCGGCTTTGGCCAGCAATGGCAATTTGTGCAGGGGCCTGAGAACCACGATATCGTTTATATTAACAATAGCCAGCGGATCACCGCACTGTCCGACCCGTCCAATTCGCGCTCCTGGTATGCCACCAGCCGGTCGCGGGTGTCAATGGGCATATCGCTTACCGCGCCCGGCATACCCATGCTGTTTATGGGCCAGGAATTTTTGGAAGATAAACAATGGGCCGACGACTACGCTTATTACCCCGGCCAGTTTATTTACTGGGACGGCCTGGATACCCAAAAGCAAATGTCGGATTTCCTCCACTATACCGGCGACCTGATCAGCTTGCGCTGGCAGTACCCGGCCCTAAGGGCTGAAGGTTTTTCGGTGATCTCCACCAATAACCAGGACAGGGTGCTTGCCTATCACCGCTGGGATGGCAATGGCAGCGATGTGGTGATCGTAGTGCACCTCGGCAATACTAACGTTTATAATTACCGCATTGGCTTTCCATGGGGCGGTACCTGGAAAGAAGCATTTAACAGCGATGTGTACGAAAATTGGGTAAATCCCAATGTTTGCGGCAATGGGGGATGGGTTACGGCGGATGATATCCCGTATGATGGGCAGGGGTACTCGGCGGCGTTGGCCTTGCCGGCGAACGGGGTTTTGGTGTTTGGGCGATAGTAAAGTTAGCGTTTCAGTATTATCCAAAATAATAACCTGAGATTATGAAAAATATAATTTGTATTTTACTAATGCATCTGTTTTTTCTACCAATGTCAACGTGTCTTTACGCTCAGAACAGCAGTGATAGTAAGTACCTATTTAAGATGTGGCTTTTTTTAGATCATAGTAACGACCATAGTAGGGAGATACCTTCGGCTACCGCAAAAGATTCGGTGATATTCAAATTATTTGACGAAAACATCGAGTTAAAGTTCGATACCTTAAAGGCAAATTCATTTCTAAAAGAATATCTGTTTTTATCTGTAAATCCTAAGGGCGGCATTAAATATAGTCCTACAACTAACAAATTAATTTATTTGTCAATCCCAAGTGATTCCAGTACATATGTATTATGTGTAAACAAGTTCCAGGGGACAAGTTTTAGATTAAAAGGGTTTTCGGGCAACGATTTATTTTCGTTAATCAATGAAATAATCGAAAAGAGCAAAAAAGAATATAAGAGAAAATTGTCTATGAGAGACGTTCTAAAGCAATTAAATGTGCAGGACATTGATTTTGATTGTATTTTCAGGGGATTGAAAGATGGAAATCATGATCCAATCAGATACCCATGTCTTCAAAGGTGTACAAATATAGAAGTAGTCTTTTAGTCCCCCCAATTCACACGTGAGTGTCGGCGTTTGGCGGTGCGGTTGCGGCACTCGTGCGCCGTTGATGGGTAGCGCGCTTTAACTGGCTAGATGTTCTTTGAAAGACACAATTAACCCCGTATTTTTAGACCACAAGCAATTGCATTGTTCGTTACCTGTAAGCGGGGCACGAGTGCTGCCGCGTTTCTGGCATTTACGCCGACACTCGCGCCTGAATCAAAAAAAATATTTAAAGTAAAATAAACATATGAATTTTTCTTCCGGGACTTTATTCAAAATACCTTTACCTTTCGATTTCGGCTTTGCCTATTGCAGACTTGATAATTACACAAATGTTAGCACATACGACGGCGTTGTTATTAGTGTATTTGATTTTTTTGGAGAAATTGACAATAAAGAACCCGGATTCTTTGAGAACACACCATTTTTCATGAACGCTATTCCGATTGTTAAGATGCCTACGCTTAAGGGAAAATATGCGTGGCAAAAACTGGGAGAGTTGAGCCCTGGTTCTTTTGTACTGCCGGCCTTTAAAATTCCTGAAATAAATGGTTTTGCCTGGAGTAATTTAAGCGATTATCAGGACGTTAAGTGGTTTGCGAGAGTCAATTTAAAAGAAGATGTAGGGCCAATTAACTTTAACCAGGTGAGACACCTGGAGGAGCTTTTTATACGATCGACGGTAACTATTGAACAACGAATTGCTATGACTATTTTGCGCCACCAAAAAATTGATATAGAGGGCTTCTTCAATAAACATATGATGGAAACTTATTGGAAAACCGACTTTAAAACTCAAAAATTCATTCCTTTATATAAAAATCTACCAGAAGAGATCAGGGGTCGACCCTTAATAAGGGGATTTGTACCCGAAAAATATTTGGATTTCGATTGGAATAATGTATTAGATTAATTTTTTAGTAAAACCGCCGTGCTAAGCATCCCGCTTAACCTAATTGCCCATGCTCAGCATCACCCAAAACTTTATTAACCCATATTTTTAATTGTTTCGGCAGTTCACTATCTTCGGTAACCTTAAACGGGCGCCGTGATGTGGATCCGCAATTTACTATTGATCTTTTTTCTTTCCATTTCAATCCCGGCACTCAGCCAGCAGGATGTTGATTTTCATTTAAGCGCACACCTGTTCCAGGGGCAGAATATCCTAAAAGTAAAACGCGATTTTCACGACCCATACCTGTGGGTGCTTGCCCAAAACGATCATGTTTATCGCATTAACAGCCTTACGATGGCCATTGATGATTATACGCAAACCTTTGCGCCCTATAATAATGTAAACTTTGTTGATATTGCCGGCCGCAGCGCCGATACCGTTTATGTTGCCACAAATGCTACTGAAGTTATTGAGTACGAAAAAGGCGTGTTTCGAATGATCGACCAAACTTCCGGCATCGACGGCACAATCAATTCAATCGGTTTGGACTACCGGCCGGCCTACCTTTATAATCCATTTTTACTCGACATCGCTACAACAACGGGTTTTTATTGTTATAACTACCGGACGGAGAAAATCACCACCCAAACCAACAAGAAAGGCCGAAACAATGTGTTTGAAGCAAGTTACCGTAACCTTGCGATATCTGACATCGGGGATACCTATTATGATACTACTAAGCAATATTCTGTATATGACCTTACCTATTTTACGGCTTATGGCGGGGGCGGTTCAATATAATACGCCTGCCTTTGGCGATACGGTAAACACCTGTTATTATATTACCAATGGCTTCCCGCCATGGATAAATGATTTTGACGACGTGGATAACCTGACCCAGGTTTGGGGTACCGAAAAGGGCTTGTTTCAAAATCAATGGAATGATTCCTACTTTCTGTGGGATGCTACCGTCGGCTACCTGCCGGGTATTAAAGTGAACAAAGTCACCTCCATATTTGGACTGCTGGCCTTCAGCAGCCCGGGTAGCCAGTCAACCAATAAAATGGAGCGCGAAAACCTGCTGGTAGGTACGCAAAATGGCCTTTATTTCACCAACTCCTATTTTAATAAATTTGCAAGCGGGGTGCACAATTTCAATACTTTTACTTTGGATGCGGATATCGGCAACCAGGTGGTGAATGATATTTGTGTAGACGCAACCACCTACCTGCCCACCCTTTGCGAGGATGCTGCCTGGGTAGCCACCGCCGACGGGCTTTATTTTTTAAGACCGGACTACGGGGCGTACATCAATCCCCAAAATTATGCGGCCATTAACTTCAATAGTCAGCCCGCCAGTTTGACAACACTGAAACTTTGCCAGGGCGATTCGACGACCGCAGTCATCAATCACTCTTTTTATTCGGGCAACAGTTTTCAGTGGTATAAAGACGGACAGCAATTAACTACAGCCACAAAGGATTCGCTGGTGATAAAAGCTGCAGGTGATTATTATGCCGTATTGTACGACCCCTGCAGCGGCCTGCATGTGCAGAGCAACCATCTTACCGTAAATATCATCAGTTCGCCGGTCTTCACTTTCAACTACCCGGATAAAATACAGCAATGCAACAACCAGCCCTATAAGTTAAGTGTGGATAATAATCCCGGCTACACTTATCGCTGGTATACCAATGGCGTGCTTAACGGTACCACAACTTCGTCATTCACTGTCACCCAAACCGGCAAATACAAAGTTGAAGTTAGCGCATGTACCAACAGCTGGGTGCCATCAAAAGAAGTGGAGGTCGATCTGATCAATTTACCCGTACCGCAAGTCACGGCCGACAAAGCGGTTTATTGTGCGGAAGACGTGGCAACCCTGTCCGTCAACACTCCGCTTGACCCCTCATACACCATCAACTGGTACCAGGATGACAATTTGTTAACTTCAAAAACCGATTCAACTGCTATAAAAGTAACTACCGGCGCAAATTATACCGTCACACTGGCCAGTACGATTGGACCATGCAGCCAAACATCAACACCATTGCCCATCATCTTTACGCCGGCGCCGGTATTTGTCTTTAATTACCCCGATCAGCTGCAATATTGTACCGGCACTACGCTGGTACTGAGTGCCATAGGAAGCGGTAATTATCAATACCGATGGTATAAAAATGATACGCTCACCAATGTAACCATAGCAGCGTTTAATGTCACCCAAAACGGAAAATATAAAGTAGAGGTAAGCTCCTGCACAGGCAGCTGGGTAGCATCGAAAGAAGTGCAGGTTACGTTTATCACGGTGGCCGTTCCGGTAATCGTTACTGATAAAAAAAATTACTGTATTGGCGATAATGCTGTTTTGTCTTTAGCCGCATCCTACGATCCGGATTTTAACGTCCAGTGGTATAATAACAACGTGCTGATCCCTAATACCGGCGGCCAGCCGTCCATCACTACTAACCTGCCCGGCAACTATACGGTAAGCCTGGTTAACGGCACAGTAAACACGGATGGCACTACCTGTATACAAACTTCGGCCATACAAGCTATAACTTTTAACCCGCCGCCAATTGTGAGCATTAAACAAACCGTAAACACCACGCTTTGCGCCGGCCAAACAGTAAGCCTTGCTGCAAATTACAGCAGCGGAACGGTTGAATGGTCGACAGGGGAGGCGTCCGACCAGATCACGGTCACGCAGTCCGGCACTTACAAAGTGACGGTAACCTCGCTGGCGGGCTGCCAGGCAGACACCAGCATCGCCGTAACCTTTCTGCCAGACCCTGTATTTAGTTTGCACGATACTTCCCTGTGCACTTATAAAAAGCAGGTAATAACGCTGACGGCACCGCCCGGCTTCGCGGCGTACAGCTGGAACAACGGCGCCTCAACCAGTGAAACCTTCCCGGTAAGCCAGCCGCAAACGGTAAGCCTTACGGTAACTGATGCCAATGGCTGCCAGGCTACGCAGCAAATTAAAGTAAACGAACAATGCGCCAATGTTTATATCCCCAATACATTTACCCCCAATGGCGATGGCATAAATGACACCTGGGTAATTGAAGGGCTTGACGAAACAGGCACAGTAAAAGTATTTAGCCGCTGGGGTGCCGAAGTGTACCAGAGTGTTGGTTACGCCACGCCATGGAATGGCGAATATGGTGGCAAAAAGCTGCCTTCGGGAGTGTATTATTATATTGTTACGGCGAGGAATGGCACACAAAAGTTTAGCGGATCGCTGACGATCATTTATTAAGGTTAGGCGTAGGCACGCTCATCTTCTTGTTTCGTCCTCAAAAACTCCGCAACTTTTTTCAAAAGCAGGTTTTCCTGGAAACGATATACCAGCCATAAGCCGACTACAAACACCGGCATTAGGTAGTATACGTAAACTGGGGTTACGTCGGTAGTACTAACATAGCCGGCGCAAAGCACTACCATACAAATAATAATTGCCAAAACTAATTCTATACGAAGGGGAGACCTTATTTCTGCAGACGAAATGCCGTTACCGGCCTCATTAAACGTCCCGAGAATACTTATCCCTGGTGCCAGGTTTGGCATACCTCTAACATATATAGTGCCGAGGGAAAAATCTGCTATGAACCGGAATTCATTGTTGTCGGTTGACTTAATCGAAAAACCAACCGGCTCTGCCTGTGTTAGCTTTTTTTATGACGTCTTCAATAGGAGATTGGATTTGAATTTGTTCGTTTATCAGCAAAGTGTTGAATACACTCATTTATTAGTTAATAGTTTGTTGAACAAGATAGCAAAAAATTCAACGGGGTTTAGAATCATGTATACCGG
>Ga0206954_1027_pt1 | contig 45065 bp, 36 predicted proteins | sample Alteio_BWOrgHeat_37_FD_153250 | JGI IMG/M metagenome (GOLD analysis project Ga0206954, IMG submission 153250) | Enriched cells from forest soil in Barre Woods Harvard Forest LTER site, Petersham, Massachusetts, United States -... | ecosystem: Environmental > Terrestrial > Soil > Temperate forest >...
CGCAACCCTCAAGAATGTCGACTACATTTTCGGCATCGAAAAAAGCCTGGTGAAGATGCAGGAGCATCGGACCCAGGCATCCAATCGACTGGCCGCCTGGAAATTATTAGCAGTGCAATTGCAGCGCGCGCATGATCAGGAAGTACAGGATCGTCGCGCCGCACGAGAATTAAAACGGAGGCAGAATGCGCAGCGGCCGCGGGGAGTGAAAAAACAGTTTGTGGAACTGAAACGCAGACGGGCGAAAACACGTCAAGGACGACGCGACGTTGGGCAAGAGGAATAGGGTCTACCCTGATTTTCAAGGTGGACCACGACGGGCTCAAAACCTGAACAGTACCTGCCCATAGTGGATACGCCAGAAGCAAATCCAGCTTGCTTGAGCAGGAACTTACAACTTGGTGACGTTGGCCGCTTTTAAGCCCTTGTCGGATTGGTTGACTTCGAATTCAACGCGATCACCTTCATCGAGAGTCTTGAAACCATCGCCGCTAATGGAGGAAAAATGTACGAATACGTCCTGGCCACCTTCATCCTGGGCGATAAAGCCAAAGCCCTTTTTGTTATCGAACCACTTGATTACACCTTGAGCCATTGAAGAATCACCCCCTATTACGGAACAACTAAAAGAAATTCCTAGGTTGGGTACCGTTTAACCACGGTGTCAGACTGGATACGGATTGTTTCATTCCCTTTACCGCTACGCCTTAAATTGAATTGATTATGATCGCACATTTTTTAAGGCGTCAATCAAAAATATTACAACGAGGAATAGATGATGAAGAAACAATTGTTTATTTAGGCTAACAATTGTATCCGCTCTGCTTAGCCGGGTATGGTTCGGAATGACGGACTTTTCCCGAGCTTATTTTCCCAGATTCACTGCCGCCACCATCTTGCGCACCGCCGCAACCGACGGTTGACCGGGTGCTGCGGGCGCATCGAGATAGCCGTAGACAAAATGAGAACCGAGGGCCGCGAGCACTGAACGCGATTGTGCCGCGTAGGGGCCGAGTCCCATCACCGCGACGGGCCAGTCGGGTTGATTGACCAGGAGCGCGGCGAGTTGCTGCAAATCGCGCCACGCTTTGATTTGTGCGGCTACTTTCAAAATAGTTCGGGGCTGGGGATCGAATTCTCCCACCCAACGGGAAATTTGCGCGGGTGAAGCCGGTTTCCTGATCGCATGCGCCGAAAGCACGACCGTTTTTCCGGTGCGGCGTGCTTTATCGATGACCGGTTGCATGACACGCATGGTTGCCAGTTCCACGTCGATGGCGTCAACGTAAGGCAGTAGTTGCAGAAAAAGTTCCCGGCGTTCTTTCACGTTCCATGTGCGTTGTCCACCCTCGGATGGAATACGCAAGGTGAGCAAAACGGGGTGCTGCCGTTTTTTCAATGCCGCCTCGATTTTTTCCTTCGAAACTTTTTTCGCCAGAAGCGCATCGACCCGAACCTCGATTGCATCTGCGGACACGAATTTTCGCGCCAAGTAACGCAATCCCGTCGGTGTTGTTATCGTGCCGAGGACCACGGGAGAATTTTCCGGAAATTTCATGCGTGATGTTCCATGGTGGCTTCCGCTTCTGTTTCCGATGGTGGTGGCGCGGAACGGCGGATGATACGCAGGCGGCGGACACGACGCAGACTCACTTCGGCGGCGATGAGTTGAAAGCCTTCGATTTCCAACTGCTCTCCGTTTTGGGGCACGCGACCCCAATGCCGTAGCGCCCATTTTTCCACCGTCTCGGTTGTCTGGGTCGTCAGGGGCCAGCCTGTCTCGACAGCGAGATCGCGCAGGGGCAGATCGGTGTCGACCATGACGGCGTCTTTGCTTCGCTCGAAGAACGGTCCCTTTTCGATATCGAATTCATCTCGAATATCGCCGACCAATTCCTCGAGCACATCCTCAAAACTCACCAGCCCGAGCCAGGTTTCATCGACATCCAGCACGAGCGCCAGGTGATTGCGCGACTTGCGAAAAAGTTCGAGCATCGCGGGCAGGCGCGTCTTGGCCATGAAGGTCAGGATGGGACGCACAATGGCAGTGAGACTCGTCTGCGCACCCAGCACCTGATATTGCCAGAGCAGTTCCTTGACGTGAATCACACCCAGCACCTGGTCCCGCGTTTCGCCGCAAAGAGGCAACCGGCTGTAACCCGATTTTTGTGCCACGGTCATGTTTTCCGCCAATGATTGGTCCCGCCACAAGACGACGACTTGTTCGCGCGGGAGCATGACCTGTTCGGCGGTCGTCTCCTTCAGTCGGATCGCCTTGAGCATGATTTTATTCACCAGTTGGTCCGAGGGATGGACATGGCGCGAATTCATCAGGACGTATTGCAATTCTTCCTGATTAAAACCGTGGTCGAATTCCTTGGTTGGCGGAATGCCCATCCACATCAGCAACCGATTCGCGGTGCGATTGAGCAGCCAGATGAATGGATAGCAAATATGATAAAAAAGGACCAAGGGGGCCGCGACCCACATGACCACGGTGCGCGGACGCTGAATGGCAAAATATTTTGGAACCAATTCCCCGAGCACGATGTGAATGAACGTGATCCCGGCAAAAGCGATGGCGTAACTGATGGACACGACTGCCAAATCGCGCGAGACGTGGATGGCGGCGAGAACACCGGTGGCGGCATCAAGATGGGCAATCGGCTTTTGCAGCCATTGAGCGACCACCGGTTCTCCCACCCAACCCAAAGCGAGGCTGGTCAACGTGATGCCGAGTTGCGTGGCTGAAAGATAGCGGTCGAGATGAGTCGTTACCCGGATGGCGAGCCCGAGCCGCCAATCTTTCCGGCCCGGTCGGCGCATCGATTTGAGCTGCGAACCGCGAATTTTGACAAAGGCGAACTCGGTCGCGACGAAAAAGGCATTCGCCGCCACCAGCAAGATAATGACCCCAGTCTGATTGAAGTACGTGATCCAAAGCTCAGCCAACATTTCCCCAGATTAACGGAAGTCGTTCGTCCTGACTATGCTGAAACAGCTTCCCGGTTCTCTACATTTTGGTGTGCTTTTCTTGACGGTGCGTTAGAGTGCGAACCATGCAACGCCCCACCCTCCTTGCCCGCACTGCAACCGATGAAACCTTCGCCGGGGTCACCTATCACTTGGATGGAGAACTCGTGCCAGCACTCACCGTCGAGCTTAATTCCGCGCAAACAATTTATTTCGAGCATCACATTCTGCTTTGGAAACATCCCAGCGTAACGATCGGTCTTCGGGCCATGAAGGGCGCCCTCAAACGCATGATGTCGGGCATGCAGATTTTCACCACCGAAGCCCAGGGCCCCGGCCAGATTGCTTTCAGTCGCGATGCTGCGGGTCACGTTATCGCCCTGCACCTCAAGCAGGGAGAAGAAGTGCACGTGCGCGAACACCAGTTCCTCGCTGCGACCAGCAACATTGATTATACCTTCGAGCGGGTGAAGGGCTTTGCCAATATGCTTTTCGGCGGTTCGGGCTTTTTCATCGACAAATTCCACGGTGCGCAGGGAGACGGCATCCTTTGGCTCCATGGTTATGGCAATGTCTTCGAAAAAGTCCTCGCTCCCGGTGAAGAAATCGATATCGAACCCGGTGGATGGCTCTACAAAGACCCGTCTGTCGCCATGACCACGAATATCCAAAAACTCTCCACCGGCATTTTTGCCAGCATGAATGTAGTCATGAATCGATTCACCGGCCCAGGCAGGGTCGGCCTGCAGTCGATGTACCTGCATACTGAAGGCGGCGGCGGTGGTGGTTCGGGCTCCGGTTCCTCCGGGTTCTCGATCGATACCTAAGGGCTTCCGTTAGCGCCCGTTCCCCGCGTTGACTTCCCTCGCCATTGCCATACTCTGATAGTCAAGGAGTTATGGCTACGGCATACGAAAGCAGCGCTTGGGCGCAAGTGAAAGAGGGCTGGCGACAGCTCTACGGCTCCTTTCCCCGCCAGGGAGTTAGCGTCGAGAACCATGAGTTTTGCGCCACGGCACCGGTTAACTGGGGGCGCAGCTTTCATCGCAACAGTGTGGAACTTTGCCTGAACCTGCGTGGCACCGGCACGGTTCGTGACGGTCGGGTTGAAGCCCGGTACCAGCCGCGCACCGTCGGCTTTTATTGCAATACGAACTCCGATCTCGAAGCCCGGCGCGCGGCGGGTGAAACTCATTCCTTCATCACGGTTGAATTTTCCCGCAGTTATTTAGAGACCCAGGTTGAGTCGATGGAAGACGCGCTCCATCCTGCGTTGCGACGCTGGCTCACTCATAAAGCCGGTTCCGCCGCCGACGTCGGTGTCATGTCGCCAGGACAGGAGGTCACGTTCCAGGCCTTGCGCCAACCGCCCGTGCCCGTGGCCGCGCGGAAACTTTGGTACCAGGCCAAGACGCTGGAACTTCTTTCCCAGGTTCTTTTCCAACCGGCGCCGCAGGAAGAATTTTTCTGCCAGCGCCAAAAACGGGTGGCCCGTGAGCGCGTCGAACGCACCACCGCTATCCTGCGCAGTCACCTGGTCGAGCCGCCCGACATCGAAGCGCTCGGCGCGCAGGTCGGTTGCAGTCCCTTTTATCTCAGTCGCCTTTTTTCCAAGGAGATGGGCATGACCATACCGCAATACATGCGTCAGATTCGAATGGAACGGGCCGCCGAATTGCTTCTGAGCGGGCGGCATAATGTTACTGAGGCCGCGATGGAAGTCGGTTATTCCTCGCTGAGCCATTTCAGCAAGGCGTTCTGCACGACCATCGGTTGTTGTCCGGCGCTTTTCCCCAACGCGAAGGCGCTGGTGGAGAAATTTCGCGCACGCAAAAGCACTTCTATTTAAAGTCTGTCATCCTGAGCTTGTCGAAGGACCAGCTCCCGGAGAATGGGACGGAATCAACGGAAGCTGATCCCTCGACAAGCTCGGGATGACGGATTGCTTACAACCGAATAAACTCGCCGACCTTGGGCAACGCCTTCAGCTCGGCGGAAGTCTGCGCATTGGGAAGCTCGGGCTTGTCGCGGTCGACGTTCACCAGGCAAAGGAAACCGAGCGGTTCGTTCGCCGTGGCGCGGAACTGATGCCAGGTCAGTGACGGAATGTAGACCACATCGTTGCCGGTAATTTCATAAATCGCATCACCGACCAGACAATGTCCGTGTCCGCGAATGACCATCACCGAATGGATGTGATCGTGTCGCTCCAGGGTCGAGTGGCCACCTGGCTCGATCTCGAAATAGCGCAATTGAGCGCCAAGTTTCGGCCCGCCCTCGAAAAGGATCTGGCGCGAGATCGCCTTGAAATGGGTCCCGTCCTCCTTGTAATTGAGCACCGATACCCCGTCCCAGCGATACCCACCCACATGGCGTATGATTGAGTTCATTTCTCTCCTAATAAAACACGGTCATCCCGAGCTTGTCGAGGGATCAGACGCATTCTCTTTTTTCATAAAGGGTGATGCTCCTTTTCATACGGAACTAGAATTCTTCCATCTCTCCATCCAGCGACATGCATCCGATCCCTCGACAAGCTCGGGATGACGAATTACTTACTCCATCGCCCGCAATTCCTCTCGCAGGGCAACAGGTAAAGCACGCGGGCCGGAGCCGCCGAGTTGTGCGTCGACCGTTTCCAAGCGTCGAATGAGATCGAGCACTTCGGCCCGCGCGTAGGGTCCGCCTGCCGCCGCACAGAAATGCGTGCGGCAACCAAAAGGGCGATCCTGGTAAATCAGGCATGCTCCGTTTTCGCGCAAGAGAGGACAAGCGCCGTCGGTTCGCTCCGGTAACACTTTTCTTCCCGAAGCACGTAACGCTCGCGCGGCCAAAAGCGCTTCGCCCCGGGTGAGCTGTGGAGTGCGACCGGTGATTTTGAAATGACAGCACTCGGTGCGCCGCAGGCAGGCGCGCTCGATCGGACGATTTTCCAGTTCCCGATAAACGGCACGGACTTCCTCCAGCGCTTCGCGGCGAAGTTGTTCGGCTGGATTGGGAGCGCGGGATTGTCTTTTTGACTTCATTTTTTAGGGCCGTCGTCCTGAGCTTGTCGAAGGATCAGCTTTCACGTGATTTGCGATTATCTTCCGGAGGCTGATCCCTCGACAAGCTCGGGATGACAGAATCTTAAACCACCTGACCACAAGCATGGCCGGACGCCCAGGCCCATTGAAAATTATAGCCGCCAAGCCAGCCCGTGACATCGACCGCTTCGCCGATGAAGTGGAGTCCCGGCACTGCGCGTGCCTCCATCGTCTTGGAGTGCAGATCACGCGTGTCGATTCCGCCGACGGTCACTTCGGCGGTGGCATAGCCTTCGGTTCCTGCGGGATGGAGGGTCCAGTTCTCCAGCCGCTGAGCGATGTTGTCCAATTCCTCGGAACGATAATCGCGCACGGGTCGTAAAGGCGCGAGCGGAGTGGACCAGGCCGTGGCAAATCGCTCAGGAAATCTCTTGGACAACAGCGTATCGAGCCGCATTCCCGAGGAGCGGTTTTCCTCCAGCCAGTCGCGGGCTTTGCCTTCAGGAAACAGATTGAGACGAAGCGGGGCCGGTGCCTGCCAATAGGAGGAAACCTGAAGCATGGCGGGACCGCTCAACCCCCGGTGGGTGAAAAGAAATTGTTCTGTGAATTTGGTGCTTCGGTTTTTTTCCTCCCCGACTTGCGCCGAGCACGCCGCCGAAATACCGCTGAGTGCCCGGCAAAAGTCGAGCGCCTCGCCGCCGAACGTGAAGGGGACGAGTCCGGCTCGAACGGGGATAAGATTGAGGCCGAATTGGCGTGCGATGCTATAGGCAAAATCGGTTGCGCCAAGTTTTGGCAGAGAAAGACCACCGGTCGCGATGACCAACCGCTTGGTCATAAAAGCGCCCCGTGATGTTTCTACCGTGAAATTTCCATCCGAGTTTTCACGTCGAACGGCCTTCACCGCTACACCGGTTTTAATTTCGACTTTGGCATCCGTGCATTCACGGCGCAGCATTTCAACGATATCGCGCGAGCTATGGTCGCAAAATAGCTGACCTAATTTTTTCTCGTGATAGGGGATGCCGTGACGTTCGACCAGCGCAACGAAATCGTCCGGCGTATAGCGAGCGAGCGCCGATTTACAAAAATCAGGATTGGACGAGAGATAGTTTTCCGGTCCCGCGTAAAGATTGGTAAAGTTACACCGGCCTCCTCCCGAAATCAGGATTTTGTTTCCAATCCGTTCCGCCCGCTCGATCACCATGACGGAGCGGCCCCGTTGTCCCGCCACGATGGCGCACATCAATCCGGCCGCGCCGCCACCGATCACCACCACGTCGATCATGGTTTTGTCCGGCCGAAAGCGACAAAAGCCGAGGTAAAGACGGGTAAGAATCCAGCCAAGCGCGGTGCGTACATGATCAAAAAGCCGCTGAGCACTGCGCCGCAGGTATAGAGAAAAATAACGGCCAACTGAAATCTAACCCTGTGAAGTTTCGCCTCTCTTTGTGAGATTTCGGCTTTGGTATGGTAAAGGAGATTCACGAGACCCGTGGCAAATGCCGTAAGAGTCCCGGTTATTGCGGTTGTTCCCACTCCCGGTGCGCTGAGCCGGTACAGCGCTGCAGACTGCAATCCCATGGCCAAAGCCAGTAAAGCGAGAAAACCATAGGAACCGGGACCATGGTTTTTATCCGTCAGGAAAAACCATCCGAGCCCAAAAACAAGGAGCACAATTTTTTCCAGCCCAATCAACCGAAAAGCCAAAGCGGGCCATTGTTTTTCTGGAACGTCCTGGCCGAGCCATGCACCCAGACATAGACCCAGCATAAAAATTCCCAAAACGTAGAGTACTCGACCGGCCAGCGCGAGGTGCCCCTGCCCAAGATCGATTCCCAACAAGACGATGTTTCCGGTCATGTTGGACGTGAAAACCTGCCCCAAGCCCAAATAGCCAGTCGCGTCAGCGCTGCCTGCCGTCAAGCTGAGGAGCAACAGATCCCGCGCTGCGTCCCGTCCAAGAGATTTCATCGGGATAGGCTAACGCTTTTTCACAAGGCGTGCCAAATGCATATCCTTTCACCAAGAATCAAACGTCTTTGATCAGGACAACGTGACGCAGTTGATTGGAAACGTTTCGGAGCTGGCGAGGTGCCGGTCACAGATGGCAAACAAATCGCGCAGAGTGAGCGCGGGGCGCAGTTCTTTCCAGAACGCGTCATCCTCTCCAAGACCGGGCGCGATGTAGCCGAGATACTTTTTCATTTTGCCAACGAGGCCGGCTTCGCGCATCGCTGGATCACGGGTCTCTTCATAAAGATGCTCGATGTATTGCCGTAAATCTGCCCGGGTGGGGCGCGTTTGCACCTCACCCGACCAGGCTTCGCGAATTTGATCGAAAAGCCACGGATTGCGAATTGCGCCGCGTCCGATCATCAATCCACGCGCACCCGTGATGGCGATCATCTGGCGGGCCGATTCGACACACGCCACGTTACCATTGGCGAAGACCGGGCACGGCATCAAACGCGCCGCACGTTCGATGGCATCGTGGTGGAGCACGGGTTTGTACATTTCCCGCACGGTGCGACCATGAACGGTCAGGGCGTCGATGGGATGACGACGAAAGAGATCGAGCAACGCGGGAAATTCTTCTGGAGCATCAAAACCAATTCGCGTTTTTACGGTGAATTGTAGATGCACGCAGGCGCGGAGCTCCCGCAAAATGCCATCGATCTTTTCAGGATTTCGCAGCAATCCTCCGCCAGCCTCCTTTTTGCAAACGATAGGCGCAGGGCAGCCAAGGTTGAGATCGATGCCAGCGATGTTTCGCTTTTGCAATTCGAGCGCGGTGCGTTGGAGCGCGTCGATGTCCTGTCCGATCATCTGGGCGATGACTGGTTTGCCCGTTGGATTTTCGTTGATGGAGCGGAGGATATATTTCTCCGGGCGCGAATCGCGATGGACGCGAAAATACTCGGTGTAATAAACGTCCGGGCCGCCATAGCGGGACATCACCCGCCAAAACGGCAGATCGGTGATGTCCTGCATTGGGGCAAGAATCAGCAGAGGCCTATTCTGGGGAAGGAAATCGCGCATGGTGCAAGGGAGCACTTTACCCGACGCAACGACGACACGCACGGACGTATTTTGTTTTTGCCTGTTCAAAGCGGGGTGATTTGTTCAATACTTGACCCTCTATGCCCGCAAAAATCTATTCCGACAAAGACGCCGATTTGAAAGCACTTAAAAACAAGACCGTGGCCGTGATTGGTTTCGGTTCGCAGGGCCACGCCCATGCGCTTAATCTCAAAGAGAGCGGCGTAAAGGTTATCGTTGGTCTTTATCCCGGCAGCAAATCGATTGCGGTGGCCAAGAAGCGTGGCTTCGAGGTTCTCACCACGGCGGAAGCCACGAAAAAGGCCGACATCATTTTCATAGCTGTGCCGGATCTCAATATCGCGGCTGTTTACGAAAAGGACATCAAACCGAATCTGGCCAAGGGCAAGACGTTGCTTTTCTCCCACGGCTTTGCCATCCACTTCAAGACGGTGAAACCGCCGAAGAACATCGATGTCATCATGGTCGCGCCGAAGGGGCCGGGCCATTTGGTGCGCCGTCAATATCGGGAGGGGCGCGGTGTTCCGGCCCTGATCGCGGTCTATCAAAATCCAAGCAAGCAGGCGAAGAAAGTCGCACTGGCCTGGGCCAAGGGCATCGGTGGCACGCGCGCCGGAGTCATCGAAACCACCTTCAAGGAAGAGACGGAGACCGATTTGTTCGGCGAACAGGCCGTCCTTTGCGGCGGCGCCAGCGCGCTGGTGCAGGCCGGGTACGACACGCTGGTGCAAGCCGGGTACCAACCCGAGATGGCCTACTTCGAATGTCTGCATGAGCTAAAACTGATTGTGGATTTGATGTATGAAGCCGGAATTTCGGGCATGCGTTTCTCCATTTCCGAAACGGCGAAATATGGCGACGTGGTTACCGGACCGCGCATCATCAACCAACGGGTGCGGGCAGAGATGAAGCAGGTGCTCAAGGAAATCCAAAACGGTAAATTTGCCCGGGGATGGATTAACGAAGCGAAGACGGGCAAGAAAAAATATCGCAAGCTGCTGGCCGACGGCGCGAAGCATCCGATCGAAAAGACCGGTGCGCGTCTGCGCGGACTCATGCCGTGGATCGGCAAGCGCAATCTCGGCGGCGTCCAAGCCTCTTACTAAGGCATCAGGAACAGGGAAGAGCCTGGAGAACAAACATGAGAACGAGGTTTTTCACGTTCTTCCCGTTACTGATGGCGCTTGTCTGCGGGGAGGCATCGGCCCAGACGAATTCGACCTCGACTGGGAATGATGCCTCGCAGTCGGTGCAGCCGTCTGCGACGACGGCTGCCGATCCGACCAAGGTCGCCGATTTCGAAAAGCGGTTCGCTCATGGCCAGGAATTGGAGCAGGCGGGCAAGTTGGCGGAAGCTCGAGCTGTTTTCGACGGGATCATTGCCGAATCGCCTGAGGCGAAAGGCTCCCTGCGTGAAGCGGGCCTGATCAGCCTTCGGCTCAACGACCTGTCCAAGGCCAACGATTACCTGGAAAAACTCCACACCCTGGTCCCCGATTATCCGGCCGCCATCGAACTGCTCATCCAGATTAATCAGACGCTCGGGCGCGACGTTAAGGTGGAAACGCTTCTGAAGGAATTTCACGACCTGCATGATAGCGGAAAGGTGCCAGATTTCAGCAAGTCGCTCTGGTTTGTGAGGGAACACATCCATCAAGATCAACAGGATATTGTTGTCAGCCAGTCTTTTGATTACACAAAGGACCCCAATACGGTATGGATGGCCGAGGTGTTTGATGCCAATGGACAATTGAAGCGGCGCCTGCTTCTGAATTACGATCCAAACGCCAATGCAGCGCTCCAGGCCAAGGACCCCAACAAATACGCGCATACCCAAGTATTCGTCTGGCTTGAACACGTGATGAAGGATGGCAAGCCCAAGGAGATCGACTATTACTTGAATATTTTCGCCCTGCCCGATTACAAGAAATTCCGCAGCGCGATGTTGACCATCCTGGCCAACCCGCCCAAGCCGATCTACTCGCAGGCGATTGATGCCTCGTCGCCCTAACGAGATCCGGCTCCAGTCGGCTTTCCCGTAATTCCGTCAAAAAAATCGGCGATAATCTTAGACCACAGCTATATTAAAAATTTATGAAAACCTACAAAATCGCCGTTCTCGCCGGTGATGGCATCGGCCCTGAAGTCATGGAAGTCGGACGCGACGTCCTTCACGCCGCCGCCAAACGCTTCGGCTTTCAAATCGAAGCGAAAGAATACGCCGTGGGTGGCGCGGCCATCGACCTCTTCGATAACGCCCTGCCCGATACCACTCTCGAAGGTTGCCGTGAGGCGCAGGCCATTTTCTTCGGTTCCATCGGTGGCCCCAAATGGGAAAGTCTCCCGCCGAATAAACAGCCCGAACGCGCTGCGCTCCTGCCGTTGCGGAAACATTTCGGCCTCTATGCCAACCTGCGCCCCGCGAAATGTTATCCCGGCCTGCTCCACGCTTCGCCCATTAAGACTGAGTGGATTCCCGACGGTTTCGATCTCCTCGTCGTGCGAGAGCTTACCGGAGGACTCTACTTCGGCCAGCCCAAGCACACGCTCACCTTCGAGTTCGGCGAGCGGGCCATCGACACCATGGTCTACGAAACGCGTGAGATCGAACGGGTCACCCATGTCGCCTTCAAGGCCGCGCAACTGCGTCGCAAAAAAGTCACGCTGATCGACAAGGCCAACGTCCTCGAAACCAGCCTGCTCTGGCGCAAGACCGTCAAGGCCCTGACGCCGCAGTATCCCGACGTTGCGCTCGATTTTATGTACGTCGATAATGCCGCCATGCAGCTCGTGCGCAAACCGCAGCAGTTTGACGTCATGCTCTGTGAAAATCTCTTCGGCGATATCATCAGCGACGAAGCCGCCGCCACCGTCGGCTCGCTCGGGCTTCTTCCCAGCGCCTCACTTGGCCAGGGCACTTTCGGGCTCTACGAACCAAGCGGAGGTTCCGCACCTGACATTGCCGGAAAGGGTATTGCTAACCCCATCGCGCAAATCCTTTCTGCCGCGCTCATGCTTCGTTATTCCTTCAATGAAAACGAAGCGGCGGCGGCCATCGAAAGCGCCGTGGAGAAAACCCTTGCCTCCGGTCTTCGCACCGCCGATCTCGTCCGTCCCGGTGATACCTCCGTTTCCACCGTCCAGATGGGGCGCGCCATCAAGGAACGGCTTTCTTAGGATGCTGGAGCATTCTCGATTTACTTGGACGCATTGTTTACTGTCATCCTGAGCGAAGCGAAGCGGAGTCGAAGGATCAGCCCCAGGAGAATGAGGGGGAATCAACGGAGGCTGATCCCTCGACAAGCTCGGGATGACAGACTCTTAGATTTTCCCGTTGAAGAGACGCGGTGCCGATTCTTCGGCGAAGACGAGCGACTCGGCCCGTTCCCGGCGACGCTCGAAAACGAGCTTGTCGAGTTCGGGATTGACCGCGACCGGATATTTGCCATTGAAACAGGCCATGCAAAACTTGTTTTCTTCGCGTCCCGTAGCGCGGACCATTCCGGCGGTGTCGAGATAGCCGAGCGAATCGGCCTGGAGATACTTGGCGATTTCCTGGAGGGAAAGCTGGTTGGCGATCAGGTCCTTCGGATCGGGAAAGTCGATGCCGTAATGACAGGGAAAGCGGTGAGGGGGACAGCTAATCCGGATATGGACTTCCTTCGCGCCCGCATTGCGCAGGTTCATGACGCGCGACCGGGCGGTTGTGCCGCGCACGATGGAGTCATCGACCACAACGACCCGTTTGCCCGCCACCCGTTCCTTGATGATATTCAGTTTCACTTTAACGCCGAACTCGCGCGCCAGTTGAGAGGGATTCAGGAAAGTGCGCCCGACGTAGTGGTTGCGGACGAAGGCGGCGTCGTAAGGAATGCCCGATTCCTCGCTGAAGCCGAGAGCGGCGTAGTTGCCGGAGTCGGGCACGGGAATGACCAGATCGGCCTCAACCGGATGGAGACGCGCCAATTCGCGGCCCATGTTCGTGCGCACCGCACTAACGTTGATACCTTCGAGGGTGCTGTCGGGCCGGGCAAAATAGACATACTCGAAAATGCAAAAACCGAGATGATCTTTCGACACGAAAGGTTTGATCGAACGTAATCCGGCCTCGTCGATCACCACGATCTCCCCCGGTTCGACATCGCGGATGAACTTGGCGCCGGGGATGATGTCGAACGCGCAACTTTCGCTGGAGAGGAGCCAGGCCCCATCGACCTTGCCGATGCAAAGCGGGCGGAACCCGAGGGAATCGCGCACGCCAATGATTTCGCGCTCACTCAAAAGGACGAGGGAGAAAGCGCCCTCGATTTTGCAGAGGGCCTGGACCAGGCTGCTGTCGCCGGAATTGTTCGAGGGACGGGCCATGAGATGCAGGAGGACTTCGCTATCGACCGTGGTCTTGAAAATCGCTCCATTGGCTTCGAGGTCGTCGCGCAGAAGATTGGCGTTGACCAGATTTCCATTATGACCAACGGCAATCTGGCCCCGCGAACAATCGGCCACGATGGGCTGGGCGTTTTCAAGCGTGCTGGAACCGGTGGTGGAATAACGGACATGGCCGATCGCGCGCGTGCCCGGCAGCTTGGCCAGTTGGTGCTCGTTGAAGACCTGCGAAACCAGCCCCATGCCGTGATGGCTCTTGAATTTTGGGTCCTTGTCTCCGGCCACGACGATTCCGGCGCTTTCCTGCCCGCGATGTTGCAGGGCGTAAAGACCGAAGAAGGTGATCTCCGCCGCGTGCGGATGACCGAAGACGGCGAAGACGCCACACTCATCCTTGGGACGGTGTTGAAAAACGGCGTTGGCCGCAAATGAATCGTTCATGCCCACTCTACTTATACACCATCCGCCGGGAAGGAAAAGGCTTTCGCCATCTTTATGTCATCACAGGCAGTCGGAGGGACCACCTCTGTGTGGTCCGGCGGACCGGACGGAGCCGGTCCCTCGGGTGACGGCGGTCATAGACCGCCGCTACAGACGGAGAAATTCGTCCGTCGGGCGATGTCCTCTTCGACTTCCTTCAGCAGGAAATCGAGCGCGCCCGAAGCCGAATCGGCTTCGATCTGTCGGTCCCATTTGCGATTTCGCTCGGTATCAAACCAACGCTCGAATTCGATAAATTCCTGGGACGAAAGTTTGGCAATGGCCTGTTCAATTTCGAGTACGGAACTCATACAATGTGTGTGATGACCTTATCAGACCGAAACTCTAGGTTCAAGCCTGCGAATGACCGGGAAAAAGAGGCTTTGCGGAACTAATCGACAAGACAAAAAAGTCCCTTTACCTATCACTCTAGTGAAGCCCGATCTCATTCTCTCCCTCCCTGCGCAGCCGGTGCCCTACGCCGTTCTCGGTTCTCCGGTCAGCCACTCGTTTTCACCCGCCATGCAGCAGGCAGCTTTTAATCACCTCGGGCTGGATGCTCGTTACTACCGCATCGAAGTAGACGAGGAAAAACTCGATCGCGCCGTTGAGTGGATGAAGCAAGTTCCTTTCGGCGGCTGGAACTGCACCATCCCCAATAAAGTCAAAATGTACCAACTCTGCGCCCGCCGCGCCGAATCGGCGGAGCAATTTCGGGCGGTCAATACCGTGGTCAATGAAAAGGGCATGCTCGTCGGCCACAATACCGATGGTGTGGGCTGGAGTCGCGCGCTCCGCGAGGCCTTTGACCGCGGCCCGGAAAATCTGCGCATTCTTCTCCTCGGTGCGGGCGGCGCGGGCCGGGCCATTGCCACTCAGGCGCTTTTGGAAAAATGTCCCGAACTGATCGTGACCAATCGCAATTTTTCACGCGCGCTCGATTTACTCGATCATTTAAATACGCAATTTTCCTCGGGGCCGCTGGCCCGCACCCCGCAGAATCTTCGGACCATTCGCTGGCAGGATGAAGAACTGGGAGCCGCCCTGCGAGAAGTCGACCTGGTCGTCAATGCCACCTCAGCGGGTCTTGCTGCCGGGGCTCCTTCCGTCCTCCCGGCCCGGCTGATGCCCTCGAATCTACTTGTTTTCGATACGGTCTACGGTAACGGCAGCGCGAAATTCCGGCACGAAACCGAGACTGCGGGCGCCCGCTGGTGTGATGGCCTGGGCATGCTACTGCACCAGGGGGCAGCGGCCTTCTCGCTCTGGACCGAGCGGGAAGCGCCTCTGCAAATCATGCGCGAAGCCCTGCAAAGCGCCTTTTCGGCGGCGCAACCGTAAGGACCGGTTTGGCGAACCCCATCTTTTTGCGAATAATGCCGTGCGTAACATCCCTGTTTTAAGATAAGTTTTTAGCGTCTATCCCATGGACCCCCTTTATTATAACCGCGTTATCGAAGACATTGCTGCTTTTGTCGTCGGGGCCTGCATCGGCTCTTTCCTGAATGTCTGCACCTATCGCATTCCGCTGAACCGTTCCATCGTCAGTCCCGGTTCCCATTGTGCCGCCTGCGGTGCCCCCATCCCTTGGTACTACAACCTACCCATCATCAGCTGGCTGATGCTCTGGGGCCGGGCCGCCTGCTGCGGAACACGGATCGATTTTCGCTACTGTCTGGTGGAAGTTGTCACCGCGTTTCTCTTTCTGGCGCTCTGGTTAACCTACCCGCCGATCGAAGCGGCCATCTACGCCGTTCTGGTCAGCGGACTGATCTCCGCCTGCCTGATCGATCTCGACCACTACATCATCCCGGACCGCTTCACCCTCGGCGGATGTGTGGCTGGATTCATCGCCTGCACGCTGCATCCCGCTTTGATTCATGAGAAAACCCCTTTACAGGGATTTTCCTGGAGCCTGGCCAGTGCCATCATTGGCGCCCTAACCCTATTGGTTGTAGCCTGGATCGGCACGATTCTTTTCAAGAAAGAGGCCATGGGCATGGGAGACGTTAAGTTTATGGCCGGAATTTGTTCCTTCCTCGGTGCCATTTCCATCACTTGGGTCCTGCCACTCGCCGCCCTTATCGGTTCCATCCTTGGCCTCGCCTTGATTTTCTGGCAACGAGGTTCCTGGGGCACGCGCATTCCTTTCGGCCCTTTCCTGGGGTTGGCCGTCATCCTCTGGCTTTTCGGTGGCGCGGACCTTACCCATGCCTACTGGCAGCATGTTGCCCACATGTGGGACATGTCGACCGGCCCCATGGTGGATGAAAACGGCGTTCCTCTTCGGGCGCATTAGAGACTTGCTGAAAAAGGCCGTCATCCTGAGCTTGTCTTCCTGCCGGAAAAATTCTCCTCCCAAAAACCTTGCTCTTTCGCTCGGGAGATAAGAACTTATCCCGTGCTTTCCCGCCGGATATCCATTTCGTTATTGGCCGTTTTGCTCATCGTTCTACTGGGCGAAACCGCTTTCCTTTACTGGAGCTGGCATCAGCCAAAGGAAAATCCCTACGATCCGATTATCGTTAGTGTGGCACATGAAACCGGCGTCGATCCGTTCCTCATCCGCGCATTGATCTGGCGCGAGAGCCGGTTCAACCCGCTGACCCATGGCTTCGCCGATGAGCATGGCCTCATGCAGGTCACACCCGAGGTGGGCCAAATGTGGGCCAAGGCCAACAAGATCTCCCATTTCAACTCCGACGATCTTTACGACGCCACGATCAACATCCGTGTGGGCACTTGGTATCTCAATCGCTCGCTTAAACGCTGGAGTCAGACCGATGATCCGGTCGTTTTCGCGTTGGCTGAATACAATGCCGGACACAGCAATGCGCTCAAGTGGGTCGATCCCGCCGATCCGCAAAACTCCAATAACTTTCTCCAACGCATCACCTACCCCACCACGCGCAAATACGTCGAAGTCATCCTGGCCAAACGGGAACAATATCGGGTCGCCATGGCCGGGAATCGCTGGTACCGGGAATTCGTCGAGACCACGCCCTCCATGACACAGGTGCCTTGAAACTGTAGCGACGGTCTATGACCGCCGAGAAAAGAGAAAGTCTCTCGCCTATGCTTCGACGGTCATAGACCGCCGCTACAGTTTGAATACGATACGCCTATCGCGCCAGCTCAGCCTGGGTCAGTGCGGCGATAAATTCTTCCACATTGGGAGCCGCCATGAGCTGGTCGCGCGTGGAAGCCTCCTTGAGGAGACGGGCCAGGCCGCCAACAACGCTGAGGTAATCGGTCACCATTCGTTTCGGCGTGCCGATGACGAAAATGAGTTTGACGGTTTGGCCGGAATTCTCGAACCAGACTCCCTGGGGACTGCGCCCCACGGCCAGAACCATGCCTTTGAGATAATCCGTACGGGCGTGGGGGAAGGCGATTTCATTTCCGAGGCAGGTCGACTCGATCCGCTCGCGGGCGAGCAGCTCCTCATAGAACCCGGAAAAATTAGTGACATTGGGATTAGACTGCAGAAGTTGCGCAACCTCATTGATCGCGTTACATCGCTTGGTTTGTGCCAGTTCGAGCTTGATCTGTTCCGGCTTAAGCAGGCTGCTGATTTGCATAAAACGTCTTTTGAGAGTTCGCTTTGCCCTCTTAAAAAGCAAGTCAAAACCTGCTTCTGCGGCAAAAGCGCTTGAGCAAACTATAAGTCATTTTCCCTACTTGCGCTTGAGGAATTTTTTCGCCGCTCACGAGACCGATGATCGGCTACAGTCCCTTGAGCAATTTTTCGAGATGGGGATCTTTGGGTACGCCGAGTTCCAGGGCTCGATTGTAATGGCGGCTGGCCAGGGCGAGCGCGGGTGGCTTGGAATCGGCATAAACCACGGCCAGATTGAAATGGGCCTCACCGAAAGTCTCATCGATATCGATCGCCTTGCGGAATTCCTTTTCCGCAACTTCCTGCCAGCCCTTTTGGGCGCAGGCGCAACCGAGATAATCGTGGCTCCAGACATTATTGGGATCGAGCGCGATCGCCCGCTCCAGGGCGCCGATGGCATCGTCATACTGGTTCATCTGGTAGTAAACGATGCCCAGGCTCCGGTAGGAAAAAGCATCGGAGGGCGAAATCTTGACGGCCTGCTGCAGCGCCTTCAGCGCTTCGGGCAGGTTGCCCTGCTGAAAGCGGACCACGCCAAGATTGCTCCATGCGTAAATCGATTCCGGATATTTATCGATGATGGTCTGGTACTTTGCCGCTGCATCATCATAGTGCCCATTTTTGAACAGATCGGCAGCATCCTTGGCCGTGTCTTTCATGTCATCCGGGAGCACCGGTTTATTGGCATAAAGGGAAGGGTCTGACTGTGCGGAGGTGTTATTGTTCTTGATCGTCGTTTCCGTATAAGTCGTGGTGCCGTCCGGAACATGGGTCACCGTGGGCGTGTTGTCCGACGAGGCAGTTGGGCTGTTATCCGTAGTTGCCGGAGTCGTGGAAGCAGGTCCTGTGGTGGGTGCATTTGTCGAGGGAGGATTGATGGCCGGAGTATTGGCTGGCGTCTCGTCCATCGGCGCGGTAGTTGTGACGTTATTCGGCGTCGGCGTGGGGTCCGCGGGTGACGGCGTTGGTGTGGGATTGGCGATTGCCACAGTCACAGGTGGCTGGTTCGTCGAATTATCCGTCGAGGTGGGCGTATTGGTGGTGGTGTCCACCACCGCCGGAGTGTTGTTGGTGGCAGGCGTATTCTCGGTCGTCGGTGCCGGTGTTGGTGTTGGCGTGCCCACCTGTGCGGCAAGAGTATTACCCGCGTTTGAAGTCGGCGCGATTTCCGGCCCCGATGTCCTCAGGGTGTTGAGGAGATCACGTTGCTCATCGTTGGACGCCGGTGTCATCGGCGAAGCGAGAATATCGAGCTGCTGCTGCAAAACGCTCGATTTGATCTTGAGATTATCAAACTCTTCCTGGGCCAGACGCTTGGCCATGTCGCGATGGGCTTGTTCGTGCAGTTCATTCGTGAGGATGTCACGCATGATTTCGTTTTCGTGCTTAAGCGCCGCGTAGTCCGGGCTGGTCGTCGGTGTGCTGGCCAGTTGCTGCTTCGATGTCGCCAGGTCCGCCTGGGCCTGATCGAGTTGCTGCTTCAAGGTCGTCGTCGCCTGTTGAAGGCCGATGTTCTGCGCCTCGGCGGCGGCCAGCTTGTCCTTTTCGTTCTTTAACTGGGTCTGGAGCAGGGCCAGCGCCTTGGGCGATTTAACCAGATCGACCTGCTTTTCTGCGGCGGCCAACCTATCGGTCAAATCCTTGTTCTCCGCCAAAAGTTTTCCCATCTGGTCATCCACTGGCTGCTGGTTTTTTTGATTGGCCAGTTGCAGATTTACCGCGTCGAGTTGGGAATGCAGCGCCTGCAACTCGGTTTGGGAATTGGTGTACTTCGCCGTCATGTCATCCAATTGCTGATTGGTCGTGGAGAGCGCCTGCTTGGCCGTGATTAACTCCTGTTGGACGGCGCTTAGCTGTTGCTTCAAAACCACCGGATCATCCGAAAGTTCGGAAGGGGTAGGGGTCGGCGTGGGCTGGGCCGCGGGGACGCTTTGCTGGGCCTCGGCCTTGGGCTTTAAATCGGCGATTTTGACTTTGAAATCGTTCAGCCGCGCGTTGACCATCGCCGGTTCCCAATCGGGATTGGACTCATGAATGGCCTGCAGTTTGGTGTAACAATCCTCAAAAGCCTTCAACGCACTGCGATAATCCCCCTGTTGCTCGAATTGATCCGCATCATGGATCCCGACATAAATCTCCAGATACCTCTCCTGCAAGGTCTTTTCGGCGTGAGCCAGTGACGGTGGTAGAAGAAACAACCACGTCAAAGCACAGAACAAATATACACGCCAACGCATGTGGTTAGATTTAATTGGTTTTGCGATAAAAAGTCAACTATCTCCTCCAATGGAAGGAAACTATTGATGTCTTTTGAGTCCACCAAAATTTAAGCCAGAGTCCTTATCAATCAGTCCGAAAGACTTTTTGTCCTTATTCAGTGGCCTCCAAAACCCTCACCGCACCGGCCACGCTCCAATTTTGGGCCTCCAACGCCTTCTGTGCCTCGGCCTCATTCCGTCGGGTCAGTCCCCGAACCAATCGCACTGCCCGGGCACGAAGTTTGTCGTTGGTCGCCTGCACATTGATCATAAGATTGTCCCGCACGCGACCCAGCCGCACCATGGCGATGGTACTGAGCATGTTTAAAACCAACTTCGTTGCCGTGCCTGCCTTCAGACGCGTGGAACCGGTGACCAGTTCCGGGCCGGTAGGAAGATCGATGGCGACACCGACTGGCACGCGAATCGAACGCTTTGGATTGCAGGAAAGCAGAATTGTTCCAGCCCCCAATTTGCGGGCGTAATCGAGCGCCCCGAGCACAAACGGCGTCTGACCGCTCGCCGCGATGCCGCAGACCACGTCCTTTTTAGTCAGACCACGTGCACGCAATTCGGCGGCACCGGTTTCTCGCGCGTCCTCGGCCCCTTCCTGACTGCGAAAAACCGCCGCCGGTCCACCCGCGATGATGGCTTGCACCTGTTCCGGTGGCGCGTTGAAAGTAGGCGGCATCTCGCTCGCATCGACTACGCCCAGTCGTCCACTCGTTCCGGCCCCAACATAAAAAAGACGTCCGCCCCGACCCAATTGTTTTGCCACAAGCGTTGCCGCTTGCGCGATGGGTTTACGCTGCGCGGCCAGGGCCTTCTCGACGTGACGCTCTTCACGGATGAACAGATCGACCAGTTGCGGGATGGAGCGCTTGTCCAGTCCGCGCGACCGGGGATTACGCTGCTCCGTCGCAGCTTGGGCGAAGGCGGCCAAACGCGACGGCTCGGCGATGGCTTTGGGCTTCTTTGCGATCTCTATCTTTGATGGAACTTTCTCCAACCCAACCAAACGTGCTGCGCCGAAAACGCCGGGCACGGTGAGAAGAAAAGATTTCGCGCGGGGACAACTCCGACGCAACGCTCGTTGAAAAAACTTCACGTAATCGGGTTGATTGTCGAAGAGGCCGCCCACCAGGGCCACGTTGGGGCGTTGAAAACGAAGCCGACGGGCCAGCCGCGAAACTGCTTCCGCCAAAGCTGACGAGCCTTCCTCCAAAAGCAGTTGTGCGTCGCGATCTCCCTTTCGGGCGGCGGCAAAAACACAGCGGGCCCACTGGGCCACGGCAATCTTTCGCGTATCCCGCAACATGAACGGAACGAGTTCCTCCAAAGAAGCTTGACCGGTCGCACTCAAATATTCCCGGGCCAGAATCGAGTTTTTCCGCCCTTGATCGTATTGATGGAAGACCAACTCCAAACCGCGCCGAGCCAAATCGTAAGCGCTGCCGCGATCGGAAAAGAGATGGCCCCACCCGCCCACTTTCTCCAACGGTGTGCGCGCCGATTTTTGTCCCGCCACATTTGAACCAGTGCCCGCAATGACGCCGATGCCCGGCCCATCGCCAAAGGCCGCAACCAAAAGGCATCGGGTATCTTCCACCACACGCACGGTCTGCGCTTGTGGCCAGACCCGGCGCAAAATTTTCTCCACACGGGTCTGCTCGGTGGGAAGTTGGCATCCGGCGAAAGCTCCCCCGATGCTCCGCACCCGCGCCCCCGCCCCTCGGCGAATCGTCTGAAATAATTTTTCCAACGCCGCTTCGCTCATCAGCAGCGTGTTGCCTGGTCCTGCTTCACCCTGCGCGAGAACTTTTCCTTCGGGAGTCAGCATCGCCCAAGCTGTCTTCGTCCCTCCACCATCGAGCCCGAGAATGCCCGCCATCTTTTCATGTCCAGCCATCCGCACACTATCGCCTTTTCAACCGCGGAAACGCCATCGAAAAGATGGATGACCTCCCAGGTCGGGAGAACCTTAAATGGCTACGCAACAACTATAGTAGCTATTCCACAGGAGCATCAAAACGTGTTGGCGGGATAAACGAACAAACCGAGGATCAGCAGCAAAGCGCCGAAGGCAGCTCCGATCCAGGCCAGCAGGCGAAAACGTTGGGGCGTCCGCGTCGCAAAATCGATGACATCACGCCAGAGATGAGGACTGTAGACCAACACCATGCCCCAGATGACCCAGGCGTAGGCCAGCAGCGTCATGACAAGGCGCGCCGGGGTTTGAACCAAAAATGCGGCATCGAGGATGACTGCCGCAGCCAGGAGCAAGAGACAGCCCAACCCCCGGGCAGCGAGAAAGGCTGGCACAAAAATCACCACCAGCACTCCCGATACGGCCCAGACGATCATCAGGTCGATACGTATGTTGGAAAGTTCGCCCAAATCCATCACTCCGGTCAACACGGTGAACCAGATCGTGGCGGCGAGCATAAGCACGACGCCGAGAGGATAGTTGCGCGGCAGGGTTTTCAGGAACGCGCCAAACCGTTCCGGCGCCAACGCGGCGGGCAGATGGGCGGCCAGCGAGAGCAGGCCGATGATGATGGCCGTGATTTTCAGCGAAACAAAATAAGTCATAAGGAAGAAGGGCGTCTGGTTTTCGCCATCGGCGAAAGCCCATCACCATGCCCGGTTTAAGGGACGATGTAAATCATAGCGTAGTCTACAGTGCAGGGAGCTAACCGGACACCTCTCTTGGTAATATTTTACCGTGAGGGTAGGGTGGACGACCTTTTGGGCGAAACCGGTACCGCCGTGCGCAGCACCTATTCGATCTCTCGGATGCGTTCGATATGCCGCCCGCCTTCAAAGGGCGTGTTGAGGAAAATCTGCACCAATTCCAACGCGATATACTCGGAGATCATCCGCTGGCCGATGGAAATCACGTTGGCGTCGTTGTGCTTGCGCCCTAGTTCGGCGGTTTGCGAATTCCAGACATAGGCGCAGCGGATACCCTTGACCTTGTTGGCCACGATGGCTTCGCCGTTGCCTGAGCCGCCCAGGACGATTCCGCGCTCGCATTCGCCATTGGCCACGGCTTGCGCGGTGGGGCGGATGTATTGGGGATAAGGCACCGGCTTCTCGCTGTCGGTGCCGAAGTCCTTTACTTCATGGCCCAGCGAGACGAGTAGGGCTTTCACCTTTTCCTTGTACAAAAAACCGGCGTGATCGGAACCAATGGCAATCTTCATGAGCAAGCGAACAGGATTCTTCAACTCGGCGGCGCTGTCAATCCGTCCGAAGAATTTTTGACGGAATTACGGGAGGCAGACAGAATTAACGGAATTTACTGTAATCAACTCATTGGGCATAAGAAGGACATGTCTTTACTTCAAACCGCCTTCATCGAAAAGTCTCGCGTCCCAAATCGAGAAAAACTTGAGGAAGCTGTTCACGCAATCGGCTTCGACCTCAACATCGACGAGTGTTACCAGCCATTTAATTGTTCTGGCTTCTTGCCGTGTGTCCTGAAAGGAAAGAAGTCTGGATTCGAGATCTACTTTGAATCACCAAATGAGGCATTACAGTTCTTCCCTCATCTAAAAGAAAAAATCGGCAGCCGTGATTGTACGATTTGCTTTCGTTGGGGTGGCGATATGGCAGAGTGTGCTTGCGTGCTGATTGTTTCGGCTGCGCTTGCAAAGAATTTCGAGGCTGTTGTCCACTACGCAGACGACGATCTTCTATATTCTGCGGAGCAGCTTGTTGAGGAGGCGAATGGTGCATTGCATCATCTTGAGGCCGCCCCACCACCACGTCAGCGCATCCCATCGCGTATACCAAAGAAGCCTTGGTGGAAGTTATGGTAAAAAGGGCCATGTTTAATGTCATTGTAATCCTGTAAATCTTGTTAAGCCTGTCCAAAAAGTTGGACTACATTCCCCATTCCGTTAATTCCGTCTGCCTTCCGTAATTCCGTCAAAATTCAGCATGAACCGCATCCACCTCCTGCCCGAGCACGTCGCCAACCAGATCGCGGCGGGAGAAGTCATCGAACGGCCCGCGTCCGTGTTGAAGGAGCTGCTGGAAAATTCCCTCGATGCGGGTGCGACGCAAATCGACGTGCAGATTGGCGCGGGCGGACGCAGCCTCGTCGCCGTCACCGACAATGGCTGCGGCATGAGCAAGGACGACGCGCTTCTCTGCCTCGAACGTCACGCCACGAGCAAGCTCCGCGACAGTGACGATCTCGACCGCATCGCCTCTTATGGTTTTCGCGGTGAAGCCATTCCGAGCATCGCCTCCGTTTCCAAATTCCGCCTGCGCACCCGCGAACCCGAGGCCATTGCCGGAACCGAGATCATCATCGACGGTGGCAAACTTCGCGACGTCCATGAAATCGGTCTTGCGCCCGGCACGCAGATTGAAGTCCGTTCTCTTTTCTTCAATCTGCCCGCCCGCCGCAAATTTCTTCGCACCGAGCCAACCGAAGCGGCTCACATCCGTCACACCCTGCTTCTGGCTGGATTGGCTCGGCCCGAGGTCGGCTTCACCCTCACCATGGATGAGCAGACTCCCCAACGCTGGATGCCGGGCGAAGATTTGCGCCAGCGTCTTGTCTCCATTTTCGGCGCGGAATGGGTTGATCTGACTGTCCCCATCTCCGTCTCCACGGGTGAATTACGACTGCATGGTTTCATCGGCAAGCCCGGCGTCAGTCGCGCCGCGCGTCACGAGGAACTTTTCTTCATCAATCAGCGTCCGGTCGAAAATCGTACGCTCCACTTCGGTCTGCTCGAAGGTTACCACAATTCGCTCATGAAGGGCCGCTACCCGGTCGCCATCCTGTTCCTGGAGATGGACCCCGCGGGCGTTGACGTGAACATCCATCCGGCCAAGCGCGAGGTCAGGTTCCACGACGACTTCACCATACGCCATTTTGTCGTCAAAGCGGTGCAGGAAGCTCTGCGCGATTTTTCCGGCGCACCCGCAGCCAGATTTACATTTGGCGATCCTCCTGTAGCGGCGGTCTCTGACCGTCGCTCGAGTCCGTCTTTTCCTTCGCCCACAACGAACACACCACTCACCGAAGAAATCACACCGATATCTTCATCGTCACCCACGCTGAAGAAACAGGAAACTAGCGACGGTCATAGACCGCCGCTACAATTGGAGCCAGAACCCGATATTCTCGCCCAACAACCCACTCTCGACCTTCCTGCCGATCCTCTTCCGCAAAAACCGATTCCTCGTCCGGAACCCTTCATTACCAACCGGCTTGGGTTGCGTATCATCGGTTGCGTAGCCAATCTCTACATCGTGGCGGATGGCCCCGAGGGAATGGTTCTCGTCGACCAGCACGCTGCGCACGAGCGCGTTCTTTTCGAGCAGATGCTCCGCCGCATGTCGCTGCAGGACCCCGCCTCGCAACAGCTTCTCTTTCCGGTCACGCTCGAATTTCTCCCCCGCGAAGCCGACTTTCTCCTCGCTCAGATCGAGACCCTGCAACAGGCAGGCGTCGGCATCACCCGTTTCGGACCGAGCACGTTTCTTGTCGATGCCCTGCCTGTCATGGTCAAGGCCCATGATGTCGGCGAGTTCATCCGCACTGTCGTCATCGACCTCCAGCAGGAAGGTGGCGAAACGCGCAAGGGACGCCGCCTGAGTGAAGAGGTCGTCGCGAAAACCGTTTGCCGCCATGCCGTCAAAGCCAACGACGCGCTCAAACCCGCCGAGTGGGACCAGCTTCTCCACGATCTGCTCGCCTGCGACCTGCCCTACACCTGTCCGCACGGACGCCCCACCATGATCCAGCTTTCTCTCGCCGAACTCGAAAAGAAATTTGGTCGCGTCTAGTAGTCTTACCGGAAAGAATCAATCTTCCTCGACACGGATTCTGTAGCTGCGTATTTTCGGAAATCGCGTCAGTTGGTTTGTCCAGAAGGCGTATTGGGTTCTGATTATCAATTTCCATGCACTATCTAAAATCGAAATATGTGTTGAAGGGACGGTCGGCGTGGTTGGGGTGGTGCGTTCTACTCGGAGGGATGCTGGTGTTTTCATGCGGACACGCCACAACGCTCAATTTCGATCCGGATTGGAAATTTCTCAAGGCTGACCCTCCACAGGCCAAGGAGGAAAACTTCAATGACTCTTCCTGGGCAACGGTGTCCGCGCCGCATACGTTCAATGACGTCGATACCTTCGATCACTGGTCTCCGGCGAAACAACTCGGCGATGTCGATCAGTGGTCGGGCCGAACTTGGTACCGTAAAACATTCACGGCGGATGATGCCTGGAAAGGACAAAAGGTCCTGATCGAGTTTGAAGCGGCGCGGCAGGTGGCCGAGGTTTACCTAAACGGCCATTTCTTGGGCAAAAATGAAAATGGGTTCATGCCCTTTGGCTTCGATTTGACGCCTTACCTTCATTTTGGATCACAGCCGAACGTGTTGGCCGTGATGTGCGATAATCGATTTGGCAAGAAGAACCCATTTCCTTGGAATGACCCTCACTGGCAGCCGGCGAATGGCGGGCTCTACCGCAACGTTTACCTGCACGTCCTGAATCCCGTGCATTTTACGCTGCCGCTCTATAGTGATCTTGGGACTGTGGGTATTTATAATTATGCCACCGATTTTGCATCCGATTCCGTCCAGGTTCACGCAGAGGCGGAAGTGCAAAACGAATCCGATCACGATGTTGCGGTGAACTATCGTGGAGATGTGCGCGATCAAAGCGGACAGGTTGTGCTGACGCTAAAGGCCTCCGCCACCCTGAAGGCTGGAGAAAAGACTGTTCTGCAAGCCTCCGATATCCTATCGCATCCGCGCCGCTGGTCTCCCGATTCTCCCTACCTTTATACGCTTCACAGTGAACTCGGATCGGGTAGCGAGGTGTTTGATCAAACGGAAACACCCCTCGGAATCCGGGAGGCTCAGTGGACGCTGAGTGAGGGACTTTTCATCAATGGCAGCCACGTGAAACTCCACGGCTGGGGTCAGAAACCGACGGATGAATGGGCCGGATTGGGTGCCGCGATGCCGGATTGGATGCACTTTTACACCCTGCAATTGATGAAAGAGGCCGGTGGAAATTTTGTGCGTTGGGGACATTGTGCGGCGGGCCCCGCGATGTTGCGGGCTTCGGATCAATTGGGAATTGTCACCGAGCAACCTGGGGTGGATGGAGAAGCCGATACGACCGGCCATGCCTGGGACACGCGCGCGGCTGCCTTCCGCGACATGCTCATTTACTACCGCAACCATCCTTCAATCCTCATTTGGGAGGGAGGCAATCAATCCGTTACCCAAGACCATGTCCAAGCCCTGACCGACCTGGTTAATCAGTACGATCCTCATGGCGGTCGTGCCTATGGTCATCGCCGGGCCAACCCCATGATCGAAAGCCATTCGCAGGTTTCGATCGGCACAGAGGGGCAAGTTTCAGCCAAGCTTCCCACGATTGAAGGCGAATATGATCGCGAGGAATCACCGCGACGTGTCTGGGACAATGATTCACCGCCCGATTTCGGCTATCTCGCGGGCAAAGGGCAGATTTACGACCTCACCTCCGAACAGTACGCGGTGAACGAGGTTACGCAGTACATGACCAAGATCGGAATGCCGACGCATACCGGTGGCGCCAATTGGATTTTTTCCGATTCGACTAGCGGCGGGCGCAATACCAGCGAAGTGACTCGTGCGAGTGGCGAGGTCGATGCGGTGCGCCTGCCCAAGGAGGCCTATTACGTCTGCCAGGCGATGTTTCGAGAGGATCCGCAAGTCCACATCATCGGTCATTGGACTTATCCACCCAGCCGCAACGTGGTGAAGGATGTTTATGTGGCCTCGAATGGAGATAAAGTGGAACTTTTGCTGAACGGAAAATCGCTTGGATTCGGTCAGCAGACCCACCGTTATCTTTTCGTTTTTCCAAAGGTGAAATGGGAAGCTGGAACACTCGTTGCCCAAGCCTATTTGCATGAGCATATCGTGAAGACGGATACACTGAAAACGGCGGACGACCCTGTGGCATTGCGGTTGACCCCGATGACGTCGCCCGGGGGATTTTACGCCACCGGATCGGACATTGCTTTGGTTGATGTTGAAGCGGTCGATGCAAATGGTGAGCGATGCCCAACTTACCAGGAGCAGGTCGATTTTACCCTCACCGGTGCAGCCACTTGGCGGGGTGGATATAACAGCGGAAAGCTCAATTCAATCAATAACACCTGGCTTGATCTTGAAGCTGGAATCAATCGCGTCGCATTGAAATCAACCCTCTCAGGCGGAGCAGTTCAGCTGACCGCCACGGCCAAGGGGTTGAAATCAGCCACACTGGATTTGACCGCCCTTCCCGTAGCCTTGGCCAATGGAGCCACCACGCAGATGCCGCCGATACCGGAGCCGCCCAATCTTTCCTCCCAAGCAGAAACCCCTGTGAAACCGGGACCCTCCGCTCAAGCGAATGTCCCCGTTATGGCACAAAATCTGGGAACGTATGTCGCTACCTTCGCCTACACGGGGCCGACTCCCGGAGCGCAGATTAAGCCCAATGCACAAAATGGCGAGCCTATCTACTCAAGCAGTACCCTGACTTTTGCAGATTTGCCCTCTTTTCTCGTGGGCGCCGATTACGCACAGCTTCCGTTGAATGACAGTCAGTATGATGCCCTTGATCTCATCTCACTTTCGGTCAAAGAAAATGCGGTGGTTTATATCGCCCACGATGACCTACTCGCAAAACCGGAATGGCTGACCCATGCCTTCAAAGCAACCGGCCAAACCCTACACTTCGACACGCATTCCTATTCGTTGTTTCAATGTACCGTCGGCCCGATGGAAAATCTGACACTCGGAGGCAATGCCGATGGCGTTACTCCCAATGCCCAGGCCATGATGTATATCGTTTTTGTCACCAAGCCCTGATGAGTCCATTGCCATTGAAGCCAGCCGTCGCTTGGATGATACGAGGTTAATTCACCGCCAGGCTGCGCAGGCAATCGGCGATCAACGCCGTCCAGCCAGTCTGGTGATTGGCCCCGAGGCCCCGTCCGTTGTCGCCGTGGAAGTATTCGTTGAAGAGAAGATTATTTCGCCAGAGCGGATCGTTGGCATAACGTCCCAGTGAAGCGGCATAGGGCCGCGCGCCATCCGCGCCGGGCAGAAAAATCGAAGCCAGTCGGCGTTTGATCTCCTTCGACACTTCCAGGAGATTCATCATGTTTCCCGAACCGGTGGGGCATTCGATTCTGAACCCGTTGCCGTAGAAATGGTGATAACGCTCCAGGGCTTCCACGAGCAAGTAATTGATCGGAAACCAGATGGGGCCACGCCAGTTGGAGTTGCCGCCAAAAAGCCCCGTGGCGCTGTCGCCGGGTGTGTAATCGACTCGCATGTCCTCGCATTCCCACTTGAGAATGTAGGGGTGGTCCTTGTGATAGCGGGAAATGGAGCGGATGCCGTAGGGCGAGAGAAATTCATTTTCGTCGAGCATGTAGCGAAGCATGCGGACCAATTGATCGCGTGACGGAATGGCCAGCATGCGCGTCGTGCCCGAAGTGGAATCAAGCTCGTTGATTTCCGAGATATGCAAGGCGAGTTCCGGCCGGTTGCGCATAAACCAAAGCATCCGCTTGCGGAATTCGGGCAAGCTCTTGGAGATGCCGCCGGGAGTCACCTGCACCGCAATCATCGGCAGCAGACCCACGATGGAGCGCAGCTTGAGGGGTACGGGATCGCCATTGGCCACCGATATCCGGTCATAATAAAAACCGTCCTGATCGTCCCAGAGGCCTCCGCCCATGGTATTGATCGCATTGGTGATTGAGACAAAATGCTCGAAAAATTTCGAAGCGATGTCTTCGTAAACCGAATCGTTCCGAGCCAGTTCCATCGCCATGGCCAGCATGGTCAGGCAGTAGCTGGCCATCCAGGCGGTGCCGTCGGCTTGTTCCAGAAAGCTGCCATTACCCAACGGCTTGGAGCGGTCAAAAACTCCGACGTTATCGAGACCGAGAAAACCGCCGGAAAAAAGATTGCGCCCCGAAGAATCCTTCCGGTTGACCCACCAGGTGAAGTTCATCAGCAGCTTTTGGAAAACGCTTTCGAGAAAACGGATGTCACGGCAGCCACGCGCACCGCTGATTTTATAAACGCGCCAGGTCGCCCAGGCATGGACGGGTGGGTTCACATCGGAAAAGGCGAATTCGTAGGCGGGCAAAGCCCCGCTCGGATGCATGTACCATTCGCGCAAGAGAAGCGTAAGTTGCGACTTGGCGAAGGCCGGATCGACACGCGCGATTTCCACGGTGTGAAAAGCGAGGTCCCACGCCGCGAACCAGGGATATTCCCACGTATCGGGCATGGAAAGGACATCGCGGCTGAAGACGTGGGGCCAGTCCCAATTCCGACCATGCAATCGCCGTTCCAATGGTGGAGGGGGCTGCCCCGGATCGCCCTTCAACCAACGGGGCACTTCATAGTTATAAAATTGCTTCGACCAAAGCAGCCCTGCCTGGGCCTGCCGCATGATGCGGAATTCCTCGCTCTCGGGCGGATAGGGAAGATGATTTTGATAGAAGAGATCGGCTTCCTTTCGCTTCTGATTCACGATGCTGAAAAAAGGGTCTCCAAAAGCATCTCCCATTGACGGAGCCTCTTCCTGTTCGACTAATCGCAGGCGGATCGACCAAGTCGCGCCCGGTGCGATCTCGTTCTCATAATGAACGGCCACTTTGGTTCCAATCCCGGCGGGATTCACGGCCTCCTTATTCCCATGGACGAGCGCTTCGTGAAAGGCGTCCTTCACAAAAGCGTGGGCATTGGGAACATCGAAAAGACGCCGCTGATTCGTCTCGTTTTCGGTGAAAAGCAGGCCACGTTCACTGGCCTGAGTCGCCGGATCGAGCAACAGGAGAAAAGTCCCGAGTGTGGCATGTTCCGCCTCAACCTGCCCGTCGTCGCGTCGCCGCAACTCCGGTCGAATAGGCGTGTCTTCTGTCAGTCGCCCCCATGACCATGTGTTGCGAAACCAGAGCGTTGGCAAAAGATGCAGCTTCGCGGGATCAGGCCCACGGTTCGTTGCGGTGATCTGGATCAGGATGTCGTTCGGTCCGGCCTTTGCGTATTCGATCTCCACGTCGAAGTAACGATTCTCGGCAAAGGCGTCCGTATCGGTGATTTCAAATTCGCGCTCCAGTTTGGAACGGTTGCGGTTGGTTTCGATCAACTCAGTGTAGGGATAAGGTCGCTGCGGATATTTATAAAGCGCGCGCTGGTAGGAGTGGGTCGGCAGGGCATCGAGAAAAAAGTAGGACTCCTTCACGTCCTCGCCATGATTCCCTTCGGAATTGGTCAGGCCGAAAAGGCGCTCCTTGAGAATGGGATCAACGCCATTCCACAAAGTTGGCGCGAAACAAAGACGGCACTGACGATCGGTAAACCCGAGCAGGCCGTCCTCACCCCAACGGTAGGCGCGGCTGCGGGCATGGTCATGCGGGAAATAATTCCAGCAATCGCCGCTGGTCGAATAATCCTCGCGGACGGTGCCCCATTGCCGCTCGGACAGGTAAGGCCCCCAACGCTTCCAGTCCTTTTCCCGACGCTCATCTTCCGCCAGACGGAGGGACTCGGGACAATCTTCCATGCCCGAGGTTAGGCGGCCTCTTCAGGATAGGGCAAGTGCGGGTGGAGGGATAAGCGTCTACTGCTTCCACCACACATAGGTGATGTAAGCCAAGCTGACCACGGCCACAATGATAAGAATGGGAAGATAGCTCCCAAAAAAATCGTGCCAATAAGCACCCACTGCGATTCCCAAGGCAAACACTCCCCATTTGAATAGGCTACCCTGCCACCATTTCAACGTAAACGTCTTGAATAGATTCATTGGTATCTCTTTACATTAAGATAGCCCACATTGGCCAAACTCCTAAGGGAGTCTCTTCAAAAGAGATTCAGAGCGCAGGGCTTAATCTCGTTGGGACTCATTTTCCCAAGCTGGTTTCCGCTTTTGTTGTAGCGGCGGTTTATGACCGTCGCTGAAGTTTTGACGGAATTAACGAAATTACGGAATTTTTGAAAATGAGGGAATCGGCAATAAAATTGCTTCCACAAGTGTGTTCCCAAGTGAAACTTGGGAACGAGGAAGCGGACTCTAAACCATCGCCGCTTTTCTCCGCCAAAGAGCAACGCCTGCCATCATCCAGGCGATAAGCATCGAGGCGTCGCAAAACGTGTTCATGACCACGACGGAGAGGTTCAACCCGGCGAGGCGGTAGTGGGCGACGTAATGGAGTGTGATGGTAGAAGAGCCGGGCGGGATGGGAATGGCGCGCAGGATGTAATCGGCGCGTAAAAGCGGAGCGGTTTGACCGTTGACCTGCACTTGCCAATCGGGATCGTATTGATCATTGATGAGGATGTAGCCGCCATAGTTTGAGTGTGCCTCGACCTCGATTTTTTGCGGCGTGTAAGTTTTCAGTTCAACATGGTCCGGCAACTGGGGCACGGGCACATTCATGATTGTCCCGTAATTCTTTTTTGGAGCGGGCGAACTTAGCAGAATGGTCTTACGCGGGTTCCACTTTGGGTCCTTGAGCCGGATGAGCACGGCATCGTCGGAAGGGATGATTTCGGCCAACGGCACCACGGTTGCCTTGGCCAGATAATCACGCATCGTCACCAGAGCGTGGGAAGGCAGGTCGGGTGAACTGGTTGGTTGGAGCACATAACCGTCGGCGTGATCCATATTGGCAGCAACGGAAGGGTCCTGCCGCAGCTGGGAAACGTATTGCTGCGGAACGACGACATTTTTTACCCCGGCAAGAAACCAGAGACGCGAACGGTTGTCATCGAAGTTATGGAGAAAGACACCGAAGTCGTCCGGAATGCGGGAAGCGGCAGAAATTTCCAGGCAGGAGATGTGATCCGCGCTGAACTGATTCTGCATCATCACATTGAGTATGCTGTCCTGAACCGCCACGCTGACCCGGACGGTATCACCCTCGCCCCGTAGCTCATCCAAAAGCGGATTACTTTCTGTTAAGAGGAAAGCCTCCACCGGCTGGATGAACTGCCCGGCCACCCAGCCAAGTTGGACGACGCTGAGCGTGGCCAGTCCCAGCACCAGAGTCAGGGGCAGATGACCCGGACGGAGCATCCCCTGCCAGAGCCGATGCAGGAGCGGATTGTCCAATGTCCAGCCTCGCAAGCGTTCCGGGTGCCAGAGGTTGAAGAGAAGAAGGCAAAACAAAGCCATCAGGACGAGTGCCACGAGCAGCGACCAATGGACCTCGCTCATGATGTTGGCGGTGACGCTCGCGGCATAACCGTCGGTCTGAAGGGTCTGCGCGAGGTTGATGGTAAAGGGATAACTGGCCAGTAGCCCGACGCCAAGTAACCCGAGCACGACATTCATGAACCAGAAAAGACGCCGCCGGATGATCTTGACGTCGACCGCGTCAAAATCGAGCGAGGCCAGGAGATGTTGCACGCCGAAAGCGCTGAGCGTGACCAGGGCGAAATTCGTCATTTCCAGCCACTTGAGCGGATTGCGCCATTTGTCCATCAGCGGCAAGGCAAAGAGCGGACGATAGAGAGGTGTGTGCCAGCCCCAGGAGAGAAGCAAAGTGACAAAGCCCAAGGCCAGCAGCCAACGTCCGTAAAAACGCTGCCTTTCCGTGATTCGATCGGGTCCGAACCAATGCCCGGGCAGTAGCAGCAGAACGCCGATCAGGGCCAGGACGGTTGCCACGGTTCCGGTGGTGCTGATGGCCAGGTTAAAATTGCGCATCCCTTGATGATTTTTCTCCCAGCCGGGCCATTGCCCGATCCGGCCCCAATAGGGAGCACTCGCGTGACTGTTATGCCAGCCAAAAAAACCGGGGACGAGATAGGTCAGCGTCTCTTCCGGGCCGAGGCTGTATTGGGTGATGAATTTGTAGATCTCTTCGCGATTGGCTTCGCCGCCCAATTTAACGTTCACAATATTGCTTTGAAAGAGCGCCAGGAAGGGGGCCAAGGAAATAAGTAAGGCCGTTCCGGCGCAAAGCACGAGGTGCCACAAGTTTGTTAACGCGGCCAGGGCCAAAAGAAAAAGCAGGCTTCCGCCGACCACAAGAACGGGGCTATGCAGCAACGCGCCCAGGCAGGTGATCGCGGTAGCGCCACCCAAGGCCAGGTAATGCCACGGGGTCATTTTCCATTCACGTGGGTGGCACAAGACTGGGGCGACATAAAGCGCAGCCACGAGTAGGCTGGCAATGGCCCCGCGGTCGGGTTGCAATCCGACCATCAGCCCGCAAGCCAGGCCACTGATGATCGCATAGGCCCAGTGACGCGTCCGACGAACGCGCAATGCCCCCCATGCGGCTACCGCAAAGAAGAACCAAGTGGCGATGTAGCCGTAGTGTCCGGGAAAAACGAATGGGAGAAGATCACCCTGCCAGGCAAAGATCACGCCGCCATAAAGGGCGGCGGGCCGGGGTAGTTCCAGTTCGCGGAGAAAGGCGGCCATGGCGAGGAGGGCCAGCGTGGCCATGACCGGCGCATAGGCGGTGAAAAAAAACCAAGGAGGAAGATTGGCCGCGAGGCTGAACGGGTTAAGCGGCGGCGGCAGGTTCGGAATGCCCAACCAATTGAGGACCAAAAATGTGCCTTGCGGGGGAAAGTGGTAGCCGAACTTCCAGAGATTGGAGGGGTCGATGTCCGACGACAGCGGCATCTTATCGCCCAGGGAAAAAAATCCACACAACCCGAGCTGGCCCAGCAACGAAAGCAGCGCGACGATCCAAAGCGAGATCCAGGGTCCCGGATCGGTGGAAGAACGAACCGATGATGGCATGATCGAGCAATAGCGGGCCGAGGGCTTTCGGGAAAGAGCGAAAGCCTTGAAGAAGCAGTCAAAAAATCATTCTTCGCTCCGGCGCTCTCTTTTGCCTACTCTTAGGGGTGATGAGTGCCCGCGCCCCGCAGCCATCCCCACCGGACTTTATTGCGCGTGAGGAATTTGAAAGTTTCCTGCATGCGTTCAGTCACGCGCTCCGCAACCGACTCAACAACATTGCGCTTGAAGCCAGTGATCTGGCCGAACAAGTCGGGCCGCAGGCCGATGCCATGCGTCTTCAGCAGCAGGTTCGGGAATGTTCCGCCTTCCTAAAAAGGGTCCGCGAAGCCCTGGCATCGGATGATCCACAAGCGGAAAAAATGGCCCTGGCCGATATCATCAAAAAGCTGCGCGATGCTTCGATCTAATCCGAAATCGGTCGTCCTCTAGAATCCAGGAATGACCGTGCTTTTTAATTTTGATTTTGAAGCTACAATCATGGGCCATGGCCTCCCGCATTTCTTATCTTTTGGTCCTGGTGGCGTGGGTGGCCCTGCTCTGGTGGGGACTCGATTTCGCGGCTAAACAAAAACAGCCGGGAACGGCACTGCCAACGACGCAGCTGGCGTGGGCCGATTTTTTTGCGGCAAACATTTTGTCCAGTTTGCCCGTGACGGATGATTTCGTGACGCCACTGCGGCCTCCCGATGGCGCGGGAGCGGTCATTTCATTCCCCTTTTTGGAGGCGGGTCATCTTGGCGAGGACTGGACGACGGCAAAGGGCGATGCGGCGCTGGGTGAGCCGGTTTACAGCGTCGCGGATGGCTGGGTGTCGGTCGCGCAGGATTTCGAGAATGCCTGGGGCAAGGTGATCTTCATCTGTTATCGAATGCCAGAGGGGCGCTGGCCTCCGTTTGTGGAAGTCATGTACGCGCAACTCAACTCAATGGATGTTCAGGGGGGACAGTTCGTGAAGCGCGGCCAGCGCATCGGCGCGGTGGGGAATGCGAACGGGACTTACCAAGCACACTTGCACTGGGAGGTGCGGCAAACGGTGGGACTGGGCTTGGGAGCGGGATTTGACACCAAAAGGGACGGCTGGCTGGAACCGAGTCAATTTCTCGGCGCGCATCGGGGTGAGCGGTCCAAGCTGCCCCTGCTGATGAAGCTCCTCGATAAAACCGAGCGGGACGGCTGGGGCACGGATTACTGAGGATTATTTTCTATCGGTAAAAATAAGTCGCCCGGGCTTTTCTTCAATGGCGATGTTATGAGGAAGACAAATTTTTCTCAGCAAGTCCGGTAGAGTCACGTTATACAGATCGAGCGTCACCGGCTCGTGGGCTTTCTTCGGGTCGTAGTGATATTCAAAGACCACCTCTTTGGCACCTTGAGGTTTGAGTTCCACATTGCATTTGTATTCTGCGAATTGGAGGCAGGCATCGAGGTTCATTTGCTCGAAGGTAACGCGCGGAATAATGATCGTATCCCAATAACCCGTCGATTCCTGAGGGGTTGGGTTTGGAGCAGCCCAGGACGGCGCGATCAGTCCGATCAACGCAATAAATAATAGCGCGAAAAAATGCGTGTTGGTCAGTTTCATCGATATCCTTTTTAGGAAACGGGTTTCTCACTTTTTGTCGCTGCCACGTTCTGGTGGGTGACCAGTTCGTTGTAGTTGCGGGCCAGGGCGAGAAATTCCGCAGGGATCAAAACCACTGTAGTGGAATTATTTTCCGCGCCAACTTCGGAAATCATTTGCATGCGGCGCAATTCGAGAGCGGCGGGATTACTCATCATGCGGACGGCGGCTTGGGCGAGTTTTTCCGAAGCTTCGAGTTCGGCGCTGGCCTTGATGATGCGGGCCCGCTTTTCACGCATCGCCTCGGCTTCCATGGCCATCACTCGCTGCATGTTCAACGGGATTTCGACGTCCTTCATCTCGACAATTTCAACCGTTGTGCCCCAGGGTTCGGAAAGCTGGTTGAGACTTGTCTTGAGGATGGCGTTGATCTTGTCCCGTTCCTTCAACACTTCGTCGAGATCGTGCTGGCCGATGATGTTGCGCAGGCCGGTGAGCGCCACCTGATAAATGGCCATTTGGAAATTCTCCACGGAAAGAACGGCCTTGGCCGGGTCAACGACCCGGAACCAGAGCACCGCGTTTACTTTTACCGTGACGCTGTCGCGTGTGATCGTTTCCTGCTGTTCAACGGCGATGGTCACCGTCCGAATGTCGATCATCCGCTGCCATTCGATGAGCGGAATGAGCCAGTAAAGACCCGGCCCCTTTACTTTCATGAACCAGCCGAGGCGAAAGACCACGCCACGCTGGTATTGCTGCGCAACGCGAAAACCGGAGAGGAGAAGGAAAACCACTACGCCAGAGGCGAGAAGGATGAAATCGGGCATATCTTAATGTAGCCCAGAAGTGAGTTAAGCAAGGTCTTAGCGTAAGGGCAGATGGATTTTCCTGTAGTGGCGGTCTATGACCGCCAAGAAAAGAGAAAGTCTCTCGCCCATGCTTCGGCGGTCATGGGCCGCTGCTACAGAAGAATGCCTCGGAACTTGCTCCGGGGTTCATTAATTCGTGTCTTTTATCTCATTTAGAGAGACTTAAGGAAACAGTCAGTCCGCTATTTCCTTGCTCCATCTCTCCGAGTTTGGCCATCATACTAAGATGGTGAAGGCATGTTTTGCGTTAGCCTTTTGCTGTCTCTTTTTGCCCTTTTCGTTGAAGGCATTTGAATGGCAGACTGCGACGTCCAATGGTCGTGAATATGTCACGCTGCAGTCGTTCTGCGCTTTCTACGATTTTAGCTACGCGATTCCTTCCGGAAACGAATTTACAGCCCGCACGGCGCAGCATTCCCTGCGGATGAAGGTGGGCAGTCCCGACATCAGTCTCGATGGTGTGCACTACGTCATGAGTTTCCCCGTTGAGAGCGGAGACCATGATTGGCTGGTTTCGCGGATGGACGTGATCAAGCTTTTCGATCCGGTTTTGCGTCCCGCCGAGATTTCCGGACGCCACCCGATTCGCGGGGTGGTCATCGATGCCGGTCATGGTGGCTCCGACAATGGAGCGACGAGCAGGCTTGGCGCGGAAAAAGATTATACGCTCCAAACGGCGTTTCTTTTGGAAAAGATCTTACGCGGGGAGGGGCTTAAAACCGTCCTGACCCGGCGCACCGATGTTTTCGTCGATCTTTACGAGCGGGCCCATATTGCCTCGCTCTATTCCGATTTTGCCTTTGTCAGCATTCACTTCAATTCGGCCATGCCCGAAGCCCGCGGCCTGGAAACGTACTGCCTGTCGCCTCGTGGAGCTGCCTCGACTTCCTCGGCTTATCTGAGCCGTTCCGATATCCAGAAACTTCCGGGTAATGATTACGATGGTCAGAACATCCTGCTGGCTTCCATGGTCCATTCGGAAATCATCAAGCTTAACCCCGGCGATCCCACGGCGGATCGTGGAGTCAAGCGGGCCCGGTTTGTTGTCATTAAGCAAAACGTCCTGCCCGCCATTTTGGTTGAGGGAGGATTTGTCTCCAATCACATGGAAGCGGCCCGAGTTAACCGGCCCGAATACCGCGAAAGCCTGGCCGAGGCGATTGCACGTGGTGTGACCCGGTTTATCAATGTCATGAGTGACAGGAATATGCCTTTGCCGGGAAGTTCTCCGGAGAGCGTTCCGGTGCCTCCGCCAAAGATCATTGCCACAACACCCCAAGTCCACCCGGCTCCCAGCGGCTTGGCCCATGACCCGCTCATCCCCAAGAATAGCGGGACGGCTCCGGCTCTTGTCGCACCCCCGACCGGCACAACCCCGACAACGACCACAACTGCGGATGCCAGCCACAAAACGAAAAAGAATAAAACCAAGAAAACGGTCTCCACGCCTGAGCTGTCCAATCCGGTCGTATCAACTCCGGTGTTATCGAATGGCTCCGTCACGCCAAATGAGTCAACAAACGGCGCTGGGGCCAAGCCATCGACGGATGTGCCGAGTGGTCCGCTGAATTTGACCGAACCCAATGTTCCTGCGCCTTCTGTCGGGGTTGACAAGGCATCATCGGAACCGGATGAACCGCCGGTGGTGAATATCTATCCGACCACAACAACGAAGCCATCGGGAGGCGAGGATACGTCACCCCCTCCTGTTTCAACCTCACCGCCCGTCTCCGATTTCAAGGCACCAAGCACGAATGCGCCTGCTTCGCAGACCCGGCCTTCCGATTAATCCACCGTGAAGATAAATCCTTCCGAACGGCCCATCGGGGCCTTTGATTCCGGCCTGGGCGGCTTGACCGTGGTCCAGGCGATGCGGGAATTGTTGCCGGCCGAGGACATCCTTTACCTCGGCGATACGGCCCGGGTTCCCTACGGTAACAAATCACCGGAAACCATTGTCCGCTATGCGCGCGAAAATATGGCTTACCTGCGGAGCCATGAAGTGAAGGCGGTCGTGGTAGCCTGCAATACGGCTTCGGCGCACGCACTGGCTGTCTTGGAAAAGGAATCGGATGTCCCGGTTATCGGGGTAATTGCACCGGGCGTGCAAGCGGCGCTTTCCGCCACCCGCAACCGGCGGATCGGTATCATTGGAACGCAGGGGACGATTCAAAGTGAGGCCTATCAAAACCTGTTGCGCCAGTCCCAGCCGGAACTCGTCATCACGGCAGTCGCCGCGCCGCTGCTCGTTTCCCTGGTGGAGGAAGACTGGCTTTCCCACCCGGCCACACATTTGATTCTGGAGGAATACCTGGCCCCGATGAAGGCTGCCCGGGTTGATGCCGTGGTGTTGGCCTGCACGCATTATCCGCTCTTAAAATCGCTGGCCCAACGCATTCTTGGGCCGGAAGTGGTGTTGGTCGATTCCGCCCAAAACGCCGCCGCTGCCCTGGCTCGGAAGCTGGAAGGAAGTCAGCTCAAGCGCGCGCCCCGATCCGGGACCGGACAAATCACTATTTACGCGACCGATCTCCCGACCCAGTTTTCACGTCTGGCCGAACGCTTCCTCGGGGAAAAGATCAAGGCCATCCACCAGGTTGCGGTGGGTTAGCCCGTGTGAGATGAAGCTCACTTCCATCGCTCTCGATCACTCCAAAGGACATAACATTGGGGGTTGATCACGGTGTGGGCCTGGAGAGGAAAATTGGCCGGTAGATTGACCCCAATGATAAATGCGTACCAATCCTTGTCTTCGCCGGAGGTCAGGTTGGTGACGGGGGCCTCCAGAGTGACCGGAGTTAAAAGGAGCAGAGCGGTAGGACAGACATTATCGTGAAGACGCTCAAAATCGACGATGGAATCAGGCAACCAAAGCGACGCATGATCCGCATACCAGGCCGTTGCCCAAGGCATGTCAGAGGTTATCCACTCTTCTGGAAGAGCAAGTCGTCCGCAAAGGTTGATTTCGCTGGGAGCATAGGGTGGATAGTTGATGATTTTATAGTTGGGGACGACCAGAGTCAGGATCAACGGTACCGAGGAGAAAAAGAGCACGGCGATAACAATGAGATTATTGATCAGCTCTATTTCTATGTTCAGTCGATCGAGGAGAATAAAAAAGAAAGCGCTCCCAATCACGAGCACGACAGGTAAAAGCACCACCAACGTATTCCATGGATCAACGGCGGTGGGTTCGGCTACGCCTAGATTATTTACCGCGATGATGCTGATGGCGCAGCTGAGAACGAGCCAGCGGAAGGCTTGGCATCGGCGCCGCTTGAAGGAATGAAGAATGGAAGCGCCAAAAAAAAGGATCAGGGGACTCGATCCCAGTAGATCCCAGGCATGTTCGAAGTGCCAACGAATGCCCAAAAATTCCTTCAGGCTGGCGTTTCTGAGGAGTAGTTCGTAGGGGGGAATGATCGTGGTGCAAAAAATCTGATTCTCTTTGTATCCAAAATTACCGTAGAGCAGCCAAGGCAGGTTTGACCCGAGGGGATTTCCGGAAATTTTATAGATGTGCCAGAGCCAGGCGGCGACAGCGATGATAACCAAGATGGAAACAGCTGGAATCAACAGGAGATTGGGACGCGGGATCAGGGCCAAAAAAGCCACCAAGGGCATGAGTAGAATCAAAAGATGCAGTCGGGTCAGGCATGCCGCCGCCAACAGCAGGGCCAGGAGGAGAGCCCAGAGCCATTCCCACCCAGAGGAGGATTCCTCGTTATCGGCACAAGTTTCCCCAATGCAGAAAATCTCGAGAATGGAAAATAACAGGCCCGTGACCAGGAACATCAGCAAACTGGTGGAAAGCGCGGTGATGGTATAGCGCCAGACAATGTCCGAGGTTAGAAAAGCGATTGTGGCTAACCAAGCTACCCGTTGGTCGAAAAGACGGAGAGCCAGTCGAAAAATAAGCAACGCCGTCAAACCCAGGAAAATTTGGTTGAACTCTGGAATCCACATATCGCCGGTAAAGAGGGGATGATCGCGCATATAGGCGGTCGTTAAGTCAAAGTCGGGGCGGGTGATCCGAAACCAGGCTGCCAGCAGGTAAGGATATCCCGGTGCATTGTAGGTGTCGGGCAGGAGACGTGCTACCCCGGGAGGGAATGCATCGGCGGGAAAAAGATTGGAACTGCCACCTTGACTGACGACGTGATCCTGAAATTGCTGAACCGCATAGGGTCGCAGAAACATCGTGGTATATCCCTGACCCCGGGCGATTTGACGAGCCAACTGGGCATTATCCATGGATTGGGCGTCGTTAAGACCGTGGTAAATTCCACCGAGGGAGCCCAGATAGGATAAATTGATTCCATTAAAATCATAAAGAATGGCGACGATAAGGGTCGCGATCACGAGGGGAATCAGACGAACAAAGATTCGTCCTTTCCCGACCTCCATCATGTATAAAACGGTTTGAATGCCACTCATGAAGTTGTGATCTGGTAGGTTTTGATTTTGCGATGGAGGGTGCGACGACTGATGCCCAGGAGCTTGGCCGCTTCCGTTACATTTCGGTCAGTCAGACGTAGCGCCTGTTGAATAAAACTTTTTTCCATAGTTTCCAGGTTCAAATTCGATTCGGTGGGGGAATTCAAATTTTGGCCTGGACCGCCGCCCAGATTCGGACGGCCCTGGACCCGGGCGGGCAGATCGCGCACCCCGATGCGCTCTCCTCGGCAGAGCGCGACGGCGTGTTCAAGGGCGGCGCGTAGTTCACGTACATTGCCAGGCCAGTCATAGCGTTGGAGTATTTGTTGCGCGTCGGATGAAAGTCCAGTGATTCGCTTGTTATTCTGCCGGGCAAATTCCTGGATGAAAGCATGGACAAGCAAGGGAATGTCCTCGCGGCGTTCGCGTAAAGGCGGTAGGAGGATGGGAACGACATCAAGGCGGTAGAAGAGATCTTCGCGGAATTTGCCTTCCCGCACCATCGCCTCAAGGCTTTTGTTCGTTGCGGCCACCACACGCACATCGACTTTGATATTCTGGTTGCTGCCGACGCGTTGGACGGTTTGTTCGCCCAACGCGCGCAGAAGTTTCACCTGGGTGGCCGGGTCGATCTCGCCAATTTCATCGAGAAAAAGAGTGCCATGATTAGCTTCTTCAAAGCGTCCCGCGCGCCGTTCGGTCGCACCGGTGAAAGCGCCTTTTTCATGGCCGAACAGTTCACTTTCGAGCAGCTGGGGAGAAAGGGCAGCGCAGTGGACAACGACGAACCGGGCGGCTTTACGCGGGCTGAGCATATGCAACGATTGGGCGACTAATTCCTTGCCCGTACCGCTTTCACCTTCGATGAGAACGGTGGCGCGGGTCGGGGCGACTTGGCGGATGCGGTCGTAAACCGCGACCATGGCGGGAGCATTGCCGATCAGTTTTTCCAGGCCGAATTTCTTGTCGAGTTCTTCGCGCAGTTGCTGGTTTTCCGTCTCGACCCGGCGGGAATGGAGCGCGCGGGTCAGTACCACGTCGAGTTTTTCGAGATCCAGCGGCTTGGTGATATAATCGTAAGCGCCTCGTTTCATGGCTTGGACCGCGACTTTTTCGGAACCGTAGGCGGTCATCAGGACGCAGACCGGTGGGCGTGAAATCGATTGCGCACGGACCAAAAGGTCGAGTCCTTCGGTGCCACCCATGAGCCGGAGATCGGTGAGGAGAACGTCGATGGGCTGAGTTTCCAGCGCATTCATCGCCGTCTCGATGTCGGAGGCAAGATAGATGTCGAATTTGCCCTCGAAGTAGCGGCGCAGGCCGTCCCGCGTATTCTTTTCATCCTCGACGACGAGCAGTGTCGGCAAATTGTCCGTCACCGGTGTCATGAGGCGACTCCTGGCGGGGCATTCGGTTTTTGCTCCATTGGAGTAATATCGCCGAGCAGTCGGACGCGGCGTTCCGCCAAAGGCAGAAGGATGCGAGCGGTGGTACCGCGACCCGGTTCGCTGAGCAACTCGAGATGGCCCCCATGTTCGTGGAGGATGCGTTGCACGATGAAAAGACCGAGACCGGTCCCGGTCTTTTTGCGCGTGAAGTAAGGTTCGGTGATGTGGGCCATGTCTTCGACGGAAATTCCGGTGCCGTTGTCCTCGAAGGAAATTTGCAGGTGCGTATCGGAGCGTGAGGTGGCAACCCGTAGAATGCCTCCATGGCTGAGGGCTTGCACGGCATTTTTAATCAAATTGTAAAAGGCCTGCTTGAGTTGGTCGGGATTGGCCGGGATCTGCGGTAGCCCTTCGCCGAGCTCTTCCTGGACGATGACGTCGCGGTCCTTGATTTCCGGTTGAAGAAACGAAAGTGATTCGCGGATGATGGCGTTGATGCTCACCATGCTGCGGTTCGCATGCGCCGGACGGACGGCACCGAGAAATTGATTGATGATCGTGTCGAGCCGGGTGACTTCGCTGCGGGCCACGCGCACCGATTCAAGCAGGTCTTCATCCGACACGCTCTTGTGCCGTCCGCCAAGATCGCGCTCCAGAAGTTGAAGGTGGATGTTGAGAGAGTTGAGGGGGTTGCCCAATTCGTGCGCGACGCCAGCGGCGAGCAGCGTGACGGCGTTGAGCTTTTCCGACTCAATGGCTTCGCGGGCCTGGGCGCGATGTGCGGTCAGGTCGTGAAAAATCAGCGCGTAGCCGAGGAGTGACGTGTCCTGGTCGTCGAGCGGTACGAGATAAAAGTTCAGGTAGCGTTGCTGGGGATAAAAAACTTCCAGGTCCCGGTTAACCACGCGCCCTTCGGCCAGGATTTTTGGCCAATCGAGTTCCTTGAGATGTTGGGCCATCAAGGTGCCCAGAGCCTTGGCCGGATCGATCCCGAGGAGCGTGGTGACGGCGTGGTTGAGGTACCGAATTCTGCCCTGGGAATCGACCACCACGATGCCTTCCTGCAAAGTATTGAAGATCGTTTCGAAAAAACCTTTCTCATGATTGAGGCGCTGCAAATAAGCCTGCAAATCCTCTGGCCCCACCCGGTCGATCCGGTTGAGCAGTTTGTCGAGGAAGGTATTTTTCACGGCAAGGGAGATAAGCACTACGTGCCGGGCAAGAGGCGGTTTATAACCAATGCTTGCGGCGTAGCCAGACGACAAGACCAATGGTGCCGATGATATCCACGACCACGGCTATTAGATAAGCATGAGGTATTTTATACTCGGGCATGGCAAAATTCATGCCGTACCAGGTGCCGATCAACAACGACGGGGTCGTTACGGCGGTGAGCAAGGTCAAAACCTTGATGACTTCATTAGTCTCGTAGGAGGCCTTGTTCAGAAATACGTCAAGGGTGAGATAAAGCTGGTCGCTCAAGGTTGCGGCGGCGGTGTCGATTCGATTGATGTTGCTGAGCAGGTCCCGAAAGTAGGGAAGGAGAACGGGGCGGATGAGCTTGAATTCGCCGCGCGCCAATCGGTTTACGACATCACGTTGCGGGTGCACGATTTGCTGCAGATCGGAAAGTTCCTTTTTGCGTTCGCGAAATTCGCGGATCACCGTGGGCTCTGAATGTCGCGAGGCAAAGACGCTGTCTTCCAGCGTCCGGATTTCGGCGGTGAGATCGTTGAGCACCGGTTGATAGGCATCGACCATGGTGTCGAGGAGGAAGTGGGCCAGGCGATCCATTCCGCGCGTGATGGCGACGGGGTTCTTCTGAATCCGTTCGATGGTGCTGGTGACCGTGGCGAGTGGTTCTGAGTGATGGGTGACCAGAAATGATTTTCCGATAAAGAAATCGAGTTCGGTGGTGCGGAACTGTTCTTCCTTGTTGAAGGCCACCGCGTGCATGACCAGGAAGAGATAGTCTTCGTAGTCCTCGATTTTGGGATAACGGCTGACGGAAAGACAATCCTCGATGGCGAGGGGATGGAAGGTGAAGACGTCTTCCAGGATGGCCGTTGTTTCCTCCGGAGTGGGCGCAAATAAATTGACCCAGATGAGGAGCCCCTTGTCGGCTCGGACGAGTCTGAGGGCATCGCTGTCGAGGTTGCTGGCGACCAGTTTTCCGTCGTTGAACACAAAGGATTGA
>Ga0206954_1029_pt1 | contig 44326 bp, 40 predicted proteins | sample Alteio_BWOrgHeat_37_FD_153250 | JGI IMG/M metagenome (GOLD analysis project Ga0206954, IMG submission 153250) | Enriched cells from forest soil in Barre Woods Harvard Forest LTER site, Petersham, Massachusetts, United States -... | ecosystem: Environmental > Terrestrial > Soil > Temperate forest >...
TGTTTTGCCAAAATAACCCAAATTAACCAGTGGGTGCTGTCAGCTCCACCACCATCAAGCCCAAGCTTATAAGCTTGCTGATAATCAGCCTGCGCACCTGTGAGATCACTCTCTAGAAATTTTATTCCGCCTCGGAGTTTGTAGAAATGGCCATCATCGGGATTAAGTTCGATAGCGTGATTGATTGCATCCATCGCATCATCCCACTCGCCTTGTATTAATTGGATATATGCCAAATTGAAACAAATATGAGGATTTTGTGGACGGAGTTCATAAGCTCTTTCCGCATCAGTCCAAGCGCCTTTGATATCGCCCTTATATGCTTTGGCAATAGCTCGTTCACTAAGGGGCGCGGGATTTTTACCTGCTGATTCGATGCAAGCATTGCAGTCTGAAGTAGCCTCATCCAATAATTCCATTTGAATCTCTACTTCAGCACGATAGTAACGGTACTCGGCATTGCCATCAGAAAGAGACAGTGCGTAGGTGAAGGCCTCCAGTGCTCCATCAAAATCCTGCTTTTTCATTTTTTCCAGGCCTTGGGTGCAGTAGGCCTCCGCATCCTGCGCCAATGTGAGAGTCGGTAGCAGAATTTGAAAAAGACAGATCAATATCCAACGCATATCAGCGCAAGGTGGAGATTGATGCTGATTGATTCAAGTTAATAAAAATTTCTACAAAAGAGCTCAGCGCAATCAGTACAATATCCTTACCGTCTCAAGCGTAAACTTGCAAAGTCGATAAGAATGATCGACTATAGCGCATGCGTCTCTCCAAGAAGGGTGAATATGCGGTTCGCGCGCTGGTTGAAATCGGGTTTGAATCGCATGTACGGCCCAACAGTTTGATTCAGATTTCGACCGTCGCGCAGCGCACGAACATCCCCGAAAAATTTCTCGAGCAGATTCTGCTCGCCCTGCGTAATGGCGGCGTCCTGAAAAGCAAGCGGGGCGTCGAAGGTGGCTACTCGCTGGCCAAAGGCCCCGACGAAATCACGCTCGGCGAAGTCATCCGCCTCCTCGACGGCCCCCTCGCGCCCATTCCCTGCGTCAGCAAAACCGCCTATGAACCCTGTTCCTGTCCCGAAGAAGAATCATGCGGCTTGCGTATCGCCATGCAGCAGGTGCGCGACGCCATCGCCACGATCCTCGATAATTACAAATTGAGCCGCGTGATCCAGGAAGTGCAAAAGCATCGCGCCAGCAAAACCACCGCCTGGCAGTTTGATATTTGATTAGCCACAAAAGAACGCAGAGAGCACAAAGGGTTAGTATAGTCGGTGGCCCTCACCGGCTGTTATCCGGACGCACAGGAAGCGACTCACAATCTGACGGGATAACAAAATGGCAAATAGAAATCTTACTTCAGATGAGTTGACCTCAGCCAATGGGCTTTTAGCGGAAATCAGAAACCGGTTGGTTATGCTTGCAGGTGGAGACACCTCTTTGCTTTTCGCCTATCGCAGAAAAATCGCCAAAGAACTGACCTATGACGAGCGAAGCAAGCCATCTCAAAGAAAAAAGGTCAAAGCTATAAGATGGGAGATGCAAGGCGGCAAATGTGCCCACTGCGGCAAAAAACTTCCTCTGAAAAATTCTGAACTTGACCGCAAGAATGCAGAGGATGGTTACACCGTGGAGAATACAGAACTCGTACATGCACAATGCCATGATGCGCGTCAGGCGTCCAAGAATTATAGCTAGACCGGATGTCTATTTTTTTGCGTTCTTTGTGTTCTTTCGCGGCTAAGCTGACTGGCCCTTGAATCCGTCCTCCCTCCCCATCATCTCCCTGCGCGGCGATTTGACCCGCGTCCTGCGCGAACAAAATCGCGTTGTGGTTCAGGCCCCGACCGGTTCCGGCAAATCGACGCAGATTCCGCAATATCTGCTCGATGACGGCTTGGCCGGGAAAGGCCGCATCGTTGTCCTGCAACCCCGCCGATTGGCCGCGCGTCTTCTGGCCAAACGAGTCGCCGAGGAACGCCGCGTTTCGCTCGGCAGCGAAGTCGGTTTCCAGTACCGGCTCGAAAATGTCTCCAGCCGCGACACCCGCATTCTCTATGTCACCGAAGGCATCCTCCTGCGCCAGATGCAGGAGAACCCGACGCTCCCCGGAGTCAGCGTCCTTGTCTTCGACGAATTTCACGAACGCCATCTCGAGGGCGATCTCGCCCTGGCCCGCGCACGGCAAATTCAACAAAGTACGCGCACCGATCTCAAAATCATCGTCATGTCGGCTACCCTCGAAACGCAACTTCTCCGCGATTATCTCCAGCCGGTTGAAATCCTGGAATCGCCCGGACGGATGTTTCCTGTCTCGCTCGAATACCTGCCCAAACCGGACGACGCCCCGGCCTGGGAACTTGCCGCCGACGCTTGCGACCGCCTCCTCAACTCGGGTAAATGTCCCGAAGGCGACATCCTCATCTTCATGCCCGGTGCCTACGAAATTCAGCGCACGCTCCAGGCGGTGAGGGACAATCTCAGCGCCCGCGATTTCGCCTTTCACGCGCTGCACGGCGAACTTCCTCCCGCCGAGCAAGACGCTGCCGTCACGCCCGGCCCGAAGCGCAAGGTCATCGTTTCAACCAACGTCGCGGAAACTTCGCTTACCATCGATGGCGTTCGCGTTGTGATCGACAGCGGTCTGGCCCGCGTCGCCCGGTTTGATCCCCATCGTGGCATCAACACGCTGCTCATCGAAAAAATCAGCCGCGCTTCCGCCCAGCAACGGCTCGGCCGCGCGGGACGCACCGCCCCCGGTCACGGCGTCCGCCTTTGGACCGAACGCGAGCATGAACAACGTCCCGCGCAAACATTGCCCGAAATTCGCCGCTTGGAACTCAGCGGTGCGATGCTCACGCTCAAGGCCAGTGGCATTGACGACCTGGAAAACTTTCCCTGGGTCGAGGCACCCGAACCCAAATCATTCTCCCGCGCCGTGCAACTTTTGCACGATCTCGGCGCGCTTGATCACGACGAAAAACTCACCACCACGGGTCGCCGGATGGCCTCGTTTCCCGCTCATCCCCGCTACGCGCGCATGCTTCTCTCCGCCCATGAACTCGGCTGCGTCCGCGCGGCGGCGCTGATTGCTGCGTTGTCGCAAAGCCGGAGCATCCTGCTCAAGAGCGAAGGCAAGCGCATGGACGAAACGCGCGAGGATGTTCTCGGCGGCCAGACCGAATCCGATTTCTTTCTCCTCATGCGCGCGTGGCGTTTTGCCCAAGGCCGCCAGTTCGATCCACAACGCTGCCGACAACTGGGCATTCACGCCGGATCGGCGCGTGAAGTGGCCGGAACACTCGATCAGTTGCTCCGTCTCTCGGAACGGGCCGGACTCGATATCGCCGAAAAGCCAGCCAGTTCCGAGGCGATCCAACGCTGCATTCTCACTGGCTTCTCCGATCAACTCGCGCGCCGCATCGACCAGGGGACGCTGCGGTGCCGTCTTATCCACCAGCGCACCGGCGAGCTGGCCCGTGAAAGTGTGGTACGTAAAAGCGATCTCTTGGTGGCTGGAGAAATTCGCGAGGTCCAGTCGCGCGACGAGCTTCGCGTCCTGCTCAGCCAGGCGACCGCCGTGGAAGAAGCGTGGTTGCGTGACGCTTTTCCCGATGACTTTGCGGAAGGAACGGAAACGCTCTTCGATGCCAATCTTCGGCGCATCGTCACCCGTCGCACGCGTCTTTTCCGTGATCTTGTCCTCGATTACACCGAGCAGGATGGGGCCGATCCCGAAGCAGCAGCCCGGCTTCTGGCGGAGGAGGTGCTTTCCGGCCGCTGTCCATTAAAAAACTGGAACGACGACGTGGAACAATGGTTCGTCCGGCTCGCCTGCCTGCGGGAATGGATGCCGGAACTCGAACTGCCCGTGGCTGATGATGAAGCCAGGAGATTTATTATCAGCCAACTTTGTCACGGTGCCTTCACCTACAAGGCGATCAAGGACATCGAGGTGTGGCCCGTCCTGCGTGACTGGCTTTCGTCGCAAGCGCAGCGCTGGCTCGACCAGTTTGCCCCGGAACGGCTGGAGCTTCCCGGCGGACGCAAAGCCAAGGTGATCTATCGACCCGGTGAGGCACCCATGACCGCCGCACGCATCCAGGATTTATATGGCGTCACCAATCTTACGGTAGCCAAGGGGCGTCAACCCGTAACGATTCAGATTCTTGCCCCCAACCAGCGCCCTGTTCAGATCACCACCGATCTCGCCAATTTCTGGAAGGAGAGTTATCCGAAGATCAAACAGGAACTACAGCGCCGCTACCCCAAGCACGAGTGGAGGTAATTGATTTACCTTGGCACTCAAAGTGACCACGCGCAGAATTTTTCCATGCGAAATGCTCTTCTCGGAATTTTAGCCGGGTTGGCCATTGGTGGCGTGAGCTCATTTGCTTATGAGCATTATCTCGGTGAGGGATCAGAGCTAGCTCAAGCTCAGACCGATTTAGCCAGCGCCAACGCAGCCCTTGCCAAAATTAAAGAAAATGATCAGCAACTTAAAAGCGAGATCGATGCCACCTCAGCTCAAATTCAACAATTAAGCTCCACTAAAGAGGACCTGAAACGTCAGCTAAATGAATTGAAAAGCACGTCGACCGCAACCACCACTCCCCCTGCATCCAATTCCATGGCGGACATGATGAAGGCTGGCATGGCGCAACACGAGGAACAGCAACTTCTCCTCCTCAAGGCGCGCCTTCACCTCACGCCGGAACAGGAAACAGCTGTCAAAGCGGCACTTGATGAAGAAGCGAAACGGGGCGAAGAGATGATGTCGAAAATAACCTCAGGAGGAAAAATCGATCCCACAGCCATAGCCGAACTCAAAAACATAAAATCAGTCGATCAAACGCTCAATGACATTCTGACGCCGGATCAAAAAACCGCCTATCAACAAATGAAGACGGATCAGAAAAACAGTGCAATGGAAATGGTGGCTACGGCGGAAATGAACCAGATCTCTCCTTTGCTTCAGCTCAGCGATTCGCAAAAGGATCAGGTCTATTCCGCGCTTTATCAAGTCCACCTGGACACGACCGATCCAGCCTGGATTAAAAACAATCTGTCCAACCCCACCGATCCCACTGCAATTCTCGAAGCCCAAGCCAAAGCAAAGGAGGATGCCTTGGCTAAAATTCTCAGTCCGGATCAATTGGCCACCTATCATCAGCAAGTTCAAAGCCAGCTCGACATGCAAAAAGCGATGATGCAGAAATTCACCCTACCGACTCCCGCACCTGCGGCCCCTTGAATGGATGCATTCTCAAGTACAACTTGGGAACGAGAAATACTTTAATCCAGCAAGTCGAGGAGGGCATCATCCAGGCCCATGTTGATCACGCCCCAGGTTTTATCGGGACGATAGTAGATGAAGCGCCAGCGCAACGGCTGGATGTCATGCCGCGAAAGATAGGTAAGGACGAGGACATTCGATCCAATACTATAGTTGTCGAAAATTTCGTAATCATTGAGCTTGCCGAAAATGCCGAAGACGTCCTCCGTTTTGGAAATCATGGCCGACATCTTTTCCTTCTGTTCACCGAGACGCGTTCCGGCCAGGAAAGTCTCGTAGGCATTGGGGTAGTCGCCCGCTTTCAGACCCTTGAAAAACTTATCGATTTGCGCGGCTACTTCAGCGGGAGGCTGCGTCGGGTTAGGCTTGTGATTCAGCGTCAAGGGCATGATGTTGCGCGGAGGCGCGGGAATGGTCTGCATGCCGGAGCTATTATCCGTGGTGGTCGAAGCTGGATTGCTTTGGGCCTGAAGGGAAGTCACCAAACAAAAGGAGAGCAGGGCAAGCAGTAAGGCGAGATTTTTCATAGAGTCTATCCGTTGAGCAAAGCGCTAAGTTTTTCTTTCGCGTGGGCCGTGACCGGCGCTCCGTGCGCAAAGGTCAGGGTGTGGAACTCAAAGTTAAGCAGTTTTCTGAGAGATTCGCGATTTTGTTTTGCGTTGTCGCAATATTTGTCGGGTAAAAATTCCAGGCCTTTTTCTGAACTGGTATTAATGATGGCGTCGCCGATGATCATCACGCCCATATCGGAATGAAATGCCGTTTCGCCCGGTGTCGCGCCGGGGATGGGAATGGCGGCGATACCGTAGAGAAGTTCCTTTTCGAGCAGGACGACGTCGGGCTTGATTTCGGTAATGTCGCGCCTCGTGGCCGGTGCAGTCACGATCGGCACCTTGTACTTTTTTCGAAACTGATCCGCATCGCGGACATGGTTGCCATTGGTGAGCAAGATGGCGCGCAAGGGGGCCTTGGCCACGAGGTCGTTCCAAGCCGCCTCGGCCAGCGGCACCGGATCGATCACAACCAGCCCGCTGCCCAGTTTGAGGGCCGTGCAGGATAGCTCGCACTTCAACGACGGTTCGTAAACCGACCAATGGTAAAGCGTGTCGCTTAAAATCTGAAATTCGTCTGCGTGGTTCGTCATGTTTTGCTTCAGCTATTCAAGCCTGATACGCATCCATCGGGAGGCAGGAGCAGACCAGATTTCGATCCCCGTAAACATTGTCGATGCGCCCCACGTATGGCCAGAACTTATGTTCGCGCAACCAGGGGGCCGGGAAAGCAGCCAACTCGCGGCCATAGGGGCGGTCCCACTTGTCCGAGGAAACGACCGTCGCCGTATGCGGCGCATTCTTCAGCGGATTATTATCGCGCGGCCATTCACCCGACTCGATCCGCTTCATTTCATCCAGGATGGAAATAAGGGCCTGGCAAAAGCGGTCGAGTTCCTCTTTCGTTTCGCTTTCCGTCGGTTCGATCATCATGGTGCCAGGCACGGGAAAGGAGATGGTGGGCGCGTGGAATCCGTAATCCATGAGCCGCTTGGCGACGTCCTCAACTTCGATACCCGCCTTTTGCTTCCAGGGACGAAGATCGAGGATGAACTCGTGCGCAATGAGATCGGAATGACCGCGATAAAGCACCTTGAAGTGGGGTTCGAGCTGTTTGGCCATGTAGTTGGCGCTGAGGATGGCGGTTTGGGTCGCACGCGCCAACCCTTCCGCGCCGAGCATGGCGATGTACATCCAGGAAATGACGAGGATACTCGCGCTGCCCCAGGGCGCGGCGCTGACCGCACCTTCCTCCCGGCGCGATTCACCCGGAGCGATGACCGAGTGGCCGGGAAGATAATCGATGAGATGTGACGCCACGGCGATGGGCCCGACTCCGGGACCGCCCCCGCCATGCGGTATGCAAAACGTTTTGTGTAAATTGAGATGGCAAACATCAACACCAAAATCGCCGGGCCGACACAGTCCGACCTGTGCGGTGAGATTCGCTCCGTCCAGGTAAAGTTGTCCGCCGTGGGTGTGGATAATTTCCGCTGCTTCGACAATCGTCTCCTCAAAGACACCATGCGTGGAGGGATAGGTGATCATCGCAGCGGCAAGGTCGGACGCATGCTCCTTGGCCTTGGCCCGGAGATCGCTGATGTCGATGTTGCCGCTGGCATCGCAAGCCACGGCCACGACGCGCATGCCCGCCATGACGGCGCTGGCAGGATTAGTGCCATGGGCGGAAGTGGGAATCAAACAAACATCGCGATGTTCTTCACCCCGGGCCAGATGATAAGCGCGAATGGCGAGCAACCCGGCATATTCGCCCTGCGATCCGGCATTCGGCTGAAGCGAGACGGCGGCGAGACCGGTAATTTCCGCAAACCATTTTTCGAGCTGGTTGAAAAGTGTCTGGTAGCCGCGTGCCTGGTCCATGGGCGCGAAGGGATGGAGCTTCCCCGCGATGGGCCAGGAAACGGGAAGCATTTCCGCCGTGGCGTTGAGCTTCATCGTGCACGAGCCGAGCGGAATCATCGAGGTGCAGAGGGAAAGATCGCGCGATTCGAGCTTGCGGATGTAGCGGAGCATTTCCGTCTCGGTATGATGCGAATTGAAAACCGGATGCGTCAGGTAGGCGCTGGTGCGGCGCAAGTTGTCGGAAAAATCGACCTGCGCCGTCAGGCCCTTGATATGCTCGAGTTCCTCAGCGTCCTCACCCCGGCCAAAAATGGAGATGAGCATATCCAGATCAGCCTTGGTTGTCGTTTCGTTCAAGGAGATGCCAACGGTATCCACGTCGATCAGGCGGAGATTCATGCCATATAAAATGGCTTCCTGGACCAGTTCGTGCGCGCTCCACTTCATCGTGGTGCGGACCCAAAGCGTGTCGAAAAACGGCGATTCTCCGGTTTTATAACCAAGCGTCACCAAGACTCCGGCCAGATAGGCGGTCATTCCGTGCACCCGTTCGGCGATCTCCTTCAGGCCTTTCGGCCCATGATAAACCGCGTACATCGAAGCCATGACCGCCAGCAGAACCTGCGCCGTGCAGATGTTACTCGTCGCCTTATCGCGACGGATGTGCTGCTCGCGGGTCTGAAGGGAGAGCCGCAGGGCAGGCCGATCCTGCGCATCGTGCGAAACGCCGATCAAGCGTCCCGGCATGTGGCGCTTCAACTCATCCTTTACGGCGAAGAAAGCGGCATGGGGTCCGCCATAACCGAGAGGCACTCCGAAACGTTGCGCGGAACCCAGGGCGACATCGGCGCCGAATTCACCGGGAGGCCGGAGCAAAGTCAACGCGAGCAAATCGGTGGCCATGGCGACTTTGCCGCCAACTTGGTGGATCGAGTGAATGAATTTCGAGTAATCAACAACAACTCCGTCCGTGCCGGGATATTGAAGCAACGCGCCAAAGTAACTCGTATCGGGATTGAACTCGTGAGCATCGTCGATGATCACTTCGATGCCCTGCGGAATGGCGCGGGTACGGACCACGTCAAGCGTCTGGGGATGGCAGGCATTCGAAACAAAAAAGCGATTGGCCGCCGGACTCACCCTCACCCCGTGGAGCATGGTCATCGCTTCGGCGGCGGCTGTTGCTTCATCGAGGAGGGAGGCATTGGCGATGTCGAGACCGGTCAGATCGGTGACCATGGTCTGGAAATTGAGCAACGCTTCGAGACGGCCCTGGGCAATCTCGGCCTGGTAGGGCGTATAGGCGGTGTACCAGCCGGGATTTTCAAAAATATTGCGCTGAATAACCGGTGGCGTAATCGTGTCGTAGTAGCCCAGGCCAATGAAGGAGCGGAAGACCTTGTTGTGGGTCATGATTTCCCGCAGCGCATAGAGAGCCTCCCGTTCTCCCTTCGCCTCAGGCAGATCGAGCGGACGGCGCAGACGAATGGCGGGCGGCACGACGGCCTCGACTAAATCTTCCAGCGACGCATAACCGAGCACCTTCAACATCGATTCGACTTCTTCCGACTGGGGACCGAGATGCCGCCGGGCAAAGGTGTCGAGCGACGCGAAGGGATCGGTAGGCGTTTTCAGAGGGGGCAAAGTAGTTTGAGGAGGAGGCGGAGAGGTGAAAAATGAGGCAGCAGGAGGCGCCGTCCGAACTTCAGGCATTCGTCATGCTAAAATTAGTCCCCGACAAATCAAGCGGCGATTCTTTATGTTTTTCTGTCCGTCATCCTGAGCTTGTCGAAGGATCAGCTTCCGTACAACTTGGCTGGAGTCTTCGGCTATGAGTATCTCCCAAACCAGACTCTCATGGACGATATCTCGAATTAATATCTCGTTTGCGGCAGCGATAGCCGGATGGGTAGTTGGGGTAATTGCATTTTCGATTCCGGCGCTGGTCTCCGGTGTCTCGCCATTTGGCGATGCAACCATGATTGAAGGACTCATGTTCTTCGGGCTGTTTCTGGCCTTCTATATTTTTGTCATTTGGCTCGGGGCATTACTTCCACTCTCCATGCTCGTGCCCGCTAAATCATTCTTATGGAAACCGACAAGTCTCCTTCTTATTGGTGTTTTTGCTGGCCCTATGATTGTTTTAATTTGGGAGGTAACTATCGGCGGTGCGGGTGAGTTGATCGCAGACTTTGGAGCCGATCAATTCTGGTCAAATCAGGTTGTTCTTTTGGTTCCGGCAAGCATCGTCAGCACGACTACCTGCCTAACGGGGGCTTTTCTGAATAAGCGCCGGTTGAACTTAGCGCCCTAACGACTTCCTTCCCCCATCTCGACATTCCATTCCGAACTCGGTAGTCTCCACCGATGAACGAGGCACTATTGAGTCTTCTGGAAGAAAACGCCCTGGCCACGCCGGAGACGTTGGCGGCCCAGTTGAAGACGACCCCCGACGAGATCAAAAAGCAGATCAAGCAGCTCGAAAAAGACCGGGTGATCCTCGCCTACAAAGCCATCGTCGATGACGAACGCGCCAAACGCACCCACGTCAAGGCGGTGATCGAAGTCCGCATCACACCAGAACGCGAAGGCGGCTTCGACCGGCTGGCCCATCGCATCGCCCAGTACCGCGAAGTCCACTCCTGCTTTCTGATGAGCGGTGGCTTCGACCTGCTCGTGTTCATCGAAGGAGAAACGCTTCAAGAAGTCGCGGGCTTCATTTCGGAAAAGCTTTCCACCCTCCCTGGCGTGCTTTCGACGGCCACCCACTTTAATCTCAAGACCTACAAGCAGCAGGGCGTCCTGCGCCACAAGGTCGAAACCGAGGAACGCCTCCCGGTCAGTCCGTAAGAAAGTAAAAAGGAGAAAAGGTAAAAGGAGAAAGTACTGCAAAAAGTCCTCTGCCTTTTCCTTTTTCCCTTAACCTTTTACCCTCTCCCTTACCCCCATGCATCTTCCTGTCAAGCCCACCTCATCGACTTCGCCCAACGACTACGTTGCGGAGCATGTGCGGTCCATTCCCCGTTCCGGCATCCGCGATTTCTTCGAGATCGTCCAGTCGATGGACGGTGTCATCTCGCTCGGCATTGGCGAACCCGATTTTGTCACTCCCTGGCACATCCGCGAAGCCGCGATCTACGCGCTGGAACGGGGCAAAACCGGCTACACCTCCAATCTCGGCCTGTTGCGCCTGCGCGAGGCGATTTCAGAATATGTCGCCACGAATTACCGCATTACTTACGACGCGGCCACCGAAGTGCTCGTCACGGTCGGCGTGTCGGAAGCGCTCGACCTCGCCCTGCGCGCGGTGCTCAATCCCGGCGACGAAGTGCTTTACCACGAACCGTGTTACGTCTCCTACAGCCCAAGTATCACCCTGGCGCACGGCCATGCCGTCGCCATCAGTACCAATGAAGCAGATGAATTCAAGTTGCGTCCATCGGCGTTGCGGGCCGCGATCACGCCCCGCTCGAAAGTCCTACTGCTTAATTTCCCCTGCAATCCAACCGGCACGGTCCTGACCGCCGCCGAGGTGAAGGAAATCGCCGCGATCTGCTGCGAGCACAACCTACTCGTCATCACCGACGAAATTTACTCCGAGCTGTCCTATGGTGAGCCGCATACTTCCATCGCCTCGCTGCCGGGCATGCGGGAGCGGACGATTTTCCTCCACGGTTTCTCAAAGGCATTCGCCATGACCGGTTTTCGCATCGGGTATGCCTGCGCGCCCGCGCCACTGATCGACGCCATGATGCGCATCCACCAATATGGCATTCTTTGCGCACCGATCGTTAGCCAGGAAGCGGCGCTCGAAGCCCTGCGCCATGGCCGCAACGATATGCTCGACATGCGCGAGCAGTACCGCCTGCGCCGCAATTTCCTCGTCGATGCCTTCCGCAAAATGGGCCTGCCCTGCTTTGAGCCGCAAGGCGCGTTCTATCTTTTCGCTGGAATCAAGCCGACCGGAAAATCCTCGCACGATTTCGCCTTTGGTCTGCTCAAGCAGGAGCAGGTGGCCGTCGTGCCGGGCACTGCGTTCGGTCCCAGCGGCGAAGGTTACGTCCGCTGCAGCTACGCCACCGGCATGGACCAACTCGAAATCGCCGCGCAACGCATCAAGCGGTTTATTGGATGATAAACTCCAGCTTTCACCGCAAACCAAAGTTGAATTTAACGGCCAATTCACTTAAGTTGCTCGCATGAGCGTGAACGAAATCCTTGCGGAACTTGAAATCCTCTCCTCTGATGAATTAAAGGTCGTCCAGGAAAAGCTGGAACAACTTCACGCAACCGAGGATTTGGAAGAAACACCCGAAATGCTCGCGGCCATTGATGAAGGCCTACGATCCTCACGGGAAGAGGGAACAATTCCGATTGAAGAAGTCGAACGGAAGATGAAATCATGGACTTTCGGGTCTCCTTAACTCTTCAAGCCGAGCGGGACTTGGAACGCATTGGACAACACATTGCTCGCGATAATGAGCAAGCTGCGCGAACATTTTGCCAAGAACTCATGTTTGAAGCAAAATCACTTCGCATTTTCCCCCATCGACATGGCAACTTTGCCAAATATCCCCATATCAGGAAAGTTTCATTCGAAGCCTATATCATTTTTTACAAGATCAACGAAGAAACTCGCACCGTCGAAATCCTCCGCTTCTGGCACTCGGCCCAGAATCAAAATCGCCTGCGTTTGAAAGAAGAACCCGCCCAATATGCCGCGTTGGCAAGCCCGGTTACGTAAGAGTTCCCTTACCCCTTCGGCCCCTCAATCCTCGCGCGGTGCAACGGCCGCCCCGCCGAGGGCGACTGGAGCATAAAGATTTTCGACTGCCCTTCTGCCGTGATCGCGGCGGCAAACACCGTCCGATGGTCTGCCCCGCCAAACGCCAGCGAAGTCACATGTTTGGCCGGAAAAGTCACCTGCCCCATGAGCCGCCGATTCCCGGCAATCTTCAAAATCACCCCGGCATCGCCGCGCGCGGACCAGATCGTCCCTTCGGCATCGACGGCCAATCCCGTCGGCGTTCCCTCATCCACCTCGCATTCGTGAAACACCTGGCGATTGGTCAACGCCCCCTTCTTCACATCGTAACGACATCGGCAAATCGTCCGGGTCGTCCCACAAGCCCAATAAAGCGAGTCACCCTTTTCATTCCAGGCCATCCCGTTCGACTGGCCCGTTCCGCCCAGCACCTTGGCCAGCGTGCCCGAAGTTTCCAATCGATAAATCCCTGCGCCATTCGGCCGACCATGACGAACCGTCCCCACCAACACACGTCCGTTAATATCGGCGATGGCCTCGTTAAAGCGGTCCCCATCCATCCTCACATTTTCAAACAGCGGCACCACCTGGTCATGCCGGTCGAAATCGAGCAATGCGATGTCCTTTTCCCGAAACAGCAGCCAACTTCCATCCTCCTGCGGAATAAACGCGCCGACCGTCGGCCCTTCATAAATCGCGCTCTGAATCCGGGTCTTCAAATTCAAGCGATAAAGACAGTCTCCTGCCACATCGGTCCACCACAGTGCTTCCTCCCGGTCATCCCACCACAAATTTTGCGCCGACTTGCCAGCGTCCTCGACCAGCACTTCGGGCGCGGCAGGCGGAGCTATCACCTGTTCAACAGCGGATACCGTTTCATCAAACATAACAATCCGCCTTGACGGCGAATGGATTAATTTACCCTCAACCCCGACTTGTGAAAGTGAGAAGTTGAAAGTAAAAATAAAAAGCCATTCGTCACCGTTTTTACTTCTTAGCTCTTAATTCTTAGTTCTTCACTCAACCCCATGACCATCCTCGTTACAGGAGCCAACAAAGGCATCGGCTTTGAAGTCTGCCGACAACTCGCTCGGCTTGGCCACCACGTCATCCTCAGCGCCCGCTCAGCCGAACGAGGCCAGACCGCCGTGGCCGCCCTCGCCCAGGAAAAGCTCACGGTTGAATTTCTCCTCCTCGACACCGCCGACGAAGCGAGCATCCATTCCGCCGCCGCCGAACTAAAAAAACGCCACAAGGCACTCAACGTCCTCATCAACAACGCCGCCATCCTCCCCACCTGGGCTGGGACCATTCTTGAAGCGACCGCGCAAGAATTCCGCGACACCTTCCTCACCAACACGCTCGGCCCCATCCTCCTCATCCAGGCGCTCCTCCCTCTCCTCGAAGCGGGAAAACCGGCCCGCGTCATCAATGTCAGTAGCCAGCTCGGCTCTGTCCAAAACATGACCGACGGCTGGGCCGGTTACGGCATCTCCAAGGCCGCCCTTAACGCCGCCACCCGCAAACTTGCCGAGGCCCTCAAACCGCGCGGAATCAGCGTCAACGCCGCCTCGCCCGGCTGGGTCCGCACCGAAATGGGTGGCGAAAGCGCATCGCTCCCAGTTGAAAAGGGCGCACAAAATATCGTCCGGCTCATCACCGATGTCCCCCACAGCCTCACCAACCATTACCTCGAAGCTAACGGCGAAATTCCGTGGTGAGCCAGCCGCCATCCCTCGGTAAATCGGGATAATGGATTATTTATCCATAAACATTTTTGCGATGGCCGACGGAGATCATCAGGACAATAAGCATGCTCTCTTTGATTTGGCAAAGAATACGATAATCGCCCACGCGATAACGCCATAATCCGGACAGATAATGTCATAGCATGAACTTTAGTATCGGCGGGTTGGTTACAAATTCGCTTTCAGTGCGCCCGAAAAGGCTTGTACCCTTAGGAGATGGACCCAGCCACTAGCTTCAAGCTTCTGGATACCATCTGTCGAGTTATTGGATATGCCCGTGGCCCTCAGCGTGAAGAAGATTTGGCCAGGGCTAGGGTCGTTGGTGAAGCAAAGGGCACCCTTGACGCGATTCAGCTTTACCGCGAAGCCGGCCTCAATGAACTTGCCTTGCAACATTCCAATGTCGTCGACGTCGCAAAAAGGGCTACGTCAATGCTCACCACGGAAGCAAATCCAGAGGAAGTAAGCGTCGACTGGATTAGAAACTTTTACGACAAGTGCCGACTTACGTCCGACGAGGAGATGAAATCTCTGTGGGCAAAAATCCTAGCAGGCGAGGCCAACTCACCTGGGACCTTCAGCAAACGAACGGTGACCTTGGTTGGCCAACTCGATAAAAGCGATGCCGAAGATTTCAGCCGAGTAGCATCTTTTATCCTCGAGGGCACCGAACCAGTATTGTTCATTAAGAACTGGAGCCATTCAATATTTTGCGACGCCGGAATCACACATAAATTACTTTTGCGACTTCAAGACGCTGGCCTACTTAACTCAGAGACATGGAATGGATATAGAGTCGATGGGACCGAGCAAGCCATCAATTTCCGTTACTTCGGGAAAATTTTCCGCATGACTAGAACCGATACATTTAAGAGTGAACCGCTGGTGCCATCCATTTTTTTCCTCACAACTTCGGGCAAGCAACTCTATCCCGTCAGCGGGCCGACCGAGCAACCAAAATTCTTGGAATACCTGATGTTTGCATTCCTAGAGGATAAACAAAGAGGCTGGACGGCCTCCGTGATAGAGGGCGGAGGCGCGAATCCGCCTGTGTGATAGATCATATGCGGGGCCCGCTATGTCCAGTCTTAGTGGTCTCGTAAAAGGCAGAGCAAATCACTCCCTGATGCAAAGGACATGAACTGCCAGCAGTATCGGGCGACTCCCACCCTGCCATACATGTATAGCAATAACTGGGCAATCGGCTTCAATCCCTCACCACTCGTGTGTCGACCAGGCGATCATGCAGGGCCATTCCACGTGAACTGAAAAGTGCCGCAACAAAACCAAGAAAACAGGGCAACGCCGAAAGATATTTCGCCAAGTGCCGCCCAGACGCCTGCAAGAACCCGAGCCGCTCGCCCTGCGCATCGGTCACCTTGATTCCCATCCACTGTTTTCCCACCGTCGCCTGCCAGCGTGAACATTCCAATCCCGCCGCGTAAAGCCAACCGAGGCCAACGGCAATCAGCAAAAGCAACTGGTTAAAATTTCGTTCCAACAAGGCCCATTCCTCCATCCGCGATTCGTGATCGATGTGTTCCCACGCGCCCTGCACCTCCATCGTCATTGCCTTCAGCGCAAAGAGCAGGGCGACCGGTACAAATAAAATCATGCAATCGATCCCAAGGGCAATCGCCCGCAATATGAAAGAGGCGGGCCGCAATGGCATCCTGGGATCTTCGGGCAACGGTAAAGGCGGCTGGCCTGGCTTTTCTGACTTAACCACCCGCGGTAAAGCTGGTGGCTGAACAGAAGCGGGAATTTCTGCTTTCAAGACAACTCCCCTGCCCGCTTCTGGAACGGCAGGACTATCCTTCGGTGCCGTCGGGACGGGCGGCAGCGTGACGCTACGATCGACATGATCGAGCACTTCACCCAGCGGCAGCCATTCTTTCAAACCAGGCGAATGGGCCAAATATTGCAGGGTAAAGTCACCACGCGCCAATCCCTCCTGAATTTGCGCACGAGTGAACGGCCCCCAGGGTACATTGTTCTTGAGAACGGTGATGCCCACGGTGGCTTTTATTTCTTTTTCCGGCGGGCCAGCACGTTCGAGCGCGTCCGCAACCGCAGCGCATTGAGCCGGATGAAGCCCGTTGCATCGGCCTGGTTGTAGGCGCCTTGGTCGGCTTCCATCGTTGCCACGTCGGGATTGTAGAGGGAAAGCGGGCTCTTACGACCCGCGACGATCAAGTTGCCCTTGTACAACTTCAAACGCACCGTGCCGGTGACATATTTCTGGCTTTCCTCAACCGCGGCCTGGAGAAATTCCCGTTCCGGCGCAAACCAAAAACCATAATAAACCAGCTCCGAGTAGCGCGGGATGAGCGAGTCCCGTAAATGCATCACTTCCCGATCCAGCGTCAGCGTTTCGATCTGCCGATGTGCAAAATGGAGAATGGCCCCGCCCGGCGTTTCGTAAACTCCGCGTGATTTCATGCCGACAAAGCGATTCTCCACCAAGTCGACCCGCCCGATGCCATGTTTGCCACCGAGTTTGTTCAAGGTGCGGAGCACATTGGCGGGACTGAGTTTCTTGCCATCAACCGCCACGCAGTTGCCCTCGACAAAATCGAGTTCCACCACTTGCGGTTTGTTGGGCGCTTTTTCAGGCGAAACGCTCAGCTTGAACATGTCGGCGGGCGGCTCGACCCACGGGTCTTCCAGAATGCCGCTCTCGAAGCTGATGTGGAGAAGATTGCGGTCGGTGCTGTAGGGCTTCTTGACACTCACCGGCACGGCGATGCCTTTCGATTTGGCGTAATTGATCAAATCGGTGCGCCCCTTGAATTCCCAGTCCCGCCACGGCGCGATGATTTTCAAGTCAGGGGCCAGCGCCGCAAAAGTCAGCTCAAAGCGGACCTGGTCGTTGCCCTTGCCGGTCGCGCCATGCGCCACCGCGTCGGCTTTCTCCAGTCGCGCGATTTCCACCTGTCGCTTGGCGATAAGCGGACGCGCAATGCTGGTACCGAGAAAATATTGATTCTCATAGAGAGCATTGGCCCGAATCATCGGGTAGATGAAGTCGCTCGCGAATTCCTCGGTTAGATCATCGATATAACATTTCGACGCGCCCGTTTTTAGCGCCTTTTTGTCGAGACCTTTAAGTTCCTCCTCCTGGCCGATGTCGGCGCAAAACGCGATGATCTCCGCGTCGTACTTTTCCTTCAGCCACGTCAAGATGATGGAGGTGTCGAGCCCTCCCGAATATGCGACTACAATCTTCATGCGTGGTTCTTATCCGAAATAAGGCCAAAGAACAGAAATTCCTTCGGCGAATTTTAAGGAATGGTGCAGGCTTGTTGGGCTTCTGCGAACCCATTTTAGCACGAAGTCCGTCCTTAACGAGGACGAAACCTCGTCATGGAGCCTATCCCCATACCCTTCCCCACAAGGGGATACCCGAGCCGTGGAATGTACGTTGCAGCAAAACGAGTTAGACCCTGTTTCGGCCTCCGCTCTGCCCCCGACTGCTTCGGTGTCCGCTCTTGGCGGCTCACGGCTCTCCGCCTCCACTCACGTTCCGGCTCCGAGCACACCGAAGCACGCTCGCCTGCGGGCGTCATCGCCCTCGGCTCGCCCCACGGGTTCACGCGAAGAGAAGCCGACTAAAGGACACACATGTCCTTTAGATGAGTCCACGTCTTTGGGGGACGTGGACGGCCCACAGGGCCAAGGAGAGCCGGAAGCGTAGCCCTCAAAGTGGGCAACAGGCCACAGGCCATGAGCCTGAAACAGGCAGGCCATTTGAGGGCACACAGGACTCGGACCTTGTCCTGTGTAGGGGGACGGGTCAGGTCTGGCGATACGGTCTCACGACCGTTTTGAGCCTCACGGCTAAATCCGCCCGAAGGATCACAACGGGGCGGCCGCCAAAAAGTATGGGCAATGCGATACTCGCAAAAAGCATGATCGCGTGCATAATAAAGGGTGCACAAAGGCCGCCTAGTTAAGTCCACCCCCATCATTCCCCGATATGCATCCCATAATCGTCTCTTCAAATGAGTTAGATTCCTTTGCAAAAACTGTACTTAGCAAGCCTTTGTTACCCGACCTTATGCAGCAGTTACTCAATCAGGTGCCGAGGCTTACCTATCTTCGAATACCCGTGGGTGATGCGATTTATCAGAGCGGATTTGATTGCCTTCTTGAAGTACAAGACCCTTATTTGGAATACGTTCCCCAGGGAAAGAGTTGTTGGGAGATTGGCACCGGGAAAGACCCTCAAGATAAAGCTACAGAGGATTTGAAAAAGCGAACAGATGCTCTCTCTGCTGAGGAGCGCGCAAACTCTACCTTTGTATTTGTCACACCTCGCTCGGGAGGAGAAGATGGCTGGCCTGAACCCAAGCAGCGAGCATGGTTAAAAGAACATAGTGCATTGGGATGGCGGAGCATCTCCATCATTGACGGAGTAAGACTGGAGAACTGGGTGCGAGGGTTCCCCGCCATCGGCAAGTGGCTTGCGCGCGAGATGAAGCTGACAAAAAGCATCGCTGGCTTTTGCACGGCCACAGAGCATTGGAATGAGCATCTCGCGCGGCTCCATAGAGACGGCGACCCGCCATTACTTCCAAAAATATTTTTGGCGGGGCGTGACCAAGCATGCACTCAGCTCACCAAGCTATTTCAAGGAGAGATTTCTCAACTGGCAATAATGGGTGAGGGGGAAAGGGATACGCTGGATTTTGTGGCAGCATATTTGGCATCGCTTGATAAAGCGGTTGCCGAAACTTACCGCGCGAAGTGCCTTTTTTTCGACAGTCAAGAAGCGTGGCTTTCATTTGCGACTCTCAAGCAATCGCATGTGCTGGTCGCCCATCCCAAATTAGACCTGGAATCCAGCGGCGAGCGCCTTTATTCGATCGCAAAAGGAAATCGACATTCCGTTATTTTTCAAACGTCTACTTGGTCGCCAGGGGGTGGTGAGAATGTAGTTCGGATTTCCAGTCCCTCCGCAAATATGCTTGAGCCGATATTGATTGAAAGTGGATATACGCCCATTCGCGCGAAGGAAGCAGCAAGTGCTGGCGCCGAGTCCCTTGAAGCATTAAAGCGACACCTTCGCGGGCTTAGTGGCCCCCCTCAGTATGCTTCAGGAGAACATGCTCGGGCCTTGGCTATAGCCGAGCTTTTGGGCAGATGGAGCGGCCAAAACGAAGCTGACAAGGCAGCAATAGAGGAGTTTTTGCGGGGAAAAACATACGGGGAGTGGATCGAGACAATACAGCTTGAGGCTTTACGTCCGGGCGCTCCCCTTTCGCAACACAACGATAATTGGAAGTTCGTTTCTCGTGCGCAAGCATGGTCAGCCCTAGGGCCACAGCTATTCAATGACGACCTCGATGCTTTCCAAAAGCTTGCCCTCAAGGTCTTGGGCGAATCAGACCCTAAATTGGATTTGCCCCCCGAGGAACGCTATGCGGCGAGCATTCATGGGAAAACCCACAAATATTCTTCTTATTTAAGTCAGGGAATAGCCGACACGCTTGCTTTATTGGGAAGCAAACCAAAATCCCTTACTCAGTGCACAGTAAATAAACCCGAACTTATAGCGGGTACCGTTGTGCAAGAATTACTACACGATGCGGATTGGGTTCGATGGGCAAGCTTAAATCAACTCTTACCACTATTAGCAGAAGCTTCTCCCGAGCAATTTATGGGAGCCGTGGAAAATGCCCTTCGGGATACTCCACAAAGCCCGTTCCTTACGCTTTTTCAGCAAGAAAGAACTGGCCTCATGGGTGGCAATTACATGTCTGGCCTGTTGTGGGCCTTGGAAACCCTCGCATGGAGCCCTGATCACTTAGTTCAGGCGACAATGTTGTTGGGACAATTAAGTGATATCGATCCAGGAGGAAATTGGGGGAACAGGCCATCCAATTCGTTGGGCACTATTTTCATGCCTTGGTTTCCTCAAACGTGCGCCCCGATACCTAAACGCATTTCTGCAATCAAGACCCTGCTAAAAGAACACCCCGAAATAGGGTGGAAGCTTTTACTTAAACTACTGCCGGACAGCCACCAGTCTTCTATGGGAGGTCATAAACCTGTCTGGCGGGACTTTATTTCATCTAATTTTTCAGAACACCCAACGCATGGTGAATACAGGGAACAGGTATTTGCCTACGCTGAACTTACGGTAGAAACGGCTACTACCGACATACAAAGATTGACAGATTTAATTGAGAAATTCCCGACAATACCGCCCAATGCGCAGAGCAAAATACTCGATCATTTGATCTCACAGGAGGTTCTTCGTTTACCGCCTATCCAAAAAACACAGATTTGGGAAACGCTTATTGATTTAGCCCTTAAGCATCGAAAGTTTGCAGATGCTTATTGGTCCATGAAGTCGGAGATGGTTCAAAAGATCGAAGAAACGGCATCGCTACTTGCGCCCGAATCTCCCGATTTATTGCACCGGCGGCTCTTCAGTGAAAGAGACTTCGATCTCATGGAGGAAAAGGGGGATTATGAAGAGCAGAGCAAAAATTTGGAGACACGTCGACAGAAGGCTATCAAAGAGATTTTGGACTATTCGCAGCTTAAAGGCGTCATCGAGTTTGCTAAGGCGGTTGCTTCTCCAAGACACGTAGGGTTTTCTTTGGGAGCAATTGCTGGCACTGCCGAAGACACTATCATCTTGCCTCGTTATCTTTCTTCTCACGAAAAATCACTTGAAGAAATGACAGCGGGTTATATTTGGGGGCGTTGGGGTAAACAAGAATGGCCCTGGGCGCGTTCAGCGGCATCGGAAGCTTGGTCTCTAGAAGATAAAGCAACTTTTCTCTCTTTTCTTCCTTTTAAAAAGGAAACATGGGAGATGGCGGATGCATTACTTGGCCAAGAACAGGAAATTTACTGGAAAAGAATTCATCCTAACCCCTTCTCCGCCGGTGAGCATACCGTAGAAGCGATAGAAAAATTCTTAAAATATGATCGCCCCTACTTGGCTGTTGATGGGCTTAATGCCTTGGTACACCTTAAAAAGGACTTTCCGGTCAAACTTGCGATGGATGCTCTTAAGGCTCAGAGCCAAAGCAAAGAAAGAGCTTTTGACCAACACGATATCGTATCCGTAATAGAATGGTTGCACGACCAACCCGGAGTAGACCTTGATGCATTAGCTGGCATCGAGTGGGCTTTTCTACCTCTCTTGGACAGACTCTACGGTCATTCGCCGAAGGCATTGGAATCAAGGTTGGCGAAAAGCCCCGACTTCTTTTGCGAACTCATTCGGACAATCTTTAAATCCAAAAAAGAGGAGAAAAAAGAAATACCAATAACGGACGCGCAAAAGGCCATTGCGGAAAACGCCTACCGGCTTCTTCAACAGTGGCAACTCGTACCTGGAGTTAATCCAGATAAGACCTTCGATTCCATTACTTTTAATAACTGGTTAGAGGTCGTTAGAAAGCAATGTATCGAATCGGGACATTTGTCCGTCGCGATGAGTAAACTTGGAGAAACTCTTGTATATTCTCCGCCAGATCCATCTGGATTATGGATTCACAAAGCAGTGGCTGAGGCTCTTAATGCCAAAGATACGGATTCAATAAGATCAGGATTCACTTGCGAACTTTTTAATAAGCGCGGCGTTCATGGCTTTTCTGCAGGTAAAGAAGAGGAACTATTGGCATCAGAATATCGTCAAAAAGCTGAAGCTGTTGAGGCTCATGGATACCATCGCTTGGCGGCATCCTTAAAAGTGCTGGCAACCAGCTATGACGCAGATGCTGAACGCGAAAAGACAAGAAATCCCTATGAAGATTAACAGCCAAGTTAAATGCCTTATATCCGATGGAATCATAAGGAAAATCTGGTAGGCCAACCAAGGAGGTTTTCGGTATAACTCAGCCACTTCAACGAAGTCTTCTACTTGATACAGCTAATACGTTTTACCTATTAATGAACCATAACCCCAGATTAAGGTTCCAACAAAAACGAACCAAAATCCGACATGATAAGCTGTTAAATCAATTTTATCCTGACGATCTTGCTCTTTTTCTTCCATGTTCGGGTCTAAGTTTCCACCATCCACAGTGTGAAGAGTTTTAAAGAACTCTTCAGGCCCCATCCGTAAAAGTGGCCGGACCGTTAACGCCGCGCCTATCATTGTCAGGATTGAACCTGATCGTTCGAACCAGCTCCAGTCATGGGTAGCACTGCTCATAATGGCAGAAAGGATGGTCCAAGTTATAGGAATGATGATCATGGCCCACAAGTTGGTGAGTATCGCGACAATTATTTTCATGACAAATAATCTATTGGATGGTCTTTAGAAATGCTTCATATTTTTCTTTCGTGTCCTGCAATAAATCTGAATAAGTTAAAGTTTTAAACTTAGATGAGCGATGTTTGAGTGTCTTTGTTAATTCGTCACTCTTTTTATTTCCAATCAAATACGCTTCATAGTCAGAAAAATTAGAATAAGATTCCGCAAGAATGATGTATGTTTCCATTTGATTCAAATCTTCGACATCAAGCGTGTGTGATGGACGCTTAAGCTCTAAAATAATTAGCTTCTTGCCAACCATGCCACAGACAAAATCAGGCCGTAAATTGCCGTATTTTTTCTTATCTTTTTTGGACATCTCATCACCAATAAATTTACGAATAGAGTCATTCGAATGTAAAATCCAGTAGCGCTCATCTACAAGCCACATGGCTCTTTCCAAAATGCGATGAATCGAGTTATCCCCCTTTATTTCATAAGTTTTTTCATCTTGGATGCGTTCCTCAAATAGGCTGATCATGTCTAAGCGAGAGCGGACCTGCTGCGCTACATTTGTTATCGACTGAAGTGACCAGCCCTCCAAGAGCAACGCCAGGTCCTCTAAGGCGCGTTGTTTTTGCTTCGGAAGTTTTTTAACTACCGCGATAAAGGCATCCCGAAATCCAGCACTTGCTGAGGAAACTGTAGAAGATATTTCGATAAGAATACTGGATAATGATTCAAAGTCTTTTTTCGAAAGAGCTTCAGGATTAAGCGTCGCAACTATCTTGCGGATAATATCGGGTCTTTCTTGAAGAATATTTTCAAGACCATTCTTTTTCTTTGGTTGCTTTATGGCTTCCCTAATATCTTGTGCAGCATCTTGCAGGGATTTCCAGCCGAGCTTGGGTCCAAGATCGGTATTTATTATTGCTGTAATGGCTTCCCACTGACCAATGTTTGGAATGTGGAACGTCGCCCTTCCTCCAGGCCACCATTTACTTAGGGTAATTCGGTCAGGAGCTTCGCCATACTGTGGGTTTGGTCGGCTGATCTCCACGCAAAGTTGCCGATTGAGAGGTCTCTTAGCTATAACCCATTCAGGTGCAAATTTTTCACATTTGCATTTCTCGCACGAAGTTGAAGTGGGTGGGTTCTCATGGCCACAACGATTGCAAATATTTGATTTATGTTTGGCCATGGGATAAATAGGGGTTTAAGTTAGCTGCCAATAATTGCATTATACAAAATAGCATGTTGTCTACAATGCCTGCCATGATGATGCTTTATTGGGTTAATCATTTCCGACTGGTCTGAGCGCCGCCGTAGTGGTAGCAACATACTGTGCTTAGGTTCAATTTATGAGCGAGAGCGAATTTGTTGAGGTGGAATTTTCCGTTTCACCAATTCCGCCGAAGACGCTCCGAAGCATGAATGAAGTCAGCGTCCGAAGGGATGGCTGCGTGTGGAGGGTTCATAAAAACGATCCCGATCCATTCCCATCGAAGCCGCACGCCCACAATACCGAATCCGGCCTAAAAATGCACCTTGGCACCGGTCGCCTTTATCACAGATCAACTGATACAGAAAAGAGCATTGATAAGAAGCTGCTCTTGTTTATTCGCACAGAGCTAAGCCAAAAAGGCCTCGCTCTCCCGCCCTTACAAATTTAGCGATCATGCTCCCCCTCGGCAATGACCTCACCCTTGGCAGGCGTGGGCCAAAAGATTTTATAAACGAGGACGACAATCCCTCTCCTTCTTACAAGCCACATTTAGTGGCTTCGTCGTTAATCCTGACTGGCGTTACTCTGAGATCATTTTTCACGTCTTGCGGACGATGATGCAAGTTGGGATTGCCATCGAAATAGCTTTGAGATTCTTCAAATTATTTTTCGATTTAAAAATAAGTTCTTAAAAGTGGGCTAACTCTAAAAGCCAGAAGCTCTTTCATTTTGAGTGAAGAGAAAATGGGAAGAGCATTTTTTCTTTCTGTAAAAAATCTTCTTGTCGATACCAAGGTTCATCGGTAGTCCTCTCGCTCCTTAAATTAAAAAAGAAACTCATTTTTCCATCAATTGGGCGATACATAAGACCAGAGCATTCTATGAAATCTAAAAAAACAATTTGGTTGGGCGTGGCCGCACTGGGTCTGTGCGCGGCGGTAATCGCGGTGGTATGGAACTTCAATTCCACCAAGACAGAAGCAGTGGCAGATCACTCGCAGGTTACCAATGCTTCATCCGGTTCTACGGCAGACTCTTCGAGCGAAACTTCTTCTCCGATTCAAGCAAACTCGGGAACCCCCTCCCCCAGCAACTCAACAGGTGTTTCATCTGCGGCCCCAGTCAATCGCCCGGTGAGCGTGATTGAGGGCAAGAACGTCGAATATCCCGGCCAATTTGTCGGGGCCAAGGCTGAGGTTGATGGGAAAAGTTATCAACTGACTCCCAATCAGGTGGGCAATTTTCCTCGCGTGCTGATCAAGCCGGGTGATGCGGTCCATGTGGAAGTGGCGTATCCCGAGGGCCATTCCGGCGATGCAGTCGTGGTGGAAACCGAGGATGGAGGAACCTTGGACGGCAAGAAAATGGCCAATGTCACCACTCTGGATGACCAAAAAAACGTCCAATTCAATTTTCAATCCACCACCCAGCCGGGGATTTATCACGTCTCTCTGCGCAGCGGAGCGGATGTCAAGGTGCTCAATTTCTGGGCCGGACCGGAACCTGTCGTGAGAGACAACTAATCATTTTTATTTGAAAAGAAGCCAATCAACAACGCCGTACTCATTATGAAAAAGTTTTATCTACCCCTGACCCTTTTAGTTTTCCTTGCCATAGCCATGACGCCCAACGCGAAAGGCGCGGGCCAGCAGCCATGCGGAAACGGGGCAACGAATACGGCCGGCACCGGAGGACCGGGGCAGGCCAAAGATGGCGACCCGTTCGTGGTTTACACCGGGAACGAGTATCGGCACATTCAGGACTTGAACGTCTGGGGTGGCGTGGGTGAGCACCAACTGACGTGGAGCCGTTGGGCCAATAGCCGTTTTGTGAGCGGAGCGAATTATTTCGGAGACGGCCATAACTGGCGGCACGAGTACCAGTGGGAAATGGCCGACGCCGCGCCTTCGAGTTCAGGTGCAGCCCAGAAAGAAATCATCTATCCCGAGGGAGAGGACAACATATTCACGCAAAACAGCACGACGAACACGACGTGGAATTCGCATCGGCCCGTTGAAGACACGCTTTATCAGAGCGTGAGCGGCGGAAATGATTTCTATCTCCAGCGCAAGAACGGGTTTCGGTATCACTTCACGAAAAACACCGATGGTTCGGGAAACATCTATTATTTGATGACCGATTTCACGGACTCAGCGCAGAACGATTACACGTTGACCTACAATAGTGCACACGAGGTGACCCAAATCACCGAACCGGGCGGACGCTATTTGCAGGTGAACTATACCAACGTCAGTTTGAATAAGGTCGATTTTACCACTTTTGCCACGGTTGCCACGGTTCCGGCGGGGAGCCAGTACACGACACTCACGGTGACCGATCCCCATGCGTATCGCTATTTGCGGTACCTGGGGGCGGACGACGGTTGGGGCAATGTGGCGGAGGTTCAATTTTATGACATCCATGGCAATCTACTGAGTGGGACGCCCTTTGGAACATCGCCGCCCTATGCCAGCGGACGCGATTTTACGAAGGCTTTTGACGGTAACCCATCAACCTTCTTCGATTATTCGCAGGCCAGCGGCGGTTTTTGCGGGATTGATTTGGGCGCAGGCAATGCTGCGGTGATTGGTTCGGTGCGTTTTTATCCACGGGTGGGTTTCGAGAAGCGCATGTGCGGTACCTCGACATGGAACAGTTCCAATTTCGGGCAGTTTCAGGGGAGCAATCAGGCTCCGACAACGCTGCCGGTGGTTGCGAGCGTGAGCACAAACGACGGACGGACGGTGACGTATAACTACACGCCGTTCAACGATACGACGATGCCGTATGTTTATCAGACGCTCGGTTCGGTGAACTACGACGATGGTACGCAAGCGAACTACACCTACGGGCAAGTGCTGCCTTCGACGCATCCTCTGATCGCATCCTGCGTTGATCCGCGCTATCCGCTGGCGTTTAAGAAGAGCAAAACAAGCTACTTCTCGGAAATCGGCAGTGCACTGGGTGAAATCCAGACGCAGAGTAATTATGATACCGGTGAGACTCTCTACACGCTGGGCAGTGTGTCGGGTAATCTACACGAACCGACGGTGCAGCGCAGCACCGGAGGGTTGCGAACCTACACGCAATGGGCCCCCTCGGGAGAAAATATCGGGATAGCCGATGCGGCAGGAGCGACAGTCGCACCCAACTACGACACCAATGGGTTCGAGAACAGGTTCACCGACGGAAAGGGCAATCTGACGACGTGGACCAAGAGTACCTTTGACAATCCGACGGTAGCGACAGCGCCGGACGGATCAAGTATGCACTGGACGCGCGACAGCCTCGATCTGCCGCTGACCGTCAAAGATCAGTTGAGCCGCACCACGACGTTGACGCGCGACAGCAGCCACCGTGTCACGGGTATTGCTTACCCGGATGCGAGTGTGGAAAACTTCACCTACAACGGTTTTGGGCAGGTGTTGACGCACCGGTTGCGCAACGGGCAAACCGTAAGCGCGGCGTACGATACCACGGGATTGCAGACGAGCACGACCGATCCGTTGAGCAACATCACGCATTACGCCTATGACAGCGCCGGACGGTTGACAAGCAAAACCGATGCGCGGGGCAACACGACCTCGGATCAATATAATTCACGAGGTCAGATAACGCAGGTAACCTACGCTGACGGTTCCACACACGGCTACACGTACGATACGTTTGGCAACAAACTCACCGACACGGACGAACTCGGCCACACGACGACCTACACGTATGACACGTTCAACCGCTGCACGAGCGTGACCGACGCGCTGGGCCGCACGACACAATACGTGTTCCGCAGCAACTATTTTGTGGAGCAAAAGCCCGACCGGGTCATCTATCCCAGCGGCAAGATCACGGTGAACACCTATGATCTGGAAGATCATCTCTTAACGCAGACGACCGGTTACGGCACCGCCGACGCGGCGACGACGAGCTACGCCTATGATGCGAATTACAACATCATCCGCACGACCGACCCGAAGGGGAACGTCTGGACGTATGCGTACGACGTGCGCAACCGCAAGACGAGCCAGACCGATCCGCTGGGCCACACGACGAGCTACACCTATGACGCGACCGGCAACGTCCTCACGGTGACGCGGCCCGATGGCGGCGTGACGACCAATACGTACGACACGATGCACCGGCTGCTGACGACGACCGATCCGAAGGGCGAAACCACGACGATGACCTACGACGCATCAGGCAATCTTCTGACCACGACTGACGCACGGAGCAATACCTACACGTTCACCTACGACGCGCTCAACCGGAAATTGACGATGCAATACCCGGATGGCTCGGCGGAGCACTACGGCTACGATGCGGTGGGCAATCTGGTTTCCTATACCACCCGCGCCGGACAGGTGAAGACCAGCACGTTCGATAATCGCAATCGCGAAGTGTCCTATACGTGGAGCGACGGCACGCCCGGCGTGACGCGCACTTACGATGCCGCCGGAAGATTGCTTTCCTCGGCCAACAGCGCCTCGACTTCGAGCTACACGTACGACAACGGCAACCAGATGCTCAGCGAAACGCAAACGAATGCGAATATTGGAACACCGTGGACACTGGCCTATGGTTACAATGCCGACGGCAATCGAACCGGTGTGACATATCCCTCGGGCACGGCGGTGACGTATGGTTATACCAATCGCAACCAGATCAACGCGATTGCGGTGGGCGGAACCACGCTGGCGAGTTACGCCTATGACGCCAACGGCAATCCGGTCAGCAAGACGCTGGCCAATGGCACTGTAACGGGTTACACGTACGATAACGCCAACCGGCTGACAGAGGTGAATCATGCCTTGGGTGGAACATCACTGGCAAAGTTCGATTACGGGTATGATGCCATGAATCGCCGCACTTTCGAGCAGCGCGACAGCGCGGTGGGTGATGTTTATTCCTATGATGCCGTGGATCAAGTTGCCTCGGTTAACTACGATGCAACCAATCCGTCGAGTGGTTCCACCGGAGCAGATCGCACGGTGGGTTACACGTATGATGCCACCGGCAATAGAACTGCCGTGAACGATTCGGTGAATGGCAATAGCAGCTATTCGGCTAACAACCTGAACGAGTATAGTTCCGTGGGAGGAAGCGCCTATGCCTATGATGGCAACGGCAATCTTGTCAGCGGAAATGGCATTTATATTTACGATGCCCAGAATCGTCTCCTCACGGCCCAAGTCGGTGCCACCACGGATCAGTTCAGCTACGACAGCAAGAACCGCGTCGTGGAACGGGAAATCAACGGCACACCGACGTTCTATATCTATGATGGCTGGGACTTGATCGAAGAACGCGACGGTAGCAACAATGTTCTCGCTACCTATGTGCATGGCGTTAAGCAGGATGAATTGCTGACCAAGACAAATTCGTCCGGCACGGTCTACTACCATCACAATGCCCTCGGTAGTGTGACGGATTTGACGAATGCGACCGGCACCGTTGTTGAGAAATACAAATACGATGCGTTCGGTAAACCCGCCATCACCGATGGTTCCGGCAATCCACTGACCGCTAGCGCCTATAGTAATCGCTTTATGTTCACTGGTCGTGAGTACCTCGCTGAGGTGAATTTGTACGACTATAGAAACCGTGTCTATTCCGCTGATCTGGGCCGGTTCCTTCAAACCGATCCACTCCGCTTTAGTGCAGGGGATGTGAATATCTATCGCTATTGCGGCAATAATCCGATTAATGAAACAGATGCGATGGGATTATGTGTTAAAACCACAACAACAGTTAATCCCGATGGCTCAACGACCATTACGACAGTCACAACTAATCCCGATGGCTCAACGGAAACAGACACAATGACAACGTCTAAGTTTGTTACGCCTACGGTCAATGCGCCGAACACATTAACAATTACCACCACCACCACCGTCACCACGTCAACAACAGTAACAACTCCGGTGATAGATCCCACGACGGGAAAACAAGTAACGTTAACGATGCTGGCAGGTCCTACAACATCATCTACGAGCACGGCATATACGATATCAACAGGTTCTGGTTCTACCCCATCATCTTCATCTACAAGTGGAATCGACGTAATCCCTCCAGTTGCAACTAGTATTCCTGGGGTAGATTTTGCTGAAATGTCAGAGGCAGCAGTAGGCGGAACTGGAGTATTAGTAGATATAAATGCCTCTAATAAGTTTGTTAATAGTGTTACAAATGACCCTACAATCACCAACATGTCGACGCAATTGCAAATATATCAAAATACGACAAGTGCAGTAAATAAGACGGTGAACGGCAGTGGTGAATAGTATAATGAGAGGCCTTTGTGGCTAGACCTTAGGAGAGAAGTCTGCTATTTTCAGTCGTAGCAGAAGGTACAATTGCAACTGCGTTAGCACTTGGCAGGAGTATGCTGATGCAGTTGTATTGTATATTGATCAATACAGGCGATTTTAAAAAGGTTTGAATTCTACCAATATTTATCCAAAAATTCGCTACTACTGATTCCTGCAAAACTGACTGACAAGCTTGAATCTGCTTTTCGGAGGGCATGGCGCAAGTTATCGCCGTCAGCCTGTTTTGCAGGAATCAGTAATTGAAATCTCTCGGGATGAAATCATTCAAGATCATCTTCAAAAATTGGTTTTGGGGTCTATTCAAGCCTCGATGGATAACAAGAGTATATGACCTTGGGTTTGCTAGGAATTTCCTGCAAATAGGCCTCAACGATCACAGCATATGTTTGTCTGGGTTACTTATTTGCACGACATTGAGCTGTTGTACCGTCAACAATGCTCAAAATAAGGAAGTAGTTGAGACGTTTCTTTTCCGGGTGAATTCTTCGTGGATATTTGACTCTTTTAAGGTAAGCCCTGACAGCAAGCGAGTAGCATGTGGAGCCCGCGCGGGCAATAAATATTTGATTGTTATAGATGGGAAGGAAGAGAAGTCCTATGACGGCATCACAAAAGGCTTTCCTATTTTCAGTCCCGACAGCAAGCGAGTGGCTTATGCGGCCTGGGTGGGCAATAAATATTTGATTGTTATAGATGGGAAGGAAGAGAAGTCCTATGACCGTGTCGGCTTTCCTGTCTTCAGTCCTGATAGCAAGCGGATAGCCTATGTGGCCCGAGTGAACAATCAGTGGTTTGTCGTAGTGGATGGGAAGGAAGAGAAATCCTATGATGACATCGGAGCGGGCACCCTTGCTTTCAGTCCCGACAGCAAGCGAGTGGCTTATGCTGCTCAAGCGGGTAATAAACAGTTTGTGGTCTTGGATGGGGAAGAAGAAAGAACCTACGATGGTATCGGAGCAGGCAGTCTTGTCTTTAGTTCTGACAGCAAGCGGATAGCTTATGTGGCCCGAGTGAACAATCAGTGGTTTGTCGTAGTGGATGGCAAGGAAGAGAAGTCCTATGACCGTGTCGGCTTTCCTGTCTTCAGTCCTGATAGTAAGCAGATGGCTTATACTGCCAACAGGGACAATCAGTGGTTTGTCGTAGCAAATGAAAAGGAAGGAAAGCCCTATGATAGAGTTGCAGAAGGCACTCCTGTCTTCAGTCCCGACAGCAAGCGGGTGGCTTATGCCGCAAAGGTAGCCGATAAGTGGTTTGTCGTAGTGGATGGGAAGGAAGAGAAGTCCTATGATGGCATCACAAAAGGCTTTCCTATTTTCAGTCCCGACAGCAAGCGGGTGGCTTATGCCGCAAAGGTAGCCGATAAGTGGTTTGTCGTAGTGGATGGCAAGGAAGAGAAGTCCTATGATGGCATCGGAGCGGGCACTCTTGTCTTCAGTCCCGATAGCACCCGGGTGGTGTATGGAGCCTATGCAAACAATAAGTGGTTTATCGTTGTGGATGGAAAGGAAGGAAAGCCTTACGACAAAATCAGATGCCTTGCGATAAGTCCCAACAGCAAGCGGGTGGCTTATGTTGCTCAAGTGGACAATAAGCAGTTTGTGGTCTTGGATGGGAAGGAAGAAAAAGCTTGTGATGGAATTTTTACTACTGGAGAAGGAAAACTCCCATTTGATTCTCCTGATAGTTTCCATTATTTAGCGCAAAAGGAGATGGGTATCTATTTAGTGGAAGAAACGCTAAAACAGCAATAACATGGGAAAATACTGAAATCATGGCGAAGCAATGGGATAAACGTTTATGGCAACATTGATTAACAGAGGCTTGTCACTGCTAGTTTGTATCGTCTACATCAGCGTAGGATATTCTGTCCAGGGATCGGGCAGAGCATTGGGAGTTTTTATAGGACTTCTGTTTCCCATGGCATGCATCTGGTTTCCAGAACCGCTCGGAAACTTTACCGGAATTATTAGAGGACAACTTATGACCTCACCAACTCCGGCAGTTTTGGTCAGTGCAGGTGGTTGGCTTATCCTTGTTGGAGTTCCAATTATTGATTATTTTATTCAGTAAATATCCCGATTTTTTGAGGCCTCCCCTTCCAACTTTTCCAGAAACTTGGCATCTTGAGATTGATGGCAACCACGAAAACTTATGAATCATCCGGCATGGCCGTTCATGTTTTATGCACTCACCGGGGGGCCTCATGGAGGGCACGAACAGCCCGGATTTCATTTCATACAGGGAACTACTCTTTGGGTCTTCGTTGTTATATGGGTGGGAGGTTTCGCCTTGTATGGTTGCTTCGTTCTGTATAGTCGGTATGGCATGTCTCGCAAAAAGAAGAAGAAGAAATGACAAACCATAATGGAAAAATTCATTAAGCGTTTCCTTTTTTTCTTGGGAGTCGGTACTTTTCTATTTTTTGTTCTTTTGGGTGCTGGAATAGGCTATTGGTATCGTTCCGGCGGGAAGACATTGAGAGGTTCGCTCTCTATCAAGGCTTTTCGTCCTCTCAATGCCGACCAAGGGACTAAGCGGCAATGCTTGGGAGCTTGGAATGTCTTTTGCTTGAAGATGCGGCAGCCTCTTTACTCTGGACGCCTCTAGGTTAGCATCCTTCGAGCAATGCTTCACCGTGGAAACGATCTTACCCTTGGCACAGATACCAAAGGTGAATCCGTCATCCTCTCCCGCGAACAGCGTTCCACCCACCTCTACGTCTGCGGTTCAACTGGAACCGGGAAATCAAAATTTCTCGAACACCTCATCCGCCAGGACATTTTGAATTGGCGGCAGAGCAAGTGCGGATTGCTTTTGATCGACCCGCACGGCTCTCTCTACGACAGCCTCATGGAATGGATGGCTCCCCAACCGCTCGCCCGTCCCATCGTGCCGATTGACCTGCGAAGTGATGAGTGGATCGTCGCGTACAACATGCTTCGGGAGAGGCCGGGAGCCGATGCTCACGTTGTCGCCACGACCTTCATTCAAGCGATGGCCCATGTCTGGGGAGAAGCAGGCACGACCGACACGCCCCTTTTCGCCCGTTGGGCGGGCAATATCCTCCGCACCCTCTATGATGCCAAGCAGACCTTGGTAGAGACTCAATATTTGCTGGATCATCTGGCGCACGACATCCGGCGGGCGCTTGTGAAAAGCGTGAAATCCGAACCGGTACGTATAGACTGGCGCAATACCGAAAGGCTGTCGCCGCAAGAGTTCGAGAAAGAAGTAGGGAGCACGGTCAATCGCCTTCGCCGCTTCCTTGGCACCGACATGCTCCGCTCGATGTTCGGGCAATTAGACGTTTCTCTCGACATGGGAAAGGCTCTCGAAGAAGGGCAGATCGTGTTAGTCAATCTCGCCCCGAAAGGATTGCGGGTAAGTGAGGAGGATGCTTCCCTGTTCGCCACCCTTCTCTTAAACGATGTCTGGTCAGCCGCCCAAATGCGCGGCAAGGGCGGTCATAAGCCTTTCTATGTATATGTAGACGAGTTCCAACGCAACCTTACGCCGACAATCGCCCAAGGCTTGGATCAGGCAAGGGGCTTCGGTTTGCATCTAACCCTCGCCCATCAGTATCCGAACCAACTTCTCAACAGCGGGAAGCACGGCAAGGCCATCTATGACTCTGTGATGGTCAATGCCCGCTCGAAAGCAGTCTTTCAGGTGGAGGGAGAAGAGAATCTAAAGCCTTTGGCTCATTCGCTTTTTAGCGGCGCGATGAATCCAGACGAAGTGAAACTTGATCTGTATTCGACGAAGATCATGGGGCATCATAGGGAAATCCGCAGGTCAGTAAGCCGGAGCAGTGCGGTCAGTGAAAGCAGTTCAGAGGGAACCGGGGAGATGCAACTTGAAGACGGTGGCACAAGTGGGCGTGTGTCTGAACATGCCTCATCCACCTATGGCACAAGCTCGGGGTACTCCGAAACGCAGATGGAAGTGGACGCCGCCATATTTGGCAAGGAACGCGCAAGCGTCCAATTCCGTGACTTGGAAGAGCAGAAGTTTCGCGCCATGCAGCGGATTTTCTCCCAGGAACAGCGAGCCTGTATCGTGCGGCGCGTGGGAGACCGCCTACCTGTTTCGGTCTCAGTTCCCAAAGTAGAGAGTTCCTATCTCAAGCCTGCGCGGGTACGTCAGTACGTGGAGAAGCAGGCGAAGAGATGGCAGTTTTTGCTTCCTGTGGCAGCGGCCAAGGCGGGATTACAACTAAGGGAGGATACGATTAGCAAAATGGTTGCAGTGCCCGATGGAGAACCGAAGACGACGAGGAGAAGAATTTAAGGAGCTCTAGAAGATATCTCTCGATAGATGATTGTCGAGATCAGGTCTCTTTTTATTGCAAGAATCTTATGAGGCTTATTTTCTGGCCCCACCCTACGCCAATTCGCACGCGTACTTTGAAGAATGTCTGGGGTAACATAAATCATGTCGGAGGTTTCAGCTAAAATTGTAACCGGCCACGAGATCGAACCTTGCGGCTCTTGAGATTTAATCGAGAAACCAGGAAATGCCATTTCAAGACTTTTTCTATTTTCTTCAACTAAGGAAATATTAGAGCCATATGCTTCTGGTGTGAATTCATCGAGATGACTCGAAAATTGCATGATGCTATTGCTGTCGAATATATGCGGAGTTCTGATCATCCAATTAAGATATTCGCATAAAATTACAATTTTACTGTTACTATCAAGAGACTTATTTAGGAGCCCCGCATAATCATCAGCGTTTATCTCCCTTATTCGGCTCATAATATAAACAGCTATCGGACTGTTCCCATAGCATATATCATTGATCAGCTTGTCAGTATTAACAATATCCTCTGGGTGGAATGATAGATTTTCATTATCTACAATTTCACTTGGAAAAGATGGTGCATTATCAGTGCTAAAGTAGAGAGTGGCGGCCCTCCCACCTCTCGAGTAGTCGCCCCCTCCGCGAGAATATGGAATATAAGGATAAATTCTGTATGCAAAGACAATTATAGAGAAATAAAGTAATGCTAGCGGAAGTAAGAGGCTGATAGCAAAAAGAATGCTTTTATGACTGATATTGGATTCAACCATTGTGAGGCCAATGCAATAGACGAGAAACAGCAGACCAATGTAAAGCCAACCTCCTTGGTATAAAATTTCACCTGCCAAGCCTATTTCAGACTCGAATGTAATCAAAATACTGGAAGCTGTAATAATTACTAGTAGCCACCGAGGGCCAGCACGCCATTGGATATCTCGAGCATGATACCTTTGGGCGATAAGCCATGAACCCCAAGCACATATTGGATACAAAATGCCATCGTAAATAAAAGAATAGAATCCAATCTTCTCGATATTATAAGCATAGAAATTATAGATAAGTATTAGGATTAGAAAAACAGCTAAGATTCCTATGATCCCCTTGTAGAAATGCGGCTGCTCAGATAATGTCGCTATCTTTCCTTTGGTTGCAGGAAGATGTAACGTCCCTGCAAATGTTGGAGGATACATTATGCGCAGCTTTTTCTTATCCCGTATACTTTCATAATAGCGAAGGAAAGTTGGGCCTCCAATTCCTACTGTAAATATAATTGCTATTCTAATCTCTTCACGTTGAAAAAAACCTGGTGAAACAAAAGCAGTTAAAGCATCAATAGTAAGCAGCATCATCACTATGATGATAGTTGTGGCCCAGTATGATCTATCTTTACCTTGACGTTTTGTTATAAGAACGCCATGAAGCATTAAGCCAGCACTAATTGGGGCATAAGTGCAGATAACTCCAATATACACATATTGCGCCTTGAATGTTGCGTCATCTATAAAATGAATTCCTATCGAATTATGAAATGTATAATCGATAAGAAAGCCAGTGGAATAGACAAGACCAAGAGCCAGTGCAAACCAATATGGAAGAGTACGAAGCCAATCTGGAAATGGCTTTTTGTCCTCTGATAGATTCTCTTTCACAATACTCACTTTGCGGAGATTACATATGACAGCAGAGGAGTCAAAGACTAAATGAACTTGACTTAACTATTAGTTCTGATATAGTTACCCCCAAATAGCCTTAAGGAGGTGACTCATTATGAGAAAGCTCCTTACGAGAGCTTTTGGTCTTTTAAGTGAATATTGGCAGTCTCCTAGTTGGATACCTGCTGGGGAAATTGGCGATCAAGACGATACTTGGTCACATGGAGACGTTCTGGGGTTTGCGCTATGTATGCTGATTCTCGGTCTTTCCACATTCTTATGTCCAGGAGATAAGAACTTAGATGCTCTGGGAGACCTGCTCCTTTCCTTTGGCGGAATTCTGACTGGCATGATGCTCATTCCTGATTTTCTTTGGATTCTTTTCATAGCCTTAGAGGGAACAAAAGAAGGTAGACAAGTCGAGTATGATCCCAGGAAAGAGGACAAGGATGAATAGTAATCAATCCCATCAGACGATGGGATTTTTATTTGATAAATAATACAGTATTCTTAGTTTATGCCTCAAAATGGTATTGTTCTTCAGCCCCGCGATCTCGATTTTCTCCGACTGCTTCTGCATACTCGCATCCTCACCCTCAAACACGCTGCGACACTCATTTTCAACGGAAGCCAAGAGGCCGCCAAGAAACGTATCCAAAAGCTCAAGGCGGCAGGACTTGTCTTGGAACGCCGCCGCAAAGCATACGAGGCGGGAGTCCTCTTTCTCTCGAAGCGAGGCTTTGAATGCCTGCGGGAGCGGGAGGGATTGCCGGAGGAATGCGCCGCCATTCCGTCATTCTCCAAACGGGCGCAGATAAGCGAGCTTACCTTGCGCCACGAAATGGAAGTCTTGGACGTGAAGACGGCTTTTCACGAGGCAATGAAGAAGCAGGAAAAGTCCTCTCTTGCCGAGTTTTCAACGTGGCCCCGCCTCTACGAGTTTTCCGTCCGTGATTCAGATGCTAGATATAGTGGAATTAAAACGGTAAAGCCCGATGGCTTTATCCGACTCCATGAGCGGGATGCAGAAGGGGTGACATGGGAACACCTTTTCTTTTTGGAGATAGATCGAAGCACCGAAAAACTCGAAACCCTCATTCAAAAAGCCGTTTCCTACAACCGCTTCTACCGCGAGGGCGGGATGGCCGTGCGATTCGGCAAGACGGCGGACGATTTCAAAGAGTTCCCCTTTCGGGTGTTGATAGTCTGCAAAAGCAGGGAACGCCGGGACAATATCGCACGGATGCTTGTGGAGATGCAGACGCCCATACTCACCCAAGTCTGCCTTTCCACGCAGAAGGAAATCTGCGCCGATCCGTTCGGCCATGTATGGCGGCTCCCTGCCGACTACGCAGCGGGGACCGCCGCCCATGGCGCGGGAAGAAGCATCCTTGAATTAGGGGCTTGAGACAAGGGCGGCAGGCGTCCGGTCAACCGCGCTCTTTCTTGCTCTTAGCCGCCGTTTCCTTGGGCAGGAGCTTTCTGGCCTGCAACGCCTCGACGACGAGCATGCGAAGCACGTAGCCGATGCTCCTGTCGTCGTCCTTGGAAAGCTTCTGAACGATATCGCCCAAATGACCTTCCAGACGGACGGTCATGCTGATGTCCTTCTTCATTCCCCAACTGTCGTTCTTTTCTGTTTACATCCAACCGTTACAAACGATACATTCGATACTGTCGAGTCGTTACGGCGATACCCAGAAGGGAAAGCGACGAAAAGAGAATTAGAATGAAATGCTTCAATCAGCCGACTGGGATGCGGAGGGCATCTGTCATGAAGGTGTTCTCGGGGTTGGCAGAACCCACGAATACGGAAACCATCCGCAGAATTGAGGAGAAAACAAAGATTCTAGAAGTCGGCAGCGACAACTTGTTTCAGAAGCTCTTTCCAAATAAAACGACGTATTTGTATACGAGCCATTCTCGATCACAGATGAAAAGGCAGGCGTCTCGCGCCTTATCGCTCAAAAAGGCTCTGTGCGTCGGACTGGATTTCGCTCGCGGCCGCTACCGCCTCGTCGCTTTGGCATCCACAGGAAAGGCCCTCTGGAATCCCGATAGGTCGCTTTTAAAAAATCTGATTTCTGTCGTGAGGCACCTGCTTTGTCCCGCTTCGCTTGCCCCCTATCTCATTGCATGGGCATCGCGATTTTTCAAAGTGCCCGCTGTGGCATATGATACGCGCGATACCATGCTCATTTCCCAAGAAAATTTCTTCCTGTTTCCGCATGTCCGCTGTTTTTTTAAGAGAGAAATCCCTCAGAATAGGTGGCATGTTTTTTTGGCGACCACCCCGAAGAACGGTGATGTATCAAATATCCGCAGACAGCCCTTTTTTCAGCATGCTCTGGCCAAGGTGCGTCCCCTGCCCTTGCATGTCGGCCCAGAGACATACAGCTTCTCGGAAGTTTCCCGGGAGGAAAAGCAGGTCGATATTTTTTATGCAGGGGAAAATCCAAAAACAACGGTCAGGACTGACGGGGTAATACTTTTGAAAGAATTGCGGCATTTCGGGGTTACGGTTGACATGCCCGAGGAACGCTTGAACGAAGTTGAATTCAGACGACGGATGTCGAGAGCATGGCTCGCTTGGTCGCCCGAGGGTTCTGGCTGGGAGTGCCATCGACATTACGAAGCGCTCATCCATGGGGCGGTTCCGGTCATCAATTACCCGACCCTTTATCGCTACAAGCCCCTCATCGAGGGCATGCATGCTTTCTATTACGGATGCGAGGAGGATGATTTGATGAGGGTGGTACGTCGGGCGCTTGAAGACAAGGAGGTGCTTTTGCGAATGATCGAATCAGGCCGATCCCATTTACAGAAATGGTACTCTTCCTCAAGCGTGATCGAATACGTCCTAAGAGAATGCAAATTATCTGAATCTGAAAGCAGCATCCTTCTCGAAGGATAGCAAAAGCACCTTATGGGTGATGGGATGGGCAATATAAAAAACCTCGCACAATGTGAGAGGTTTACCCTTTCGGACTAAGGAACCGACGTTTCGGCAAGGCCGAGAAGGGACTGCAAGGCCACGGCATCCAAGGACAGCACATCCTCTGCCGTTGCATACCATCGGACGGCACAGGACGTTCCGCACATGCCCATGATCTCGTGCGCGAAGCGACTCCCCCGCTCGTCTTCGCGGGCGAGTACGGCAAGTATCCCGCTTGGCTTCAAAAACGAGCACGCACGCTTCGCCTGCGCGTCCTCGCAATTTTCCCCCATGGTCGAGACGACGTTGCCGTAGCCGTGCTGCCAGAGCCACCAGACCGCTTCCATGTCGGGTACGACAAGGAGGCGGTTCACCGGAGCTTTGACGGCATGGCCGTGGTAGAGGAATCGACCTGCGTCGAAGACGTGGCGTATTCCACTACGGACGCGAGGCTCGGGGAAAAGATACAGTGGATCTTTTCCCGATGCGTGCCGGGCATCCATGAGCCGCCCCGCATACCCGATGAGCTTTGCGACATCATCGTAGAGAGGGATGGCGATCCTGCCCTTGAGTGCCCCTCGGGATGCTGCCCCCAGGCCGAAATGTTCGACCGTATGGGCCAGCAGTCCGCGTTCCTTGAACCATCCATGAGACGGATCAAGGGACTTGAGAGTGAAATCCAAAGGCTCATTGATAAGCGTCTTGGCGTATGCGGCCTCTTTGGGCTGCGCACGCACCTCTGGCTGTGGCTCCTGCGCCGCCTTCTCGTCTCCCTTCCCGCCCAAGAACTTCCTTTGGGCGATGAGCGCACCCTTTCTCACGTCCGCGCCGATGGTGGGATTGAGTCCCTCGCAGAGAAGAATGAAGTCGAGGGTATTACCATGGCTTCCGCAGGCAAAGCACCGCCAGATGCCTTGATCCACATTGGCCGAGAATGTCGCCTTTGAGGGCGGCTTTCCCTTGCACAAGTTGAGCGGGCACGGCCCGCTGTGCTGCCTGCCTTTCGGGGTATCTCGGATATTGAGCCGGACGCCGTAGGCCGCGAGCACCTTTTCCAAATTCAAGTCGCGACGAAGCGCCTTGAAATCAATCCATTCTGACATTGTACCTCCTTGGTTGAGTCCAAGGGGTATTCTAGCAGTCCATCTATATATGAGTTGTTTTGCTATGGGGATAAAGGCATAGCTTATTTGACAATTCTATATAGATATGCTATGATTGCATAGTAAGTTCTTTAGTCGCTTCTCTCCCCAAAAGGTTGGCGGGACGAAATCCGTGTGCGCGACGCATATTGGTTTTCTCTGTCAAACTTTAACCAAGGAGAAAATATGGCTACTATGCCAAGGACTGTTCCCGCTCTTACTGATTCTTTACTCGAACAGTTGGAGCGGACGAATGACCCGAGCGTCAAATCCCACCTCATGAAAGGGCTTGCGTTAAGCCAATTCAGGGATGGTATCTATGAGGATCGGGAAAGGTTTCTTGATCTCATAAAATCCGACATGTACGAACTGTGCGAGAAGGACATCTCGACGCAGCCGGACAGAGTTTTGCTTCAGGAGCTTCAGTTGCTCCTTGACCACAAGGGGCGATCCAAGACGAAGCAAGGCATGTCCGTGATCCGGCGCGAAACCAGCCGGGTTCTCGCCAAGATCATCATATCGGTGTGGGCCGCCGAATCGGAGCTTAAGTGCTGAAAAACAGGGTTGTCTTCGGGCAACCCTGCTTTTATTGTCCCAGCACATGACTAAAGGAACGCCGCCGTTACCGGAGCGCGACCATCACGGGGACATCGATGTTGTTGGTGCGACAAAGCGATTTTTTAGAACTCGTGCTCTCGCCCAGTTGCTTCTCATCGTAATCCCCTCAGTGGCTTTACTGGCGACTCTTTTTATTCTTTTTCATCACTACTTACCTTCATATCGCGAACTCTGGTATGACTTTAGGCCAAGCGAGAAGGAGCTGACATATGCAAGCTCCGATCAGATGCAGTTTGTTGACGAAAAGAACGGAGAATTCTTGATTTGGTATGAGACTCGGCCAGACGGTTACAAATTCTATAATCAGCCTGGCTTTTACGGAGCAGGAAAGGAGCGGGAACGGGCCGATACAGATGAGAAAATACAGATGCTCAAGGAATGGGTGGATCGCGATGCCGCGAAGAAAAAGCAGGAAGAGGACCAATCGTCTAAGTTGCAACAGAGTCAGACTATGATTGATGGCCTGAATGCTCAAATCGCGCAACTCAAGGATTCACAGAAAGCATTGCAGGATAAAGTTACCTCGGAAGAGAGCGAGATTGCCGATTTGCAGAAACAGAATAAAGATTTAACGAGTCAGGCGGGAAATCAGAACACCTCACCTACGCCAACCCCTAATGTGGCTGCTGATAGCAGCACAACTCCGCCACCTGTGGAAGTCGTCACCGACCCCGCTTTTTATAAGCATGGCGCGATTATGCCGCCCAATCCCAAACCCCTCGCTTGGTTTCAAAGTCTTCGATGGGGGAAATATCCAGGCAAACCTTACGTGATGAATTACAATACGGGCTTTTTTGAGATTCCATTCAAACCGGAAACGCGGATTGCCCCGCATCCCCATTACATTGCCAAAAGCACAAAAACCGGCCAACTGGAGCGACCCTATAGCATCTTTTTAAAAATAAATGGTGATGTTCCGAAGGAAGTACAGATACCGCCACTTGATGAGAAATATTATCAGAAAACGGCGACTTACTATGGGGCCACTTTTAATAGCATGTACCCCTACGAAGTAACAGCCGGTGGAGTGACATACTAATTATCCTCTTTTTATCCCCCGTCTTTTCCATGTTTGGAATAGACCGTCCATATCCGATCAACTTTTTCCTCTTTCTCCTCGGCGGAAATATCCGTCCTCGCTCGAATTGCTTCCGCCTCTTTTTCAAATTGAGCCAGATTATCCAATGTGGTTTTGAGGGCGGATTTGTCTTCCGGTGCGGTTGAAAGATTCATGTTAAGGATTTCTGCGATCTCTCCCCACATTTCCTTTGTCGTGGCCCGCAAAGGCGTTAACGAGATTGTCAACGGGCCGAGGATTTTTCGACGCGATGACCACCATGAATACTTCCCGACAAGGAAGAAGGCAAAGTTTGCGGGAGTATCCGCCTTAAGATATTCATTATGGATGCCTTGGGGTTGAGGGGTCTTGACGAACACTTCCCCGTCAACTACGTCAGGAAAGTCATCGAGCTTTGTAAAGTTACCGAAGCGGCGAATGCCGTATAAAGACCACTGATTTTCTTTCAGGTCAGAATAATCTTTTCTTAAGGCCGACATGTGAATTGTCCACGCTACGGACACGTAATCAAAAGTGCCTGTGGTTTTCACCGTGAGCCACTTCGTAGCGACTTCCTGGGTGTTGTGATCTTCGCGGGATAAATGCTCTTCCAAAAATGTCTTATATTTATCAAAGATATTCTTGTTTCCCCTTATACCCTTCGGCGGTACGTCTTCGGAGTCTGAATCGCCTGCGTTTTTGGTCGTAGCCATCGTGTAAACCTTTCTTCTACTTTTTCTCTCCTCGCTGCATACTTATCCCGAGAGCGTTGGATGATGATCTCTTTTCTTCCATAGCGCACATCCATATCCGGCAGCGTCCACCCGATAAAGGGCTGGGTCGCTTCTCGATTGACGAGGAGCTTGGCGCAAACCGTATGGTTTGCCAATTCCGTAAATCGGCGCGGCGGAAACTCGTCATCAAACTCCTTGGCGAGGGTTTCCGCGTCAGTGCTCCCCACCCGAAAGGAAAGGATCGATCCTACATTGCCCAAGACCGCAGAGCGGATGCGCTCTGGCAACTGATCCATGTGCTGATGAGCCAGAGTCAGGCACAGTCGGTACTTCCGTGCCTCTTCCAAGATGGAGGCGAAGCTTTCTGTGGTGAAATTGTGGAATTCGTCGATATATAAATAGAAATCCTCGCGTTCAGATTCAGGACGCGATGCGCGAGCCATCGCCGCCAACTGGAACTTGGCAGTGAGGATAGAACCGAGCAGGTTGCTATTCTCTTCGCCGATCAATCCCTTGGAAAGATTGGCGATGAAGATTCTCCTGTTATCCATTATGGAAGCCGGATCAAAGCCGCTCTGAGGCTGCCCTATGATATTGCGGAGCATGGGCGACATGGCCAAGCGACCTACCTTGTTCAGTACCGGAGCGATGGCTTCCGAGGCAAATTCGCTGCTGTATTTGTCGAACTCTCCCTCCCAAAAGGAGCGTAGAAACGGATCGTCAATGCGACTGACAACCTCTTTCCGAAAACCCTCATCGGTAAGTATACGGTGGACGCCAAGCACCGTCTGGCCGCCGCACATAACGAGCGAGGAGCAGACGGCATGCAGTATATGTTCCAGTCGAGGCCCCCAGAACTCCGGCCACATTGCCCGAAAGATGCTCGTTACCTGCGAGGGTATCAGATGCTCATGGGTGGGATGGGTACATTCGAGAATGTTCAACCCCATTGGATGCTCTCCGTCCGTGGGATTGAAGTAGACGACATCGTTCGTGCGCCATGAGGGGATAGCCTCTAAAACCGCCTCGACAAGATCGCCGTGGGGGTCAATTAACCCTACGGCGCGTCCAGCAAGGATGTCTTGCACGATCAAATTACGGAGCAAGGTTGATTTGCCCGTTCCGGTTTTCCCGATGAGATAAAGGTGCTGGCGGCGATCAGTAGCGTAAAGACCAAAGCGTGCAGGTTCCCCATGTATATATCGGCTGCCTAACTCAACTGATTCAGGAGGAAGTTCCATTTCCCATACGAACCCCTATTCCAATGCACAAGAGAGCGCCGCAAGGAAGATTCCTCGCAGCGCTCATGTACTCTGATGCCATTCGTAAAGACGAGACATCAGGGCAATAGAGGTTCGTTCGAGAAAGAACAAAGTCCGAGAGACATTGTAACAGACTTTCGCCGCCGTTTACGGTGGCGTACATGTGGAAAACAATTACTCATCAAATATCAATTAACTTGTATTGACCTACTTACTTGTCAGATTGGCTTCATGCCTGCAAAACCTACCTTACAAATTAGCGCGGAGGATTACTACGACATGCAAAGTGATTATCCTCATATCTTAGAAGACCTCAAAGCGATAATGAAAAAGGTCATTGCCGCCAAAGGTAAAATTATTGTTCTACAAAAGTATATCAATGCTCCACCCGATCTCGTAAAGATTATAGAAACAGAGGAAGAATTGACTGCTCTTATAGGAAACTGAAACCACCTCTCGCCGCCCTTTGGGCGGCGTAATAAACGAGTATATATTTTAAATACAACGGATTTTCGCGTGAACCCGTGGGGCGAGCCGAGGGCGATGACGCCCGCAGGCGAGCGTGCTTCGGTGTGCTCGGAGCCGGAACGTGAGTGGAGGCGGAGAGCCGTGAGCCGCCAA
>Ga0206954_1025_pt1 | contig 44144 bp, 38 predicted proteins | sample Alteio_BWOrgHeat_37_FD_153250 | JGI IMG/M metagenome (GOLD analysis project Ga0206954, IMG submission 153250) | Enriched cells from forest soil in Barre Woods Harvard Forest LTER site, Petersham, Massachusetts, United States -... | ecosystem: Environmental > Terrestrial > Soil > Temperate forest >...
AATAACCATTAGTCGCGAGGTCCCCTCCGGTGAAGACGCGCGGTGAAATCATGACTATTGGACGCTATTGGGTTGTGAAATGTTCGATTCTGTTGAGGATGTAATTTTCGTAGCAGGCGTTGCGCCGGACTCCGTCATATCGGGGCCTTCCCCGGTTTTTTTCCCGGCCCGGCGGGCTGCCCCGGCAAACTGCTCCCGGGCCTGTTCAATTTCCTGCGTATAGGTGGCGGAGGGGTTGTCCCCGGTGACATCAACCGCATGACGTGTCGGATAAACGGTGTAATCGAGTGAAAAGAGTCCAAATCGCGGCGCAAACGATCCCCATTCGTAATTATCGAAGAGCGACCAGTGGAGATAACCGATCAGCGGCATACCCCGTTCGACCAATCGGCTGACCACCCGTACATGTTCGCGCAGATACTGGCTACGAGCCAAATTGTCCCGACGGCGGAAGGGGCGATTGTCCGGGAGACGACGCAGGGCCATGCCATTCTCCGCAATGAGCAAGGGCAGGCCGTAACGGGCGAGGTGCTTGGTAAAAAAGGCGAGTCCCTCCGGCAGCATGTGCCAGTCCCACCACTTGCTGGCGACGCTTTCCAGCACCCAGTCGCGGAAGGAACGCTCACGGGAATCGAAATCGTGCCAAGTCGGCCAACGGATGGCATGGGCAATGAACGGATCGTAATAATCGAAGGCAATGTAATCGAGGGGTACTTCCGGGCGTTGATATAAGAGCCCGATCAGTCGGTCCCAACACGGCATGCTGAGGCCGCGTCGGGCCACCGTGTGATGAAACCGTTTGATCCACTGGCCGAAAAAGTAACGCGGTCCAATCCGGGGAAAAAGCCGAGCCGCATTGAACCGCGCATCGAACGCATGGGCCCGCTCCGATAAGTCATCCCGAAGGGTCTGGCGCGGTACATGGCGCGAGGGAGCAAAGAGCAGGTCGAGGATGGCGGTGTCGCTCCAGTAAAGATCGCTGGAGTAGTTGTTGAAACTGACCTTTGGCGTTACCCCCGACCCGGTATAAAGCTCATGAATCAGCCGATAGGCGCGTACGTGCGCTTCTATGAGGTGGGCCAGGCACTCGACGGTCGGTTCGAGGCCCACTGGCCGTCCACTCGGGAAAATACGATAAAGATAGTGATTGAACGCCTGTAGATTCGGCTCGTTGATGGTGATGAACCAGCGGGGCGGCTTGCATCCAAAATCGTGCGGCAGCGTGCGGAGAAGATAGCGCAGCGTGTGCTCCACAAAGACGAGGAAATGATCGATCGTTTCCGGCTTCAGCCATGCGTCCATGCCCAGCCATGCCGGGTAGACGAAATGGTGGAGCGTGATGATCGGCTCAAGGCCCTGGGCGCGGCAGTCGGCGATTCGTTGCGCGTAACTGTAAAGTGCCCGTTCGTCAAAAGGAGGAACTGGCGCGTCGGCGGGCAATCCTTCCACGGCACCCAGCGTCGTGGTCGGCTGCACCCGCGACCATTCGATGCTCATGCGAAAGGCATTCAGCCCCATGTCACGACAACGCTCGAAGTCTTCATGTGCCAGCGTCCAGAAATCGGCTGTGCGGCCCGAAGGCACTACGTCTCCCCGGCTTTCGGCCCAGGCCCAGTTATTGAGTGGTTCACCGGGGCCGTTGTAACCGCCCTCCGCCTGGTAGCCCGAAGTGGCCACACCCCAGAAAAAATCTTCGCCGGGAAAGAGAGGTCCCGGTTCCCGCGTACCCTCCGGCGTCACATCGGGCTCACGGCCTTTTTCCACCGAGGTGAGGCGGTGTGTGTACGCGTGCGGATGCGACATGCTTATAACTTAACCTGTTTTCCTTCCGCGCCAAGCTATCCATAAGCAGGCAGCCCAGTGAAACGCCGAAGTTTATTTTCCAGTCGTCAAAAGAAGCGTGGCACTTGCGCAGGGGGCGCGGGGGAGCTAACCCTATTATCCGATGAAACCAGTGGCTTTGATTATCCGTGACGGTTGGGGCATCAGCCCGAAGGGTGCGGCGGCGGCGAAGCAGGAAGGCAACGCGCCGCTCCTCGCGAAACTTCCCTTTCACGAGCATCTTTACAAAACCTACCCGCAAAGCCGCCTGAGCGCTTCGGGCGAGGACGTGGGCCTACCCGCCGGGCAGATGGGTAACAGCGAAGTGGGGCATCTTAATCTCGGCGCAGGCCGCATCGTTTATCAGGAACTGACGCGGATCAACAAGGCGATTTCCGATGGCACGTTGGCGAAAAATCCGGCGCTGGTGAAATTTCTGGCTGATCTCAAATCACGCAACGGTGCCCTCCATCTCTGGGGTCTGCTTTCCGATGGCGGTGTCCATTCGCACCAGGAACATCTCTACGCGTTGGTGAAAGTGGCCAAAGACGCGGGCATTGCCAAAATTTTCATCCACGCGTTCATGGATGGCCGTGACACTTCCCCGACCGGTGGTGCGAACTACCTGACCGAACTTCAAGCCAAGTTGAAGGAGATCGGCGCGGGCAAAATCGCCACGGTCATCGGGCGCTACTTCGCGATGGACCGGGACAATCGCTGGGAGCGGGTCGAGCAGGCCTACAAGCTGATTTTCCTCGGTGAAGGCGGCTATGCCGACGATCCGGTGGCGGCGGTCAAGGCCGAATATGCGGCGAAAAAGACCGATGAATTTTTGCCGCCGATCGTCTGCGTGAAGGAACCGCGTCCGCTCATCGCCGAGGGCGACGGGATTCTCTTTTTCAATTTCCGGGGCGATCGCGCGCGGCAACTGAGCCAGGTGGTGCTGCATGCCGATTTCAAGGGTTTCTCTCGCACCTATTTCCCCAAGGTCAGCTACCTGCAAATGACGCAGTATGACGCCACCTTCGATGCCCCGGTGATGTTTCCACCTCAATCGATGGACCATCTTCTCGGGCAGGTCGTCGCGGCGGCGGGCAAACACCAGTTGCGCATGGCCGAGACGGAAAAATATCCGCACGTGACCTATTTTTTCAATGGCGGGGTGGAAACACCGAATCCGCACGAAGATCGCGACATGGTGCCTTCGCCCAAGGTCGCAACCTACGATTTGCAACCGGAGATGAGCGCAGTACCGCTGACGGACGAAGTCATCAAGCGGCTCGACTCTGGCAGCTACGATCTACTGATCCTCAATTACGCGAACCCCGATATGGTCGGACATACCGGCGTGGTTGAGGCGGCGATCAAGGCGGTGGAAACCATCGATGCGTGCCTCAAGCGTGTGGTGGAAAAGATTCTTGCGCTGGGCGGAGGCTGCCTCATCACCGCCGACCACGGTAATTGCGAACGGGAAATCAACGACGACGGAACGCCGAACACAGCGCACACGACAAATCTGGTTCAGTTCATTTATGCCGGCCCCCATTCCGACAAGGCCGAGTTGCAGGACGGCATTCTGGCCGATGTCGCCCCGACGCTGCTTTACCTGATGGACTTGCCCAAGCCGCCGGAGATGACGGGGCATAGTCTGGTGACGTTTAAGAAATAAATTTGTTTCAGAAAACCTGTCGTCCTTCGACAAGCTCAGGATGATGGGTTCCTTTTATGTTGATCGATACCCACGCCCATCTCGATTACACCGACTTCGACCCGGATCGCGCGGAGGTGATCGCGCGGGCGACCGAAGCGGGTGTGACGGAAATCATTTCCATCGGCACACGGATCGATTCCAGCGCCCGCGCAGTAGAATTGGCCGAGAACTTCCCGAATATTTGGGCCACGGTGGGAATTCATCCCGGCGAAGTCGATAGCGCGCCGGATGATGCGGTGGACCGGTTGAGGACCATGGCCCAAAGTCAGCGCGTCGTGGCGTTGGGCGAGATTGGGCTCGATTATCATCGTCTGCCGGAAGATCCCGTTGCAGCGGAGAAGAACAAACAGCGGCAGGCGCTATTATTCCGCCAGCAACTTGAATTGGCGGTGGAATTGGACCTGAATGCGGTGATTCATCAACGCGATTCGTGGGACGATACGTTGCGCATCCTGGCTGAGTTTACGGGCCGGGTGCGCGGCGTTTTTCATTGCTTCGGTGGAACGCTGGCGCAGGCGCAAGAGGTGATGGCGCTGGGGCACCTCGTTTCGTTCACGGGCATTGTGACGTTTAAAAATGCGAAGCAGGTGCAGGAGACAGCGCGACAGATCGACCTGCATCACTTTATGGTGGAGACCGATTGCCCTTATCTCGCCCCGACACCAGATCGGGGGAAGCGTTGCGAACCGGCCCACACCCGCCGCGTGGCTGAATGTATAGCAGAATTGCGTGGCGTATCCCTGGAGACATTGGCAACCCAAACTACCGAAACCGCCCGGGCGTTTTTTAAGTTTGGGCGATGTTAGCGATGGCCAAGAAAATCTTCCAGAGTCATTCCAATATCACGCGCAATCTGACGAAGCAGAAAAGGGGAAATATCCCGCCCCCTGTGGTCGGGTACGGTTGTTCCTCGACCATCGGTGTGACGAAATTGACAATGAGAACCCTTTTGCCGAATTTTGACAAAATCAAGATTTTCCGAAATCCGCATGACTTCTCGCGGTTTCAGGACAGGAGTACTGCCCATAGATTAACCAATGGAAACTGTCTGGGTGCCTATGAACTCTGCTTCCAGATGGGGTTCTCCATCTTCCAGAAGCATGGCAACGACCTCTTGAAGATTTTCATGTAACTCATCAAGGGTGGTGCCTTGGGTGTGAGCACCGGGAAAACCGGGAATATAGCCGACGTAGAGTTTAGTTTCCGGGCAGCGTTCAACAACTGCCGTGAAGTTCTTCATGAGTTCAAGCTAAACGCGTCCGTCATGCGGTCAAGCAGTACCCTTTCAAGAAGAGAACTGCTCCCTCGACAAGCGCGGGATCGTGGGCATTTTTTAAGGATGAAGGAACTCGAAGAAGGAAGTGAGTTGCAGCTCGATTTTTCCAAGCTGCAGAAGATCGCGAAGACTGGCCTGTCGGTTTTGCCGGTGGTGGTGCAGGATGCCGATTCACATGAAGTGCTCCTGGTCGCCTACTCAAACCAGGAGGCGTTGGCTCGTTCGCTCGAGACGGGCGTTGCGGCGTTTTGGAGCACCTCACGCAACGAGCTTTGGCTGAAGGGCTCGACTTCGGGCGATACGCTGGAGTTGGTCGACGTGCGGGTCAACTGCGAGCAAAACTCGCTGCTTTATCTGGTGCGCAGGGTCGGTGGAGGTGTCTGCCACACCAAGGATGCCGACGGCCATACGCGCAAGACCTGCTACTACCGTTCGCTCAAGGACGGGAAATTACAATTTAGAGAGTAAAGTCTATTCCCAATTGATTTTGGTTGGTTTCCAGAGGGTATTGTCAAAATAGGTCGGTGGGCCTCATCTCATACGCCAGGGTTTGCTATTGGCAGAGGCGCATGTTAGCTTTTCTTGATTATGCCTACCCCGCCAGTCAAGTTTCCCAAGCCCAATCGCAGCTCCGGCAAGCCGCCTGTCCGCAAAAGTGACGGGAACGGCTCTGCTCCCGGACCGGGAAGCGAACAAAACTGGCGCGGCCTGATTCTCCTGTCAGTGTTCATGATTTGCGCCCTCGCCTTTTATTATGTGGCGCTGCACCAGCCTTTGCAGGACGACATCACCCAGGACAAGCTGTTCCAGGCCATCCGCGCCAATAAGGTGGAATCCATTTTCAACGAACCGGACCCTACCACCAACACGCGCGTTTTTACCGGGGTGTACAAACGTCCGAGCAGCCCTGCGTCGGGTGCACCGGAAATCGAGGTGGGTTTCAAGGTTCCCGTCGATCTGCAGCTTAATCCCCATCTTTACGATGATATACGGGCGGCGGGTTATAAAAATTCCATTGAGACTCGTAATGATACCAATTGGATCTGGCCCATCGTCAATACCATCCTGCCCATCGCCATCGTGCTTGGCCTGATGTATTTCCTTTTCCGCCAGCAAATCCGCATGGCAGGCAAGAGCGCCTTTAGTTTCGGTAAAAGCAAGGCGCGGATGATGACGCGTGATCGGAACAAAGTGACGTTCAAGGACGTTGCCGGGATCGACGAGGCCAAGGAGGAACTGAGCGAAATCGTCGAGTTCCTCAAGGACCCACGCCGGTTCCAACGACTCGGCGGACGCATTCCCAAGGGCGTGCTCATGATCGGCCCTCCCGGCACGGGCAAGACCCTTCTGGCCAAGGCCATCGCGGGCGAAGCCGACGTGCCGTTCTTTAGCATCAGCGGTTCCGATTTTGTGGAAATGTTCGTTGGCGTGGGTGCTTCCCGCGTCCGCGACATGTTCGAGCAGGGCAAGAAGAACGCGCCGTGCCTGATTTTCATCGATGAAATCGATGCCGTGGGACGCAGTCGCGGCAGCGGTATGGGCGGCGGCCACGACGAGCGTGAACAGACGCTCAACGCCCTGCTTGTCGAGATGGACGGCATCGAGACGCAGGAAGGCGTGATCATCATCGCCGCCACCAATCGCAAAGACGTGCTCGATCCCGCCTTGCTTCGCCCGGGTCGTTTCGACCGCGAGGTGCGCGTCAACCTGCCCGACGTCCGCGGGCGCGAACAGATTCTCCAGGTTCATATTCGCAACGTCAAAGTCGCCAAATCGGTTGATCTTGGCGTCATCGCCAAGGGCACGCCCGGTTATTCCGGTGCGGAGCTGGCCAATGTTGTGAATGAAGCCGCACTCCTGGCGGCCAAGCGCAATAAGGACGAAGTCACCCAGCCTGAATTTGAAGAGGCCCGCGACAAAGTTCGCTGGGGCCGCGAGCGTCGCAGCATGGCCATGACCGAAGAGGAAAAGAAAGCGACGGCTTATCACGAAGCGGGCCACGCTCTCTTGAATGTGATTCTCCCCAACACGGACGCACTGCATAAGGTCTCGATTATTCCGCGCGGCCCCGCCCTCGGCGTGACCATGTACCTGCCCGAGAAGGACCGTATTACCAATTGGAAAAAGGAACTGCTTGATCGTCTCATCGTCATCATGGGCGGCCGTGTCGCCGAGGAGATATTCCTCGATGACGTCAGTAGTGGCGCTTCTGGCGATATTCAGATGGTGACGAGTTACGCCAAGGCGATGGTTTGTGAATGGGGCATGAGCGAGAAACTCGGCATGGTCCAGTATGGCGACGATTCGTCGATGAACTTTTTTGGACGCGATGTCGGGGGTTCTCGCGGATACAGCGAATCGACCGCGCAAGAGATCGACCGCGAAGTTCTTAATCTGGTCAATACGGCCTTGGAACGCGCCCGCGAGCTCATTTCCGCCCATCGGGAAGCCATGGAAAAAATCACCGCCGCGTTGCTCGAGTACGAGACGCTCGATGGCAAACACATTAAGGATATCATCGAGCATGGTCGCATGCTGACGCCGCCACCCGCGCCACTGGCCCCACCCTCCAATCCAAATCCCAAAGAACCTCTTCCCGTCAATCCTCCGGTCAAACCGAAGGAAGACGACGGTGGCCTTCTCCCCGGTCTGCCCGCGCCCGCCGGGGCTTAGTTTTATTTTCGGGTCGGCTTTTCGATCCAGATACCCCAGTGGGAGTCTCCGTCCTGCTGGGTTTCGCGCCAATCGTAGTCGTTCTTGATCTGATCGTTGATTTTGGCCCAATTTTGAGGGCCACGCTGATTGTCCCGGTTAAGCCAGACAATATAGGTCACGCCTCCGGGAATGATGCCCCGCAGCCAGCTTTCCGGGTTGTTCAGGGTGCCCGTGTAAAACTTTTCGCGATTCGCTTCCATCTGGGCGATGTCTGGCGGATTACCGCGCCAGAAATATTCAAAAAAGGTCGATCCACCGAGAGAATAGTGTCCGGAAAATTGGGCAAGGGTGATGTCGGCGGAACCGGTATTGGGGCTGCTTTCCAGGACCACACCTCGAGGCAAGCTCTGGAGCTCCTGATAAATGCTATTCTGGAGGGGATCGTCCGTAAACCAGGCATAACCGTCGAGCCGCCCCAGATGATCTTTCGGTGTGTACCACCAATATTCTCCCAGGATGTAACTGTTGGCCAGGATGGTCAGGATCAGGAAAAAAACAATGATGGGGCGCAGGATGGGGTGCGGCCAAACGCAGATTAATCCCAGGGTCACGATCATGGTGAAGACCCACGACCACCATTTCATGGAGGTATCGTAGATTTCAAAGACACCGCCATAACTATCGTGCATTTCAAAGCAGTAGGTTCCGGCCAGTGTGACCAACCCAACCACCACGAGGAGTCGAGCCAAAGGAGTAGTCAAAGCTGACCAGAGACAACAAGCCCAGACGAGGCAGGCAGGCAGCATGACCAGAAACCAGTTGAGAAAAGGAGGTCGTTCGGGCACCCACTGGAGGTGAACGATGTAACCCCCCGATTGGCGGGCAAATTGGTTGAAGTAAGGAAAGATTGCGGCCATGGCGACAACCGCGATCAACAGGAGAAACTGCCAGCGATCTCTCTTGCCGATGAGCCATCGGTAAACCAGCCAGCCCAGAATTAAAATTCCCTGAAGAGGAGCCGTCCAGGTGGTGCTGATGTCCATGTAAAAAGGAGTGGCGATGGCTGCAGCCACGCAGATCTTTTCCGTGAGGCTTCCCGGCGCGGCTCTTTCCGCACAGCCGATGGCGAGGATGGCCAGGGCCAAAAAGAGGCAGGAACTTAGAGGCGGATGAAAGTCGCCGATGTAGATCGCATAGGAATAATATTCCATGGGAGCATCGACTTTGCTGAGACCGATAAAATGGATCAGCCAGACGCCAAAATCGGTTTTATATTCGGGCACGGCGGGCATGGCATAGCTGCCGATAAAACGCTCCGCGGCGAGCGGGGATGGCGCACCCCCTGAATTCATAAAAGGAGTGACCAAGGTGGCCCCATTGCCCCCCAGAATCAGACAGAGGCTTGCGAATAAACCGGCGGGAAGGGATTGGGTGGCTAGTTGGACTCCCATGCCAATGGCCGCCGTGGTCAGCCCGACGATCGTGCAATAGCCCAGGTGATAGGTGAGACCTGGGCCGCATCCAATAAACCGATGAATGAGCCCGGCGGCATAATATTGAAAAATATAATAGGTATTACTTTTCGCACCCTTCATCCAGATGTCTTCGGCGGGAAGCTGTCCGCCGCCGGCATTGGACATGAGCAGAGCATGATCATTTAACCGATCCGAGAAGGGATAAATATCAGGAAAAGCGTAGCGCCATAAAAAGCAGAACCCGAATCCGAGGATGAAGTACCACAAAACCGACTCCCGCCATAAATTTATTCCGGCATTTCGAATCAACCAGGCGGAAATGGCCAGGCCGGGCAGCCAGAGCCACGGCAGTTGTCCCAAGGGAAAGAAATGTTCCAGGAAAAATAAACCGGCCACCAAAACCAGCGGTGCAAAGCAAAAGTGGAGCGAGAAAGGCACTTCCGGAAGGAACCGTCTACTGGCCAACCCCAACCCGAGCAAACAGGTAAGCAGAATGGCGACTTGGAAAAGATCGGCGATCAGAGGCATGGAGAACTTTTTCGAGAAAGAGCAGGCCTATGGCTTTTTGACCCACATACCCCAATGGCCCTCATTGTATTCATAGGTAGAACGCCAGTCGTAATCGTCTTTGATCGCGTCGTTGATCTTGGGCCAGATTTGCAGTCCGCGATCATTGTCCCGGTTGAGCCAGACGATATAGGTCACTCCTCCCGGGACAATTCCCCGCAGCCAGCTCGCGGCATTATCCATGGTGCCGCTATAGAATTTCTCCCGGTTGGCCGCCAGTTGGTCAATATCTGCGCGCCCCTCGCGCCAGAGCTTTTCATGTCCCGTCCATCCGCCCAGCGAATATTGTCCGGTAAACAAAGCCAGGGAATTGCCGGTATCGGCCGTGTTCGGCGTCGTGCTTTCCAGGACCACGCCTTTGGGCAGCGTCTGGAGTTGCTGATAGACCGATCTTTGCTCGTTGCCAACGTCCGTAAACCAGGCGTAACCGTCCATGCGGCCCATGTGATCTTTCGGGGTATTTTGCCAGTAAAGACCATAGATATAGAGGTTTCCCACCAGGGTCAGAAAGATGATCACGTAGCCGATTCTCCGTAAAATGAGGTACGGCCAAATGGACATCAATCCGAGCATGAGCACGAGGGCGTAGACCCAGGGCCACCATTTTAAAGTCGTGTTGAACACGGCGAAGACTCCGCCGTAAACATCATGCAGATAGAAAAAATAGGTGCCGATCATCGACCCGATTCCGACGATCACGGTAAACCGGGCCAAGGGTTCCGTCCGGGCGGCCCAAAGAGAGGCGAACCACATGAGGCAAGCCGGGAACATGAGGGCCAGCCAATTCAGGAAAGGAGGACGCTCAGATACCCAATCGAAACGGATCGGATAGTTTCTGGATTCGTAAGCAAACTGGCTGAAATAGGGAAAAATGAGGGCAAAGCAGACCAGACAACTTCCCAAAAGGTAAGTCCAGCGGTCTCCGCGATCATTCCACCAGCGATAAATCAGCCAACAGACGACGAGGGGAATCTGTAAGGGCGTGATCCAGGTGTTGCTGATGAGCATAAAGACCGCCGTCGAGATGGCTCCCGTCACGCAGATCTTGTCCGTGATGCTCCCAGGCACGGCCCTCTCGGCCACACCGATGGCAAGAATAACCAGTCCGAAGAGGGTCAAACTGCTGATGGAAGGGTGGAAGTCTCCCAGCATGATAATGTACGAGTAATACTCGATCGGGGCATCGACCTTGCTGACTCCGATATGTTGCAGCAGCCACGTTCCAAAGGGTGTCATCCCGTTGAAAACGGCATAGCTGCCAATAAACCGCATGGCCGCCAGTGGCGAGGGGCTGTAATTGGGTGCCATGAATGGGGTCAGCAAAGTTGTGCCTACGCCCCCGAGAGCAAGGGAAACGCTGGCCAAAAAACCGGCCCAACTCGATCTGGTTGCCGCTTGTACGCCCGCGCCTGCGCCCGCGATGCCGAAGGCCACCAGCATGCAATAACCCAGATGATAGGTCAGACCGGGTCCGCAGCCCATCCACCGATGAATGAGCCCCGCCGCATAATATTGCAGGATATAATAGCTATCGTCCTTGGTGCCCTTCATCCAAACGTCCTCCGCGGGCAATTGCCCTCCCGCGGAATAGGAAACGAGATGATCGTTATCGGGCAGCATCTCGCTGACCGGGCAAATGTCGGGAAATGAAAAGCGCCAAAAGAAACAGACGCCAAAACCAATCAGGAAATACCAGAGAACAGGTTCTTTGGCTAAATTCTTCCCGGCGGCTCGCATCAGCCACAGGGAAAGCAGAATGCCCGGCACCCAGAGCCAGGGCATTTGTCCCAGTGGCAGGTAATGTTCCAGGCAAAAAAGAACGGCGATCAGGGCCAGGGGAGTAAAACAAAAATGGAGGGAGAAGGGAGCCTCCGGCAAGATCAGTTTGCCCACCAATCCGATCCCAATCAAACAGGTGATCAAGATGCAGACTTGAAACAGATCGGCAATCAGCGGCATGGGGTGACATCTTAATTAAGGGAAACCCGTGATTAGGGCAAGAAGGGAGAGTTCAACTGGGCGTTAATCTCTTGGGGCTAATTCCCCGAAGCTTTGGCTTGATTGGGTAGGGTAGCCCGCGATCTCCGAGCGCGGGAGTTCCCGTTCTTGTCCACCGTTGCCCGGAGGTCGACGGCTACCTTGAGGCATAAGTCATAACTTCTTAAAAGGCCATGACTTGGATTCTTGGAGTTGCTTGAAAACGGTCCACTGCCAGCAGAATTGCCAGCAAAATGTGCCTTTCTGCACTCGTTGATACTCTGCCGGTACTCTGCGTGTGAAGAGCTGGTCATTGCCGGAGAAACAGCTTAAGGAATGATCGAAATTGAAAGTAGTGGCGCTGGCATTTCGGATGAAGTACGGGCGTCCCTTCGCCAGTCTAAATTTAGACTGAAAAATGACGGCTTGAAGCCGAGACACCATGTCCTATCTCGTTGAGATAGGGAGTGAGACACTCGCTTATTCGACACAGCAGACATCGCCGTAGACAGGGCGTGACACATTTTCTCGTTCACCACGGCAGACACCGCGAGGCGGAGTCGAGACAGCCTGCGGGAAAAAAATTGTAAAACGAAATCGGCAGGTCAATCATAGGCGATCCGTAAATGGAAAGCCGATGAAGTTTGAACTTGAACCACACAATCGCAATGTTCCCGACAATGAACTAATTCCCGATCTTCAACGAGTCGCAGCAGAACTTCGCAAATCCAGCGTTACGAGAAGTAAATACGATGAATGCGGGCGATTTAACAGCGCGATTTTAAAGTGTCGTTTTGGATCGTGGCCTAATTCCTTAAGACAGGCCAATCTTGACCAGACGAAGAAAGGCGGGGAAAAATTTCCGACGATAGGTTGCTTAACGATCTGAAGCTGGTCGCCGAACAAATTAAGAAATCCGTTACAAGAGAGGAATACAATGAACGCGGACAATTTGGTTCTACCACTTTAATTCGACATTTTGGTTCTTGGTTCAAAGCTTTAGAACTGGCTTGTCTCCCAAAAACACGAAACCTTCGTATTTCCAACGAAGAGCTTTTTAGCAATCTGATTGATATTTGGACAAAGTTTGGCCGACAACCGCACTATAATGACTTACTTCCCAAACCTCGAAGTACTCTTCTGCCACTTACGAAAAACGCTTTGGAACTTGGAGAAAAGCACTTGAAGCTTTTGTAGTTTGGGCAAATGAGGGTAAGGCGCAAGCCGTCGAAGTTCCTCCACAAAAAGAAAAAGTCCTTCAGAAACCTAGTATCGCGCAATCGACGGTAAAGCCTCTGCCAAACCAAGAAATATTTCGTCATCGCACGTCACGAACAATCAATCATCGGCTTCGCTTCCTTGTCATGCGACGAGACAACTTCAAATGCAAAATTACAGGTCGTTCTCCCGCCACAGACCAAACTGTAATTCTCGAAGTGGATCACATTGTGCCTTGGGATAAAGGCGGCGAGACTGTCATGGAGAATCTTCAAACTCTCTCAAAGGATATAAACATCGGTAAAAGCAATCTCGATATGTATCAAAACGATAGATGAAACACCTGTCGCGCCTTTGTGTAAAATTCTCAGTGTGTATGACTCCCGGCATCAAGCTCAGCCATCTGATCGCGCCAAGGGAGGCAAGCGGGTCGTCATGTCGTCGTGAGTTCAGTTCGCTGGGGGCAGCAACCGGGCTGCGCCTCGACTGCCCTCTGCGCTACCTCTAACCTCATCTCCTTCGCGACCTCGATCCATCCTTGTCACGCCAGATGCAGCAGGCCGACCTGTCGCGCCCGCGACAGGTAAGAATGAATCCCGTGGCTTTCGAGGGATTCATTTTTTCGCCCATGAAGGTAACTTTCTCTTATGCCCAAGTTGGGAACGATGGATTGATAATCACAGGTACATCGGTTAAACTCATTTTATGAGCTACCTGAATCGCATCACGTTTGATCTCGAACAATGCAGCGGACGCCCGTGCATACGGGGGATGCGTATTCGCGTTAAAGACGTGCTCGAGATGCTCGCTGGCGGCGCTAGTGAAACGCAAATCCTGGAAGACTTCCCCGATCTGGAGGCCGCCGACATCAGGGCCTGCCTGCAATACGCTTCCGCCCAAGTTAACCACACCGTTTTGCAAGCCGTGTGAAGTTTATCATCGACGCCCAGCTTCCACCCTCGCTGGCGGCTGCTCTGCGGGAGGCCGGATACGACGCGGTGGCGGTGCGTGAAATCGGGTTGCGCGAGGCCAAGGACACTGCCATCTGGAACTACGCGCTGCAAAACAACGGGGTCATTTTGACCAAGGATGAGGACTTTGCCGAGCGGTGCATGGCCAGCAACCAAGCTCCGGTGGTCGTTTGGCTGCGGATCGGCAATGCCACCAACCCGGAGTTGTTAGGTTGGTTCATGCCGCAATGGCCGTTCATGCTGGCCCGTCTCGAGGCCGGGGACAGGCTCATCGAAGTTCGCTAGGAAATTGGGGACAAGCTGCCAGCAGATATGCCAGCAAGAACCTTCTAAAAGTAAGTTTTAGATAGTGGCTGCAAGGTGCTTGCCAAGCTGTTTGTCCTCTGATGAGCCGTTGATAATCAGGTGGTGCCGAGGTACAACGGCTACCTCTGCAATGCCCCGGAGCTTCGGGGTTCTTTACTCCCTGCCGTCTGTGGCTGCGGCCGTCGCCGGGGCAGTCGCTACTCTTCCGCTGCGTGATGGGCTGCCATCACTTTGCCCGAAATGAAGTAAGAACCGACGACAAGGGCGGCGGCGATGATTTGAGCCACGATGGTTTCCACCGTGGGGAAAAGTGAAAACCAGACGCCGGTCCAATCGGGCATGTAGGCCTTGAGTGAGTGAATCGTCGTGGTGGAAAGCCAGCCCGCCTGTTGCATTTCGTAGGCTTCTTCACCCACCATGACCAGGAGCACAAAGCCAAGCATGACGCCGGTAAAAATCAGCATCTTGCGATAGGGCATACGCTGATGCGCCCAAAAAGTGATGATCGCCACCACGAGAGTGAGGGCGAGGCCGAAGAGCGAGCCGTAGAGGACCGTCAATCCACCCAATTTAAGATAATAACTCTGGAGAAAGAGGACCACTTCAAAGCCCTCCCGATAAACGGAAGTGAGGCCGAGCAGGACAAGACCCCAAAATACGAGTCCTGGAGAAGCGCCATGCTGGGCCGATTCAAGCAGCTCCTTTTTGCGTCGATTATGCACAATGATCCAGCCGCCCCAGTAGACCTTGTGGAAAAACCAGTTCATCACGACCAAAAGAACGACAACGGCGACCATTCCGGTGACGGCCTGAAGAGCAAGATAGGAAATTTTAGTGCTGATGTCCTCGACAAGGCCACGCACGGCAAACCAGGTGATCAAAGTGGCGATGAAGCCCGTGCTGGCACCAAGGAAAATCGGGGTGCTGCGCCCGCTTTCTTTGCGAGTCAGGCCCGCCGTGATGGCGGCAAGTACGAGAATGCTTTCGAGTCCTTCGCGAAAGACCAGCACGCTGATATCCAAAATGGCCGAGAGATGACTCGTGTTGGGAGCGGTCGGATCGGGGCTGCCATGGGAGGTAACTCCCTGCCAGATCAGAATCCCGATAACGGGAACTGCGGCCAGCGCCAAAAGCACATAGATCATGCGTCGCCACTGGGCTGGGGAAAAGAAGAGGCGATGGTCGTGCACGCCGGATGTTTGCATACCACCAATTTGCAAGAAAGGTCGAAGACGCGCTAGCGACCGGTTGCTATTTACTGGCGGTGGATTGCGGAGGGCTGTTTTCTGTAGCGGCGTCGTCATCACAGGCAGTCGGAGGGACCACCTCTGTGTGGTCCGGCGGATCAGACGGGACCGGTCCCTCCGATGACGACGGTCATAGACCGCCGCTACAATTAAATATGCTTTGAATCGGATTCGTCCTTTACGACGTAACCCGAATCCTGCCGCTTGAAATTCACTTCGTTCTTTTTGACATAAGCGTTGAAGACATCATCGGCGGACATGCCGAGGACCTGCGCCATGGAGATAAGAAAGTGGAAAAGATCGACCACTTCCACTTTGGCGTTTTGCGCGTCAAATTTCTGGTATTTCGCCCACCATTTCCACGGCACGCTATCAGTCAGTTCCGCCATCTCCTGGCTCATCGCGCGGGTGTAATTGAGCAGCCATTTGGTCTGCTCCTCCTCGTTCATGCCGGTGGTGCGGACTCCGATGCGCTCATTTAGCGATTGCTGCATCCGGAACAACTCTTCGAACTTATCCGTGGGCGATTGGCTCATGCCGGGAATTATTGCCACCGGCATCGTTTTGGACAGGAAAAGATGGAACTTTTTGCGAACGTACGGCTATAAGCAGATCAGTGGCCGCGATAAAAAAGTACATTAGGGACCACCTACCCCATTCTGTTTGGAGCCGGTTGACCAAGCTGAAGCACTCTCTACTTTATCCATGGATAGGCAAACTCTGGGTGCCGGAAAGTTACCCGAGCATGGAACTTTCCCTGAAGGCCTTGCGGGGCGCGGGCTTTCGACCGCAGCACTGTATCGATGTCGGCGCTTATCAAGGAGACTGGACGAGACTTTTTCAGTCCATTTTTCCCCAAGTTTCCGTTCTCATGATCGAGGCGCAGGAAAGCAAGCGGGAGCAATTGACCCGGCAGGTCGCCGAATCGCAGGGCCTGCTTCAGGTGGAGATCGCCCTGCTGGCCGCGGTCGATGGCAAGGAAATGGTCTTTCAGGAAATGGGAACGGGCAGTTCTGTTCTGGAAGAGCAAGGCCCCGCGCCCCGCACGACGATAAAAAAGATTTCCCGCACGCTCGATTCGGTGGCGGCCTCTATTCCTGGATTTCAACCAGGCGCGGATTTCATCAAATTGGACGTTCAAGGTTACGAGTTGGAGGTGCTGAAGGGCGCTTCCCGACTGCTGGCGCAATGTCAGGCTGTGTTGATGGAGGCTTCGTTTCTGCCGATCAATGCCGGTTGCCCACTGATTTATGAGGTGATGACTTTCATGGATGAGCATCGATTCCGGCTGGTCGATTTTTGCAGTCTCAGCCGACGCAAGGATGGCGTGTCCTGGCAGACTGATCTGCTTTTCCTTAAAAAGGATTCGCCCTTCCTTCCGGTGCCAAAACTCGATTCGAAAAACTGGTTTTAGTGTTCTTTTGGCCGCGCTGGAAAACCTTTCAGGGAATTCGACAAGCGTAAAAGCCGTGGCATGCTGTTTTTCCCATGGAACAAGTTGTCATCATCGGTACCGGCTGCGCCGGACTTACAGCGGCGATCTACACCGCGCGGGCGAATCTTTCACCGCTCGTGCTCACCGGCACGCAACCCGGCGGCCTGCTCACCACCACGAGTATCGTGGAAAATTTCCCCGGTTTTCCCGAGGGTATCGACGGTTTCGAATTGATGCAGAATTTGCAAAAGCAGGCCGAGCGTTTTGGGGCGCGGGTCAAATTCGGTAATCTCGATAGCGTCGATTTTTCTGGTCAGCCGCTTAAACTTGTCATCGATGGCGATCCGCTGGAAACACGCACCGTCATTGTTGCGACGGGATCGAGTCCGCGCAGTCTCGGTCTCGATTCGGAGCGGGCCTTGGAGAAATTTGGCGTCACTTATTGCGCCACCTGCGACGGCGCCCTGCCGCAATTTCGCAATCAGTCCCTCGTCGTTGTTGGCGGAGGCGATTCAGCGGTGGAGGAAGCCACCTACCTGACCCGTTTTGCCTCGCAGGTTTACCTCATTCATCGCCGGGACCATCTCCGGGCCAGCGTCATCATGCAGGAGCGTGCGCTTAAGCATCCCAAGATCAAAATGATTTGGAACAGCGTGGTGACGGAGGTGCTCGACGTTGCGCAGAAGAAGGTCACGGGTGTGAAATTGAAAAATATTACCACCGGCGAAACAAGCACTCTGGAATGCGCGGGCGTTTTTGTCGCTATCGGTCACGTCCCGAACACGGCTGTTTTCGGCGGTGCGCTGGAAACGGATTCCGGTGGTTATCTCAAACTTCATGGTGGCACACGCACCAACGTACCGGGTGTTTTCGCAGCGGGTGATGTGGCCGATTCAGTCTATCGCCAGGCGGTCACGGCGGCGGGTACGGGTTGCGCGGCGGCGATTGAGGCTGAGCGGTTTTTGGCGCATTAAACGCTGAAATAGTCGTGAGATTTGGGCGGATTACCCTCATGAGAAATTATATCAAATATCCTCTTCTTGTTTTGGGATTTTGCGTTGTTTGCTCGGGGTGCCTTCACGCCAACGGCCTCCCTCTTTACATTGAGCACCAGGACGGACTTGAGCTGGAAAAGAAGAATGATTATCTCGACGCATTAGTGCACTTCAAGGTCAGTCTAGTAGTTCTTGAAAAAATCCATGAACAGAACCCTGAGTGGGAGCGCGACATGGTTATGAAGGCTATCGCAGATGACCGTGAAAAAGTTGCCACGATGGAACCCTTGGCTGCCAAGCAAATTTCGGGTAAGGCAATGGCAAACCCAACGATAAACTCGGGACCGTCTATTTCTGTGCTTTACGAAAGTGGCTTAAAAGAGTCGGATCCTTGGAAAGCGATGAATGAAATCGAAGAGTATCTAACTAGGTTGGAAATCATTCATCAACAATATCCGCAATGGGAGGTAAGCCTTGTTGAAGATTGGATTAAAAAATCTGAGGTGGAGATGGATCGCTTGACGACGCTCGCGCTTAAAACAACAGAGGCGGGTGATACTGTGGGGGAGCGAACGATTCAATAAACGAAGCGAAAAATCACAGGTTCATCAGTCGCTACTAAGCCACCCTGAAGGCTACTCCACGAATAATTCCTTGTCCCGTTCCAGGGGGACGCGACAGTGGGACCACTTTCCGAAAAGAGGTGTGCGCAGCTTGGAAAAAATGCGATAGCCCAGGTCGGAAACCGACGTTGGGAAAATCCGCAACATCAAGTCGAAAAAACGGAATTCGGGCAAGCCGTCGATGACTTCGCGGATCGCCGCACTCCTGACCAGAAAATCCTCACCGCCATCTTCGCGCCGTTTCGCCAACACCACCGATTCGACATTCGCTACTTCCGGGTGGGCCTGGACGACGCGCTGAAAGGTCTTGCCCTGCTTGGTGCCGTAGCGCATCCGGTGTGCATGATCAGCCTGCTTCACCCGGTTGACCCAACGATTGCAGAACGCGCACTCGCCGTCGAAAAAGAGGAGCAACGGGTACTTTGCGGAAGTCAGGGATTCCCGGAGAGATGGGGTGGAAGTTTCGCTCATGCCAGTAATATCCTCGCACAATGCGATGCAACCGCAATCGCGTGGCTCGTGCTAAGATTAATGCCCGGTGGTAAACGTCCCGGTGAACAATTGATCGAGGAAGCCCGGCGACACCGTGTCCATGTTCTTCACGTAGGCCCAAATGACCACCGCGATGACGAAGGAGATCAGCTTAGCTTGCCAGTTGTTCAACAAGGGATTTTTCATCGTCTTTATTTTGCAGAAGAATGGAGATTAACTGGGAGCGGAGTTCGTCGGTGGTGAGCGGGCGCCGCAAGTCGCCGTTGTAGGCCAGGGAAATAATACCGGTTTCCTCCGACAAAACGACCACGACCGCGTCGGTCTCGTCGCTTAATCCCAAGGCGGCCCGGTGTCGCAAGCCCAGAGTGCGTTGCAATCCTTCGGCTTGGGTGAGAGGAAAAATGGCCGCAGCCAGCGCAATGCGATCATGCACGATAATGGCGCCACCATCGTGCAGAGGCGTTTTGGGATAAAAGATCGTTGCCAATAAATCGTCGCTGACCCTGGCATCGAGCAATGTGCCGGTTTCGCGGGCCGGTTCGTAGGTGATTTCGCGTTCGAAGGCGATAAGCGCGCCGTGGCCAGCTTCCTGCAAATGTTCGAGGGCGCTGATCACGGATTCGATCACTTCGGTTTGTTGGCGGTGTGAGCCCAGCATGGGTCGGCTGCCGACCTCGGCGAACATTCGGCGTAATTCCGGTTGAAAAATAATCACCAGCGCGATGAGCAGAAAGGTGGAGGAGTTGCTCAAAAGGGTTTCGAGAACCCTCAGGTGCAGCGCAATGGAGAGGAGCGAGAGCGTGGCCAGAATAAAACCGAACCCGGCCAGTACGCGCGCGCCTCGTGTGCCGCGAAATAATTTCCAGGTGAAATAGATTCCTGCGGCGAGAATCAGGATCTCGATGAGAGATCTGGCAAATTCCACCAGGAAGGATAAAGAAAAAATATTCATGCCGCGTTGGCTCCTCGTCCGAAGGCTCCGGCCAGTCGTGTCGTGCGAAGAGCGGCGGGCACGTCATGTACCCGCCAGATCGCCGCGCCCCGTGCCGTCGCCCAGACATGGGCCAATTCGTTTGTTATCTCCAAAGGCTCCGAACCGCCAATTAATTTTAAGAAAGATTTACGGGAGAGGCCGACCAGCAGCGGACGGCGCAGGACGTGGAACAAGGTCAAATCGCGCAGCAGGGTCAGATTATGACACAGCGTTTTACCAAAACCGAAGCCGGGATCGCACACGACCGATTCGAGGGCGAGGCCATTTTCCTCCGCCCGGGCGAGAAATTTGCCGAGGAAATCGATGATTTCCGCGGACACGTCCAGGTAGTGTGGTTCCAGTTGCATCGTGGCGGGTTGGTCCTGCGCATGCATCAGGATGTAGCCAGCGCGATATTGTGCGACGGTGGACCAGAGCAGGACGTCCCAACGTCCAGCGCTGATGTCATTGATGATTTCCGCGCCTTCCTCCAGGGCGGCGGCGGCGACCGGCGCTTTCCAGGTATCAATGGAAAGAGGAATTTTCAGACGACCACGCAAACGTTTCACAATGGGAAGAATGCGCGACAATTCCACCTCGGCGCTGATCAGGGTCGCGCCCGGTCGAGTCGATTCACCGCCGAGATCGAGAATGTCCGCGCCTTCGGCCTCCAACTCCAACGCCCGGTCAAGCGCCGCCTCCGGGTCGAGATACTGCCCGCCGTCCGAAAAAGAATCGGGCGTCACGTTGAGCACGCCCATGATGAGCGGGCGTTCCTGCCAATGCAGGGTCCGGGTTTTGAGTTGCCATGCATGTGCCTGCATCATCCTTAACGTGCCATCACTCCGTCTCTTTGGCTAGAGGTTGGAGCACGATTCCATTTGGGGATGTATCGCTGATGCCACAGGGCCGCAACTGTTTCGGGATTGTTCTTTAAGATAAATAAGCGACTATTTTTCGTGCTCATCTTGCGAGGATTGTTGCTGGCGCTGGCGTGGTTCTTAACGGTCGGCATGATGCCGGGCCGCGCCAGCCTGGGGGAAACGATGGACCAGTGCGTTGCACGATACGGACAGGCCGTGACCCCCATGGTTCATTTTAATGATGTGAGTGACGGGAGCCTTTGGTTCAAAACCGACGATTACTTCATCAACGCTATTTTTTTCCACGGAGTGGTCGGCGCTGAAATCATCCGCAAGCGGGACGGTTCCAAAATTTCCGACGACGAACTCGATGCCATCCTGCAAACCGAGTCGGCCGGTGGATCCTGGAACCGGGTCACCACGCTGGTTTCTGACAAAATGTGGACAAGAAAAGATGGCGCGGGTGCGGTCTATTTTGTCATTACGGGCAAGCTAAGTCTTTCATCCGGGGAATATCAGGCAGCGCTTCAGCTTAAAAACAGTGCCCGCAAAAAAGCTCCTTGAGGGCGTCCCTCCAGGCGATTTTTCCCCAGCCTGCCGGGGGCAATTTTCGCGAGCACGCTTGAACCGGGGCGAATCTGCGCCAGACTACCCAGCACCATGCTGCACAGCCCCCAATTTCTTAAACTGGTCAATGACGCCAAGAGCCGCGTTAAAGAAGTCTCCGTTCACGAAGCCTACATCGAGGCAAAAAAGCCTGGCATTTATCTGGTCGATGTTCGGGAGGAAAGCGAGTGGCATGCCGGACACGCCCCCGGTGCGGTTCATCTGGGCAAGGGTGTGATCGAGCGGGACATCGAACAACGAATTTCCGACCCCCATGCCCGCATCCTGCTTTATTGCGGTGGTGGTTATCGCTCCGCATTGGCGGCCGATAATCTTCAGAAAATGGGCTACACCAACGTCATCTCCGTTGATGGAGGCTTCCGGGGCTGGAAGGAGCAGGGGCTGCCCATTTCCACCGCGCCGGAGGTCCCACCGCGCAGCCCGCATGAAAAACTCGGCGGGCTCTATCATTTGCCGCGCATGGTCGACAAGGCCCGGCTTTTCCCCGCAGGCAAGCTGCCCGGCTACAACTATCTTACTTTTGGCTTCGATAAAACATTGCTCGATTTTCTCTGTCTCGAGGGGGCGGTATTTGAACAGATCGTGGCAAAGAATCCGACGGATGAAGGCGTCCTCAATGCCTTGAAGGAACGGCTCGGGCCTGCCTGGCCGAGCGATCATGCCGTTACCGACTTTAATAATAAGATCGTCAATCGTCGTCCCGATTCGCCGGAAAAGGTCGCCGCTTTCGAGCAGCGCCGGACGGTTTGCGCGCCGACGAAAAAGAAAGTCGAAACCTACTTTGATCTGATCGATCTCGAAGAAGATCGGCTCGCTTGATCGAGCGTATCTAACGAACCATCCTTCCTCGCTCTCAACTTGAAAACGAGGAACAGCGATGCCTCCAGCAGACAAGAATGTTAACCGGTCCCGAAAACAGCGCCCTGGAAATTTCCTTGTTCTGCACCGCGTGATTGATAGCTTCCGACACAGTAGTTCTTTGATTTGGGCAAATCCTAGATTTTGCTCAACCTGATGCAGAGGAGGGAAGGCCGTGAGATCCGGCCACAGTCGCGCTGCGGTATCGAGTTACAAACTTCCATGAACACACCCTAGTCCGGGTAACGGTTCAACAAAGCCAGTCGGTTTTCCGACGAAGGCGGAGGCAAGGCAGGTCACACAAGTGACCAAGAAACTCGGAGTCCGAACACCTCTCCTGGCAAAGCTTAAACCCTCAACCGTCATCGCCAGAATGACAAAGGAATCTCCATGGGAAATCAAATCCCGAGCCAGTCACCATCATCCACCCGTGAGCGCACCAGCGTTTGCAGCCGTCTCGTCACCACTTACGGAATCATCGTAATAGCAACTCTCTTTGCCTGGATTTGGGCCTTCTATGCCTTCTCCGCCTACCCATTGCTCCTTGGCACCGCTTTGCTGGCTTATACCTTCGGCCTGCGCCACGCCGTTGATGCCGATCACATTGCCGCCATCGATAACGTTACCCGTAAGCTGATGCAGGACGGCAAACGCCCGGTTAAGGTCGGCTTTTATTTCTCCCTGGGCCATTCCCTCGTTGTCATCCTCGCTTCAGCGGCAGTGGCCGCCACAGCGGGAATTTTTAAGGATAGAATGAATTCCTGGACCAACATGGGCGGGATCATTTGCACCTGCGTTTCAGCCGGGTTCCTGCTTCTCCTCGCTGTGCTGAATATCGTTATTTTTTTTCAAGTCTATCGGACCTTCCAGCGGGTTAAAAAAACCGGCGTCTATTCAGAGGAAGATTTCAATATGCTCATGTCAAAACGGGGGCTGTTTTCCCGAATCTTTCGCCCGCTTTTTGGAATGATTCATTCCAGTTGGCAGATGTTTCCAATTGGGTTTCTCTTCGGCTTGGGATTCGACACCTCAACTGAAGTCGTGCTGCTCGGTATTTCCGCGGCCCAGGTCGCCAAAGGTCTCTCCCTCTGGTCGATCATGGTCTTTCCGACGCTCTTCACGATGGGCATGACCCTGATCGATACGACAGATGGGGTCCTCATGCTCGGGGCTTACCAATGGGCTTTTGTGACCCCGATTCGCAAACTCTTTTATAATTTGACCATCACGGCAGTTTCCATCGTGGTGGCGCTGATTGTGGGCGGCATTGAAACCCTAGGACTGCTCGAAGATCAGTTTACGTTGAAAGGCTCTTTCTGGAAAACCATCGGCAGTTTGAATGATCACTTCAACGCCATCGGCTTTTTTATCATCGGAATCTTCCTGGGCACATGGTTCCTGTCCCTCTTAATTTATCGCCACAGGCGCTACGACGACCTTAAAATCAATCTGAGACCGACCGCCTAAATAAAGCCCTTTATTCGTCAATGTAGACCCTAATAATTTTGTTGCAATTTACTTGCATGTAGACAACCCTAACAAAATAAACCGTCACGGTGAGGAGAATAAAAAAAGTATGACGAATCACTATGCCCTGATCGGAACGCTTATTGCATGGCACCTCACTTCGTTTGGGTTACGCGCAGATACCCAGGCCACGACCCAAATGCCGAGCCTTTGGAAACAAGATTATCTGACGGGCGATTGGGGTGGAACACGTACCAAGATGACCGACAACGGCGTTGTTTTCGGCTTGCAGCTCTACCATGACGTGATGGGCAATCCTACCGGTGGAATCGAACGCGGCCTTGTCACCAGTGGCGGTGTAGTCATGTCTCTCAACCTCGATTTCGAGAAAATGACGGGCTTGAAGGGCAGCTCCTTTTACGCTGATTCCTACTACATTTATGGACCCAATCTTACCTTTGCGAAGATTGGCAATATCATGCCGGTTAACGACGTCGCGGTTTATAATTCGCTGCGGCTCCATGATCTCTGGTACCAACAGGAATTTCTCGATGGCAAAATCTCCCTACGGGTCGGGCAAATAGCCGCCGATGACGAATTTCTCATCACCAACTGTGGCCTGACTTTCATCAACGGCACCTTCACTTGGGCTCCTTTGACCGCGAACAACCTCCCCAGCGCTGGCCCCGGCTATCCCCTGGCGACACCGGGGGCCCGTCTCAAGCTTGCCCCCATCGAGCAGTTTTCTCTCATGGCCGCCGTCTTTGACGGCGATCCCGCCGATAGCCAGGGAACCAATAACCCCTACAAGAACGACGCTTCGGGTACGCGCATCGATTTGAACCAAGGCGCGCTATCGATGTTCGAAGCCGCTTATCTTCTCAACCAGGAAAAGGGATCGAAAGGACTGCCCGGCACTTATACGTTGGGCGGTTTTTATGCCACCAAAAACTATCTCGATGTGAGCACCGACGATACCGGCCTTTCCCTGGCCGATCCGGCCAGCACCGGTGCAGCCAAAAACCACTCGGGTAATTGGGGAATTTATTTCATGGCGGATCAGGTCGTTTGGAGAAAATCGACCCCGGAACCAACCCGCGATCCGAAGGACATGAAGCAACTCGCCGCGTCCACGCCAAGTACCAGCCCGAACCTGGATCTCTTTTGGCGCGTGGGCGGTGCTCCCTCGGACCGCAATTTCACCGATTTCTATACGGATGGCGGCCTGAACTACACCGGGCTTTTTCCGGACCGCGATCAGGATGTGCTCGGTTTGGGCGTCGCTTATACCCACATCAGCAGCGATCTCCAACAATTGGACCGTGAATCCAATGCCTTCACTAATACCGACGAGCCCATCCGGGATTACGAGATTGCGCTGGAACTGACCTATATGGTGAAGATTGCCCCGTGGTGGATCATTCAACCCGACGTGCAATACATCATTCATCCCGGCGGGAATATTCCGAACCCAAACGATCCCTCCGGCACGAGCCCCATCCCGGATGCATTGGTTTTAGGACTTAGGACAGTAGTAACTTTCTAGGTGTTCCGTTTTACAGTCGGTAACGAAACTGGGAAGGGAGGCAGAGGGCCGCATGGGTCTTGCGGCAGAAGGTAGTTTACATGACATGCTCCAAGCTCTGGGTCGACGACCCTGCCGCCACAATCCTTATCGCCACTTGGTCCGCGGTGGTTGTTTGATCCAAAGCCACGGTATGACCACCAGGAGCATTCATAATTCCATCTCTGCAACCCATTCGTTTTTCAACTCATCGAAACAGAGTTGAAAACCGGCGTGTTCGCAGATTTGGCGCATCCAGGTGTTCTCAGGCAGCATGAATCCGGTGATGCGCGTGAGCTTTTCCTGCCGGCCAATCTTGATGAGTAGCTTCAGCAATTGCGTTCCCAGTCCCTTGTTCTGCCAGGCATCACTGATGACGATGGCGAACCGCGCTTCGTCGAGACCATGCTCTTTGTTCAAACGCCCCACGCCGAGAATTTCGTGGTCTCCATCGGGATTTTTGAGATCGACGACAAGCGGAATTTCGCAATCGTAATCGCTGAAGCAGATGCGGGTTAGTCGTTCGTGCGCAATCCGCTTTTCAAGCTGCAGGATGGAGAAGTATCTCTGGTTCACGGTCGACTCGGAAAGCGTGCGATGAAATTCGACCATCAGCGGTTCGTCTTCGGGCTTGATGGGACGAATGGTCACCTCCGTGCCGTCTTTGGTCAGCGCTTTGCTCGCGTATTGGGTCGGATAGGGGCGAATGGCGAGTTTAGGCAGATCCTTTTCGTCCGTAGCCGGGTCATGCAGGACAATACGGGCGTCGAGCGCGAGCATATGGCCGGAGCCAACCAAAAGCGGGTTGATATCGATTTCCTTGATCCAGCGTTGCTCGGCCACCAGGTAACTGAACCGCACCAAGAGCTCTTCCAGTTCCGCCAGGTCCGCTGGTTTGCGGCCCCGGACGCCCTTCAAGGCGGCATAGATGCGCGTCTGCTCCATCAGGCGGCGGGCCAGCGTCGCGTTAAGGGGAGGCAGGCCGAGCGCTCGGTCCTTGAAAACCTCGACAAGTTGTCCACCGGTGCCAAAGAGCAGGACCGGTCCGAATTGGGGGTCGATGCTGCTGCCCAGAATGAGTTCATAACCGTCGAGCTTGACCATTGGCTGGACGGTGACGCCAAGAAAGTCGGAATGTTTGGCTTTGTTGATGACGGCCTGTTCGATTTCCCGCCACGCTTGCCGCACAGCCTGTTCACCTTCCAGGTTCAGCTTCACACCACCGACATCGGTCTTGTGGGTGATTGTTTCCGAATAGAGTTTGAGAACGACGGGGATGCTGAGTCTTCCCGCCAGTTCCACCGCTTCATCTTCGCTTCGTGCGACGCTGGTTACGGTGACCGGAATGCCGTAGGCGGCCAGGATGTGCTTGGATTCGAACTCGGTCAGGATGGTGCGTTTCGCCTGGCGCGCCTTCTCGATGATCTCCTGGACGTAGGGTTTGTTCGCTTCGTATCCGGTCGACTCCATGGTGGGCCAGGGTGTTTCATAGAGCGAACGCAAATTGTCGCTGTGGCGCCACATCGTGGCAAAAGCGCGGGCGGCCGTATCGGGATAAGGATAATTGGGAATGCCCTTTGTGCTGAGCAATTCCGCTCCGCTCGCGACGCTTTCGCCCCCCATCCAACTGGCGAGAATCGGTTTATCTTTGGGCAGACGAAGTTTGGTCAGTTCCGCCGCCGTTTCGAGCGGTTGGGTCATGGCTTGCGGCGTAAGAATGACCAGAATACCATCGTTTTCCGGGTCCTTGGCCGCGATATCGACGGCCTGAGCGTAGCGTTTGGCATCCGCGTCACCAAGGATGTCGATGGGATTATTATGACTCCAAAAGGGAGGCAGTAATTCGTTAAAGGAATCGAGAGCGCTCTTGGAGAGCGGGGCGATCTGGCCACCGTCGATAACCAACACATCGGTGGAAAGCGCTGCCGGACCTCCCGCATTCGTGACAATGGAAAGACGTGGTCCCTGGGGCCGGGGTTGTTTGCCCAAAACCTGCGCCATGTTGAAAAGTTCGGCAATGGCATTGACCCGTAACACACCGACCCGGCGGAAAGCTGCGTCCAGCACTTCGTCGCTGCCGGTGAGAGATCCGGTATGGGAAGCTGCCGCTTTCGAGGCCTCTGTCGTCCGCCCCACCTTCAACACGATAATGGGCTTGGTCAGGGAAACTTCCCGCGCCGCGGAAAGAAATGCTCTCGCGTCGCCGATGGTCTCCATATAGACGACGATGCTGCGCGTATGAGGATCGTCGCCAAGATGATAGATGAGATCACCCCAGCCGACATCGAGCATCGAGCCAATGGAAATGAACGCGCTGAAACCGACATTGTGACTCAGGCTCCAGTCGAGCACCGCCGCGCATAGGGCTCCGCTTTGACTGATGAAGCCAACGCTGCCGGGGCGAGCCAGCGGTTTGGCAAACGTCGCATTCAGGCCAAGATGAGGAATCATCGCTCCCAGGCAATTGGGCCCGATGATTCTCATTTTGGCGTTACGCGCCCTCTCCAAAATCTGTTTCTCCAATTCGGCGCCCTTCGCACCGATTTCCTTGAACCCGGCGGAGATGATGATGGCTCCCTTGATTCCCGCCTCAACGCATTCGCTGACCACACTGGGCACGGTAGAGGCCGGTGTGCAAATAATGGCCAGATCAACCGGTCCGGGAACTTCGCCGATCTTGGCATAGGCGGGGACACCCATGACACAAGATCGCTTGGGATTGACCGGACAGACATCGCCTTTAAATGCTCCATCCAGAAGATTTTCCATCAGGGTGCGTCCGACGCTGCCAGGGGCTTCGGTTGCCCCAATGAGGGCCACTGTTTTTGGGGCAAGCATCACGTCGAGCACGGGGCGCCTGGGCCCAACAATATCGTGAGAACTCTCGGTTTTTGGAGAAAGAGGTGGAGCAAGTTGGGTAGTCATAAATCGGTCCGTTAGTTAAGATTTTCTAAGAACAACCTAATCGGAAGGGCTGATTACATCTTCTCTTTCCTTGTCCAAAGCTAGGTGTTTCTTGCTCCAAGCGTTTCGTGCTTTTTTACCAAGAAAAGATGTGTCGGTCTTTCGGAGAGCTCAAACTGGCAGGGCGACTTCTGCTTTTGCCATGTGTTCGTACAAACGTTCCGTGTCCTCACGCCGACAAAGCTCGGTCCCTGGGTTCATCACGGCAGCCGCCCCTGCGGCCACGCCGAAGCGAGCCGCATCCTGCAAAGAATAATCACGCGCGAGGGCCAGAGTTATGCCTGCAACCATGCTGTCGCCCGCGCCGACTTTACTGCAAACCGGAACGTTGGGAGATCTTATCCTCAAGCAGCCCTTCTGAGTTGCGAGCAGAATTCCCGCAGGTCCAAGTGAAACCACAACCGCCTCGCATCCCTTGTCGTGGACAATCCGTAGGGCGGTATTTTCTTGTTCGGCCTCGTGATTAACCGATCTCTTACTCAGTAGACTGAGTTCATGCAGACTAGGCTTAATTAGATAGACACCCGTCTCGATTGCCGCCGAAAGAGCCTGTCCCGACGTGTCAATAATCAGGCGACTTCCCTTTTGTTGGACGAGATGAGCGACGCGGCCATAGAAATCGAGCGGAACTCCGGGTGGCAGACTTCCGCTGGCGACCACCAATTCCGGAAATGGATCGAGTGCTTCGAACAAGTCGAGCGCCAAATGCCAATCGGTTTGAGACAGGGCGGGGCCCGGCATGATGAAACGATATTGCTGATCAGTTGCTATTTCAGAAATGGTCACATCTTGTCGTGTCCATCCTTCGATGATGATAGGCCGGTGATCAAGCTCCTCGGCATCGAGTAGGGTGCGTAACATGAGACCGGTGGGGCCTCCGCAGTAGTAAATAGCCGTTGAAGCTCCCCCCAGCTTTTTTATCGCTCGAGAAACATTGATGCCGCCGCCACCTGGATCATTACGAACTTGCTCACAGCGAAGCTTATGTTCGGAGTAGACATGCATCACCGATGCGCCCACATCGATGGTGGGATTCATGGTTAATGTCAAAATAGATTTCATTCACTAGGACCTATCGAGAGGGATTTCAGGTCCGCTTTATGGGCCTGAAATCTGATCTCGTACTTGGGGACTATGCAATCGATGTCTTCGATTTCCGTTTCGATCACGGCAAAGCCCGGTCCGTCAGCGGCAATGCTTAAAAAATAGGCCTTTGATTTATCTTCGAGCAGTTTCCAAACTCGCTGCATCTTTCCAAAATCATGAGCAAGCCGAGCCTTCCCGCGAATGTTAACAATGACGTTCATTTCGTCGTTGGAGAACATCCAGCTAACCTGGGGGTGTTCGATGATATGCTGGATTTTTCGACTTGCGGGCGAGGTGATGGTGTAAAGCAACGGCCAATCATGGAGGGAAAGCGTCGCCATCCAGCGCAGGTGAGGCATGCCATACTTATCGACGGTGGCCAGAATTCCTGGACGCTTCCCATCGGCCAGCTTTTTGGCCAGATCGATGACATATTCGGCATGTTTCGTGGGTTCTTTGGGTAGTGAATTAAGTGGATGAGGCAACGGTTTTGTGGACATACGTGTGGTCATCAAGGGTTTTTCTGTCAAGGTGGCTACTTATTACCTTAACTCTTCCGACCAGGAGGAACTCCACCGGGATTGGCCAATGTTAATCCATTCTTGATTACGAAGTGTGTCTGTGGCCGCTGATCGAGGGTTCCTTCGTAAAGAAGACCTCGAAGGTGTTTAACTCAATATTTTCAACCTAGGTCATAAAAGCTCCCTTCTTTTGTATTGCTGACTCCAGAAATGCCAAAATACGGTCAGTTTCGGCCAAGGCAGAGGTGGTTACAGACTTAGCGTCAGGTCATATTGGGTTACATGAGCGCAAAAGGTCTATGAATCTACTTACTACCCTGGATAGCACCCATCCGATCGCCCATGCCGTTCTTATTCTGTCTCTGGTTGCCGTGGCTGGTTTGTTGCTGGGAAATTTAAAAATTGGAGGTATCGGACTTGGCATCGCCGGAGTGCTCTTTGCGGGGATTGGCTTTGGTCATTTTGGATTTGAGATTGATCACACGATACTCGATTTCACGCGTGAATTTGGATTGGTGTTGTTCGTCTACACGATTGGGATGCAGGTTGGACCAGGGTTCTTTAGCTCCCTACGCAAACAGGGGCTTTCGCTTAACTTGATGGCGGTCATTATCGTGTTTTTTGGGGCATTACTCGCCCTGCTCATGGGACGCTTGATGAATTTTCCCATCGCGGCGGTTGTCGGTCTTTTCAGTGGAGCAACGACGAATACGCCCTCATTGGGCGCGGCACAGGAAGCGCTCAAAAGCCTGCCTAACGTCACGCCGATGGAAACAGCCTTGCCTGCGTTGGCTTACGCGGCGGCGTATCCCTTCGGTATTATGGGAATCATTATCACGATGCTTTTTTTGCGATGGTTATTTCGAATCGATCCCAAGAAAGAAGCTGCGACTTTTCGGACGGAACAAGGTATCGAAGAAAAGCATCTGCACCGGATGAGCATCCAAATTGGAAAGAACGGTGAGCAAAACTTCGATGGAGTAAAACTAGGTGAGATGACCTTGCTCAAAGATTTAAAAATTGTCGTCACTCGTGTTATTAATCATCGGGATAGCCAAGTCTATACCGCGTCTCCCGATACTTGCCTTCATCTCGACGACGTTATTCTTGCCGTAGGAGAAAAGGAAAATGTCGAGCAGGCTTGCCGTCTTCTTGGGAAACCCGCCCACCTCGACCCCATGAAGGCGCAGGGGCAGGTCCATTATCGGGATGTGGTTGTCACTCGGAAGGAAATGATGGGGCAACCTCTCGGGCGACTCAGCCTCGAACATCTCTACGGAGTGGCCATCAGCCGAATCAGTCGGTCGGGAGTGGAGATGACCGCTGTTCCCGATGTGCGTTTGCAACTTGGTGACCGGGTGCGGGTGGTGGGGGATCTTGACCATATCAAACAGGCCGCCACCGCACTGGGAAACTCGATGATGGCCCTCAATCATACGCATTTTATTCCGGTGTTCATTGGCATCACTCTTGGTGTCATCGTCGGAAGCATTCCGGTACAGGTCATGGGCATGCCTGCGCCGGTCACTCTTGGCCTTGCCGGAGGGCCGCTGGTTGTCGCCATCGTGCTAAGTTGGCTGGGCCGCGTCGGCTCTTTGGTTTGGTACATGCCGCTGGGCGCAAACCTGGCGCTGCGGGAGTTGGGCATCATTCTTTTTCTGGCCTGTGTTGGATTGAAGGCAGGGAGTCGCTTTGTCGAAATTCTCCTGCATGGCGATGGCCTGCTTTGGATGGCCTGTGCTTCGCTCATCACCATCACTCCCCTGCTGGCAGTCGGCTTGGTGGCAAGAACGGTATTTCGGCAGAACTTCATGAACATCTGCGGAGTTTTGGCCGGAACCATGACGGACCCTCCCGCGCTGGCATTTGCCAACAACATCAGTGATTCGGATGCGCCCTCCGTTGCCTATGCCACGGTTTATCCGTTGACGATGTTACTGCGCATTCTTACGGCACAAATAATCGTTTTGTTCTTTCGATAGATAGAAACAATGCGCGCCCATGATCAACCAAGATTAGATCACAACCATGCATGAACTAATATTCGACGGCGGACTTAAGTCAACGTGCTCGATGTCGATCTACTGGAGAAAGCTATTTAAATATGAACCTCTCACTTACCGATTCTAAGTCCTTACATCGAAGAAAGCATCTCTGGAACATCGCGTTGTTATTTCTCACCTCAATGGGATTTTCTGCGGCGGCCATAGCCGGGCCTTTAACCGAGGAGACCTCGTCCGGCGCGAGTGTTTTAGTGCCCACAACAAAAATAGCCGACGAGGATATCGTTCATGGTCTAATCAACCTCGATTTTACCGATCACCACCTCACATCCCGTGGAATAAATCTGGAGAATAAGGGGCTCGTCACCCAACAACTTCTCCGTCTCGATTGGGAATTATACAAACCCAAGCCGGATACCAACCAGATCGTTGACGAACTGACCTTAACGACCTCTCTATGGAATGATATCGATACGCATCGTTCGGGGGTTGATCCGGGAAATTGGAATGAGATCGATCCGGCGATTGGGCCCAATGTGAAATTTCTAAAGGATTGGACGCTTGAATCGCCCTTTATCGCCTTTGTCAGCGAAACTGGCAGCTATCCCACTTGTTGGGCCTGGGATCCCCGGCTGACTTATCACGATCACTTCATCAAGAATTTCTCGATCAACCCTTACCTCGAATTTTTTGATGAACTGCAAAACAAAATCACCGTGGTTCTCGATCCAGCCACATCGCATAAGAGTTATTATGGGGTTATTGGATTGACTCCTACGTACGCCTTTCAACAGATACCGTTAAAATTGGAATTGCCTACTTACATCACGATTCCGGGAGAAAATTTCTATCAACGCATAAACGGGAATGGCGGAGGCACTGATCTGGGACTTTTCAGCACGATGTTCAAGGCAACCGTACCCCTTGAGTTTATTTCTCCCGCCTGTGGTAAATGGAGTGTTTACGCGGCGGTCCAATACGACTATCTCAATAATCCAGGACTTTTGGATGGAAACGAAATCGCCGGAGCGGCCCAGAGCCGAGAGCGTAGTATCGTTGTTTTTCACGGAGGAATTACCCTCCACTTTTAACTTCGAAGCGTCCGGCGGTAATCGGTCGGGGATTTACCCGCCACGCGTTTAAAAACACGATTGAAATGGGTGAGCGAAATAAAACCGCAATCATAGGCCACTTCGCTGACGCGGACATTGGGATTGAGGAGTAAATTCTTGGCCCGTTCGATGCGTGTGCGGGACAGGTAGTCGGTAAAAGTAAGGCCGGTCGCCTTTTTGAACATCTTACAAAAATAAAACGTGCTGACGTTAAGAGTCTTGGCCATCTGATCTAGCGAAAGCGATTCGGCCTGGTGTTCACCCATGAAGCGTTTCGCCCGAGTAACGAGTGGCGGTTCTTCGTTCTGCTGCTCGACCAGGATATGGTTGGCCATGACCGAGAGATGTTTTGCGAAAATTTCCAGCAGGCGCACCATGGCTTCGTACTGTTCTTTGGGAAGCACCTTGCTGTGGAAGTAGGCATCCTGAAGCTGATTCAGATCGATCTTCACGCCCCAGGCAATTAATTGCTGCGCGACTTTGGTAAAACCCGCTTTTGTTGGCTTGCGCAAAGCCACCTGGCCTGTTTGCAGAAACCCAATAACATTGTTGCCAATGTTCACTGGAATGGCGGTATCGCAAAGACCGGCAAAACACATGACTGAGGTTGATTCCCCGGGTTCACCTTCGATTAATTCCTGCTGAACCTGAAGGCAAGCCGCACAACTGCGGCTCGACTTGGCCATCAAAGCGCAAAAGGCATTTTCGTGTTTCTTTCCATGCAAGGCATGATGCCAAAGTTCGTGTGGACGAAGCGCGAGCGGCAGATGCGTCGCCTGATTGAATGCTGTTTCGTAATCGCGAAAGATCTGCGATTTTGAGAGTTGGTCAATAATTTCCAACGTCTTCAACATGGTAATACTCAAGTTAACTTGTTTTAGGGATTGAACAACGCAAATCAGGTCGTGGCCATTTTGGGGAAGCCAAGATGAGACTACGATTGACCAAGGCAGGCGTAGCCTGGTTTTGCCTCTGTCATTAACTTGTGGTGTTAAGAAACTCCCATGAAAACCTTCACCGCTTCTCTTTCAAATCCTCCAACGACGCAGTGGCCTGATTTCGGCGGTCGCCCCAAGCGCGTCAATCTCGATCAAATCGCAGCGGTCAAGGGCTACGGCAAATTGATCATTCGCCCCATCCGTCTTGAGGATGAACTGGAGATGATTCGCTTTCATCAAGGTATTTCGGAAGAGAGTATCTATATGCGTTATTTTGAATATTTGGGGTTGGATCGCCGCACGTCCCATGAGCGCCTGATGCAAATCTGCGCGAATACTCCTGAGTCATACGCCATTGTCGTCGAATGGCCTGAGACTCCATATCACTCGGCAGCCATTTTAGCGGTGGGGAGGCTCACCCAAACTTTGGAACCTTACATAACCAGCTTTGACACGTTGATCACCGATACAGATAAAGCTCCTCAGTTAGGCAAACTACTTCTTCGTCGGCTCATTAAACTGGCTCGCGCTTTTGACTTCCGAGTATTGATCGGTGAACTGCTCGTTGTTGATCACGATACATTGAACATTTGCCGCGCCCTTGGATTCTCACTCCTAACCATTCCGCAAGATGGCTTGGTCCGCGTCACGCTCGACTTATGAAATTATCCACCCATGATATTACGGTTAACTACCTCGGCTTGGAGCTTTGCTCACCGCTCATTCCTTCCGCTTCCCCGCTGCAAGGTTATGCCCGGCTTGAGGTGCCCACTTGGCGTGACGAAGTTCCAATCAATGCGCAACTCCATCTCAAAACTTAGACTCTCATTGAAATTGTCTTAGAAATGAAAACATCTCCCAACTCCTTCTCGGTTCATCCAATGGACGAATTGGCCTCGTTCATGGAGCGCATCTACCGCTATCGCATGACCACCACATCGGGAGGAAATCTTTCGATTCGCGATGACCAGGATTCTCTCTGGATCACGCCCAGTCATACCGACAAAGGTAACCTTGGTCCTCAGGATATTGTGCGCGTGCGGCCCGACGGTGCGGTGGAAGGCAAGCACAAGCCTTCTTCAGAATACCCCTTTCACCAGTTGATTTATGCGACACGACCGGATATCCGGGCCATTGTGCATGCGCACCCCGTGGCGCTCGTTGCGTTCAGTATTTGCGGTGAGAGACCCAACACCCGGGCTTTCAATCGAGCTCATGCGGTCTGTGGTGAAGTGGGATTTGCTCCCTACGCCCTGCCTGGCAGTGTCAAGCTGGGTCGGAATATCGCGGAGGAATTTGGCCGTGGATTTAATTGCGTCATGTTGGAAAATCATGGCGTGGTCGTGGGTGGATCGACTCTACTGGAAGCCTTCGAACGCTTCGAGACTCTCGAATTTACGGCGCAAATCATCCTGAAGGCGAAATTGCTTGGCGCTGACATCAAGTACCTGACGCCCAGTCAGCTGGAACTGGATCAAGATCGGAAGGAAAACTTTCCGACCTTCTCACCTTCTTCCACGGATGCCCGCGAGGAAGCTGTGCATCCTGAGCTATGTGCATTTATCCGGCGCGGTTATCGGCAACGGCTCCTGACCACCACGCAGGGAAGTTTTTCCGCCAGGCTGGATAAAAGCCGTTTCGTCATCACCCCTTGGGAAGTGGATCGCGCAACCATCAAAACCTCAGATTTGGTGTTGATCAAAGAAGGGCGACGGGAAGAGGGCAAGGAACCAAGTCGGTCGCTTGCGCTCCACTCCGCCATTTACGAGAGACATCCTGAAGTTAACTCCATCATTCTGGCGACGCCACCAAGTGCCACCGCGTTTAGCATTACTTCTCACTCGTTTGATTCACGAACCATTCCGGAGAGCTACATCTTTTTGAGAGACGTGCAGCACATCCGTTATGCCGCGGTCTATGGAAATGGTGAAGAAGTTGCCTCGACCCTCTCCTCCTTTTCTCCAACGGCCATTTTAGAAAACAGCGGCGTTCTCGTCATCGGGAAAACCATCCTCGAAACCTTTGACCGTCTGGAGGTTTTGGAATCGACCGCCGATGCACTCATTAGCGCTCTGACTTTGGGGTCTTTGCATCCGATGAGTCCGGAGGCGATTCTTGAGCTTGAAAAGGAATTCTTTAAGTAACGGGCATTTTATATTCAAAGACAGGTAGGCTAACCTGCTACGATGTTTTTTAATAGCGCGACAGTCCTGCCGCTCGCGTGTCGGGCTTTTTCGATTGTCACAGGCCTGGGAAATCGTTAGGTTGCCGACGTTTCGTGACCATGCCTTTGCGGGCGGTGGGAAATTTTATGTCCTCAGAAACATCTCCAATTTGAAAATGGACGAGGTTACCATTGGATCATTGACGGATTGAAAGAGGCTACATGAAAGTGCGGGCAAAAAAATCAAACAGACCTAAGTCGAAGAGTGTTGATTTAGCCAAGAGGGACAAGCTGGCAAAAGATCCGATTGGGGCAGATGCGGTTTTATTCGGGATGCTGACCGGTATAGCCATCATAGGCATTCTGATTTTGTTCTATATCGATATTACTTATTACTTTCTCAATAAGGATACTCACCAGGGAGGATGGCTTGCGGGTTTGCTCTATATTATCGTTGCCATTTTGGTCTTTGGCGGAATGCTCAGCTACGCTCTGGTTTCATTCGTCGGGATTATTCTGCAGCAGGAAACTCCCTGGGTGGACAGGGTTTGCTACGCGATTGCTTTTTTGCTTCCCGTTGCTGCCATTTACTTTAAGACGAGCGATACCTGGTGGACCGATATTGACGGTGAAGGCTCGTATCAATTGGGACTGGGCCTCAAGCTTATCCATGAAGACCCCAATTTCGGAATTTACAGCGTTGTTTACGCCTCGGGTTATGTGGCTCGCCAGTACATTTTGGCAGCGCTTCCATCCTATTTTTTCAGTTCAGGCTTGATTCCTCTGCGGATAGGAAATTCTTATTTTTATGTCATATCTTATCTGGCCCTTCTCTCTTCTTTGGCCGGATATTTGAAAGCCCGGCAGGCTGCCCGGCCCGTCCTTCTCTCGGCGTTTGCGGGTGCCAGCTTTTCTCTCTCCACTTATCCGATCATGTACGCCCGTTTGTTCGAGCAAACCACGATGCCCTTGGGTGCCAGTTGTGCCTTTCTAGCCGCTCTTTTTTCGTTTCTATTTGAAGCCTCAAAAAATAACCACAAGTTCTTGGCCTTAAAACTCTTTTGGCTCATGTGGACAGTGGGCTTCTGCGCAGACGGTTACACTCCGGCCCTGGCCACTGGAATGCTGGCTCTTTGCGTGCTTCTCTACCTCATTTTTATTCCCAGGTTTAATCATCCGTTTCTCTTTGTCCCGCTGGTTCATGGTGTGGTGAGTTTGGTTAATGCAAACTTCATGCTGCATCAATTCAATGCTACGGATAAACTTATTGTAGGACTCGATGATTATAAATATTCCGATTGGATATGGCGTTATTTCAACGGACTCTACGATGTCTTCGGTGCTGAGCGTACCCTGATCTCCTATCCTCTCGGACTTTTTCTCATCCTGGCCCTCTACTTTAGCTATAAATGGCGGGATGTCCGCATTCCTCTCCTCTGCCTCTGGTGCCTTGCCGTTATCTGGGCCAGCTTAAGCATTATTGGTTCCTACTTTGATTCTCCGGACAGGGAGATACATCGCAGCATGATTATCCTGCCCTTTCTCGCCTGCGCCGTTATTTTGTTTTATCATCAATATCGGATGCGCATCGCCTTGGCCGTTCGAAATATTCTACATCTATTTGCTGCTATCAGCGTCTGCCTTCTGGCCTATACATCGTTGGTCACGCCGCCCAATCATTGTAATTATGTCTATATTGATATGTATTACAATGAGGCGCTCCAGAAGATTAATCTCCTGGAGCATGACCACAGCCAGCCAACTTTACGCCAAATCTATATTGTGCCGCCTCTCAACATCCCAGGAGGTTTTGAAGATGCCCTGACCTACTTCGCGCCAGGCGCAAAAGTTGTTCTGACCGCCCCGCCGGATGGAGTGAACGATCCGAATACTTATGTCTTGGCTTTTCGCACCGATAACCCCGAGGATCGGGGCTACGACTGCATTATCCCGAGTCGACACACCACGCCGTACCTGCGTTTAGTGGCTTCAAAAGATTGGACCAATAAGGCCCCTTCCTCTCCTGCTCCTTAACTGGAGACAAATCTCTTTATCCCCAAAATGAGTTTTCGTGCGCAGTCGTATACTATTTTTAAAGCAGGCTCTAGACTTTCTTCATGAGTGACAACAATCCGCGGCTCTTGGCTCGATCCAAATCATCCCGCCGTCGGCCAAAATCGAGTTTCATTGCCTGGTTTTTGCCGGGCCTCCTCATTGTCGGCATTAGTTTTTTCTCTCTGGGTTACATTTTTTACAGCACGCGTGCCGGTCTCATTGATATCGACGTCGTCAAACAAATGCCGAAGGCCTCCATTCTCTACGATTATCAGGGGCATTCTTTCAGCCGGTTCTTCGAGGAAAATCGCATCGCCATGCCGACCGACAAACCGGTGCCCAAGCTCCTGGCCCAGGCGGTAGTTGCCACCGAGGACCGCCGTTTTTATTCCCATGGCGCCACCGATCCGCTGGGCATGGCGCGCGCCGCCGTCTCTAATTTTATCGGTCACGGCAGTCGTCAGGGCGGCAGCACGATCACCCAGCAATTGGCGCGGAATAGCATTGGTCGATTGGAGCGAACCTACGATCGCAAGCTTCTCGAAATCTTCCTCGCCCATCGTATCGAGCAGGCTTACACCAAGGAGCAGATTCTCCGCTATTACCTGGACCGCATTTATTTTGGCCAGGGTCTTTATGGTGCGGAAACGACCGCCTATGCTTTTTTTGGCTGCTCCGTTCATCAACTCAATCTGGCCCAATGCGCACTGCTCGCGGGCATGATTTCCAGCCCCAACGCTTCTTCTCCCTGGAAGGACGTCAACGCGGCCAAGGCCGCCCGCAATCGCGCCCTGACTCGCATGGTCGCGGCGGGCGATATCACGCAAGCGGAAGCGGATCGTGCTCAGAAAGCTCCTTTAGCTCTGAAGCCTCGTCCCAATTTCGGCGGTGGATTCGCCACCAGCGAAGTGCGCCACCAACTCGAACAGATCCTCGACAACACCACGATCGAGCGGGGTGGACTCAAGATTTTCACCACCATCGACGCCCATTTGCAAAGCGTAGCTGAAACTGCTCTTACTGCTCGAATCAACGAAATCGAAGCCTCCAAAGGTGAAACTCACACCGACAATTTTGGTGATCCGAACACCGGCCTGCCGGACGAAGACGTCCTCGAAGGCGCCTTCTTCGCCATGGACCCCGCCAACGGCGCCATCCGTGCCGTGGTAGGTTCGCGCGACTTTGCCGTAAGTCAGTACAATCGTGCGATGCAGGCCCGCCGTCAGGTCGGTTCCACGCTTAAGCCGCTGATTTATGCCACGGCCTTCGCGGAAAGAAATTACTGCCCAGCCAGCGTCATCGACGCTACTCCGTTTAATCTCACCCTGAATACCACGCCGCCACCGACTGACGACTCCCGCACCATTCTTCGCGTCAACGATGCGCTGGTCCATTCCGATAATTATGCGGCCCGGCGGATGGGGGACATCGTTGGCTTTGACTTGCTTAATTCATACGCGCATCAATGCGGTGTCACGACGGACATCCCGCCTTATCCCTCCAGCTATCTCGGTTCCTGTGATATCAGCTTGAACGAATTGACCGGCATCTACGCCACCTTCGCCGACCAGGGCATCTGGGTGCGACAGCATATTGTTGTGCAGGTACAGGATGAGAAGGGTCGCGTCATTTACGAAAATAAACCGGAAGGACATCGGGTCTTCACGCCGCAAGTAGCCCGGCAAATCACCGGCATCTTGCAAAACGTGCTCGATTTTGGGACCGGCGCTCCTGTCCGTTCGGAGAATGGGTTTACCGCACCCGCCGCAGGCAAGACCGGCACGACCAATGATTACAAAGATGCCTGGTTTGAAGGATTCACCACCCATCTCGTCGCTGGCGTCTGGATCGGATACGACAAACCGCGCGAAGTCATGACAGGAGGCTACGCGGCCAGGGTCGCCCTGCCGGTCTGGGCCAAGGTCATGAAGCAGGTGCAGGGTCAATATCCCATGGAAGAATTTCCAGTGCCGGACGGCCTGGAGGAGGTCAGCGTGGGCGGCGGTTTGTTTGGGCAGGGAGAACGCTACTATCTCACGTCGGAGCAAAAGCCTTTGTTGGACCAGGAACAGCCGACCAATTCTCCCGAGGAAAATAACGGAACGCCGGGGCGAAGCATCATCGACCACATTCTGGATATCTTCCGTTAAAAAGGACGCATCCTGCGGGGCTTTAGCGCAATGTTCTCAATGCCGCCGCTTCTAAGGCAGGAGCGTCATTTTCAAATACTCAATACGTGCACCAGTAAATGCCCGGCGTTATTCACAGACGTACTCAGCCTTGGCAAATCCCGGCTCGCAGGCCCTTTGGTGACATGACCGCTGGGGTCAAAAGTTGAGCCATGACGTCGGCAGTAAAAAGAACCATCGGGCTCCGCCTTGAGTTGGACTTGCCGATGCGTACAAATCGACGAAAGGGCAGTGAGCTGGCCGTCCTTGCGAATCACGAAAAAGCCAAGATTGCGGTAGGTATCGTAAACGCCGTCTTTGGAATAGTTGTCAACGGGCCCAGCATCAATCACCCGCTCCGCTCCAACTTGAGCAACTAGATGAGGACAACCCGCAGCCGCGCAAAGCGAAGCTGCGGTTGTCAGTTTGATGAATTGTCTGCGGTCCATTTTATCGTTTGGCTACATGATAGTCTTACATCGGATCAATACTCAAACACGAGGCTCGTATCGATACCCCAGCTTTGGTCTTGGCGAGCGCCGTAATCGACAGGGAAGACAAACACAATACCCAGGCGAGGTTGAACCGTCCCGATGGCATCCAGGTTGGCCCGGAAACCGACATCGCCTTCAAGATTATCGCTGCCATAGTCGTCTTTATTCATTTGCCGGGCACCGTTCAATTCCACCACGGGGATGAGTTGCTGTACTCCCGGAATCGCCAACTGATCGTGATCGATGGTGTAACCAAAAACGAAACCGTATTCGAAGTTTTGGATGCCGCCGTCTTCGCTATTTGGACCGATAAGAGTCGAATAACCAATAATCGATTGCAGGGTGAAATTTTGATATTTGAGATCGTCGAATATCTTCGGCACAATTTCCGTGTTGTGGCTGATTTGGGTATGGGTCGGAATGCCAACCTCCAGGGCAACGCCAACGGTATTATCAATGTCCTCGTTCTGCGAGACCCATTGATAAAAGGGATAGCGCGCCCCCAAATCGACATTATCCATTCCCTCGGCAATTTGCCCGCTGGTGGAATCACGCTCATAAGCCGTTTCTAATTCCAAGGTCAGAAGACCGAATCCCTTTTCCAATTCGCCATGGATGTTATCGGTGTGTTGATTGCCCGGACCGCCGGTATGAAGCCAATCGAGACGTCCCTCCTCGCTTTCGCCGTCCGAATCATCGACCAGAAAAGGCTCGGGAAACACCCCTTGGCCGTAAACACTGCGCTTATCCAACGCGTCAAAAATTCCATAGCGGGTGTTGACTTCCGGGGGAGTGATCGACGGGTCGTTGGAAATTTGTGCTGTTGCCTTCGGATCTGTTGTCGTGGCCGTCGATGGAGTCGTGGACACGGTTTGAGCGCCTGCATTGTGAGCGAGCGGCATGATCAATAATACGGCCAAAATAAGTTTCAATACGTTTTTCATGGCGACATTTGTAGCCACGTCCATCCAATCTTGCTGTCGATGGGTTGCTTTTTCTTAGCGATAAGATGCTGCCCCTTTTATTGATTGCGGACTCCGATCTTCCTCGGATGTCATGCCAAGAAATGGAAGGCCTTGCAAAAGAGCAGGCGTGGCTGGAGCCGGGATCGAACCGGCGACACGCGGATTTTCAGTCCGCTGCTCTACCAACTGAGCTATCCAGCCAGAAATCTAACTTACAACCACCCGTTTTCCTGAATTTGCGATCCGATACGGCTTGACCATAATCGCATTTCGGAACTTCCCCTGACTTTCGGTTACGACCTTTCCAAGGCACCCTAACGGAAAAAGTCTCGATCGTGGCTCAGTTAGAGCTAGGACAGACGTTACTCCGCCGCCGGAGGAAGCTCGAGCTACTGAAGAGAAAGACTCTCTGTGGGAAGCTTCGAGCATTGCCAACCTGGTACGCTGGAAAAGGTCGAAAGTCCATTTTGCGAGACTCAGGGTTAATGGCAAGCTGATTCGCAAGTCATTACTTTTGAGGCAATAGGGGCATGGCATCAGGCATCTGTTTCAATCAACCAACGGATAACTTCAAGCGATTGCGCAGTTGCCAGCCCTCCGCACTTGCGCTCTGATTATCCCGTGTTGCGATGGTTGAAAAAGCGCGTGGTGGTGCATTTTGTGATCGCGGCGTTATTTGTCGTGCCGGTGCTTGAACTGCTTTTTTCTGGATTCGAAAAATATTCCCCACTTTTGGAATGGGTAAAAAGGAGGTTCGATTCAATGGAATTCACCACGGTGGATTATCGCATCAGTTTCGGTCGCAAAGCTTCGGTAAATCCTGAAATTGTCTTTTTAGCGATTGATGCGCCCTCAATGTCACTGGCAGCAGTTGACGATCAAACCATGGCGACATCGCATCCACTTTCGCTCATGAAATCGAGTTTCCCGTATCCACGGGAGGTTTATGCGCTTATTTGCGATCGTCTTTTTGCTGCCGGTGCGCGAGCTATAGCTTTCGATATTTTTTTTGCTGCGCCAACGTCTAGTGATCCAGTATGGAAGTCAGCCATCGATCGTTATCATGATAAAATCGCGATAGGAATGAATTTTAGTGACGATCCACTAAATGGCGACTCCGTAAGTTTAAATCTACCCTCAACCAGCTTGTTTCCTGATCAGGATCCTTTTGATGATCGATTGGATTACGTCAATTTTTGGCCAGATTCGGATGATGTGGTTCGAGATGCGCAATACCGAACCAATGTCGAATATGTTAATCACAAGCAACTAGGTGCCGAAAATCTTCCCAAATTTTATTCTTTAGCGGCTCGTCTTGTGCAGAAGTCCGGAAAGGGGAATCTCATTCCAAATGACCTTGCTAGCCATACGATGCGGTATGCGGGACCGCCACTTGAAACTTTTCAAAACTATTCTCTCTACGAGATTTTCGATCCTCATTACTGGAAAATAAATTTCAAAAATGGCGAATTCTTTCGCGGTAAAATAATTCTAGTCGGACCTCAGGGGGATATTGCGAAAGATAAATCTCGCACGCCTTATGGTCTGATGGATGGGGCTGAAATTCATCTCAACGCCATGAACGCGTTGCTTCAGAATGAATTTTTATATCCACCATCGCCAATCACGATTTTCGTTTTGACGTTGAGTGCTGGCATTATGGCCTTCCTACTCGCCATGGGTATTGCGTCGATTGCCACACGTTTTTTGGCGGGGATGTTTCTTCTGGGGGGCTATGTCGAGGCGCTTATCTGGGCTTACAATGGGCCGGGATGGCTGCTGCCCGCGGTTGGTCCGATTGGCGTTTTTGTCGGAACGACCGGGGTGGGTTTTATTTATGATTTCGTACTGACGCAAGTGGAGAAGTTCCAGCTTCGTGCGACGTTCGAAAGATATACTTCGCCGAATGAGGCCAAATATCTTTTGGAGCACAAGGACAGCTACAAGGAGATGCTGGTGGGAACGCGCAAGCCGGTCACGATTCTTTTTTCCGACATTCGGGGTTTTACCACGATGACTGAAAAGGCCGATTCCCAGGAATTGGTGACCAAGCTCAACGAATATCTCACCGCCATGGTTGACTGTGTTTTCCGTCATGACGGCTCGTTGGATAAATTTATCGGAGACGCAGTCGTCGCCGCCTGGGGAAAAACGCCTTACAATTTTGGCCCGAAGGAGGACGCGGTGCGCGCGGTCCGTTCCGCTTTGGCCATGATGAGCGAACTGCGTCGGCTGAATGCCAAGTGGGTCGAACAGGGACGGGGAGAGTGGCATATCGGCATCGGCCTCAATCATGGCCAGGTCATCGTCGGCGATATTGGTTCGCAAAAGCGCAAGGAGTTCGCCGTGATTGGTGACGCAGTGAACCTGGCTTCGCGGCTTGAAAGTCTGACCAAGGAGTACAAAGTCGATATTTTGATCGGGGAAAGCGTGGTGGAATTGGTTCGCGATCAGTTTTATTTGCAAACGGTCGATCTCGTTCAGGTCGTGGGCAAGACGGAACCGGTGGAGACTTTCACGGTGCTGGGTGAAAAATCGGAAGCGCTTTCACCC